>Ga0209506_1000032_pt1 | contig 176787 bp, 132 predicted proteins | sample AD_JPNHG2_MetaG_FD_184409 | JGI IMG/M metagenome (GOLD analysis project Ga0209506, IMG submission 184409) | Active sludge microbial communities of municipal wastewater-treating anaerobic digesters from Japan - AD_JPNHG2_MetaG (SPAdes) (version 2) | ecosystem: Engineered > Bioreactor >...
ACGTTTGGAAGTTTAAAATCGGATACCGGCAGGATACGAAATGCTTTTTCCGTTAATAGTCAAAGGATTAGGAATCCTCTATTCTATCCATTTGAACTACGAGGGCTCAAAAAGCGGGTAAAGTTATATTTATAGACGATATTTTGCAAGCTGGAATAAAGGTTAAGTGGAAATAAATACTATCGGGTTCAATCAATATTTAACCCTGGATTCATAATAAAATCTTACATCCAGAGCGTTCAAGTGTGAATTATTGACTTGCCGAAATATTAATTTTTTTTCAGGCTTTCGTTTAAAGTATCAACCAATTCTGACGAGATCGAAGTTTCCGAAAATATTTGGGATATTAGAGCCGGATTATTTTTTAAACGATTATAATCCATTTCGCGTCCCGTGATTATATTTCCCAAGGCTTCCTTAATGCCCATACCGATTAAAATTTGTCCCCTACCTTTCCGAAAATAATACGATGGACGATTATATTTTTTTGGGAAAAGAGCCAGAATGAAACCTCCATAATCCGGAAAATATTTTAGCATAATGTTCAAACGCGGCTCATTTTCCTTAATTCCGAATGCCGGTATCAGACTGCCAAAATCCGGGACGTTTTTGATTCCTCTGATATTTTGGCTGACATCTTTTAAAGCCATTAAATAATGTTCAAAAAACTCAAGTAGAGCGTCAGAATTTTTCGTAACTATGATATGGGCTGGCCGCAGAAAATTCTCGATATAAAACACCTCCAGATCAGCTGATTTTATGATTCTTTTGAGACGAGCCTGACCAACCGATTGTCCGGCTAATAGTTTCTGAATCTGGATTTCGCCAATTAGTTTATCTTTATAACCAGCTTGAAAATGGAAATGGGGACTGGAAGCACCGGCTAAAATTCCATTAAAGTAAATTGAAAAATGGTACAATGCCCGGGAAATTTGAATCATATCATTAAACCGTCCCGTTATCAACTGTTTCTCATGCTTAATGGCGGCTATGGTCAAATCGCCGGGAAAAGTGATTCCGGGATTAGTAAGGGCAATAAATTCCTGCTCGTTGCCGACTTTAATTATTATCCCGCGCTGACCTCGGTCAAGTTTACAAAGCTCACAGGTTTTTTTTACCGCATCATTCTGGCGTTCATCAGAAGAGCTGGAGTTGAGACTTGGCAGACGGGTTTTATTCAACATCAAACGTACTGGAATCGTTTCCACTATTAACTCCGTCACTATTGCCTGACTATAATTCGCCATATTTTTAATGAGTTTTGGATAACCTTGGGCGGGATCATTTTGATGGAGGATTAGAGCTTCCGCTCTATAATTGTCATCAACTTTTTCTAAACTAATATCCAACTGTTGTAAATAAACCGCTAATTCTTCATCAGTTAAATATCTTTTAGTAATCTTCATTCCTTGAAAAGTTGCTCCTGTTTTGTAGTCTGTTCTTATCTAAATTTCTTCTAATAGTACATTTTTTATTTTTAATAAACTGATAATAAGCTAAGTAATAACAATTTTAGAGGCAATTATTAGAAAGTCTTTGCGAAATAATCAAGAATTTCTATTTTTTATGGGTAAAAATGAATGATAATACTTTGGACGAAAGAGGATAGTAATGAGTGGTATTATTTTGATTTTAGTGGTTTTTTTAATCTTCGGATTCGCCTATCGTTTCTATGGTAACTTTCTGTCGCGAAAATTCAGGATTGATAAGAACCGTCCGACACCAGCACATACCAATTATGACGGCGTTGATTACGTTCCGGCTAAACTGCCGGTTTTATTTGGACATCATTTTGCTTCGATATCTGGGGCTGGACCAATTGTCGGACCGATTGTTGCGGCAGCTTTTGGGTGGCTTCCAGCCGCACTCTGGATTATGTTCGGCTCAGTATTCCTTGGTGGAGTTCATGATTTTGGTGCAATAGTTGCTTCGATTCGTCATCGTGGACATTCGATTGCTGATGTTATCGAAAAGAATATTGGTTTAAAAGGCAAGCAACTCTTTCTGCTATTTTGCTGGTCAACAATTGTTTTAGTTATAGCGGTTTTCACGAACATAATTGCCGATACTTTTGTCAGTTCGCCCAGTTCGGCTACCACTTCTATTTACTTTATTGGATTAGCAATACTTTTTGGCTTGGCGATTTACCGCTTCAAAGTTCCTTTTGGTTTGGCTACGGTTATCGGAGTAATTTTGTTATTTGGCAGCATTTATGTGGGAATTTATTTCCCGATTCACGCCAGTCGTCAATTCTGGCAATGGAGCTTATTCGGATATATTTTTATTGCTTCAGTAGCACCGGTTTGGATTCTGTTACAACCGCGCGACTATCTAAATTCCTTTTTACTTTTTGCCTTATTAATCGGCGGTTTAATCGGGGTCTTCTTCGCTCGCCCGGCAATCAATATTAATCCATTTAACGGTTTTAATATTCAAGGTATAGGTCCGCTATTTCCTCTGCTTTTCGTCACTATCGCTTGCGGCGCAATCAGCGGAGTACATTCCTTGATAGCATCCGGTACTACTTCCAAACAATTAAGCTCGGAGTCGCATGCTCGGGTAATCGGATACGGCGGTATGTTAGTGGAAGGTTTATTGGCGATATTATCCTTAGTTGCCGTAGCTTCGCTAAGTAACACAGAATTTTCTGATTTTTATAGTAGTAAAAATTTCGTAATGGCATTTGCAGAAGGAGTTGGGCGTTTCTTATGCGCTATTCCTTTTTTAAATATTTCAATCCATTCGGCCAGGATTTTTACATCGCTGGCAGTTTCGGCTTTTACTCTCACGACGCTGGACACAGTTACGCGCATTGGACGTTATACCTTTCAGGAATTCTTCGAAATGACGGAACATACCTCAGTAAAGCAGAATATTTTAGTTCGCAATCGTTACCTGACGACCCTCATAACAGTAGCTTGTGGTGCGGCTTTGACCTTCAGTGGTAAAAGTGATTCCATTTGGCCAGTCTTTGGAAGTGCTAACCAATTGATGGCAGCGTTGGCTTTCTTCACGATTTCAATCTGGTTAGCCGATATTAAGGAAAATTACCTTTTTACCTTAATTCCTGGAGTAATTATGTTAATTATCACTGTTACAGCTCTTTGTAGTCTTAGCTATCGCAATTTGATAATTAATCATAATTATTTACTGGGAATAACTGCGGTGATAATCTTAATTATGGCAATTGTATTAACGTTCATAACATTCAAATTCATTATTCAGGAAGCGCGATTAAAAAATGGACAATCACCTGAAAAAAACCTGTAATTACTCGATATAATATTCATTAAAGCAAAATTATCTTAAAGGAAAGTCGGAATTCTCTGAGAGGGAGGGATTTCTCCAGCAGGTCACACAGGACTCCTATCGGGGAGTTCCTACGGAAGAACCCCCGTCCCGAGATTTCGGGAAACGGTTTTCAAGACCGCCGCATTCAACCACTCTGCCACCTCTCCAAATAGCGACGTTAATTTAATCTTATCAATAATGGTTTAAAAACAAAATGATAACTATTGGATTTATTTCACTAAAAAGTTCATTTATAAAACCTTATAAGGATTATTTTTGTTAAGAAGTAGAAATTTTCCATTTAACTATGTATCACACTTTTAGAACTGTTCTCCCAGGAGAAACACCGTCCCGATTATTTACCAAACACCTTTTTCCTTAAGATGATCTCTTAACCGTATATTCCCTTTACCTCGTTTAAGATAATATTCACGTTTTTGAGCTTCACTTTTTGTTTGATATTCCTCAAAATAAATCAATGTATATGGTCGGTGGGCTTTAGTCGCGCGAACTTTCCCAGCATTATGCAGTTTTAATCTGGAGTAAATATCTCCAGAATGACCAATGTAATGAAATTTACCCTGAACGCTTCTTAAGACATATACGTAATACATTTGCGGAGAGGGAGGGATTTCTCCGTTAGGTCGCACAGGACTCCTATCGGAGAGTTCCTACGGAAGAACCCCCGTCCCGAAATGTCAGGAAACGGTTTTCAAGATCATTGCATTCAATCATATTCTTCTGCGGAGAGGGAGGGATTTGAACCCCCGTCCCGAGATTTCGGGAAACGGTTTTCAAGACCGCCGCATTCAACCACTCTGCCACCTCTCCAAATAGCGGCGTTAATTTAATCTTATCAATAATGGTTTAAAAACAAAATGATAAATAAAAGAATCATTTCATTAACAATCTAATATATTAGATATTCTGAAGATTATTATTACTCAATAAAAGTAACCTTATCCAATTCCGGATAAATAAAAAAATTATCTTGTCAATCTTGTCTTAATTCTTATGCGGAGAGGGAGGGATTTCTCCGTTAGGAGTTCCTACGGAAGAACCCCCGTCCCGATATGTCGGGAAACGACTTTCGAGGCCGCCGCATTCAACCACTCTGCCACCTCTCCAAATAGCGGCGTTAATTTAATATTTTTAGCATAGTTTCCTCAAAAATATTTCAGAGAGGTAATACTTATTTTACTGGCTATAATTCAAAAATAATTAAAAACATACTATTTTTAATAGAAAGATTAGTGCGAGTATGTAGGAATTATGTAGTCTTCCAGGTCTTGTAGGGATTTTTTATCAGATTGGAATTGAAATAACGCGGATCACCGGTCACCTCAGATCCAATCCAGTCCGGCTTAATAAACGATTGGTTTTCATCGGTAAGTTCAATCTCGGCGATTACTAATCCAGCATTATCTCCCAGAAATTCATCAACTTCCCAGATAAATCCGCAATGTTTAATTTGATACCGGATTTTATCTAAAATTGGCTTTTCGCAGATATTTTCGAGAATTTGCTCGGCATCCTGAAAGGGAATTTCATATTCGAACTCCGGTCGCACGGCTCCGACATTTATGCCCTTAATTGTCAAGAATGCCTGTTGCCCGACAGTTCTGACACGCACCACTCTCTCTTTAGCCGTGCTTAGATAACCCTGACGATAACGCTCACCTTTAGCTAATGCCCGATAATCATCGGAAATTACCAGAAATTTTCTTTCTATTTCAATTCCCATATTCGTGCCTACTCATTTTTTTCAGAGCCTTGATGTAGTTAATATTCGGCAGGTTATCCAGTTTGAGCAATTTTAGCACATTTTTCACAATATTTGGATTTTCGCTTTCGACGGCGATGGTTTTAAGTGATTGATTGCCAACCTGCAGTTCAGATAATTCAACCTCAGCCTGTTCGAGAGTGTAACACATTCGTTTCTTTTTAACATCTACCAAACTTAGTTTCGGATTGGATGCGACAATTTCTTTTAAAAATTGATGATGAGTATATTGATTGCGCATTGCCAGCGGCTTGCGAACATGTAAAGTGCGCAGAACAAGACGTACAATCTCGAAACTAAGTGGAAATGAAGCTTTTAGAACCGGTTTCCATAATTCTAATCCATCAGGATTGGTTTGTTCTATGATCTTAATATCCATCAATGAATTACGGATTTTGCAATTTTCATTGGAGTTTTTTGAAAGGATATAAATCTCTTCACTCTCCTTGATGGTATTGCATCGCATTGAACTTAAAATTTTCTCGGCTTCAGGGAATTCCATTCCGAAAGTCCGCCATTCCCATCTCGGAATTACCCTATTATTAATCTGGTTATTGATATTTTTCTGAATTGAATCTTTCATAGGCATTCCCGGTCATTGAATTGTATTGAGTTTGATTGAGACAATGAGACAGATACAAATCAGTAAAAGATAGAGCCGGCTTTATTATCCTCGATTTGATGATTTCACCGGCTAATCGAAGCCGATCAGGACATAAATTGGTGTTTTTCAATATTGAAATTTTTATTCTCCCATATAATAACTTCAGCATCAACATATATTTTTTATTTTTCGGTCAAATTCATAAGTAATCAAATTTAGATAATATGAATTTTACCTGCTAAAAAATAGCTACTGAAAATATTTTTCAGGAGAAGTTTTAGTCTATTTTTAGGGAAAATATTTTGAAGGATTTTTCCGCTTCAATCTGATTGGGAATGTTTAGAATCACGACAGCCGTTTTTGACAAATTCATCGAAACTGATTCCGGTTTTGTAGCATTCTTGATGCACAAATTTCAATAGATTGAGGAAAAGGTCTTTTTCGATATAGCCGGGAATTACTTCGATGACTTCCATTTCTGGTGAGATAAAAGCAATTGACGGGAAACCGGTCACTTGAAATGCTCTGGTCAATTGACGCGGAGTATAAGTTTTGCCTTGAAAAGTCAACTTTTCTTTATCATTTTCGGCGTTGATCCGGATTGGAATAAAATTTTCAAACAAGTATTTGTTTACGGTCGGTACTGAAAAAGTTTTTTGATCCATAACTTTGCACCAGCCGCACCAGTCAGTATAGAAGTCAAGTACGATGTGTTTCTTCTCTTTTTTAGCCAGAGCAATACCTTCGTTAAAATTATACCAATCTTTGCCGGCTGACCATAGATTGGCAGTCAATATTAGAATCAGAATTATCGGTATCCATTTAATTTTCATTTCATCTCCATTTTTTCCTATTTTGATAACCAATTTCGGTATCGGTTGCATAGATTTTATAAATTTAAATTGATAAAAAATATAGGAAATACAAAAATATTTGTCCAAGAAAATCAAGGATGCTCAGAAAGATGATTACTTCCGCCCTTTTAACATTTCTTACGGTTTTTTATTAAATAATGTTGTCGCCCGTTCGAATATTCCGAGCGTCCAGGCGATCGTTAATCCATAATTCGTAACCGGAACACCTGCTTGTTTACAATACCATATGCGCGATAGGACTTCCCTCCTATTCAGCATACAACTACCGCACTGAATCACCAACTTATATTGGCTCAAATCCTCCGGGAAATCATGCCCCTGGTGGTGAGTAAAGTTTAATTGTCCGCCAACATACTTATTCAACCAGCGAGGAATTTTTACGCGACCAATATCGTCGGTAATCGGGTGATGAGTGCAGGCTTCAGCAATTAAAATTGCATCGCCGGGTTTAAGTTTATCAATCGTTTGAGTTCCAGCGATATATTCCACCAGATCGCCTTTGTAACGGGCAAATAGGATCGAAAAAGACGTCAAAGGTATATCGGTTGGGGTTTCGGCGGCAACCTTCTGAAAAGCTTGTGAATCGGTTATTACGATCGCCGGTGGTTGCTTTAAATTATTTAACACTGAAGTCAATTCATTTTCTTTGATGACAATGCAACCGGCATTGTTATCCAGCAGATCACGAATCGTCTGAACCTGCGGTAGAATTAGACGACCTTTAGGCGCTTCCTGATCAATCGGCACAACCAACACAGCCATTTCACCAGGCTTAACCAAATCCCCAATAATCCCGACGGAATTAAAGTAATCAGCCGGAGTGGCATCAATCAAGATTTTCTGCAAGTCCAGCACGCCGAAACCATCAGTTGCGATAGTATTGATATAGGGGATTTTTTGCTGGTTTAAATATGCCAGCAGATTTTCAGAAGGCTGAGATAGATCGGATTTATTGAAAGCAACTATAATCGGAATTTGCCGCTTCTGCAATTCTTTCAGTAACTCATCCTCATATTTATTCCAATTTTTTCCTTCGGCAACGATAATACCAATATCGGCCCGTTCCAATATTTTACGTGTGCGCGCAATACGCTGTCCTCCAAGGGAACCTTCATCGTCCACTCCAGCCGTATCAATAAAAAGCACCGGACCCAGCGGCGGTAATTCCATTGGCTTTTCGACCGGGTCGGTGGTAGTTCCCGCCACATCGGAAACAATCGAGACATATTGACTTGTCAGGGCATTCATCAAAGATGATTTACCGACATTACGACGGCCGAAAATGCCAATCTGTAGGCGATTGCTTTTAGGCGTGCTTTGCATATTTTCAATTCTGGCAGACTTTAGAAACGAAATAAAATATTTTACTACTTTGTTCTTCAGTCATTTTCGATTTCCGTTAGGATTTGAGTTAGCGCAGTAAAAATCTCATTCATTTTGTCGGGATTAATTTCGTCATTTTGTTTATAAAAAATCCCAAATCGCGGCGTTAATTGGCGACGCTGGGGAGCAAATTCAAGGTCACGATTACCGGCTACATACGACCAGCGTTTGCCGTAAATTTTACAAAAATTAACCTGGAAGTCATATTCTTTTTCCAGAAAAGCGGCAACGGCATTTAATTTGTCAGGCAGTTTAATCTGACTTTCGGCTGATTGCGAAATTTCCTTAGATATAGACATCGCGTTCGCCACTGGCAACTTGCTGATATAATCTCTCGAAAGTTTCCAGCATTCGTCCTTTCTGGAAAAACGGCATTGCTTTAATTTCCGCAATTTCTTTTTGAATCAATCGTTCGCCGACTTCTTTAGTTTCAGGCGAGGCATAATCGTCCAGATATTCACGAAAGGTCAGGACGGCATTCGCCTTGCAGAATTTTCCCTCGACGCAACCTTTTAACAAATTCATAATTTTGTCGCCGGTGCGACCACAGCGATAACCGGCGGTGCAGAAGGAAGTGATCATTCCTTGTTGCGCCAATTCACGGACGACTTCATCGAGACTCCGTGTGTCACCGAGCGTAAATTGTTGTTCGTCAATCTGCTGATCAGCCTTCTCTTTTTTAGCCAGGGCTTGCAAAGCGGCGGTATAGCCACCGACTCCAATCCGCGTGGAAGCATCTGTCTGGGTACAACCGACTCCGATAACTTCACGGCGCATTTCAGCACTTTCGCGCGCGGTAACGATTAATCCGGTATAAGGCACCGATAGACGTAAAACAGTGACTAATTTCTTAAAATCGGCATCACTGACGCGCCATTGCGAATTGCGACTGAACCAGGACCCGCTGGCGGGCGTCAAGCGCGGAAAGGAAATCGTATGCGGGCCAATGCCAAAATGCCGTTCGAGATCAATCGTATGATATAGCAAGCCCATAACTTCGAAACGCCAATCGTACAGTCCGAAAAGTGCACCGATAGCTACGTCATCTATTCCAGCTTCCATCGCGCGATGTAAAGAATATAAACGCCAGCGATAATTACCCTTGATGGTATCGAGCGGATGTAGATTCGCATAAGTCGGTTTGTGGTAAGTTTCCTGAAAAACCTGGAAAGTGCCAATGCCCACTTCCCAGAGTTTCTTCAAGTCGGCGATATCCATCGGTGCGGCATTAACGTTGACGCGGCGAATGGCGCTAAAGCCGGTTTTAACCGGGACTTTGACATCGTAAATCGTGCGAATGGTTTCGGCAATGTAGTCCACAGCTGAGCGCGGATGTTCACCGAAGACCACGATCATACGCTTGTGACCTTCGTTGATTACAGCTTCGGTTTCTTTGCGAACTTCTGCCATTGTTAAAATCCGACGCTTCTCCTCTTTATTTTCATAGCGGAAACCGCAATAGGCACAATTATTGACGCAAAGATTACTGCAGTATAGCGGTGCGAAAAATACGATGCGATTATCATAAACTTTACGCTTGACTGCCAACCCGGCTAAGTACATTTCCTCCCAGAGATCGTCGTCAGTAACGTTCAACAACGTCGCTGTTTCTTCCGGTTCGAGACGTTGAATCTCTAATGATTTGGCCATAATTTCACGGACGCGAGATTTGTCCGGATTGGCGGTAGATTTAAGTTGAGACGTGATGACGGTCTCGTCAATAAAATCCCTACCATCTATGAGGTACTTTTCAATTTCATCAGGTTTGATTACTTTTTTTGTCCATTCACTTACTTTGACATTTTGCATTTAGACTCCATTTAAAAAAACCATTCATTTAGATAAAATATTTTGGGATTCGTGACGCCGAATGAGGTTCGGCGAAATTCCTTTACTAAGACTGGGTCGAAATCCAGCCTCACGGATAATTTCCAATACGGCCGGTATCGAATGCTCAGAAACATCGCTATCGGCATTTTTGCCGGGATAAATATTATAGAGCATTTTGACTCGCTCCGGAGTGATGGACGGCATAATGACATTCATTCCAATTTTTAAAGCCGCAAGACGAGCGCCTTTTTCGGCGCATTCCATAGCGCTGGTCGCAGGCATATTAGCATAAGGATTTAGAATACGCATCAATGCCAGAGTGCGCAGAGTCAATTCTATCGAACCATTCGGTTGATCACCGAGCGATGTCTGAGGATGAGCAATGAACGGACCAATCCCGATCATATCAAGATCGAGTTCGGTCAATCCGATGATCGCCTCCGCCAGCGTTGCTAAAGTTTCGCCGGGCAAACCTACCATAATTCCACTGCCGACTTCATAATCCAGTTCTCGTAAAACTTTCAGGCAATTCAGTCGGTTTTCCCATTGTCTCTCTGGTCGTAAACGGCTATAATTTTCCCGATTCCAAGTTTCGATACGAAGTAAATACCGGGTTGCACCCGCCCGCCACCACAATTGTAAAACTTCCGGTGTTTGTTCGCCGAGCGAAAGGGTAATCGCCAGATCATATTTTTCAATGATTTCACGGATTAAATCGGCTATCCATTCCGCCGAATAGTATGGGTCTTCCCCACCCTGCAGAACGATCGTCGGAATTTTATGAGCCAGCGCAGTTTCCACCGCGGCTAGAATTTCCTCCCGCGTTAACCGATAACGCTGGACGGCGCGATTGGAACGGCGCAATCCGCAGTAATAACAATTCTGCCGACAATAATTGGTGAACTCGATGATACCCCGCAGGTAAATTTCATCACCAAAAACCTCCCGTCGAATGCGATCGGCTTCAGTAAATAACCAATCGTCATCCTTTCCCTGTAAAAATTCTATGATCTCGGCTCTTTGCATTGTCATTTGCTAACCATTGATAATTAGAAATGGCTAATTTGGGATTCTATATTTCGCACTTTTTTTACCTGAAATAATAGTTTCATTATCTTACTTTTTACCTAATAACTCAAATAACTTTTAGTTTGCAATTTTAACAAAAATAATGTTAATCTAGATGAAAATTATTTGGATTAATTCAGGTTAATTTAGATGGTAAAATTAACCGGCTTTTGATTCGCGGGAGGAAATATTAATAATTATAAAGTTCTTTGATACTATTTAAGCACCATCAGCTTGCGAGTTTGGATATTTTTTCCCGCTCTCATTTGATAGAAGTAAATGCCACTGTTCAATTTAGTCGCATCGAAGTTTACCGCATAATTTCCGGGTTTTTTATATTCATCAACCAAGGTGGCAACTTCACAGCCGAGGACATCATAAACTTTCAATACGACATATTGCGACGTTGATAATGAATAATTGATCGTTGTCACCGGGTTGAAGGGATTTGGGTAGTTCTGATATAAAAGAATTTGTTCTGGTACTATATTTTTATCATTTTCGATCGCTGCATTAATTGAAACGCCATACGCTTTTATACATAGATCATATTCGTAATCGGTGTCACCTCCTATTGCGAGCCAAGAGTTATTATTTCCCGTACTGCTAATCCAGCATTTGCTTGTTTCAATAACTGGGTCGGCATAATCGCTTATAAAAGTTTCAGCCGGAATGGAGTATTGATTCTCGGGGGTATTGTACTTTACTTTGATGTAAATATCATTTCCACCGCTTACCTCTATCGGATCTGGTAAATCAAAGGTGTAGTAGCCGGCGTAATCACAAACCTGATCACCCGTAGAACCGAGCAGATTCGAAAGCGAACTTCCATTAAAATCATCATAGACGTAAAAATTCACAGTCGAATTAGAGGAGTGCACCCAGGTTCCTAATTTGGTAATTTTCTGATCCGTAGAAATGACAAATTTTACCAGGCCATAATCCTCGTAATCGGGTTTTTTTAAGGTGTTATCCACCCAACCAAACGATGTAACACACCCCAACTTATCGTAATAATAAACGGTGGCGTTCGGATTGTAATCAACATAATTTGGCCAAAAAGCCGGATTGGCATTTACTTTTAAATTATTATAAGAAATGTAGAAAAAACCATTTTCCCCGAAGCCGGTTCCCCAGCTATTCCGGATAATCCAGGCTCCTTTTCCGCCGGCAGTGACCTTATTATCATCCCATCCCACAAGTAGAACGGCGTGATTGGTGCTACTGTCCGCATCACAGTAATAGGTATAATTCTCAGAATTATAATAACTACCATCCCAGAACATATCGGTATAAACTGCGCCATAATTATAAATAATCTGTTTAAGGATATTTATATCATTTGGCAAAAAACGAGCATCGGAAATATATGCTTGAGGAGTTAAATCCGAAATGTAGGTACTATCTTTTACACTATAAGGATCATCAACTTCGGAAATTGGGCCAGCGCCACGACTAAAATAGGCGGTTGCCATTCTCGCATTACCGCCTTCACAGTAACCTAAAAGAAAGCCATGCCCATTTCTAAGGTTTTGTTCAGAAAGGTTATATTCTCCCAATCCCAGAATTTTCCACCTGGATTCTATCGAGCCGTAAGTCGCAAATGTCCAGCAACAACCGCAATCTTTCTGGTCTTTTACCGGTGTTAGTTTACCTTCCTCGCGCAAGTCATACTTTTCCGGTAATGAAACCTGTTTCTGAAGACGAACAGGAACTTCAGTCTCAAATTTCAATGGATGCGGAATATAGCCCAGCGGATACCCTTCGGAGGCAAATCTTTTTACTTCACCCTTTTTTACCATTTCTATATAATTGATAAACTCCGAGTCAAGTGGTGCCACTTGAGGTTTGTTCACCTGTGCAAAAGTTGCTGATAATAATATAAATAATACCAGAGGAACGGCGACCTTTTTCATTCAAACTCCTATCGGCTAACGTTTGACCACAATATTCAACTCAAATTTTTTAACCGGAGGCACATCCTTCTCGAAGGGTCGGCGATATATTAACTGTAAAAATGTTTCGCCTTCTTTTATCGCGATAAAACGCATTGTGGTCTTGCCGCCTGAACCTACAACGCCAGACGGTACTTTATCAGCCTGGTATTCAATCCCTGTGTTTTTTAATATACTTGTATCAATAGAAGCCACTTCCCAGCGATAGCCGGTAGTTGGATTCGCTTTGAGGACAATTTCCAGGCTATCACCCTTCTTCATTTCTAATTTAGTACCGGTATCACTCTCACTTATTTTTATTGTCGTCGGCTTACATTGAAAGACAAAAGCGATTAACGATAATGTTATGATATATTTTAAAGTAGTTTTAAACATTTACTACTCTTCTAAATATTTTATGGAGTTCAAACTCATTGTAAGGTTCAAAAATTTACCTCATTTGACAAGTGTTATTCTTTAATCCCTTCCCTTCTCCCATTCCTTTTCTCTTAACCTTAACCTGAACCTTAATCTTACCTAACCTCCCGCCACCGTCCGTCAGTTTTCGGAATGATCGGTGAGTTCGCTCTAATATAATCAATCATCGCTTGTCGTAGAAGAATGCCGGTGTAATTGATTCGATCCGGCGAGATGGTCGTCAATAGGTCGTAACCGGAATTACCTTCCGCTAAATAATCCGTAACTGCCAGAGTATATTCGCGCTCATCCTCGATCGGTTTTCCACCAATGTTGAATTTTACAACCCGCGAACCATCGGGCTTACTGCGATCAATTACGATTTCAGCTCCGCCAACGAGCATGCCCCGACTGCTACCTGAAACTAGATCTTCAACTAATTCTTTCAGAAATTTGCCGGTTACCTTCATTATGACGATACGATTGTCAAACGGCATAACTTTGAAAACGTGCCGGGGAGTAATCTGTCCAGCCGGCAGGTCGGCTCTGACCCCGCCAAAATTGGAAAATGCAAGGTCGGCTTGCGAGCTGGCGAGCATGGCGTCAGCCATCAGGTTACCCATCGGCGATTCGCCGCTACTCGAGCGATAGATTTGCCCGGTCGCTAAACCGATTACCTCATCGAATCCGGCTTCGGCTTTTTGCACCCAGTAATCAATCAATCGCATCAGACTGGTATCCGGCAAAAAGTCATCTTCAAACAAGGTGAATATTGCACCGTCGTCGGATTCATAATCGTAACCCGCCAGAGTTCCGGTCTGGCGCTGAATATAAAAGTTCACATGTCCCAAATTACTGCCATTGGCATAATTTTGAAAAATTAAAGTATGATTGAGTGGGTCTTCCCACGGCTCATAAAATCCCCGATGTAAATGACCTGAAAACATAATATCAATTCCCGGAACGCGATGCGCAATAGCCTGCGCGCTGGTGTTATAACTTTCTCCCAGTTCCCCGTCTTTTAGATCGGCAATCATTTGCTTATAACCTTCTTCCGGATTATAGGCTAACCAGGCGTGCGTTAGAACGATAACCGTATTAGCGCCTTGCGCTTTTACTTCCGGCAAATAGCGCTCGATTCCTTTGATCTCAGGGCGGAAATCCAGATCTGTTATGTGTTCCGGAAAACTCATACTGGGCGTTGCCGAAAGCGCCGCTCCAATGATGCCGATTTTTATTCCCTGAATTTCCTTGATGATATAAGGCTTAACAAATTCAGCAAGCTTGCCAGTTGATTTGCGATAGAGATTAGACGCCAGAAATGGAAAATTGGCTTTCTCCGATAATTTTTTCAGATTTTGCCAGCCATTATCGAAATCGTGGTTGCCGAGGGTCAGCGCATCATAACCGACGGTATTCATGTATTCGATAACCGCTTCGCCCTCTGAAAACGTTCCCAGTGGCGTTCCTTGATAAAAATCACCGGCGTCAATCACTAAAAAGCCCCAGCCGTTTTGGGCGGCTTCCTGACGCTTTTGTAAAATATAACGTCCAGCGACTGCTCCGCCACCCAGCATCGGCGGAAAATCAGGATTAATAAAACTGGCTTCGCTCCGATCGATTCCGCCGTGCATATCATTAGTAAAAATTGTTACGATTTTCAAGTAATCTTTAGAGGGAAATTTTTCAACCGCCAAAAGCGTCGTTGATGCTATAATGACCGCGAAAACGAGAAATAATTTTTTGTATTTCATAGACTAAAAATTATACCTGAAGGTTGCCATTCCCACCAGATAACTTTCGCGAACGGTATCAAATTCTACTCGCTTTTCAATCGCAATTGGAAAAAGGTCGTGATATTCGTAATCGCCGGTCGTAAAAGCTCCGGAAATTTCCAGATCGAAGTTGCCAAATTGATAACCGGTACCGGCCGTGAACCAATTGCGATTCATTTCAGCATTGATCGGACTGGGATCGTGATAAAATCCCAACCGCAAAGGCACACCGGAGAAGAAAATATGCTCGATACCAAAATGGATTTTCGTAACATTGCGGTAGGGAATCGGTGTTTTCGAAAAATTGTTCGGAATATCATTCGGATTGGCGTCGCTCCTGAACTGATATTTGGCCGAGGCGTCTTCCCAATTCTGATAGACGATTTCGAAAAACAGTTGCGTCGGAATTATATTTACCGGTTTCAAACATAACCCGAACCGCAATTCACCCGGCTGACGATAGGTGACTTTTTCGATGGTAAAAACTGAATCAATCGCCAGCACCGGCAAAGTCTGCGTGGTGTCGTTGACCAAATAAAGCAAACCGCCTTTCTGGACGTTATTGTATGGCAATCGGTAAGAAGTTGCAAGACTTAGATGCTTAGTAATGTCCAGCGTCATTCCGAAGTTGCCGGTAATTGCCGACTCGAATTTTGGTTCGACGACGTATGAAATGGTATGTTTGGATGCCTGATAATCGCTGGTCTTAATGACTTGAATCTCGTATTTTTGCTCGGCAAAATCCGGAGAAATGAAATTTACCGCCGCACCCAACCAGAGCGATTTCCAGGGATTGACTGCCATTCCGAGAGAGGTATTAAAAACCGAATAGCGGTTCGACAGGCGGTTATAACCAACCAGCGGATCGCGATTGTATTCGCCGTATAACGAGCCTCTGACTTCCTCTTCATACTGAAAATCACTCAGGTTGGCATGATTCAATAAAGCTGCAAACCGGATGCGCGCTAGAGGTTTGACGTTGATTCCAATCTGAAAATCCGGAAACCAGTTCTGGTTCAACACATAAGTATTGTCAGCCAGAAAATCACCGAAACTGTCCTGCACCGGAAAACTGCGTTTTTCTTTAATGGAAAAGGCGTTTACTCCGGCGATTAGAGACAGTTTTGGTTTGCTAAGACCCAGCAAAGCCGAATTGGTGAGTAGCGCCGAAGCACTTCCCGCGTCACCCCAGATTGACAAGCCGACCGCCAGCGACCGCGCATCAACTACCGACGGCAAATCACCGATCAGTGGGCTGAAGAAGCTCTGACTGAAACCGGTTGCGCTAATTATTAATACCAATGTCAAAGTGAATATTTGCTTTTTCATTTAAAACCTATAATCGAGTTGGATTCTGAAATCCGAATAAAATTTATCATAATAAACTTCGCTAACGACCGGATTAGAACTGCCCGCGCCAATATCAATCATTCCACCAACTACATTATCTAACTGGTTATGCAGATCGAAACTGTATTTAAGGCGAATGGAAAGATCGCGCGACAATCGTGAAAAAACCGTAATCCAGCCGTGAAGCGCCCGCGTATCCGTATTGAACACCCGGAAATCCGTATCTTCAAAATTCCAGAGGAAGCCGCTATAAGTCATCACCGAACCAATCAGTTTGATACGTTCATTGACATTGTGGGTAACGATCATACCAAGGGCATCGCTGGGCGAACCGGCATTACCAACATAAGAAGTTTCACCAGTCTCGGCATTGATAACCAGCCGGGAGCGCGGGGTAAATTCGGTAAACGAAATGGAATACAAGAGTTTTACTTGATTATAGCGCGACATCCGCATCGTGGCTTCGAGCCGAGTTTCATTAGATTGATAGAAAACCGGTGTGAGAGTGTTGGTCTTGTCGCGATGTTGCCATTTCTGGCGAATCTTGAACCGATACTTGAAAACCGGACGATATTCCAGATTAAGCACGGTGCGGTAATACTGAGCGTTATCAGCCACGCGAGTCCAAATATCCTGCTCGGCGGTGGCAATCAAACTGCGATGCAATTGATAACGGGTTGATAAATACAATCCGCGTTCCGCCTGAGGTTGCGCCGTCGCCGAATAGAGGTAAGCCAGGCTGGGATCTTTGAGATAATACACATCTTCGTAAATCGTACCCTTGAAGCGCTGATAATTGCTATAACTGCGCTGGTAAGGATTATCGAAATTCAGGTTGTAATCCCGATAAAGCATAAGGAAATTAAAATTATCAAATTGTAAATAACCGGACAGCACCAGCGCCCTCGGATCGCCGGAACAATCACCTAATTTCAGGTTTTTATCCAGTTCGGCGTATTCACCCTGGAGAGTCAAATTACTAATGACCGTCGAAAATTCCAGTCCGTAAACCCGCCGTATGGCTCTGGCATCCGACCAGAGTGATGATTTAGCCGATGACTCGTAAGAGGCATTAATTTCAGCATCGGCGGAATTCCCAATCTGAGTCAAATATTTGCTATAGCCGGAAGGGTCAAGCAGGGATTCGGTAACTTGCAAATCTAATTCCCGGTCGTACAAACTCTGGTAAATCGTAAAACCTAAATACGTTCCAGGAACGAAGGAATATTTAGCGTTGCCGCCGATCACCATTTCTTGGACGGCATTAATCATATTATTCGGAATATTGTTATATAAGCCATTTGGCATTCGCGGATACATCGTAATCAGAGTCGAAAAGGAACTATCATCGTTGACGACTGCATCTCGATTATTGATGGAAAAAAATCCGGTGCCAATTAGATTACCGATTTGGGCTTCCGCCCCTATGCCACGTAAACCGTACTGAGTAATGCGTGAAGAGTTGCCACTTAAACCGTTCAGCCGATTGCGAAAGCCGTAGCCGGTTTTGCGCGGCATAAAAAAGTCGGTAGCTTCAAAAGTCACCCCTTGCCCGAAACCAGCCACATAATCACCGATTACGACTTTATTCAATTTTACCACACCGACTTCGAGGTTATTCATTTCGAAAAAAGCTTTGAACTGCGGGATTTTGGTGTCCTGATAATAAATCGTTTTCTCACCCATATTGCGCAGGTAAGAACCCTCCAGGCGATATTTTGTGCCCCAGTGCAGACGCAATTTGTAATAAGTATCCAGCGGCTGATCCAGCCGTACGAAAGCAGCATACGAATCGGCGTCGTCGCTGGGCGTCTGACTGAGGGTAATATTCTTAACGATACTCGAAAAACTGCCACCAAATCGGTGAATGTTATCGTCATCGGTATAGCGAATAAAATCTTCGAGGTTAGAAAAACTATAGTAGGTCAATCCCTCGGTACTTCGTAAATCGGTACGGTTTTTAATTTCGCCCTGTTTCTGGCGTTTAACAATCGCCACAGCGTCACTTGGTGCAAGTCCCGCCAGATTCCGCAATTCGAAATAGCTAAGTTTATTAATATTAACCGGATTGGAGAGCATATCAATCCAATTATTGACGGTATTCTCACTGGCGCCATCGTCGGAAATCCATTGCTCGACTTTGTAATAATTATCTTCGATGCGTTTTTCCGATTCTGCCAGAAAAACCGGCGAGATTTGGGTCAGTTCTTTCAGCTTCAAAAACGTTTCATAATCAATACTTTTGATATTCTTTAAGTCGAATATACTATTAAATGGGCCAATATATTCCCGCCAGTATAGAATATCTTCCAGCTGTTGTTGAGTCAACGGCAACTGCGCCAGTTCGACTTCGTCGGCCGTATTGAGGTCAATTTTCGACTCGAGTTCGACGGCGCCGACGATACTGTTTACGGCCATTAAGAACAGGATCAATAGATGGCAATATTTAAGACGCTTCATAAATTTATTTTTCATTTTTCCTGAAGGAATAGCCCAGACTGAATTGATGCGTTTCGGGTAATAACGGATGACTGATGTAAGCGTAATCCGCAAGAATGCCCCACTTCTCGATTCCGAAGCCAAAGCCGATGCGATTCGGTTCGGTATTGACGCCGGTTCGCAAGACTAACCACGGCACAATACGATATTCCAATCCGGCGCGATATTGGGTCTTTTCCGTCCCGATTTTCTGATAAATCACGAAATTGGTCGTCAATCCGTAATACGGTTCATAGCCCAAACCAATTGCCACACTCCGAGGAAGACGCTGAGCGCTCAAGGCACTGCCCATCTCCGGCGAATTGATATTTTTGACGTACAACCCAACCCAACTTCTTTCATGCAAACTGCCCTGAATACCGAGATCGAGCCCGAAACCAAACCCGCTACCTAAATTCATTCCGTCACTTCCATCACCGGAGACGCCCGCCGAATGTCCATAATCAAGTTGATAGAGATTGAAAGTATAGCCGAGCGACAGCGTCGAAAATAGGTCTTTTTGCAGGTAAAAACCGTGCGACAGGCTGAAAGCCGTTTCACTCGTCAGAGAATTACCGGAATAGGATGTCGAACTGCCTTGATAGCCAATTGCCATCGTGCCGATTTTGCCGATTGGCAGAGCGATGATCGCCACAGCGTTATTATAATACGAAAGTCCGTAAGGTTTGTATAAACCGCCGACTAATTCAATCGCCTTCAAACGACTCAAACCGGCCGGATTACTGATCTGCGCCCAGGCTGAACCAATATTAGCCAGATTGGATGAACCGGTAGCACTGATTGGGGCGGCGATTTCATTCACCTGCGTGAAAACCTGAGCCTGAAGTACGATCGGAATTACAACAAGTAAAATACTAATTAAAAAATGCTTAATAGTTTTCATTAGAATTTCACTCCTACCACTACCGGTGCAATGGAAACACTGGATTTTCCCGTCGAACGATTGGTCGTTTGGAGATGCAAAATATAATTGCCGGGCGGCACCAGTTGATTCAATTCATTACGCCCATTCCAGGTATCGTCCCTTTTCCAGGAAACGGCAAAATAGCTGTCCACCAGCGTCGTGATAAACCGACCTGACAGGTCATAAACTCGCACAATGGTGCGGCAATTCGCCGGATATTCATAGGTAAACTTGATGACCTCGCCTAATTTCGGCACAAAGGGATAAGGCGCGGCGCTGATTTTGGTGCGTCCTTCACCGGCTTCACCTACAATATAAGGTTCGACATCCGAGGCGTAACCCAGCAGGATTTGGGGCGCATTGCTATAAATGCCGACAACCCCGCGCACCGTTACCTTATTATTGAGCGTCAATAAAGAATCGGTGTATTCGTTGACAATCTCGCCCAGTGCATTGTAAAGCGCTCCAGTCGTGTTCCAGATACGCACAGTCGTTCGGGCTGTTTCGTCTTCAATGACGACATTACACCCCTGATTAGTGGCAGTCGGGTTACTGCGTTCCGCTACAGTTCCGTGAATTTCGACATAACTTCCTTCCCATTCAGTCAAATTATTTACCAATTCCGAAATATAAACTTTGGCAGTGCTCTTTATCGGAACATTCGAAGCCAGAACGGTATAACTACCAGTCCAGTTGGTTAATTCTTTGACTCCGTTATATTCAGTCAGTTCACCGGTCACTTCGATGGAATCGCCCTGCATCAAATTGGTTATTGCAGAGGCGTAAAGGTTCAAACCCTTCCCGGAGACATCTTGAAAATAGGCTGAAGTGCGACTCGTAATCAGAATATTCGACCCGATTGTCACTACACCTCGCAGTGTCACGGTTTGACCGTTATATTCGTCCCAATTATCGCGGATAGTTTTAATAGTCAGCGTTTCCGGCGGCGATTGAATCTTAATCATATTCCGATTGGAGGTGGTGATTAGACCGGATTCATCTTCGGCTTCAATCTGATAATAAAGGGTATTGGCGACTGAAAATGGGCCGATCGTGACGGAATAAGTATTTCCGGAAATCAACGACATCGGCACGGTATTAGTTTCCGATTGAAAAGTATAAATCAATCTGACTGCCTCGATTAATCCATCGTCGGTGGCATTTACCGAAAAAGTTATAGACTGACCGACAAGCGGATTAGCTGGCGAATAGGTAATATTAGATAATTTCGGTTTGGTATTGCCAACGGCAACTACCTGCCAGGTAGCGGCGAGGTTTTCACCGGTCTCATTATGGCCGGTAATTCCATTGCCGCCAGAAGTTGGCTCGAACCCTTCATCACTGACTCGCTGAAGTTTCTGACCATCCTGATGAGTTGGCATATAAGTTTGCTCGGCGATCGGAGTATCATTCAAATAGCCGGAAACGCCGCTTTTATCAACGGCGCAACTTCGATTTCCCCAGATGACATAATCAACATCCTTGACTGTCGGCAAAGAACCATCCCAATAAAATAGAACCAGCGTCTCGGCCGCATTATCTAAATAAGCGGAAGCGCCGCCTTTCGTATCCTGCCCATTGAGTGCATTGAGCAGATCATCTTTAACCGCCAGATCGGGCGCAGAGCGGTAATAGTCTTGATAATCCGCAGTTGTCGTAGCCGCAATAATAAGTTCCGATTGTGCCCCAATACTATAACCCTGCGGAAAACGAACAATGAAATCCGAACTGTTTGTACTCCAGAAATTGCTATCAGTCGGCAAGTTGTAGTAATATTTTTGGTTCGATGGGTCCGTACCGTCGGTCAAATAATAATTACTCAGGTCAATTGCATTATCCGTTGGATTGTAGAGTTTGATGTATTCGGCCTTACTCGGCTGAAGAACAATCTCGGAAATGATGACGTGATCCTGTGCCGTCAGAAGCAAAACCGGCAATAAAATTAGCCCGGTCAGAATAATTCTTCTTTTCATAGGTTACTTCAAGTATAACATTTTTCGCGTCTTTATGCGGTTTCCGGCTTGCAGTTGAACAAAATACACGCCGGATGGAAATTTAGCGGCATTCCAGACTTTGGAATAATTTCCAGCGGTAGCATAACCGCTGGCAATTAGGTCAACTTTCTGGCCGAGAACATTAAACGCGGCGACTTCGAAAGCTCCGTTTTTATCCAATTGCCAGCTGATCGTGGTTGATGGATTAAAGGGATTGGGATAAGCCGGGTCGAGTTTAAAAGTCAGAGCACTGGTCTTGTTCTCTTTAATCGCTGTCAATGGAACAATATCTTCGGCGTAGCCGATCAGGGTTTGAAAAGTACTCTGAAATTGATTACCAACTCCCTTGAATTTATAAGAATTGCCCAGTGCGATAGATGCAACATCAATGCCGGTAGCGTAGGGAATCCGGGCTATGGTCGTATCCGTCCCAACCGAAACACTAATATTGGTCGCCGCACCGGAAGTTACCTTCTTAGTTACCATTCCGGAAAACTCGATCAAGGTGCCTTCCCAGTTACTGCTGTTAGCGCCGGCAACCGTTACGACCTGCGCCGCCGGCAACTCCTTTCCACTCGAAATTTTCTTATAAATGAAATCAGTAATTTCAACGGTTGTGAAATATTCATTGACATAACCGACTACCATCAATTCATCGCCGCGGGTAATATCGGAATATAATTTACCACCCTCATAAAGATTCAACCCGCGACCAGACGCATCCTGGATATAGGCGGAAGTATAATTACTTGCCAGAACACCGGCGCCGATCGTGATAATTCCTCGAATCGTGACCATCTGGCCTTTGAAAGCCCCAACGTTCGTGTGAATATCAGCGATTGCCTCGGGCATACTATTGGCAATTATCAGCGATTGAGTCGCTGACTGCCCGGAATTGGCTGGAGACTGGTCGTCCTTGCAATAAATATAAAACTCGATAATGCTATTGCCAGCCTGTGCTGGTATATTGCCCATCCAGGTATCACCGGTTTCATTCCACATTTCTGAGGTATTAATCAAACTACCGGTTGCTCCGTAATAAATCGTTGCCGAAGCGATACTCCCGACCACCGGCATAATCGTCGCACTGACCGTAATCTCATCCGCCGAAGTGATAAATTCGGGTGAAACGCTGACATCGCTGACAAGCGGTGCACTGGGATTGGTACTGTGCGAACCGAGATTGTCAACATTATCATTTTCATATTCATCCCACTCGCTTAAATCAAAGGTAGAATTTCCGAAAAAAACAGTATTTTTACGTCGCAATGTTTTATCCTGAATAATATTTTCAGCGCTATTAGGGTCACCGACTACATCAACTAATAAACCATTACGAAATAGCCCAATGGCGTCGTTACCATTAAAGCTCATTACAGTAAAGTCTTCTGTCATTTGAATATTGGGATTTGGATATAATGTTGCTTCGTACTCTGCAATTACCAGCACACTACCAGCAAGTAAAACATTACTACTTCCCCAATTGCTAAAAGTCGTTCCAAATGATCCCCCACCATTAGTTGCCTTACGCAAATCATAGCCAGCTGATATAAGATCAATAGCCGTATCAGAACAATTATACAACTCAAGGTATTTATTTTTCGATGAACCTTCAACATATTCGCTAATGATAATGGGACTGGGATCAACGTAGATTATTACGCTATCTTTTCCTATAGCACTTTCATTATCAGTAACAACCAACTCAAACATTAGAGTCTCTACATTGGACGGGGAGGTAAAGGTAACAATGGCTTGATCAGTAGCCGACAGTGTAACTGGTGTTCCAGAAATCTGCGCCCAGGTATAACTGACAATTGAACCGTCGGGATCATTACTGGCTGAACCATCCAGAGTCACTGTAACATTGAAACGTTCCACGCGATCTGAACCGGCTCTAGCTGTAGGAGAAACGTTGCCGCCGCCAATCCAGACATGGGAACCCAAATAAGAAAATGTATTCTGAGGATAAACAATCCACTCCGAATCATCGGCTGAAGTACCGGCAGAAGCTGCCCAATTGGTATTACCTTGAGATACAGTAGATTTACGAACGAGTGTATGTTCTGCTGTGGCATTGGCAGTTCCGGCAACTGTCCAGGCTGTTCCAGGATCAGTGGTGGGAACACCAATCACATCAATCAAAACTCCCTCTTTAAATAATCCTAAGGCATCATCACCATTAAAGGACGTAACATTATATCCATGTTTTGATGTATCCTGAGTATAATATAGGCCTAAATCACCAACTTGTTTAATAGCGTCATTAACAGGATTTTGAGCATCACCAAGGCAAAAAATCACAAACACATCGCCTGCATTTAATAAAGTATCGGGCAAATTTAAAACATAACGAGGGTCCGCTATTGGTCCCCCACCTGAAGGCGTGTAACATCCCCAGCCTGAACCATTATTCGCTTGTTTGATAGTATAATGACTTAGGTCAACTGCGGCCCCCGTAGAATTATAAATTTCGATGGCTTTATTATTACCAGATCCTTCGATATACTCGCTGAAAAATAAATCACCAGCCAAAATCAACGTCGGCATAATTAAAGCGATTAGTAAGATTTTTAATGTTTGATGCATAAAATATCCTCTCTAATTTTTTAAATACTTTTTAAATGTTGGTTAATCTGAGTTTTAAAATAATTTTGCTGGTTGGTTTTTTGATTTTTAGCCACTTTGGTTTGAATAAAAATCACTTAAAAAGTTACAATCTATCTTTACATCCTCAAAATTATTTTTAAATTAGGCTGGTTGGAAAGATAATTCGTTATAGAGATGAGGATAAATTTTTTTAGCAAACGGGGAGAGAGTAGCAAAAAGCCGACTTATCGTAAAAGCAGTCGGCATTCGTTGCTATTGATTCTTAGTTTATCCATTTGTTTATTAATCACAAACGTCCCGACATTAATCGCTAAAACAATCATAAAACCCGGCGAACGTTTGCGTCTCGAGAAGATTGATACTGAAAGAGGACTTCCCAGTAATAATATTACTTCAATTGTCCAGGATTCCATTGGATTTATGTGGTTCGCTACCCGAGAAAACGGACTTTGTCGCTACGATGGGAACGAGATAATCACTTTTAGATATGAAGATTCGGTAACTACTTCGCTCGCCTGTCAAAATATTAAACGACTTTTTATTGATTCAAAAGGCTCTCTCTGGATCATTGGCTCTTCCGGGCACTCACCAGTAAGAGGTTGTATAGATAAATATGATCCGATTACAAATAGTTTCTTACATATCTTATCCCCTACCGATTCGATTCCAAGCATTGTAGATCTGGCAGAAGATAAATTTGGTAATCTCTATTTCTCCATTACTGATATCAGGCAACAAGAAAATCAAGTTTTTATGATCTTCAGTCAAAATGGTTCATACCAAATAAAAAAAATCAGCCCTTTAGTATTTGACGATAATACCCAATTACCTACCAAGTATTTAATTCATCGCATAATTAACAAAAACGACAATAAATTGCTGATAGCCTTGAGTCAATATGGAATAGTCGAATATGATGTAATCACTGGTAGAATTAATCAAGATGATTTTAAAGTTCTGAATCATTATTTCAACCGCTATTCTTTTAAAATTTATGATATACTACTTGATAATCAACAAAACCTCTGGATTGCCGCTCGGGACTTCTTAGCCAAATATTCCGTTGCCGATGGGGCGTTGAAATATTATCTATTACCACTCAAACCGGACGGTAGTGAAATTAATCCCTACCGGGATCCGATCCAAGACTATAATTACTTTAACATCAATCACTTATACAATGGCACTGCCGGTCAAATTTGGGTAGTTGGTAGTCAATGCAATCAAAACGAGACTTTCTTTAAATACGATCCAGAAACTGAAATATTCTGGCATTATTCGACCGATCCTTATGAAGAGAACCAAATATCGGTTAATAATATTAACTGCTTTTACATTGATAGAAGCGGTTCAGCCTGGATCGCTACTCAATATAGCGGTGTGTTTAGATTTTCTTTACCACGCCCTTTTATGAATTTACGTTCAATATCGGATTATATTAATTTTAATGAAGATAACGTGAATGATGTTCTCGAAGACCACGAGAACAACCTCTGGTTTGGTCTAAAAGGAAAGGTTCTGCGTTATAATCCGAAAACCAAAAATGTCAAAATTTTCCCACTAAATCTCCCAGATCAAAAAAGTCCTTCTGCAATACCATTACATATTTACGAAGACCATCAAAATACTATCTGGGTAGGAACTACTTTTGGATTATTTAAGTTCGATTCAATTTCTGACGAATTTACTCATTTTACTCCGACTGCGATAAATCAGTCGAATAAGCCATTGTCCAATAAAGCCAATCACATTCCGGCTATTTACGAAGATCGCCAGGGTAATTTTTGGTTGGGAACTGCCGCCGGCTTATGCTACTACGATCGTCGAACCAATCAAACAAAATATTACTCAATTACCGATCGACCCGACGACATTCCTAACAGAAATATCGTCTTTGACATTTTGGAGGATCGCAGCGGTAATTTATGGTTAGCGACCCGCAACGGACTCATTTTATTCGATAGAAATAGAAATACATATCAATTAATTTCAGACAGTACCTTGAATTATGTAACTAAAAATCGCGGAGGCTTTTTCCGTTTATACGAATCTCAGGATGGGCAGATTTGGTTGACCTCACCCTTACCGGAGCTAATATCATTTGATCCTCAGACTAAAACATTTACTTCCCGTACTGACGAATCCGGGTATATTTGGAAATATCCGGTCACCGGCTTAATCGAAGATCATAATGGCATTTTCTGGTTAAGAACCATTCAGGGAATTATAAAGTATAATCCGAATTCGAACACTTATACTCTATTCGATCGTAATGACAACGTCAGCTACTACTATAAAGAAAAATCCAATTCCGACGTCAATGAACCCAGCTTTCTTAAAATTAATACCCTACGAAATTACTGCCAACTACGTTCCGGCTGGATTATGATCGGCGGCAAATGCGGCTATACTTATTTTCATCCGGATAGTATCAATAGTAAAATAAATATCCCTAATATCATTATCTCCAAAATCAAAAGCGATAACAGTAATAAAATAATTTCTTTTAGTTCACCGGTCTATACCGCCTTAGTTTTCCCCTGGTATGAAAACTATTTCACCATCAGTTTTAGTTTACTGGACTACTACCTCCCTGATGAAAATAAATACCGTTATATCCTGGAAGGTTACGATAAAGATTGGAAAAATGGCGTTAAAACCAATAGCGTGAGCTATTCTAAAGTTCCACCCGGTCAATATATTTTCCGCGTTAAAGGTGAAAATTCGGACGGCGTTTTAAGCGGTAACGAAGCCACCATTAGTATCAAAATTGTTCCGCCTTTTTGGAAAACGTTATGGTTTAAAGGATTATTATGGGTTCTCGGTTTAGGAGTCGTTGTTCTGATAAATTATATGCGTCTCGCAGTTATCCGCCACCAAAAGCAAGAACTAGAAAAACAGGTCGCTGAACGCACACAAGCCCTGATGGAAAAATCTCAAGCCCTCGAGATGGCTCATAACCAACTCGAAGAAAAAGTCCGCGAACGAACTCAGGAACTCGCCAAAGCTAATGTGGAATTAAACCGCGAAATCAATATCCGTATGCAAGCGGAAGAATCGCTAAAACGTAGCGAAGAAGTCGCTCGAGTTCTAATCAATGCCCCGGTTGATCTGGCTATGTTAATTAATCCTGACGGCACTATCCTAGCCGCCAATAGTTCAGTTCTGAAACATTTTCAAGCTTCGGAGACTGGTGTAATCAATCATAATTTGAGTGAATTTTCGCCCCCCAAATACTTCAAATCTCGAAAAAAGTTTTTAGATAAATGTATCAACACAAGGTCAGTTCAGGAATTTGAAGACGAGAACCGAGGACGAATTTTTCACTATCATCTTTATCCCATTATCGGAATGGATCAAAAAGTCAACAACATAGCTATCTACATCCGTGATATTACTAACCAGAGGGAAATGGAAAATTTCCTGCGCAACGCCCGGGCCGAACTTGAAAAACAAGTTGATCAACGAACGGCCGAATTAAGAAAAACCAACCGACAACTCCTCAAAGAAATCAATACCCGCCAGAAAATTGAAAATAAACTCCGCGCCAGCGAAGAAAAATACCGCGACTTATTCCAAAATGCCAACGATCTTATCTGGACTATGGATAAAACTGGTAAATTTCTATCCATTAACAACCACTTTAAAAACTTATCCGGCTATTCTAAAAAAGAGTTGTTAGCCATTAATGCCTTGACTTTAATCAGTCCCGAACATCAATTTCGCATAATTCGTTGCTATTTGAAAGTTCTTACCGACGGTCCGACCGGTACAGAATTGAATATTATCACCAAGTCCGGTGAAATTCGCCCCATTTGGTTAAAAATGCGTCCTATAACGAAAAATAACCAAATTATCGGAATTCATGGAATCGGTCGCGATATCACCGAAATCCGACGCGCCCAGCAAGAACTCCGTGAATCGGAAGAACAAAAACGCGAGAGTATGCACCAATTTATCTTGAAACTGGCCCATGAAGTCAAAAATCCACTGGCAAGCATTAAAAGCTCCGCTCAATTAGTTGCCAGTATGAATAACGATTATAATCCCCAGGTTGAAAAGCATATGGATATTATCAATCGCAACGTTGACACCTGTAATAAAGTCATCCGTGATTTGTTTTCCTATACGCATGCCGCTAATTATCAATTTGAAGAAGTTAATACCATTGAGTTTATTAAGTCACTCAACGATTATATAGAAGAAAAATTGAATGAATATCCCCACATAAAATTTTCAGTTAAATATGACCAGAATCTACCGGCTATCTATATTGATGAATTCCAGTTAGCGCAGGCTTTTCATAACATTATCAATAATGCTTTTGAATCGATGACTAAAAAAGGACGGTTTACTCTCAGTATTAAAGCCTTAAAAACCGAAAAACAGGTTCAATTTCTGTTCACCGATACTGGTTCTGGAATACCGGCGGAGGACTTACCCCTCATTTTCCAGTCATTTTACAGTTCCAAGTCCAAGGGCTTCGGATTGGGTCTGGCACTTACCAAGGAAATCATCGAATTACATCACGGCAAAATTTCTGTAAACAGTGTTCTCCACCATGGCACAACTTTCAAAGTAACGATTCCAGCTGTACAGTAAAATGTTTCAACATAATTAAAGGAAGTTATTATGAGTTCAATTCTAATTATCGAAGATTCTCAAGATACCCGCGAAAACATCGCCGAACTTTTAATTATCAATGGCTATAAAGTTCACACCGCTGAAAACGGTCAAACCGCTCTGCGGCTTATTAAAACCCAAACGCCGGATTGCGTAATCCTGGACATTCGCCTGCCGGATATGACCGGGCATGAGATTCTGAAGCAAATCCAGAACGAGATCGAAAGCGGTCTGGTAGTCATTATTATTACCGCTTACGGCGAAGTCTCGATGGCGGTCAACGCCATGAAAATGGGAGCTTACGATTATCTCGAAAAACCTTTCGAGAATGCAGTTTTATTAATGGTGGTTAAACGTGGCTTGGAAAATCAACAGGTTAAGAGAGAACTAACCCGCTTACGCCAGATTTTAGGTGCCGATCAGGATAGCGAGCAGATTTTTGGCCACAGCCCGGCAATTAAAAAAGTCATTAGTCAAATCAATTCCGTTGCCCAGACCGATTTGACCGTCCTGATTCAAGGAGAAACCGGAACCGGTAAGGAAGTCGCCGCCCACCTTCTGCATAATAAAAGTAAGCGCGCCAAACAACCATTTATCGCTATTGACTGTGGCGCTATACCTGAAAATTTGATCGAGAGTGAATTTTTCGGCTTCGAGAAAGGGGCATTTACCGGCGCCTCTCAGAGTCGCCCGGGCAAATTTCAACTGGCTCATCACGGTACCCTCTATCTCGATGAAATTGGTAATCTGCCACTTTCCCAACAACGACCATTTCTTCGCGCTATCGAAAATAAAGCCTTTCGTCCGATTGGTGCGGTCAATGAAAGTAAAGTTGATATTCGCCTAATCATCGCCAGTAACGCCAATCTAATCCAGTTAGTTAGCGAGAATAAATTCCGTAAAGATTTATACTATCGGATTTCGGAATATACTATCACGATGCCACCTCTCCGTGAAAGAGTCGAAGACATTCCCCATCTGACGGCTTTATTTTTATCAGAAGCTAACTTTGAATTCGACCGTAAAATTACTGATATTTCCGAAGATGCGATGGCTAAATTACTCTCATATAATTGGCCTGGCAATGTTCGGCAACTGCGTAATGTCATTCGTAAAGCCGCTCTTCTCGCTACTGATACGATCAGACCTTCTCATATTTCGTTATCCCTTGAATTTGAGCCGGAAAACCAGGAGCAACGCTTTTTCACCGTTTACAGTAACGATATCAATAAGTATCCAAATTATCGAATAGCCTACGCCGAATTTACCAGGGAATTCGAAAAAGAATTAATCAAAAAAGCATACGAAAATGCCCACGGCAATATCACCAAAGCCGCTCGTATTTACGGCATTGACCGTCGCAATTTTTACCATAAACTCGACAAATATGGCAAAGATTTCCCCGAAAAACAGTGAGCAAATCTACTGATAGTTCGCCCTAACCGGGCAGGTTAAGGTTAAGGCTGAGAGAAGAGAAAATGTAGGTCGAGTTGGTAACTCGACCAGTGGTTTTCCAATGAACTCATCCTTCGATAAACTCAGGATGACAGGAAAACTTACAATGTCACTCTGAGTCCATCGAAGAGTGACGCCTCGAGTAAAGCTAAGATTAATAAAATAGAAAAAAAGAAAAACAATTAGCCCCGAATACTCCGCAAGCTCCGGAGGAGTCTCTGGTGAGAGAATCCCGCACAGGCGGAACATTCGTGGATTACTTTTATTTTCAGCCTTTATTGACTTCCCAGACATCGCTGCCGAAATAATCCCATGGCAGACGCCATTCGTCGCACTCAGACGGTTCGGGAGAAAATTGCTTATTCATAAAATAAATCAGATGCGCTGTTTTAAGGCCCAGATTCTTACAGCCGTGAGCCACGCCCGGCGGAATGACAATCAACTGGGAATTGTTGTCGCCAATGACTAAACGCATTCTTTGGCCATTAGTCGCCGAATCCTCTCGCAAATCAATTAGAATGAGTAGAATCTTGTCGTCCGGCGGAACAAACCAGATGTCAGTCTGTTGACGGTGAATGTGGAAAGCCTTTACGCTTTGCGGCTCCATTTCGCTGAAATTGATCTGAGCAATTTTAAAATCCTCGACCCCGACAAAATCGCCGTTCGTTATACGCGCCAGTTCGGTAAACGAACCGCCATCGTCATTATGGCGCCGCAGATTAATCACCTTCACCCCCTCAATGGTTGGTTTTGCGGCGTAATCCTGTAAGCGCACACTTGGTTCGATTTCTTTTTTTAATTGGACTTTCAATTTAGGCAACCTCTTTTTCTTCGAAAATTAGATAACGAGTAGAAATTATCACATTGTCAAATAAAAAACCAGATAATCCGGTTCTAACGCACAGGATTGCTTGACATTAGCCGAATCGGCTGGTAAATTTTCGACGGTTTTTAAAAATATATGGCGATCACCGTTTTCATAATAGTTCTATTTGTCAGTCTACTCGTGCTCAATTTGCTGATTCTTAGATATTTGAAAGGTTCGACGCCTCAACCTTCCCTTTCAGATGCGCACCTTCCCAAACTGGTCGCATCTTTCGATCGCTATACTTTAAAATTTTTAGCCTTCATTACGCTGATAATTATTATTTTTATGTTAGTTGCCATAACACTCCAATATAGTTTCACTAGGTCGGTTATTCATCCAGTTCCGATAATTTTATTCATTTTCATAGCGGGTGTCGGCTCTCTATATTTTTTCAAAAGTGAAGCCAATCTCTCCCAATCTGATCGAAAATTATCTACCGAAAATACCAGCAGTAAGGAGCAAAAGTGAAAGCCGAAAACGCTGGACATTGGCAAACCTTACATTTCATTTTCCCGGATAATAGCGAAATAGCTTTTAAAGCCCGACTTTCGGATGCAGTGATTCAAGAACTGGCGCTGGAAATCGGTCAGCCGGTTTTCAAATTAAAATGTTCCCTCGATGAACTTTATCAGCCGAATAACCAAATTTTTGCCAGCGGCTTCCCTTATAATGACCTGTGGTTTCGTTATGCTCAAATATTAGTTATCGAAAAACAAATTAGATTCCAGCCCCACATCGGCATTGAGATGATTCGAGTAATTTTCAGTGAGTATCTCAGAATTGCTGAATGTATCTTTAGTTTGGCGACCTTTTGCCTGAATGCAGGACTGAACGATGTTTTTTCTGGTCTTATGCAACTTTACGAATCCATTCAGCAATATTTTGCAAAAATATTGAATGGATTTAGTCCAATGGATTTTATGATTGGAAATAAGAGCCCGCAAGACCTGCCGGTCGGATTTACCGAAATGACTTTAAATCTCTCTACCCTGCTCCAGATTGAGCTGCGGAAATTGTTTCCTCGTTTGTTAAATAACTGCCTGATTCTTTGGCGGTTTAGAAAAATTGGCGACCATTTTGCTAACAGTTCAGCCATTTTTAACGATAGTGCCAAACAACTCACTGGCGATTCTATATACGATTGCCGCTATAATTTTCCTGATTCGTTTTATGAAAATTTGTATTTCGATCCAATCCGATTGACACCCAAGAGAAGACAAGCTAATGTTTGCTGGCAACGGTTGAGAATACGTTGCGATGAAATATTTCTATCAATTCGTTTGATTCAGCAGTCGCTTAAACAATTAGTTTATCTGCCACCTTTGCCCCAAATCCAGTCGCCTTTACCTTTCGTTCATAAAGGGAATTCGAGCGGAGTCATCGAAACTCCTTGGGGTAAATTGAATTGCCAGATGAATTGCCCGGCTTTGGATAAACCGTGTGAATTCACGCTCTCCAATCCTCTTTACAAAATCCGACTCATCCTTTGCGAAATGGCTGTCGGACTTGAGTTGGACGAATTACCGTTACTGATAGCCTCGCTCGGTCTCAGACCAAAAATAGAACCACAATGATGCAAATGCCAACGGTCGTATGAATATTTTATTTAAAAATTTGATGTACGGATTATTTTGGGTAGTGATTTTCGCATTCCTTATACCGGCGCTGGTAATTATCGAGCAACGTTATTTTAGTAGCAATTTTCGTGTGTCAGATAAAAAGACCAAACCAATGCGACTCTATAGACAATATTGGGGTAAATTTTGGTCAATTCTATGGGGTGAAAATTTGCCCTTGAATTTGGCCGTTTTTGTATGGATCGAAACTGCTTATTTAACGGCTCTCTGGTTAGTTTTGCCTTATCAAATGCAAATTCAGGGGAATCAAACGTTATGGTTATTTCTGGCTGTCATCACTTTACCACTTAATATCATCAATTCCATTATCACCGGTGAGCAGGTAAAATCTGAGGTCGCTAAGGCTGGAATTTTCAAAAATGGAATAAGCCTATTAAGTGGTTTTATCCCGCTACTTTTGTCAATATTAATTCTCATCACAGTTAATCGTTATTCGGGTTTTGCAGAAATTTCAATTCAGCAAGGTGGTTTCTGGCTGGGTTTTATTCCCTGCTGGAATATTTTTCGTTCGCCTTTATTTTTTCTGGTAGCAATATCTTTTCTGGTAAATTTGACGACGTTAATGCGCCTAAGTGATGGCGATTTTAAGCCGTTGGAATTTGAAGAATCGGCGGAAATTTATGGTGGGTGGCACCCATCCTTTGGCAATTTGCTGCAATTTAACCGGTCGGCGATGTTTTTCACTCTAGCGGCTCTGGCCGTTTTTCTATTTTTCGGTGGGTGGCAAACATCACTCGATGCTGATGAACAACACTTAGCCTCATTGTTCGGCGGGCTCATTTTCATAATCAAAACCATTCTGATTTTCATTGTTTGTCTGGTGGTTAAGTACCGCTTGCCGATTCTCACTAACCGGCAGATTATCAATATTAACCTAAAAATTCAACTGCCGGTTTTAACTTTGCTCTGGTTGGGATTAGTGATGAACAGGTGGTTTTAATGACTGATTTTCAATGGATGCCTTTTATGTTTTGGTTTGCGGCTTGTTTAACATTAATTCCGGCCGGGTTGGCGACTACTTTGATTAATCCAAAAAGCATTATCTTTTCGAATATGATCTCTCAAGTAGGCGTCTTCTTGCTGATAGTCAGTCTTGGCGCTATTTTTCCAGCGGTTATTTACCTCATTCTGGTTTTTCCTCTAAATATAATGATGCTTTACGGGCGGAATTTATTTCCGGAATCTGACAAACAAACCGCCACGGAATCCCGATTAACAATCATTATAAAGACTTTTGTTTGTGTCTTGCTGTTTTCTCTGCTAATCTTTGCTTTTTACAAAATCCTTCCGGAAAATGGCTCGAACGTTGCCAATTCAGAAACCAGTCCGGAAGGAATTATCCCCGATCTTTCCTTGTTATTGATTTTGACAGGCGGGCTTATTATGTTGACGCTAACGGCTATCGGCTACTTTTTGAGAAGAAGATGAATCACCTATTTTTATATCAAATTATTGGCGTTGGCCTTTTTACTTTTGGGCTATATGGCGTATTACGCAATCGTCAGCGCTGGGCGATAGTTACTTTTTTGCAATTGATGTCGAGCGGCGTTTTACTTGGTTTTTTAACAATTATTCGAGCCAGAAGTGAATATCAACCCGTTTCGGAACTGACGGTAATATTCATTTTCACGGTTCTGGCAGTTGAAATACTACTTGCCATTGTTTTTACCTATAAAGTTTTTATTTCCGACTTCTCATCAAATTCCGACGACAAACCCAAACGAGGCTAATATGAATATTTTGATGATTCTACTTTTATTACTGCCGATTTTATCATATTTAATTGCCCAGTGGTTAACGAGCGAATACTTATTAAATCGGCGGTGGCTATCTGTTTTGTTTATAATAATTTCAGGATTGGTTGGGTTCGGAATATTTATCGTTCTCCTTCTGATAAACACGCCCGATTATGTCCAAACGATTTCGATAGTTTGGGCAAATATTGCCAGACATTCTATGCCGCTTTCATTGTCGCTGAATAATTTATCAGGCTTGATATTGGCACTCTGGGCGATGGGTAGTCTAATTTTTACAATTTTAATTGCAACCGACTATTTTGATCCAAATTCCTTTCGCGAAAATCTTGCCAATCTTTCGCTGGGAGTTTTGGCGGTCAACGGCTTGATTTTAGCCAATGACTTTTTATTATTTATATTCTTTTGGGCGTTAATTGATTTTAGTATTTACCGGATTATTTTCAGGAAATTAGATAAAACCGATGACACCTGTCTCCCGAATTTTATGGTGATTGGTGGTCATATATGGTTGATGCTCGCCGCCCTTTCACTTTTTAAAATCAGCGGCACCTTGCGATTCGACCTAATTTTCGATGATGTACTAGTCGGAAAGATTAGCACTCAGCAATTAATATTACCGGGAAGTATGCTTGTTCTGGCTGGGATTTTCCGCACTTATTCGCCTTTTTTTCGCTTTCAGCTTAACAGTCAGGAGAAAGCGCCGATTAGTAATGAGTTTATCCTCTTCTGCGGTTTGATGCCGTCCGGTGCATTCCTATTGTTAAAATTATTTCCAATTGTGCCCCAAATATGCATAAACGGTTTGATGATATTGAGCGGAATTATTGCGCTAATTTTCCTTATTGTTTATCTTGCCAGGACGGATTTCAATCAATTTTTACACCTCAATACGATTTTTCAAATCAGCTTGATTATAATTACCATCGGCCTTGGTAGTCTTACGACAAGCGCCTATTTGGTATTCATTCTATTTATGACCAATTTTATGGCAATTATTTTAATCCAGGATTTCCAGCCGACATCTGATTCGGTCAATTTTTCGATTGCCCTGCCAATTCGCCTGATCATCTGGTTAAGTTTGATGGGTTTACCGATTTCATTGGCTTTCAACTCCAGGCTTCGGCTTCTGCAAATATCATCTGCTTTTTCAACGAACGAAGCAATTCTCCAGACAATTATAACAGTCATATTGATTCTGAGTTATTTTATAAACGTCGTATTAATGTTCCGAACATTTCTCATAACAAGCTCATTTAAACCCAAACGTCGTAAAACTTTTCGGGTAGCACCGCTCACCCATTGGATTATTTGCGGTATGGGTATCTTTTGCCTTTCCCCATTTTTCACTTTGCCTTATTTCAATCCGCTGACAACTGAATTAAGGTTTTTGCCTTTATTCTCGAACAATGGAGTTCAACTGCCAGATTACAGCCAGTATAGTTTAAACTTACTGGTTATTTATTCTGCAATTCTGGTGATTGGTCTAATTGTCGGATTTATTTTATCGAAATATTTCAAAGCTGAAAAATTCGCCCAATGGCTCGCCAACATTAAAATCAACGCCCGAAAATATAGTATTACACCGGTGGTAAATTGCAGTCGCATTGTCTCGCGAAGAATTGTTCAAAGCGATACGACTTTTTTTCCCGGATTCAACAAGTACTTCGCCGGAATCGTACAGCAGACAGCCATTTCGCTCAATCGAGTTAATGCCATCTGCGCTCAAAAAATATCCAGACTTGTGAAAATTCCTGAAAAATTTTTAAATAAAATTCTAGAAAGCATCTATAACTTGAAATTCCAGGTTTTAATCGCAATTACTTTGAGCATATTAATAATCACCGTCTTAATCTGTATTATTTGAAAGTTTATCCCGGAGGAAATGATTTATGACTGAACATTTATTATCTATCAATTTACTGATTGCTCTGGTGGGTTTGTTTTGCATTGCACTGACGAAACGCGCAAAAGGCAATTTTATTAAAACTACTGCCGCCATCGTCACCGGACTACAATTCTGGATTATGTTAGAAATTTTATTCAATTTCGATCCTCTGGAAACCGCTCTACAATTTTCCGAACGAATCAATTGGATTTCGGCCTTCCGGATTGATTATTATCTCGGCATTGACGGCATCAATCTGATCTTTCTCCTAATTACTTCACTGCTGATTTTTTTGAGTGTCATAATTTCCTGGAATAAAAATGATCAAATCAAAGAATATTTTATCCTTTTGATGTTTATGAACATTGGCTTAAACGGAATATTTTCAGCGATAAACCTATTTCTATTTGCCATTTTTCTCGGAGTTACTTTCTTCGCCGTTTATTTGCTAATCGGTTTGAATAATTCCAAAAATGAAACCTATTTGGCTAATCGAATAGGAATACCTTTCTTATTAAGTTACATCTTGATTTTGCTGGGCTTGATTTTACTCTATAATGGGAATAATCTCCATACTCTAAACCTAACTGAGTTAATTGCCGGAAATACGATTTCTCAGAATACCCAAATGGTGATAACTATAATCTTTTTAATTGGTTTCGCTATCCTGATTCCGCTTTTTCCCTTCCATTCCTGGCTAATTCCGGTGATTAAAAATTTACCTGCGGAAGTTGGTATGCTAATTTTAGGGATAATGACTAAAATCGGCGTGTACGGATTAGTACGTATTATTGCACCGGTAATGCCATTCGCTACGAATTCATTGGCACTGGCGCTCGGCATCTGGGGACTGGTAAATATAATTTATGGAGCAATTTGCGCCTTGGGAACTGATGACAGCGATCAAATTCTTGGTTATTTTACGCTTCAGCAATTGGGATTCTTTTTAATTGGATTTGCCACGATTGCCGAACTCTCGAATATTCCCATCGCAGTAACCGGTTTGAGTGGCGGACTGCTAATTGTGATCAGTCATACCTGCCTGGCTACTTTGCTATTAATTATTTTCAAGTCAATTATTCCGGATAGTCGCAACGTTGCCCGGTCATCGCCTACCGATAGAACAGTAGTAATTCTTGCTTTACTAGCTGGCATTGGAATGCCGGGCTTCCTGGATTTCTTTGCCCGCTTTACAATTCTACTGAGTGCTTTTCAAAGTCAGAGACTGTTGATTATTGCAATTCTTAGTCTGGTCGGGATACTTCTTAATTTTGGCGTTTATCTGAAACTTTTCAAACGACTGGTTTTCAATCAACCTACTCTGAATAGCGTTAAAAAATTAGATTCAAATGAAATATTCGTAGCAATTTGCTTGCTAATTGTTCTTATATCATTTGGTTTGTTTCCCGGTTTTCTCCTAAACGTTATCCAACCTGGAGTCACACGTTTGCTGGAAATGTTCAGCGCGGCTATTGCTTTGTAATCTAATTATGTCAAATTCGCAATCAATCATTTATTTCATCCCGGAAATCATTCTTTTCATAACAGTGATTGGATTTTTATTATTGACTACTTTCGTAAAGTTATCTGACAGACAAAAATACTTGTTGATCTGCCTGGGCTTAATAATTTCCCTGCTGGCAACTTTTATATCGCACTCAAGTGAAGAGCACGGCCTTTTCAATAATCTGCTGGTATGGGATTCTTACGGGCAATTTATCAAGACCGTTATACTTTCAATAGCTCTCATAATTTTAATTTTACGCTGGCAGGAGATTTGTAGCGAAACCGGAACGGTTACCGAATTCGGAATCGCGTTTCTACTCCTGATTAGTGCGGCGCTGGTGACGGTTACGGCTAATCATCTCATTGTACTGTTTATTACGCTTCAAATTGTTCACCTGTCCAGTTTTTTAATTGTTCAAGATCGAAATTGCGGCTTGACGGATATAAACGTCAGCTGGCACGATTTAATATTTGACATCATCGCCAGCTTGATAATGTTAATGGGCATCGCGATGATCTATAGCGTCACCGGTACTTTTTTCATAGCTGAAATCGGCCAAATTCTCAGCCCTTTTGCTCGTCTAAGTTTCCCTCTGATATTGGGGATAGCGCTATTTTTAGTTGGGTTTTCTTATACAATTAGTGGCATATTTCGTTTGAACTGGAAACTGGAAATATTGCGAACGACTCCCGCTCCTGATAGACTATTAATTTTAACGATGCCGCAATTTATCGAAACCGCGACTTTAATACGACTGCTCAGGGTTGGTTTTGGAACAGTTGGCGACCTAAAGCCTCTGACTCTGATGATAGGGATATTTGCGGTTCTGGCACTTTTGTATCCGATTTTCTGGTTAATGAGATCGAGGTCTGCGACTGATATAATGATCGTCTCTTCAGTAGCTCAAACTGGTTTTGGATTATTAGCTTTATCTGCCGGTAATTTATCCGGAGACGTGGCAGCCTTGTTTTACCAGATTGTTTTGGTTTTAAGCTTGATAGCTTTTACAACTGGGGAAATTTTGACAACCACTGATGAAACGCACTCAAAATCCGGCCAGTTAATCGCTCTGGCAAGCCTGATCGGCATTCCATTGACCGCCGGTTTTCCAGCCAAATATCTGGTTTTCGTTAGTCTTCTTCGAAGCAATCCATGTTCCTATTTTTTTATCGTTGCCGGGATTGGCAGTGCCGCATTACTGTTAATAGGATATGGGCGCTTGGTCAGACAAATTATCGTTCAAGGCGGACCATTTTCCTATTTCCCGGGAAAAGGCAAGCAGTTGACGTTTTTAATCCGGATTCTGATTATCCTATTATTGATTATAGGAGGTTTTTACTGGACACCTCTAACTGATCATATTCAATCTATAATGGTTTTCTGTTTACCATAAATTCAAAAGCAGGAAGATAATTTTAATGGTTATTATTACTGATCATTTTATATTAATGGCAATGTTTTACCTATCAAATAATGTTTTACCTATCAAATAAGGATTACTATGTCGCCGCAAACTAAACGCTTTTTTTTCTGGTTCGTCATTTTGTTTTTCATCATTTTCATAATTTTAGTATCAAATTCTTTGATTCATAATTTCAATAAATCTAAAATTATCAGCCTACCAGCGCGGGAAATGCGTGGCGTCTGGATGAGTCGGTTCAATTACACGGAACCGTTTCCCTCTCACAATCCCGATTCGATGAAAACTTATATCAGTGATTCTTTCCGCCAATTCAAAGATGCCAATTTCAATGTCATTTTTTTCCAGGTACGTGGCAACGCTGATGCTTTTTATTCTTCGCGATATGAGCCATGGTCAGATTTATTGACCGGTAAATTAGGCCAGAATCCCGGTTGGGATCCACTGGCTTATGCTATTGAAATCGCACATCAGCTCGGACTTGAATTACACGCCTGGATAAACGTCTTCCCAGCCTGGCGCGGTACCGTTCCCCCGACTGTTTCTCAGCCGCTTCATCCCTATCGGACTCATCCTGAGTGGCTAATTTGTGACAGAGATGGTAAAAAAATGCCACTCTCAAACGACTATGTGAGTTTTTCACCGGGGATTCCGGCCGTACATAATCATATAATAAAAGTGATCTCAGATATTGTAAGCCGCTATGACATTGATGGGATTCACTTCGATTATTTACGCTATCCGGAGCGATCGGAGATTAAAGGATATTCGCATGATCCAATTAGTTGCGCCCGCTTCCAATCGCACCCAGGCAATCCGCTTGGTCTCGGTTGGGAAGACTGGCAAAGGGAACAAATTACCGAGTTCGTTGCCCGCGCTTATAACTGCATCACCGACCTCAAACCGGAGATAAAAGTTTCCGCGGCTGTGATTGGTAGTTACAAAAGTAATAAATGGAACGGTTATTCGGCTGGATTTCAAGATGTACGACGCTGGGCAGAAATCGGGAAAATTGATTTAATAATTCCGATGACTTATTATCCATTCAACCACAAAGGTTTTACTTTCAACAAGGCTCTCAAAGAATGGCAATCGGTAATTGATAACACGGAACAGATATTCCCTGCCTTAGCTGCTTTCAATCTCAGCTGGGAAGAAATAATTGAAGAAATCCATTTAATCCGTAATAGTAATTTTAAGGGTATGGTTTTTTTCGCTGCCAGTTCGCTTGATAACGATAAACTTCGGTATCTGCAAACAACCGTATTCAAATACCCGGCTATTTTCCCCAGCCTTACCTGGAAAGATGCAGTCGCACCGCTGTCTCCAATTAACTTCGCAGTCAAAAGAGTAAAATCGGATTCCTTAGAATTTACCTGGCAAATTCCAGATCAAATCGGTGATATTAATACCTGTAAAAAATTTGTAATCTATCGCTCGCAAACCCTGCCAATTGATCTATCTAGGGGTGAGAATATTTTGGCTATCGTAGGCGGTAGCGATAGTTCCTATACAACCAAACTCATTCCACACGATCAACGACGTTATCATTTTACGATAACCAGTCTCGATGCTGCCTATAATCAAAGCGCGCCGGCCCCAGTTATTAAAATCAAGTAGAGATTTGCATCAATAGAGGCATTTTCTTGAGCTATGGCATTTTTAGCTAAAATGTGTGACCCAGATCAAAGATTTACATTAACTTTAATCCGAATAAATCAGAATTTTTATTGCAATCAGACGGATATTCCTCTAAATTCGGCAAAAGGAAAATGTGATGTGAATAAGAGTTGCTGTAATAACCTGGAAATTTTCTATAACCGTTGTTATGAAAGGATTCTTGATGAAAGTTAAATTCTGGGGTGTCCGTGGCTCTATTCCTACTCCCCCAACTTCAGAACACATTCGCAATAAATTTTTAAAAATAATTGACAATTTACCAGCGAATATTCTCGAAAATCCAACCGAGATCAAGAAATATGTTCACAGCTTGAGCAATCTGGAAGCGGGATTAATCGGCGGAAACACATCCTGCGTCGAAATCCGAGCCGATGACAAGATATTGATTTTCGATATGGGTACCGGAATAAGAGCGCTGGGTAACTATCTGGTAAAAAATGAGCAAAATAAAAACGGCCTTGAATTACATATTTTTATTTCTCATACCCATTGGGATCATATAATGGGCTTTCCGTTTTTCACGCCGGCTTTTTTCGCCAATAATAAAATTACCTTTTACTCACCTCATCCCGATATAAAAGAACGTCTCGAAATTCAACAAGATTTCCGCTTCTTCCCGGTCTCGCTGGAACATATATTGGCTCAAAAAGAGTTTATTCAATTACAACCTAAGGCTTCTATTACCTTGGGTAATGTTAAAATTACCAACTATCCCTTATATCACCCGGGCGGTTCGTACGGCTATCGGATTGATTGCGATGGCAAAAGCGTCATCTACGCCACCGATTCCGAATATAAAAACCTCGACCGTGAGTCCACAAAACATTATATTGATTTTTTTCGCGGGGCTGATCTGTTGATTTTTGACGCTCAATACACTTTTGAAGAAGCCATCCATAAAGAAGACTGGGGACACAGCTCTGCTTTAGTCGCAGTTGAATTTGCGATTGAAGCCGGGGTGAAAAAATTGGCTCTTTTCCATCATGAACCGGAAAGAGACGATTTCGAAATCAATGAAATCCTTAAAAAATCACGTGATTTCAAGAAAATAAATTTCCCAACCGAAAAATTGGACATCTTCCTGGCTATGGAAGAATTGGAAATAATTCTATAACCAGAACTCCATTACTTTATTATCTTCTTTAAGACTTTTTAGACAAAAAGATCTTCAGGAATTGCCGCAGGTAATTGGGTAAGTTAAGATTATAAATCCCGGACAATATCCAGACCTTGAGGCTGAGGCATAACCCAGCGGACGGGCTGAATCGTTCCATCTTTGCGGACGGTGCGTTCGACCCGTTTGCATTTCAATACTGAATGCTCGATAAACAGGTCATCTTCGATAATTGACCCGAAAATATAAGTAGTTCCTTTGATAATTACATTTTTCCCGATGATGGTCGGATATTCACTACTGCCGGTAATAATAACACTGGATTCGATGCTCGTGTTATCGCCAATTGTAATATTGCCTTTTATCAAATCACCGCGCATAATGACGCAATTTTTCCCGATATTCATTTGTTGATTGGGATAAGTGCTAAGCGAAACATTTTCCTGAATAAGCGTACCAGCACCTAAATGAATATTACCATTAAGCAGAGAGCCGGCCCGAATTTTCACGCCATGTTCGAGGCGCACGCCACTCGATAAATGTACACCTTTGCCGATTTCAATATCGAGTGGCGGATTAATTTTATCCATTTCCAGGATTTGATTAACTACCTCGTCAGCGATGAAAAAATCATTTTCATCTTCGATATAAATTATATCTCGTAGAAGTCTCCATACTTTCCGACGCGCAATATTTTCCATTTCCTGTAAAACACTTTTCACATTAAAACCGATAACGGCACTTTCATCATCAACCGGATAAGCTTCCACACCAATTTTATTGGCGTTAAAAAGACCGATTATATCGGTTAGATACAATTCACCCTGAACATTATCCGGAGTAAGTTGATTGATAAATCGCTGAGCGAGGTCGAATTTCATAGCATAAACACCGGTATTATATTCGGTGATTCCCAGTAATTCTGAACGAGTAAATTGATACTTTTTACCATTATATACGGTAGAATAAAACCCGTTTTCGGGAATTGCCAGAATATCTTTATGCTCTTTAATTTCAATAACGCTCCCCTCATCTACTCCGGAGGGCTCACCGTCAGCAGTCATAGCTGGAACACGTAAAATGCGACCATAGCTATTACCTTCCGGTTCGCCTTTATAATTTCCCGTTAACAAAGCCAGACCACAACCAGATTGTTCGAAACGACATTTAAGTTTACTGACGACGGCTGGGGTAATTAATCCCATATCACCCGGAAAGATATAGATGTCTTTTAGGTGACCATTCTGGCTAATGGCTGAGAGCGCTTCTCTCACGGCGTGGCCAGTACCTTTTTGTTCAGGCTGATAGACAAAAATGCGGTTTGCTCTTTTCCCAGCCGATTCAGCCACTTCGCGAGCTTTAATACCCACGACAATTATCTGATTGTTAGAAGCCAAGCCTTTACTGGCGGCATTGGCAACACGCACAACCGTAGGCACGCCCCAAATTTCATGGAGCATCTTGGAACGCTCGGATTTGATTCTCTTGCCGTGACCGGCGGCAAGAATAATAGCTACCGGGCCTTCCTGCGAATCTATTTCTCCACTAAGACTATGTAAATATTTAATCAGTTCATCGTTACCGTTGTCTACTGACATTTTCGTCTCCGTCAAATTTTCTCCGTATGTAAAAATTCGATTCCCTACAATATTAACACAATATAAAGAAAAATAACCGGCGCTCCGATAAAAATTGAATCGAAACGATCCAGCACTCCGCCATGTCCAAGCAATAGATTGGACGAATCTTTGACTTCGGCGTCGCGCTTGAAAAGCGATTCGACGAAATCACCTGCTTGACCAAATACTCCTGCCAGCAAACCAAAAATAATTAATTGAACAAGGTTCATAAAATCCGGCGCCCAACCCAAAAAATAAAAAATCAGCACAGTCAGCACGGCACCGAATAACCCGGCAATACAACCGGCATAGGTTTTATTGGGACTAATCTGAGGAGCAATCTTATGACGACCAAGCCACTTCCCGAACACAAAAGCCAGTGAATCACAAATCCAAATTGTAACAAATAAAAGAAACACAATCGCACGCCCCACGTCGGGAATATTGCGCATTAATATTATGGTCGAGGTCAACATCGGCAGATAAACGAAACCCAATAAAGTACTCGCCAGATCAACCATTACGCCTTTAATCTGGCGCAACAAACCCGCCAGAAAAAGCAAAGTCACTAATCCAATCAGTAAGTAAAATAACCCATCCGGACGATAAAAACTGGTAAACAGCCAAATAACCCCGGCTAAAACTCCCGGCAAAAGCAATGGGTCAGTTCCTTTTTTCTGCATCAAAAGATAAAGTTCGACTTGAGCGATGAAAACCAAAACTGTTATAAAAAGGACAAATGGAACTCTACCTAATTGTATCAAAAGCAATATAGCTGGAATTCCAATTACATTGATCAGCATTCGGGAGGCGAAATTATTCATCTAAAAACCTGATTTTATTTTTTCTCGGGATCATTTCCCCATTTAAGAACTTTGACTTTCACCTTACCGGTTCCGTCATTAACTAAACCAATTTTCCGGGCAGCACCGTAAGACAAATCCAAATCGCGACCAGGCACAAATGGTCCGCGATCATTAACGACCACAGTCACCGATTGACCGGTAGGTGGATATGTTACTTGAAGCACCGTCCCAAACGGCAACGACTTGTGGGCGGCTGTCATGCCGTACATATCGAAAACTTCTCCATTAGAAGTTAATTTACCATGGAAATCCTCTCCATAATATGAGGCGGTTAAAATGGCTGTTTTGTTAGTATTCTTAAGCAAAAGCAACGTGTTTTTATCTTCGAGTGTCGCCTTGGTTTCGGGTGTAGTATACAAATAGCGTGGCGCGGAAGCACAACCCATAAAGCACAACATCAGAAAAAGCAAAAAAAGGATAATCAGGCTTAGACTTTGACTTGTCCGATTATATCTTGCAAACAATTTATTTTATTCTCCATACAGTATTGTTTAATAAAATCAAGCGCTTCGGCACAGATTCCAGGATTATAAAAATTAGCTGTCCCAATCTGAACCGCATAGGCTCCTGCCAATAAAAATTCAATTACATCCGCACCGCAACTAATGCCTCCAATTCCAATAATTGGAATATCTACTTCTTTATAAGTTTTAAGAATATTGGCAAGAGCGATCGGCTTAATCGCCGGTCCAGAAAGACCACCGACTACGGTATTGATTTTCGGACGGCGCGTGTAAATATCAATCGCTGCCCCGTAAACCGTGTTAATCATCGAAAGGGCATCGGCTCCATTTTCTTGAGCGGCTAAAGCCAGCACTCGAATATCAGTAACATTTGGCGATAGTTTAATTATTAGAAATTTATCAGTAGTATTACGCAGTTTTCTGACTAATCGCCCTAGGATTGACGGGTCTTTACCGAATTCAATGCCGCCCTCGGTAACATTCGGACAGGAAACATTGATCTCAAAAGCCGCAATCCACTGGCGATCGGATAATTTTTTGATTACCTTAACATATTCATCCTCTTTGCTACCGGCAATATTGACAATTACTTTGCCGCCATAATCCGCCAGAAATTCCGCCTTCTCTTCCAGAAATTTATCAACTCCGATATTCGCCAGACCGATCGAATTCAGCATCCCGGAGGTTACTTCAGCAATCCGCGGCGGCGGGTTACCAGCTCGCGGTTTGAGAGTAATTGATTTGGTTACAATTCCACCATACAGCTCCGGATTAACTAAATCGGCTATTTCATCACCATAACCATAGGTACCGGAAGCCGTCAAAAGTGGGTTTCTAAGGATAAAATCTTCTCTCAATTTAATGCGCAGGTCGGTCATTCCATGTCCAATTCATTAGCGTTAAATACCGGGCCATCCTGACAGACTAAACGCAGAGGTCGCTCCGATGGGTGAGAATAAGGAATCGCACATCCCTGACAGATGCCAAGTCCGCAAGCCATTATTTTTTCCAGTGATAGTTGTAAATCAAAATGATTTTCACGTGACAGTTGCCACAAAGCACTCAGCATCTTTTCCGGTCCGCAGGCATAAACACTAAAAGGACGCGGAATCGCTCCCAGATTATTCCGGAAACAATCCACTATCGTACCACAAAATTCGGCTGACCCATCTTCAGTCGCAATGTAGTTTTTTCCTGATAATAAGGATAATGTAGGTAATTGATCTTTAGAACGAACCCCTACAAAATTCCAGATTTTGTAATTCGACCCTGCCAATTTTTGATTCAGAAACAGTAGCGGTGCCAGACCGACTCCACCAGCTATCAAGACATGGTTTTTATGATTAATATTGAAAGTATTTCCTAAAGGTCCAAGAACTCGAACTTTTTGGCCGGGTTGCCACTGAGTCATAATTTCAGTAAGACACCCGACTTTTTTATATAATATAGATAAATTTTCTCCGTTTACTCCGGCGATACTGAAAGGTCGCGGAAATAATTGCGGCCTTCCGGAAAAGTAGAAGTTAACAAATTGACCGGGTTGTGCCGAACGGCTGATTTCGGGAAAGGCAAATTCCATTAAATATGTATCGGTAGCAACCATTCGGTTAGATAAAACTTTAGTAACTTTAAAAACTCTCATTCGGCTTTTTCTGGTTTTTGGCTCTCGTTCTTTTCGTCTTGATCACCCTTAGCTAAAGTACTTTCGATGTTTTTGAGTTGATCATAGGCGCTTTTCATTATCGTGTAATATTGACCTTTAGGATAAGTGTCAAGATAATACTTATACCAGGTTAGAGCATTATTCAAATCGTATAAGCGGTGATGATAGATATAGGCCAAGTACATAACCGCTTTCTCCGCGGTTTGGCATTCGGAATATTCCTTAGCCAGCTTTTCATAAATAGCTATAGCGGAATGCAAATCGGTCTGGTCTAAATTTTCGGCTTTTATCAATAATGAATCGGCTTCGACTTGACGAGCAGAAATGCTCGGTGGTCGTTTTTCAATTTCGGCTAAATATTCTGATTCCGGAAACAATTGTCTGAGTTGGTCGGCATATTCCTTTGCTTTTTCCAAATTATGCTGGTCAGTGCATATTCGGTAGAGGCTGTATAGTGCCTTGTCCCGTAAAGAATTAAAAGGTATTTCATAAGCGACTTTTTCAAAATAGTAAATCGCACTATCGGGTTGATTAAAATTAAAATAAAATATCTCGGCAATTTCGTAAAGTGAATTGTAATATTCCTTGAAAACCGCTAATGTATCAATCGCTTTCTTTTGAGTTGTGTTTTTCTTTTCAAGCGCCTTTTTCAACTCCGATTGCTCCTGGTCAACTTTAATAATTTCCGTCAGGGTATCGCTTCCAGTCGGTGGATTCAAGTTAATATTGGCAATCTGCTCATTCAGGACAGTGAGACGATTATAAATAGTATTGAAGCGTTTGATTTCAGAAGACTTATTGCGACACTCGAAAGCTCGTAGCGTATTGGTCTCGATTTTGACGACATTGTCATATTGGGCGGCGGCTTTGGCATAGTCGTGAATTTGAGTCATATACAACTCGGCTAAATAATAGCTGGCATCCGCCGCAACCGGTTTACCTTTATACTTTTCGACTACCTGCGTAAAACGGGAAATGGCGGCATCGTAATCTTGCTGAGCTAGATAAATCAAACCCAATTGTAATTCCAGATCACCCCAAATTTTCTCATTAGCCTGATCATTTAATTTTTCATTAATTAGATCAACGGCTTTATCATATTGACCGGATTCTCGATAAATTCGCACTAAAAGCACCTGCATCTTGTCGCGTAAAAGCAAGGAAGGCGATAACTGGTCAATTTTCTTGAGATTTTTAATGGCTTCTTGCGGTCTATTCAAAGCCAGATCAATCTCGGCAATGCGAAATTGAGCTTCGGCGGCAATATCAAAGCTTTTCCCCACTTCAGTCGCTTTTTGGTAATAAAATAAAGCCGAATCATAAGCACTATCCTTAAAGTACAATTCACCTATAGATACATAAAGTTCCGCTAAGAGATAATAATCATCTGTCCGGTTCATAATTTTTTTCCACTGGAAAAAAGCTAACTCGCGTTCATCCAGTTTCCATAAATTGCGTCCATACCAGACCATTGCCTCGGGATATAATTTGCTCTGGGGAAATTTGACCGCAAACTCCTCAAATTTCTGACGGGCTATTCGGTAATCGCCCTTGTAATAATGGGACATTGCGATAATATAGTAGGAATCGTCAACCCAACGACTATCCGGGTATTGAGTGATTACCTTATTAGACTTTTCTATGGCGGCATCAAATTTTTTCTTTAGTGCCGTAGTGACTTTCTCATCGGGTAGTTTTTTGAATTCTTTTTCGGCTTCCCGAAAAATTTTCTCAGCATTATAATAAGTATTGTAATAGGCACAACCCGACAAAACTAGAATTAATCCTGTTAAAAACAGGACCTTGACAGATCTTATCTTGGGATTTATTTTCATATTATTTCTGTCAAACTCAGATTAATATCAAGCCTGCATCAGCAGATATTGGTACTCCTGGTTAAATTGGGGCAAAATTACGTCAACTGCGCCTTTTAAGAACAAATCGGCATAAGGTGTCAATACCGTATTAACAATATTGATTTCTATCAAAAAAGCACCATGTTCTTTAGCAATCAATGGCAAATCGGCCGCCGGTCGCACCTGAGCCGAGGTTCCGACTGACAGAAACAGTTCAGCCTTTTGGGAAGCACGATATGCCGCTTCATAAGCCTTAACCGGTAGAGATTCACCAAACCAAACGACATTCGGGCGAATAAGTCCACCGCAAAAACAGCGTGGAATATGGTTAGACGAACAATTATATATTTCGTCAAATTCGGCGACACTATATTGTTGCCCGCACCGGATACAGTAATTTTCCATAATAGTACCATGAAGTTCTAATACTTCACGACTACCAGCTCGCTGATGCAAACCGTCAATATTTTGGGTAACTAGAGTAAATTCTGACACCATTTTCGCCAATTCAACTAGGGCATGGTGTCCGGCATTCGGTTGGCAAACTTCGATAATTTCGCGGCGATGTTTATACCATTCGCTAACCATAGCCGTATTTAAATAAAACGATTCGAAACTAGATAACTCCTGAGGAGAAAGTTTAGTCCATAAACCATTTTCACCGCGGAAAGTTGGAATTCCGCTGGGGGCCGATATACCAGCACCAGTCAAAACTACAACCCGCTCAGCTTGAGCTATTCGTTTTTGGGCAACTTCGTCGGTAATTAAATTCATCAATAAGTGTCTAAATTTCCTTTAATATTGAATCTATTCATTCCGAATTTATATTCAATTATTCATCAAACCAATGAATTAATCCATCTTCAAAGGGATGCGCCAAAGCCGGGTGCTTGGGAATAATCCGAACAGTGTAGCCATTCAAACCACTTTCCCAATTATTGATTTTACCGATATATACAAACTTCTTGGAATCAACCTTCTTTTCAAATTCCATAGAGGCGAATTTCCCATCAACTATATCGCCATTGGCATCAACTCGACCGTAATAAATCTGAACATCTACATCTTCGACCTGTAAGCCATCTAAATAAATTTCAGCTCGAACCTCGAGCTGACTATTTACTGACAATTCTTCCGCTGATCCAGCAGACACTTTTAGAAAGCGAACCGAATCCCAATTGTCGCGCATTTTTTCTTTCCATTGCGCCAATTCTTTGGCAACGGAATAGTTATTTTTTGACAATTCATTGGCTCGCACGGCGGCTGGATAGTAAATCCGGTCAACATATTCACAAACCATACGGTTGGAGTTATATTGGGGACAAATCGTTTTCATCGAAGCTTTAATCATTGTAATCCAATTGCGCGGCAGGTCATCATTATCGCGGTCGAAAAAGGTTGGAATAATTTCATTTTCCAGAACATTGTAAAGGATATTGGCTTCTTGACGATCCCAATAGTCAATATCATTATAAATATCACGAGTACCGATTGCCCAGCCAATTCCCGGACTATAAGTTTCATCCCACCAGCCATCAATCGTGCTAAAATGTAAACCGCCGTTGGCTACGGCTTTCATCCCACTGGTACCGCAAGCTTCCAAACCGCGTCTAGGTGTATTCAACCACAAGTCGCAACCCTGTACCAAATAGCGCGCCATATTCATATCATAATTTTCCAGGAAAACTACACACTGATAAAACCGTTCTTCACTCGATAGCTTCAAAATACGCCGTATAACCTGTTTACCTTCTTCATCTTGGGGGTGGGCTTTACCGGCAATGATAATTTGAACTGGAAATTTTTTATCCGACAATATCTTAGCTAATCTTTCAGGATCACTGAAAAGTAGATAAGCTCTTTTATAAGCGGCAAATCGTCGCGCAAAACCAATCGTCAAAGCATCGGTACTCAGGATACTTTTGACTCGTGCAATCGTATTCTGGGGCTTACCGAGGGTTACATATTGCCGATATAATTCATGGCGGGCATAAGATACCAGACGTTCCCGACGACGTTCATGGGTGCGCCAGAGTTCGCCGTCCGGAATTTTATCCACTTTATTCCAAATAGTCTTGCTAGCTGGTTCGCGATGCCAATCTGGCCCAAGATAACGATCAAATAAATCAGACATTTCCTGGGAAATCCAGGAGGATTGGTGAATTCCGTTAGTTACATAGTCAATAGGAATTTCCTTCGCGAGAATATCAGGCCACAGCGATTCCCACATTTCTTGAGCAACTCGCTGATGCAATTTACTGACGGCATTGATCTTACAACTTAAGTTTATTGCCAGAATTGCCATCGAAAAATGTTCGGAATTATCATCCGGATCGTTACGCCCCAGCGCTAAAAGTTCATCAATTCCTATTCCCACATCCCGACAATATTCATCAAAATAACGTCGCATCAAGTCCGGGTGAAAAATATCAATTCCAGCCTGAACGGGGGTGTGAGTGGTAAAAACCGAAGCCGCTTTAATAATTTCTAGCGCTTCGTAAAATGTCAATCCATTATTCTTTACGACATTCCGAATCCGCTCCAAACCAGAAAAAGCCGAATGCCCTTCGTTCATGTGACAAATAAATGGTGTGGCATTGAGTATCTGGAGAGCCTGAAAACCACCCATTCCCAGAATAATTTCCTGCTGGATTCTGGTTTCGGTATTACCGCCGTACAATTCAGCTGTAATTTTTTTATCCTCTTCGGAATTTTCAGCGATATTGGTATCGAGCAAATATAGCGGAACTCGACCAACTTGAGCTTTCCAAATCCGAGCATAAACCGAACGGCCGGGAAAAGGAACTTTAATCAATAACTGTTTGCCGTCGGAATCTTTCACCAGAGTCAACGGTGAATTATAAAAGTCATTAATAGGATATTCCTCTTCCTGATAATCGTCCACATTTAAAACTTGCTGGAAATAGCCGTATTGATATGAAAGCCCAACTGCCTGAAGTGGAATACCAAGTTCCGAAGCCGATTTAAGATGGTCACCAGCTAATACACCAAGTCCGCCGGAATAGTCCGCCAGACATTCCGTAATGCCATATTCCATCGAAAAATAGGCAATATTCAGGTGCGAATTATATTTACCGCTTTTTTCGAACCAGGTCGGAGATTTTAACGATTGTCTGAATTTATCACAAACCCGGTGCAATTGATATAAATAGCTATCATCCTGAACTCGAGCTTCCAGCACATCCTGCTCGACCCTGTTTAATAAAGCCACCGGATTATGGCGAGTTTCTTCCCATAAGTCCATATCAAGCCGCCGAAAAAGATCACGGGCATCGGCATTCCAGGTCCACCACAAATTATAAGCCAGTTCGCGCAATTCTTCCAATTTTTTGGGCAGAATTGGCTTGACAGTAAAGGATTGGATAGGCTTCATTAATCTCCTCAACTTTAAAAATCAGTGCCTAAATTAATCAATAGCCGTTTTTTCCACAAGAAAATGAAAGAACACTCAATAATACAATAAAACTCGGAAGAAAAATCACTATTGTTCGCGGCTTATTTCTGCACCTAATTGGCGAAAGCGCGGAACGATGTCTTCATAGCCGCGATCAATCAATTCGGCTTTATCGATTTTACTCTTACCTCTGGCAATCAGAGCGGCAATTACCAGAGCAATTCCAGCCCGAATATCAGGACTGACAATCTCCTGCCCTTTCAGACGTGTCGGACCTGAGACAAGCACCCGGTGCGGATCACACTGCACAATTTGAGCGCCCATCGTTACCAGTTTGTCCACGAAAAACATTCGGGATTCGTACATCCAATCATGGCAGAGGGTCGTTCCCTTAGCTTGAGTAGCCAGTACTACCATTGGACTCATCAGATCGGTTGGAAAACCCGGCCAGACTCCGACTTGAACTTTCGGAATTGCCCTGATGTTTTTAGAAGGCTTGATTGTTAATGTTTTTTTATCAATGTAGGTTAATTTCACTCCCATTTGATTGAGGATAAGGTTAACGATAGTTAGATTTTCACAATTGGCATCGTGAATAGTGACTTCACCACCGGTGCAAGCCGCCGCAATTGCGAACGTCCCGGCTTCGATATGATCAGGCATTATGCGATGTTGAAAACCTTTTAACGTTTTATTTCCGGTAATTGTCAGACGATTTGTGCCTGCGCCTTGAACTTTTGCTCCCATTTTCACTAGAACTTTAGCTAAATCCTGGACATGCGGTTCACCGGCGGCATTATCAAGGATGGTTCTTCCTTCCGTCATTGCCGCCAACATCATAGCATTTTCAGTTGCCGTCACCGAAGCTTCCCGCATAAAAACATAATTAGGTTTAGGATGTTTTAACAATAACCGGTAACCGTGTTCAATTATATTGATTTTTACTCCTAACGCCTCCAAAGCGTCGAAATGCTGGTCAACTTTTCGCCGCCCGATTACACATCCACCCGGCGGTACCATTTCGACTTCGCCAATCCGTGCCAATAAAACGCTCAAATAGAGAATCGAAGCGCGCAGAGTGCTAGCTAATTTATCATTTAAGCGCGATTTATTGACTGATCCGGAAATTTTACATTGATGAGTAGATAGCATCTCCACCGACTTACCCAGATCACTCAGGATTGCCAGCATCGAATGCACGTCACGAATATCTGGCAGATTTTCCAGAATACAGATTTCATCGGTTAAAACGGTTGCGGCAATAATCGGTAAAGCCGCATTTTTATTGCCAGATACTTTAATTTCACCTGATAAGTTGCGATTCCCTTCGATGATAAATCTGGACATAATAACCTTTCATCTTATTGAAAATTTCCAAGCAATTCGACCTCAGTTTCTAATTCCAACCCGAGGGTCTCTTTGGCTTTGGTTTTAATTATTTCGATCAACTCGTAAACATCTTTAGCACTGGCATTTCCATCATTTTCGATAAAAGCCGCATGTCTTGTGGATATGATGGCTCCACCAACTCGCAATCCTTTCAAATTAAGAACCTTATCTATTAAATAACCGACTGAGGAAGTGGGCAAATTGTATCGCTTTTGTACCTCCGGCGAGAGATTTTTGAAAATACATCCAGCAGAATGGCGCGGCTGGTGAGATTTTTTACTTTTCCAATCTTTAGCAATAATTATAGCCTCTTCGACATTGCCCATCGTCAAAAGTAATTCTACCCACAATACAACTTCTTTTGTCTTTTGTAAAATACTATAATCATAATCAAACTGAAAATAAGCATTGTCAACGATTTTCGTGGTTGTCCCGTCAATCAATTTTGCGCGGTAAACCAGATTACCAAAATAGGCGTGAGCTCCATGCATATTCATATACACGGCACCACCTACACTGGACGGTATTCCGCTAAACCATTCTAGACCAGTCAACCCTTGCCTGAACATCTCTTCGATTAAGGCATTATTGTTAAATCCGGAATCAACACGGACGATTTTTCGCGGTAAATTTTCCGATTGATATTGTTTGGATTGCGGAGCCATCTCCAGTGGATCGTATCTGGAAGTGATTTTGCTATATTGAGGATCAATTGGACTGTCATCTATAATTTGCCAGGACTTCGACCGATTTACAATTATTAAACCGTCATAACCATCATCGGAAATTAGCAAATTACTACCACAACCTATCACCCGATAAGGCATCTTAAAGGCAAAGGCTAATTTTGCTGCTGTTTCGAGTTTTACGGAATCCTCAACAACAACTAATAAACGAGCGTTGCCGCCGATTCCGAAAGTTGTAAATTTTGATAGAGGGACTTCTTTTCTGACGGTGATATGATTTCGGCTGAGTTCTGCAACCAGGGCTTCGGATTTCGGCATACTCGATTTATTTTGTTTTGCAACCACGCACTAAATTAATACGTTCGAACTTTAATTATTATAAATTTTTTACCATAATTCAATTGGCAAATGATCTCGTACAGGAGGATAAGATTAGGAATCTAAAAGACTAACCGACTGAGATTGGTCAAAAATAATTTTTAATGTCATTATCTTTTGTGGAAAAATTTTAACATTTAAACGATGGGGATCAGATACCTCTAGCGGTGCAATAATATGTTCTTCAAGAGTCAGATAACGGGCGGCTTTAATTGGAATATAACTTACTATTTCACCGTCAATTATGTTTCGGGTCGGATTATACAGTCTAAGGATTATGTCTTTATCGTCTTCTGTCGGCTTTAGAGCCGAATAGAACAATGTATCAGGAGCAACCTTCAAAAACTGCATTTTCGCCGGTAAGTATCCGTTGGTTCGATCCAGTTGCCGTAGGATTAGAGGATTATTGAAAATGATAGCCTCAGTTAAAATATCACTGGACATCCAATCGGCTAAACGCGGATAAAATGATAAATGAACCTCTGTCTTTTCGTTGCGTGATAAAACAACGCCGCCGGTTTTTTTAGGTCGAACAATTGGAAAATCACGAACTAAGGTTAAAGTCAGGACATTATTCTTGCCTCGAATTAATTGATATTCGTTGATACCGTCACTAAATATTGCAAATCCGCCCGATTCATTGGATACTCCGACGAAATTGCCCATGCTTAGCGTTCGACAACGAAGATCTTGTAATCTGTCATACGGACGTGTCTCAACTGAAAAAAAGCCATCCGTATAGGTATTTTCCGGCTGAAATTCGATTGGAAAACAAATTTTTATCTGATGATCATAGGCATGATCGTTTATTTCTATTTTCAAATCAACCATCCGCGAAAGACTATCGAGAGTTACTATTTCACTAATTTTGATTGTCTCATGCTTAGGACTGCGACGCGAGTTCGTCCAGTTGAACATATCCGGGATTTCCCAAAAATATTCGATTTTATAAGCGGCGGCTTTAGGGGAATTATAAAGTAATTTGATTTGAGGATGCAGTTTTTTAGTCGTGAGAGGAATATGTGTCGCAGTTTTATCTTCAACACTGAATCGTCCCAGATCAACTTCGTCAAGAAAATAGCCTACTTCCGAGAAAAATTCACCTGTCTCTTTGGCAAATATTTCCAGCGTTCCATTTTCATTGATTTCAACGCGTAAGAAATCATTTTCCAATGAATTGCGCTCGGCACTGATTGGCACACCTGGATGAGATTTCGGTTTCCCGTTTAGATCAATCTCAAAGGTTTTCCAGCCCATTCCAGGAAAGTCGCGCAATTCAACTAAACAATGATATTTCGCTTTATCTATACTATCGAATTTGAATGCAGTTTCAGTCTCTTTATAGAGAATCCGAAATGGAATTTCACGTCCACCTACCTCTCTGGCAAGCACTGTATCGCGATTAATTATCAAAGGCAATTCGACAACGAATTCAATAATTTCGGATCGGCTATATGGTAATGGATTAATCACCGTAAAATAAATACTATTAGTATTAAAATCATCAATATGAATATTACCCGCAATTGCCGTAATTAAATCAGTAACCTGTCCCGTGATCCGATTCATCAGTTCAGTTTGAGTAGTATTAAGTGATTGGATAAACTTGTTCGGGTTAGTATCTACGAGGTAGGTAAATGTCTGGTTTTTTAGAAATTCCTCCCAGATATGATTCGTTGATTTCGATTCATTTTCCAGCTTTAAATATTTTGCAATCAATGTCCAGGGCTCAACAAAATATTGAATTAGGTTTTCGATACGATGATTGCCAAGCCCAATCAGTATGCTATGCCGGAGATAATAATCGAACTGAGTTTCAGAACTTTCGTCAACTTTTTCGATACAGATTTCACCTTTATATTCACTTACTTCACGCGAATCAATCTGCTCTTTAATTTCCCAGATGCAATTAGACAGCGATTCGATTTTCAAATCAGATTGAAATACGGAAGCCAATTTTTCGATATGAGCTGGTATAGTCTCCCAGTTTTTTTTATCATTAAATAAATAAACAAAAACTCGATTGGTTTCATTGCTAAAATATTCACGAAACGTTTCCTGTATCTTACTTTTGGCAAAATTCAAGCGATTGGGATTAAAAATAACTACTCGACCAACGAGTAGATCTGTGCCATCCAAACCTTCCCAGATAAATTCTCTGGTATTTTTATCAATTAATTTTATATCGTAGTCTATCAAAACAGCGTCAATATTGAAACCGGCCAGTATCTGAGGCGTCTGTGAATTTCTTCCACGCATCGCCGGTAAGTGAAAGTATTTTAAAATGTCGCCGATCTTACGCCCTTCCTGATGTCCCAGCAGAAGGTTACGAATTAACAATTCACCGGAAGTATGTCCGGAATGAAGCTGGATAAAGAACGGTCCGAAATGAATTTTTTGCGCTTCAGCCAATTGGTTAACTAAATCCACTTTTTCAGGATGAGTTTTCAAATATTCTCGTAAAGGGTAAATCATCTGGTCAAAATGATATAGTCCTTCCCGCTGGCCTTCTTTCAGACTATTCAGAAGATTATCAATTAATTCATTAATTTCCAACTGAGAAGGAAAAGGTAATGAATGATATGGATTATAAATTGGTATGCAATATAAACTTTTATTAGCGATAGACATTATATCAACATTTTTTATCATACAAGCCGAATTTGCCCAACTCAACTTGCTTTTCAGAATATATCACATTTTTAATGATATTTTCAATTATTTTTTAAACAAAGGACGAAGATCTACTTTAACCATTTGGTTGATAAAAATCGGACTGGATTTTTTCAAATAATTAACCTATTTTTCTATAGATTACAAACAGATTAAATATGAGTTTAGAAAATAAAATAACTATCGGAGGAATGATCGAGTTAAGGAACTTAATGATGGTTTCCATTTATTCGTTCCCCGACCAGCCGGGCTCAGCCGGAAAAGTTTTGACCTACTTCGGGCAGAAAGGAATCAGCGTTGATTTTATCACCGAGAGCCGTAATCTGGAAGGAGCAGCTGACCTGAATTTCTGCATTGATCAAAAATACAAATCGGACATTGCTCAGACCTTTCACGAATTATCCCTCATTATTCCAATTAGAGATACTAAAATAACCGGACCGGTGGCGATTGTCTCTTTTTATGGTCCTCATTTCCGCGAAAAACCGGCTATCGCCGGAACAATTTGCCAAACACTTGGCGAAGCCGGAATCAATATTCTGGGAATTTCAACCAGTATTTCTTCAGTATGTTGTGTAATTGACGATAATCAGGTTGATGCCACTCGCCGGGCTATAACAGCTAATTTCAATTTACCGGAGTAAAAATGAATCCACCCGATTCATTTACCAGTGATGAAAACAAAACCCGCGAGCAATTACTATGGGAATTGCATCAATTACGCAATCGGATTAATCGGCTCGAAGCCACCGATCTCGAGCGCCGCCGCATAGAAAAATCATTGAATAAATACGAAAAGAATTTTCGTGAATTGGTCAATCTCCTACCTCAAACCATTTATGAAATGGATAATGATGGAAAATTTCGCTTCACTAATCAAGTCGGATTTGAAACCTTCGGATATGATCAACAGGATATAGACGCTGGGGTCAATTTCTCCCAGCTTTTTATTCCGGAAGAACGGGAAAAACTTTTGCGCAATATTCATAAAATTTATAACAACGGCGACATCGAAGGTCACGAATATACCGCTTTACGGAAAGACGGGACAACCTTTCAAGCACTTATCTACTCCAGTCCTATTTTCTATGATAATAAACCGGTCGGTTTGCGCGGTGTGGTTATTGATATAACCGATCGGAAAAAAGTCGAACAAGACTTGAAAGATTCACGCGATCAGTTTCGCAACCTTTCAGCGCATTTGCAATCGGTACGTGAAGAAGAACGTTCCTATATTGCCCGTGAAATTCACGACGAGCTTGGTCAAGCGTTGACGGCTCTGAAAATGGACTTAATCTGGATCAATAAAAGACTCACTTCCGCTCAATCCGAAATTGCCGAAAAAATTAACTCTATGTTTGATTTAATTGATAAAACGATTCAAACTATTCGGCGGATTTCGACTGACTTGCGACCCGGCCTGCTCGATGATTTGGGATTGACCGCCGCAATCGAATGGTATTGCGAAGATTTCCAAAATCGGACCGGGATTCATTGCGACTTGCATCTGCGACCGGCAGAAATTGAAACTGATCAGGAACGGAGCATTGCCATTTTCCGTATTTTGCAAGAAACTCTGACAAATGTTGCTCGTCATGCCTATGCCAGCGAAGTCAAAGTCAACCTCAAAATCAAAGATCACGCTCTTGAAATGAAAATTGTGGATAATGGCATCGGTATTACTGATTCACAGGTCAACGATCCCCAAAATCTAGGCCTGGTTGGATTGCGCGAACGCGTTTATCCCTGGAATGGTCACATCACAATTAAAGGTCGCCCACAAAAAGGGACAACCGTTCTGGTCTTTATCCCATTAGATGGAAATATCCGATGATAAATTTGCTAATCGTTGATGATCATCCTTTGATCCGCCAGGGGTTACGTCAAACCTTTCTCGATACTACTGACATTCGAGTTAGCGGCGAGGCCGGCGATAACGCCTCCGCCATCGCCGAAATCGAAAACCATTACTACGATGCTGTAATTCTCGATATTTCACTACCTGACCGCAGTGGACTGGAAACTCTCAAACAAATCAAATCCCTTTCACCTTCTCTGCCGGTCTTAATTCTCAGCATTTTCCCCGAAAGTCAATATGCTATTCGGGTATTGAAAGCCGGAGCCGATGGTTATATCAACAAAGAAAGCCCTCCAGATGAACTAATCCAGGCCGTTCGTAAAATCGTAACTGGAGGAAAATACATTTCACCTTCGCTCGCTGAAAAATTGGCCGACAACCTTAGCGAAATAAATCAACGCCCCGCCCACGAAATCCTTTCCGATCGCGAATTTCAAACGATGTTGGCAATCGCCAGCGGCAAAACTGTCAAGGAAATCGCCACCGAATTCAACCTCAGCGTCAAAACTATTAGCACCTATCGCACTCGCATTTTACGTAAAATGCACCTGAAAAATAATGCCGAAATTATCTGCTATGCCGTCCGGCTGGGACTGGTGCAGTAGCATAAATTGCATCAGGCAATAGTTATTCGTTACGATTCATGGCGATTTATAGTTATTCATTGTGATTCATAGTCATTCATTGCGATTTGTTGTGATTCATTGTTATTCATAGTCATTCGTAGTCATTCATAGTCATTTATTATCATTCGTTGGTGTTCATTGGGTGAAGGGGACGAAGTTAGGATTTGCAAAATTATTGATTGACGGTGGTTGTCATTACACAATTGAGAGCCGAATCCAACTTTTCGATTGCTTTTTATCTAAAAACCGGTTATATTACTTACGAGTAACTTACGAGTAATTGACAAAATGAGAGGAAAAGCAAGATGGCCGAAAAACTTTCGCCTAAGAAACAGCGTTTTGTGGATTTCGTTCGTGAATTCACGGAGACCAACAAACGTGCCCCGACTTTCCTAGAAATTATGAACGGCTTGCAAATCAAGTCACCAGGCACAGTTAACTGGTATGTGCGTGAATTAGAAAAAACCGGTGTCCTTCGGCGTTCCGGCACGCCTAATGCCAAACGTGCGTTGTCTATTCCCGAAACGGAGAACACCAGCACTTTGCCTTTGCTCGGCTTGATTGCGGCTGGCTATCCGCTGGAAGCTATCGAAAACCAGGAAACAATCGCCGTACCGCCGGCTTACGTTCACCCGTCTAATTACGTTCTGAAAGTCAAGGGCGATTCGATGATTGACGACAATATTCAAGAGGGCGATTATATCATCGTTCGTCAGCAAGCTCAGGCTGAATCCGGTCAAACCGTAGTAGCCTTCATCAACAACGAAGCCACCCTGAAACGTTATTATCCTAAAACCAGTGGCATCGAACTTCATCCCCGCAATCCAGCCTACCCAGTCATCAAAGTCAAACCGGAAGACGAATTTCGGCTCGGCGGAGTGGTGCTGGCTGTATGGCGGAGGTATGAATGAGAAGAGAAATACTACACGGAGTTTCACAGAGGAAATACGGAGTAGCACGGAGATTTTTTAAAATTAAAAATAAACTCTCTGTGTATCCACGTATCATCTCTGCATTCCAGCCCGCCTGACCAAGTCAGTCGGGCCTTTCTCTTCTGTATAATTAAAGGAGATTTACCATGAAATACGCCAACTTAACTGCTCAAATAATCAAATCAGCTATGGAAGTTCACAATCAATTAGGACCTGGCTTGCTCGAATCGGCTTACGAAGAATGTCTGGTTTATGAACTACGCAGAGCCGGGCTTAAAGCCGAAACACAAATTCCGGTCCCCTTGGTTTACAAAGACATCAAACTCGATTGCGGCTACCGGATTGACATTTTAGTCGAGGATAAGGTTATTATTGAAGTCAAATCTGCCGACGCAATCCTGCCGGTGCATGAGGCTCAGATTCTTACTTATCTGAAACTGGCCCATAAGGAAGTCGGTTTGCTTATCAACTTCAACGTCAAACATCTCAAAGAAGGTATAAGACGATTCGTAATGGGAGTAAAGAATTAATGACGTGGAGGTTCACAGAAGGAATGCAGAGTATCCCAGAGATTTTTTATCAATTAAAAATAAACTCTCCGCGTGCCTTTGTATCATCTCCGTGCTCCTCCGTGTAACTAAAGGATAATTACCATGAAATATGCCAACTTAATCATTCAAAAAACTAAATCGGCCTATGAAAAATATCCGACTCATGAAATGTACAAAGTCGGACTTGAAAGTGAATTTATGACCCGGAGGTTCACAGAAGGAATGCAGAGTATCCCAGAGATTTTTTATCAATTAAAAATAAACTCTCCGTGTGCCTCTGTATCATCTCCGTGCTCCTCCGTGTCGCCTTTCTTTCCCGTGTAACCAAAAACCATGCCCGAATCGGTTTTACATATTCGTCTCGCAGATTTTGAACTCCAGGTGGAGCGTATGCTGGACTCGAGTCTGCGCACCCGCGCCATCGCCGTGATTTCCTCGCATCATCCAAACGGTACGATCGTCTGCGCCTCGCCGGAAGCTCTCAGCGAAGGCATTTATCCCGGTCTGAAAGTTGGCATTGCTCGCAAAATGTCGCATAGCGTAATGCTCCTGCCCTACAACTTAACGCTCTATACCAAAATCAATCAGTACATTTACCAGACTATTGCGCGCTATTCGCCAATCATCGAGCCAACCGTTTACGGTCAATATTTTGCCGATTTGAGCGGCATGCACGGCATCTATCGCGATAATCTGCAGGCCGGTAATCTGATTGCCCGCGACATTCAATTCAAAGTCAGTCTGCAAAGTCACATCGGCATCAGCGCCAATAAACTCGTCAGTCAAATCACCACTGCCGTTGTTCCGGAAACTATTCACCGCGTCGAGCCGGGCACCGAACCAAATTTTCTGGCCCCTCTGAATACCGAAGTTCTGCCGGTGACAGGCGAACCGTCGGTCAATAAACTTGTGCGTTTCCTCTTCCTCTCTCAGGTACAAAATGTCCAGCAGGTAACTACTGAAAGCGAAACCGGCACTATTCTTTTTGGCAAATATTACCGCCGCCTTTTTAGGGAAGCCCGCGGACAGGATAATTCTCCGGTCAGACCGCCGCAAAAAACCGACCGCATCACCGAACAAACCGTTCTAACCACCGACACCAACGACGAGGTTCAATTGCTGGCCGCTGTGCGCAACTTAGCCGAACAGATTGCCTATCAATTGCGGCGGCGCCACCAGATCGCCAGAACGCTGAGTGTGGAAATTCACTATACCGACGGTTTCAAGAACAGTCGCAAAGGCACTATCACCGCAAACGATGATGTCACTGTCATTACGGAAGCTACCCGCCTTCTCCTGCTGGCTAATTACCGCCGCAACCGCGTCCGGGCTATTATTCTGGACGCAACCAACTTCCAGCCGGTAATTAATCAATTGGATTTATTTCGACCGCCTAAAGACGACCGCCTGTCGCAGGCTCTCGACCAAATTCGCCAGAAATATGGCTTCGCCAGCATCGGCAGTGCTGCGGGGTTAATCACAAAAAATACAGTTGCGACACAGAGGCACACAGAGAAAGCACAGAGTATCACGGAGAATTTTTATAAATTAAAAGTAAACTCTCCATGTGCCTCCGTGTCATCTCCATGCCTCTCCGTGTCGCCTTAAAAATTATGTTCGCTCACCTTAATACTCACTCCACTTATTCGAAGATGCGCGGGACGGCGTCGCCGCAGGCTTTGCTGGCACAGGCCAAAGCCGCTCACCAAACGCATCTGGCCTTGACAGAAATCAACGGTCTGTGGGGTTTTATTCGCTTTGTGCAGTGGGCGCGTGAAGTCGGTATCCAGCCAATCGCCGGTACTAATTTGCTCACTCCGAATTTCGACCTCATCCTGCTGGCCGAAAATCAGTACGGTTACGAAAATCTTTGCCGCACTATTTCACGAATCCACGATGATGAAAATCTATCCGTAGTCGAAGTCCTGAAGCCGTATGCCAAGGGACTTTTCGTCCTGGCGCATCAGGAAAACGTTCTGGCTGAACTCGCGCGTTTCATTCCCGCTACCCATCTTTTCGTAGAACTGCGTCCCGGCGTGAGCGAACAAGAAACTCGGCGCCTCGCGGAAATCTTTCATCTCGAAATCGTCGCCACTGGCGATGTTTATTTCCTCAAACCGGAAGATCAGAAGACCCATCGCATTCTGCGCGCCATTGACAAAAATTCCACACTTTCGCAACTTGCACCCAGCGATTACAAAAGCGAACAGCATTTCTTTCGCACCGAGAAGGAAATGATTGACCTCTTTCCCAATAGCCTGGACGCTATCAACAACTCGCAGTTTCTCGCCGAGCGCTGTAAAACCGACTGGAACCACACCAATACGATCTTCCCCGGCCTTTCGCTCAAGGAAACCAATCTCGCCAATCGCCAACTGCGCCAATTAGTTTACGACGGCGCCAAGGTCCGCTACGGCGAAATTGATCAGATCGTTAAAAAGCGCATCGAATATGAACTTTCTCTGATCACTCAGAAAGGCTACGCGCCGTATTTTCTCATCGTCTATGACATCGTCAAGCAAACTCAAACCACTATCGGGCGCGGTAGCGGAGCAGCTTCCATTGTCAGCTATTGCCTTTTCATCACGCAGGTTGATCCGATCAAATACAACCTGTGCTTCGAACGCTTTATCCATCCCGAACGGGTTGATATGCCGGATATTGACGTTGATTTCGCCTGGGATGAGCGCGATGCTATCCTGGATTACATTTTCAAAAAATACGGGATAGAACGCACCGCTATGGTTTCCAACCAGGTTATGCTCCAGCCGCGTTCGGCTATTCGAGAAGTCGCCAAAGTCTATGGCCTATCTAACGAGGAAATCAAAGCCGTTACCAAACGCGTCGGCTACTTTGCCAGAAAAACCGAACTTTTGGAGTGGCTCAGTACCGATCCGCGTTTCCGCAATCTCGACCTCGATGACACTTTGCGCGAAATTATCCTGCAAAGCGAGAAAATCGTCGGCGTTTTTCAGGTTTCATCGGTACATCCCGGCGGTGTGATCATCGTACCGGACGAAATCCGCAAATACGTGCCGGTATTAACGGCTACCAAAGGTGTCCAGATCGTCGAATGGGAAAAAGATCAGGTCGAGGATTCCGGCTTGCTGAAAATTGACATCCTCGGCAATCGTTCGCTGGCGGTCGTGCGCGATACTTTGAAACAGATTGGCTTGTACCGCAGTGAATTTATGGACTATCATAAAATTCAACCAGTTGGCGATCCGGCTACGCAGGATTTAATGCAAAGCGGCCGCACGATGGGCATTTTTTATATCGAGAGCCCTGCTACACGTCTGCTGTTAAAAAAAGCTGGGCGAGTTGATTTCGAGCATGTGGTGATTTACTCTTCGATCATTCGTCCCGCCGCTAATCGCTTTATCAATATCATGCTAGAGCGAATTCATGGGAAACCCTGGCAACTCTTGCATCCCGACCTAAAATGTTTAGAGGAAAGTTACGGCATTATGGTTTACGAGGAACAGGTCTCAATGGTAGCTCGCGAAATCGCCGGCCTTAGTTATGCTGAATCAGATTACATTCGGAAAGTGATTTCCCGCCCGGCACTGGCGCATCTGGTTCCCATCTGGAAACAGAAATTTATCAACGGCGCATTGGCACGCGGTTATTCACAGAAATTAGCGGAAACGCTCTGGGAAATGATCGAATCCTTCTCGGGTTATTCGTTCTGCAAGCCGCACTCGGCCTCGTATGCGATGCTCTCGTTCACTTGTGCCTATCTAAAAGCCCATTTCCCGGCGGAATTCTTGGCGGCAGTAATTTCCAACCAGGGCGGCTATTATTCCACTTATGCCTATCTGAGTGAAGCCCGCCGCTGGGGCATTCAAATCCTGCCGCCGCATATCAATCGGAGTTGGAAAGAATATCGCGGACGGCGTGACAAAATCCGGGTGGGTTTTATGGCGATCCGCAACCTGCAGGACAAAGCCGTCGAAGCAATTCTAAAGGAACGTAAAAACGGCGATTTCAAAAACCTCGATGACTTTCTCAAACGAGTTGACCTTGACCTGGCCGACGCTATGGCACTGACCAATGCTGGTTGTTTTGCCGAATTCGAGTCACAATTATCTCACCGTGAAATTGCCTTCAAGGTCGCCAGCTATTACTTACAAAAAGGCGACCGACGCCCGTTGACACCACCGGCTAACCGTCAGCCTGTCACCCGGCTGGAAAAGTTATCTCTCGAAATCGAATCGTTCGGTTTCCCAATTTCAGAGCATCCGCTAGAACGCTATCTGCCGGTTTTTGACGGTAAAATAAAAAAAGCCTGCGACCTGGCGCAATATATAGGGCAAACGATCAACCTGCTGGGCGTTTACATTACGCGTAAAGTCGCTACAACCAAACAGCATGATCCGATGGAATTTGTCACTTTCGAGGATGAAACCGACATCTTCGAGTGCGTTATGTTCCCGGAAACGTACAAGGAATTCGGTGATCTACTGAACTGGGAAACGCTTTTCGTCATCCGCGGCAAGGTCGAGGGAACCTATAAAACTTACACTGTCACGGTCGAGAAACTCGCCAGCCTGCAACGCACCGTCGAGAAAATGACGCCAAAACAACGGTCACACGCCAAACCGACTTTTGCCGAGGTGCATTTCGCTAAGGAATATTGAGAAAAATTGCGATGTAAGTGCTTTTAAGTACTGATAAGAAAACCTCAGGATGTTAATAGGTATTGCTTTTGGTTAATCGATATTATATATTTCATACGTTAATATTAACGATGGAGATTTAGTATGAATACAGTTACAATTTCACCAAAATTCCAGGTCGTCATTCCTCAAAATGTCCGAAAACGTTTAAACCTTAAAGTCGGGCAGAAGTTGGAAGTGATTGACTATAATGGAAGAATTGAGCTTATCCCGGTAGTTAGCATTAATGAGCTAAGAGGTGTATTAGAAAATTCAAAAGCCGAGATTGAACGTGAGGAAGATCGTTTATGAACCTAGTTGATTCCTGCGGTTGGTTGGAATATTTGAAGAACGGCAAAAATGCCAGCCGATATGCTGAGGCTCTGGAAGACACTCAGAATTTACTTGTACCGGCAATTTGTATTTATGAAGTTTTTAAAGTTGTTATGCGGGAAAAAGGCGAACAGCGGGCGCTTTCAGTTGTGGCATCAATGAAACAAGGTCAGGTTGTTTCTATTGATCATACTGTAGCCCTATTGGCGGCTAAACTAAGCCTTGAATATCAACTTCCAATGGCGGATAGCTTGATCCTCGCTACTACTCACTTGAATAAAGCCAATCTCATAACTCAGGACGAGCGTTTCCGAAATTTGGATAATGTCACTTTTATCGAGTAATACTAACCTTCATAATACCTTACAAATTAATTTGTTAACGAAATAAATCCAGTGGTTATCATTTTATTTTTAAACCATTATTGATAAGATTAAATTAACCCCGCTGTTTGGAGAGGTGGCAGAGTGGTTGAATGCGGCGGCCTCGAAAGTCGTTTCCTGACATTTCGGGACGGGGGTTCTTCCGTAGGAACTCCTAACGGAGAAATCCCTCCCTCTCCGCCAATGTATTATGTATATGTCTTAAAAAGCATTAATGGTAATTTCCATTACATTGGCCATTCTGAAGATATTTCCTTCAGACTAAAACAGCATAATGCTGGCAAAGTTCGCGCGAGTAAAGCCCACCGACCATATACATTGATTTACTTTGAGGAATATCAGACAAAAAGTGAAGCTCAAAAACGTGAATACTACCTTAAACGAGGTAAAGGGAATTTTTGGTTAAGGGAGCACCTTAAAGAAAAAGGGGTTTGGTAAATAATCAGGACGGGGATATTCCCCCCAGAAGAACAGTTCTATAAGTGTGATACATAGCCAGATAGAAAATTTCTCCTTCTTAAAAAAATAATCCTTATAAAGTCTTATAAATGAACTTATTAGTGAAATAAATCCAGCGGTTATCATTTTATTTTTAAACCATTATTGATAGAATTAAATTAACCCCGCTGTTTGGAGAGGTGGCAGAGTGGTTGAATGCGGCGGCCTCGAAAGTCGTTTCCCGATTATCTCGGGACGGGGGTTCTTCCGCAGGAACTCCGCTGGAGAAATCCCTCCCTCTCCGCTAATGTATTACGTATATGTCTTAAAAAGCGTTACTGGTAATTTTCATTACATTGGCCATTCTGAAAATATTTCCTTCAGACTAAAACAGCATAATGCTGGGAAAGTTCGCGCGAGTAAAGCCCACCGACCATATACATTGATTTACTTTGAGGAATATCAGACAAAAAGTGAAGCTCAAAAACGTGAATACTACCTTAAACGAGGTAAAGGGAATTTTTGGTTAAGGGAGCACCTTAAAGAAAAAGGGGTTTGGTAAATAATCAGGACGGGGATATTCCCCCCAGAAGAACAGTTCTATAAGTGTGATACATAGCCAGATAGAAAATTTCTCCTTCTTAAAAAAATAATCCTTATAAAGTCTTATAAATGAACTTATTAGTGAAATAAATCCAGCGGTTATCATTTTATTTTTAAACCATTATTGATAGAATTAAATTAACCCCGCTGTTTGGAGAGGTGGCAGAGTGGTTGAATGCGGCGGCCTCGAAAGTCGTTTCCCGATTATCTCGGGACGGGGGTTCGAATCCCTCCCTCTCCGCAAGTGAATATGGTTAAATACGGCAGGCTCAACAACCATTTACTGACATCTCGGGACGGGGGTTCTTCCGGAGGAACTCCTAACGGAGAAATCCCTCCCTCTCCGCATAAGAATTAAGACAGGATTAACAGGATTATATTTGATTTATTTTGATATAATTATAAATCGGTTAATATCTTATTAACCACTGATTTAATTCCAATTAATAAATCGAATCTCGATAGTTTTAACACAAATTTTCAATATTCAATCTACAATTTGTCTCCAAAAACAAAGTAGGTTGTGCAGGTACCTTCGCTACTGACCATACAGGCGCCCTGTGGATTTTCTGGTGTACAGATTTTCCCAAATAACCGACATTCCGGTGGAATTTTGGCACCTCGCATAATATCTCCACAAATACAACCCGAAACACTTTTAGTTGGAGGCAATTTTATTTGGAATTTACAATCGGCATCAAACTGGCGGTATTTTGCCTGAATTTTAAGACCACTATTATGAATTTTGCCCATCCCGCGCCAGATTGAATCGCAGGGCTCGAAAACTTCCGCCATTATTCTCTGGGCTTGGCGGTTACCACCTGGTTTGACGGTGCGGCGATATTGATTCTCGACTTCCGCCCGACATTCTGCAATTTGTTTAACCAGCATAAAAATCGCCTCAAGCATATCGAGCGGCTCAAATCCAGCCACCACGCACGGAATTCGATATTCATTAGCTATGAATTGGTAAATTTCCGGGCCGGTTATAGCGCTAACGTGTCCCGGGCAGATAAAACCATCTAACTTTATTTCGCCGGAATCCAGCAGGGTTTGCATCGCTTTCGGCATAGTTTTATGGCCTGACATTACCGAAAAATTTGTGATTTGCCGATTTTCGGCGTTTAAAATTGCTGAGGCAACATTCGGTGCAGTCGTTTCGAAACCAATCCCCAGAAAAACGACCTCCCTTTCTGGATTTTGTTCAGCGATTTCAACTGCCTCGAGCGGCGAATAACAGGTTCGCACATCGGCACCCTCAGCTTTGGCGGATTGCAAACTACCATAACTACCGGGAACTCGCATCATATCGCCGAAAGTCGTTATTATAACGTCAGGTAATTTGGCAATTTCGATCGCCCGATCAATAAATTCACTATCAGTTACACAGACCGGGCAACCCGGCCCGCTGATCAAATTGATATTCTCTGGTAGCAATTTTTTCAATCCGAATTTGAAAATGGTAATTGTATGACCGCCGCAAACTTCCATTAGATTAATAATTTTACTCGGTGTAATCGCTCGAATGCGCTCGGCGGCTCTGATAATTAATTCCGGATTGCGATATTCGTCAATGTATTTAATCATGCTGGTCGTCTTCGCTTTCCGGACTGAAGATCGGCAGTAACTTCCTCCCAGGCGGCGAGATTCTCGAGCGCCACGGTTTCATCCAATTTCTCAATGGCAAAACCGGCGTGCACAATGATATAATCACCGACATTGACATCGCTTAAAAAGTCAAGATTAGCCTGGTATATGACTCCCCCGACTTCAGCTTTGGCACGAGTTCCGTCAATTTCAATAATTCTCATCGGCACAGCCAGGCACATTATAACTTCTCCAATTGATTTTGAATGATCGCGTTAGCAATTACCGTCTGGCCGAGAGCAATTCCGCCGTCGTTGCAGGGTACCAAACGATGGGTACGGACTTTGAAATCGTGTTCGTTAAGCAATTGCGATAGACGCGTCAACAAGTAAACATTCATAAAAACGCCTCCGCTTAGCGCCACCGTCCTAAGACCGGTCATTTCTCGGGCTTTTAGAGCGGCTTGCAAAAGAATATTTGCCAATCCGTTATGAAATTTGGTAGCGATTAGTCCGATTCCAGTTTGATGTTTGACATCCATAATGACTTCTTCAATCATCTTGCGCCAATCAATGGCAAATCTATTAGTTCCGGTTTCGATTTCAAAGTCATAAGTAGGGCGGTCATTTCCATCCTCAATGCATTGTTCAAATTCCACAGCCGCTTGGCCTTCATAATTTACCTGATTACGTAAGCCTGCCAGTGCCGCTACCCCATCGAAAAGGCGACCGCAGGAAGTCGTCAAAGGCGAGTTGAAGCCAGATTTCAGCATATTAATCACAATGTCAATTTGTTCAGGCGGAACGCTTTCCAAAAATGGAAATTTTTGCGAGCTAATTTCTGAACCCAGGGTTTCGTAAAGATAGCTAACCGCCATTTGCCAGGGATATTTAATTGCCGCCGAACCGCCCGGCAGACGAGCCGGTCGGAAATGCCCAATCCGTTCAAAACGATGCATTTCCACTTTCAAAATTTCACCGCCCCAGATTGTGCCGTCGGTGCCATAGCCGGTTCCATCTAGAATAATGCCGATTGCCGGTTCAGCAACATCATTTTCAGCCAGACAAGCAACGGCATGAGCGTGATGGTGTTGAACACCAATTTTTTCGACTCGCCGACCGTCAGGAGTTTCATCCGGATACTCAAGGGCAAATTTGGTCGAAAGATAATCCGGATGCAAGTCATAGGCTACAACTTCCGGCTCAATAGCGAAAATATTTTTAAAATGGTTAATGCCATTTTTGAGTGACTTTAGCACCTCAAAATTAACTAAATCGCCGATATGCTGACTTAAGTAAACATGATTGCTTTGCGCGAGGGCAAAAGTGTTTTTCTGTTCCGGTCCACAAGCCAAAATCGGGCGAATAAATCCATTTTTATAGGGAACGACGCCTGGCGCAAAGCCCCGCGAACGTCGCAACGGATAAGGTTTATTATTCCATACACGATAAACTGAATCGTCACAGCGGATGTGAATTTTGCGATTATGCGTTAAAAAATAATCGGCGATCCGGTTCAATCGGGCAAGCGCATCGTCATCTTGATAAGCAATTGGTTCGTCGCTGATATTGCCACTGGTAAGCACCAGCGGATATGGAAAAAAATACATAAGTAAATAGTGCAACGGTGAATACGGTAAAAAACAGCCGAGATAATGATTGCCCGGCGCCACAGCCGCAGCGACATCCTGACCAGGCAATTTTCGCAGTAAAACAATCGGATGAGGTACGCTATTCAATAAATGCTCTTCCTCCCGGCTGCATTTACAATATAATGCAATTTCCGAAAGGCTCGGAAACATAACGGCAAATGGTTTATCCTCCCGGTATTTGCGTTGACGTAGAGTCACGACAGCCGCTTCATTGCGGGCATCGCAAGCTAAGTGAAAACCGCCGACGCCTTTGACGGCGATAATCCGACCGTCGTGCAATAGTTCAGCGACTTTTTCGAAAACAGAACGGTTAGCACCTGCATCGCCGCCGGTAAGTAATTCCCGGCCGGAACTATCGAGTAATTGCAGACGCGGCCCACAGACCGGACAGGCATTCGGCTGAGCATGAAAACGCCGATTAGACGGATCGTCATATTCGCGCTGACATTCCAGGCACATTTTAAATTCGCACATTGCCGTCATTGAACGATCGTACGGCACATCCTGAATAATCGTAAAGCGCGGCCCGCAATTCGTGCAATTGATAAAGGGATAAAGATAACGCCGGTTAAACGAATCGAACATTTCGCGCTGGCAATCCGGACAAATATCCAGATCAGGAGAAACCTGGACACTTTTCGTCGGCTCATTTTGGCTTTCTACAATCTTAAATTCCAAAAATTTCTCAGCCGCTATGAATTGCGCTACTTCAAATTGCTCGATACGACAGCGCGGCGGTGGGGAATTACGGATTTTTTCTTCGAAATAAGTAAGTTGTCTCGGTTCACCTTGAGCAACAATTTCCACACCGCTCGAATTGTTTCGCACCCAACCGGTGAGTTGATATTGCCTGGCAAGATTATAGATAAACGGCCGGAAACCGACCCCCTGTACGATTCCGGTAATTATTATTTTATGACTAATCATTTAACAGACTGGTCTGTCCAGCGGGTAGATTAATCGGCTGAATACATTGGGGAGAATTATTTTTGACAGAATTGACGAAAGTCGAAACGGGGTAAGCGATTAGCGGCATTCGTGATGGCTGAAGTAATTCCAGCGCTGTTTTTTGATCGAATTGATGGCAATTGATCCAGATGTCAATTTCTTCCGGCGTCAGGATTGCAGGCATTCGCTGGTGAATATACTGTAATTGGGCATTAGCCGGAGTGGTGATGACGGTATAAGTAAGGTATTTTTTGCCATCCGAAGCAATCCAACAACTATAAAGCCCAGCCATCGTTAGAAGTTTCTTATCCGGATGATGAATGTAGAACGGTTGCTTGCGACTTTCGGTTTTCTGCCATTCATAGTAGCCATCGGTAATTACCACACAGCGATGATTATTCATCAGCCCGCGAAACGATGGTTTCTCCGTCAGTGATTCACAACGGGCGTTGATCATAATCGGCACTGAAGTAGCATCTTTTACCCATTCTGGAATTAAACCCCAACGCATCGCCCGCACGATTCGCCCATTTTCATACACTAAAATCGGCATGATGCTGGTTGGCGCTATGTTATAATTCGGCTGGATTTCGAGTGAATTATCCCATTCTTTGATGGAAAGTTCCTCGATGATTTCCATCTTGCCTTTGGTCAGTGTCTTACGTCCGCACATAAAACCCTTCCTTTTACCTGGGTCAAATTCTAACTAACATCATCTTTTAATATAAACTGGCTGCTTAGTGAAAACCAATATTTCTTGGGTTGTAAAATTAAAAGCCGATTTTTCCAACATTTGACATCTCTTGCCGGAAAACCATGATAGATTAAAAAATCTTCAAGCCCAGATCGCCGTGCTTATTGAAATCGAGTACGATCTTTTAATCCAAATCAAACAATACCTTGCTCGAGCATGGCTTCGGCGACTCGCTTAAAACCAGCCACGTTGGCGCCTTTGGCATAATTACCAGGATCCCCAACCTCCGCCGCTGCAGCAAGACATTGCGAATGGATATTTGACATAATCCATTTCAATTTTTCATCAACTTCTTCTGCACTCCAGGACAAACGTTCCGAATTCTGGCTCATTTCCAGACCGGAAACTGCCACACCACCGGCATTGACAGCTTTGCCGGGAGCATACATCATTTTAGCGTTAGCTAATTTGAAAGCTTCCGGCGTACAACCCATATTCGAGACTTCCGCTAGAACCTGGCACCCATTCTTGATCAAATTCTGGACATTCTCAAGGCTGACTTCATTTTGAAAGGCGCAGGGCATCGCAATATCCATCGGGACAATATCCCATGGTCGAGCTTGCGGATAGAATTTGACGCCGAATTTATCAGCATAATCCTGAACAATATCGCGTCCGCTGGCGCGCATTTCCAGCATATAATTCCATTTTTCCTCAGTTCCAACCCCGTCTGGGTCAATAATACAGCCGTCAGGTCCGGATAATGATATTACTTTCGCTCCTAACTCAGTGGCTTTTTTGGCAACACCCCAGGCTACATTTCCGAAACCTGAAACTCCCACTGTTTTTCCCTTAATCGTTGAGCCTTTGGTTTTCAGCATCTCGACAACGAAATAAACCGCACCATAGCCAGTGGCTTCCGGCCGAAGCATACTACCACCAAAAGATAAACTTTTGCCGGTTAAAGTAGCCGCATCGAAGCGATTCACGATCCGTTTATATTGGCCAAAAAGGTAACCAATCTCGCGACCTCCAACACCTACATCACCGGCAGGAACATCGAGATATGGACCAATATGACGATGCAGTTCCGTCATAAAACTCTGGCAAAATCTCATAATTTCATTCTCGGATTTGCCGCTCGGATTGAATTCTGAACCGCCTTTTCCACCACCCATTGGCAGAGTTGTTAAAGCATTTTTAAAAGTTTGCTCGAAAGCCAAAAATTTCATCATACTTAACGTGACTGCTGGATGAAAACGTAGTCCGCCTTTATAAGGGCCGATAGCGCTGTTGAACTGAACGCGATAACCGACATTGACCTGCACCTCGCCACGGTCATCCATCCACGGAACCCGGAAAATAACCACTCGTTCTGGTTCCACGATCCGCTCCAGTATTTTTGCCTTTTTATACTTTGGATTACTCTCGACAAACTCCTCTAGTGATTCCAGAACTTCCGTAGCCGCCTGTAGGAATTCCTTTTCCCAGGGGTAACGCTTCTGAAGACCTTCAATTACCGAATTGACATAGCTCATTTAACCTCCGATTTTTTTTATAAATTTTTACCAATATACTTTGGGGCATTTAAAATTGTCTAATTAATGAAAATAATATGAAAATCATAACCGAGTAAAAATTAATAAAGATTTCCCAAAAACTTATAATAATTTATAGCGATTGACAGGGATTTGAAATAATATCGTAATTCATTTTATATGGATGAAGGTGGTTGAGCTTAAAGTATCAATAAATTTATGCTCCGAAACCAAGTTAGCCCAGCATTTGGAGTGACAGAAATTGGTTTGGCTAATCTTAAATAGTAACCGAGAACGCAGGAATGCATGAGTGCATTAATGCATGGGTGCATGGGTGCATGGATGATTGATTGGGTTTCAGGTAACCGGTTACAGGTTACTGGTTTCAGGTAGGTAAATTATGGTTAAATCTAATTCTACTTCTATTTTCTGAATTTTAGATCAAAAAAAATCTTGTCCCGCCGAGCGGAACTCTCTCACCAGAGACTCCTCCGGAGCATTCGGGGTCAATCTTGTCTAAAAACTCTATTGATTTACAATACCTTGACCGCAGAGCTGTATCAAAAAAAAGAAATCTTGTCAATCTTGTCTAAAAATACAAATGCTCGATGCGCCGAAACCAATCTAGCCCCGCCTGCGGGTCGGAAATTGGTTTACATCTGCGGTGGGTGTTTATCAAAAAATCATTAATTCCTAATTAGCCCGGAGGGCTTCAAGTTTTGTAGAAAAACATAATAGCCAGAAACTCCTACCTCGGAGTTTCAACTTTCGATAAAATTAGGGGAAGTTCTGATAACCTAGCAAACAACATTGCAATAAAATAGTATTGTAATTTTAACAAAGCTCCTAGCGCGGTCAAATAAAGATTGCCTGCGGCAAATAACCAAATCAATTCGTCAACCGCTCTAATTATCAGACGATTAGACGGGACAATATAAGATAGTTTTCAGGCTGTTGATCTATTTTAAAAAGTCACTTTTTAAAATGTTTTAGTCATTTGACAATTTTATCAAACCATTAAATAAAATTGTTAAGTCATTTGGAACTTTTGTTGGACGGTAAAATAAGATTGCCAAATCATTTGGCCATTTATTTTAACCGGTAAACAAAGTGGCCAAATCGTTTGGACGTTTTATCAGACGGTCAAATTGTTTGGCCAAATCGTTTGGCCATTTATTTTTACCAACAAACAAAGTTGTCAAATCATTTAAATGTTTTATCAAGTAATTAAAATAAATTATTTAGTCATTTGATAATTTATAAAAATCGCTCGAAAAGGGACATTTTCTTCTCAATCCTCTTCGAGGAATAGCTTTTCTGTAATCTTATTTTTCTACAATACTTGAACCGCAGAGTGGTATGAGAAAAAAGGGAAAAAATCTAGTTAATCTTGTTTCACCAGAGACTCCTTCGGAGTCAATCCTGTATATCTTGTCTAAAAATATGCATCGAAACCATTTCCCGACCCGTCGCAAACGGGGCTAAATTGGTTTTGGTGCATTTTCCCGGGTACTGATAACAGCTCTTGGAAAATCTTGAGGGCTAATAACTTAGTCTCTCGGTTCCCATATATATTCACCGGCTGAATTGATATAACCAATTCTGTTACCTGTCTCAATCCTTGCAAGACCTTTGTGAAAAATATGTGCTTTGTCGAATATACAATCAATAACTATTCTTCCGGTTTTATCAATATATCCCCATTTTGAACCTATTTTTACTGGTGCCAATCCCATAGAGAAACTGCCTGCATTATCAAATATGGGCTCAATAATCATTCCCCCCGATTGATCAATAAAGCCAAACTTCTCATTTTTACTAAGAATACTAAAATCTAACTTAACTTTAATTAATGCCAGGCCTTCTGAAAAACTGTTAGAACTACTAAACTGGGTTTTAATTACCATTTTACCTTTTTTATCAATATACCCCCAATAATTACCGATTTTCACTGCTGATAAACCCTCGGAGAAGCGATTAATTTTATCAAACTGTGGTTTGATAATTATCTCACCAAATTTATCTATATAACCCCATTTATTATCTATCATTATGATGGCAAGATCATCGTAATAATCATCAGCCCTATCAAATTTAGGCTCAACGATGAATTTCCCAGTTTTATCAATATATCCCCATTTAGTGCCTATTCTTACGGGCGCTAAACCATTTGAAAAACTACCTGCTTCATCAAATTGAGGTTCAATAATAGCTACACCAAATTTATTAATAAACCCCCACTTTTGATTTAATTCTACACCCGCAAGACCTTCCGAAAATTCCCATCCGAAATCAAAAATAGGTTCAATTATAATCGCACCTTCTTCATTGATATATCCAAACCTATTATTTTTTTCAAATTGAAATATTCCGTCAGAATAATGCAATATATCAAATAAATCAGGGTGAATAAATACTTTTCCATTTTGATCTATTACTCCCGATTTATTATTAATTCTTATTATTGCGTAGCCATTAAAATATTCGTTTGATTCATCAATCTTCGGCTCAATAACTATTCTACCTGTTCTGTCAATATAACCATATTTGTTATTAACCTTGACAAGATATAAATCTATTGGGCTTTTGGTCATTAAAATTCTATTATTAAATATAATATTATCAGTTTCAATAACAGTTTGTAAGCCTGTCAAAACATTTGAAGGAAGCTGAGGCCACCATCCCGAGGTTTGTTGGGTAGCAAATCCGACTAGTCCCACAATATAATTTGCACACAGCCTCGAATAACCACCTTTTGCCGGATTAAGAGTCGCATCTTTCATTAAATCTTTAGCATAAGCTTTCATTTTCTTAATTAAATAATAATTATTATAATACCTTATGCCTATCCCCGTAAGTATTAAAATAATACCAATTATTCCGTTAAAGAGTAACGTTATTAATCCCATTAAAATAATGATAAGTCCTATTTTTTTCCACACATTTTCCTTTTTATATTGAGGAAAATTATCAATAAAAGCAAGATTATCAATATGTAAAGATAGTAAACGCTTCGAAATAGACTCGGAAAACATCGTCCAATGATTCCAAAAATCCACAACTGCCTCTCTGGCATAGACGGTTATAGGTTCATTGAATTCCATTTCTACTTGTTTGATAAAATCTTCCCAGATTATCCCTCTTATTTTGGCCTTTTCCTTTATTATTTCAATTCTTGATTTTTGGTTACTCTCTACCTTTGAAATATAATTCAGTTCATTAATCGCAATATCATTATTTTCTTCTATTTCCAATGATTCTTTTAAATAATTCTTTGCCTCATCGAGATGGCCTAAATTAATTAATTGAACACCTGCTCCCCGTAACGCTATTGCGCGTTCGTGATTTCGAATGTTTGGTAAATTCAAGGCTTGTTTATAATAATCTAATGATCTGAAATAATCACCAAGGCGACCATAAACTGCACCTAATTCGGTAAAAAACTTTGGGTTCTGGGGCTCCATCAATAAACCTTTATTCAACCAGGATATTGCCTTTTTATATTTGCCTTTTTCGATTAGGATATACGCCAGATAATAACAAGCTCGAGGATATACTGATGGTATCCAGTAGATTTCTTCCATCTTATTTAAATAACTAAGGAATTCTAGATTATCCCATAACTTAATATAATGTTTATCCCCCTCGGTAAATTCATATTCATAATTTTCAGGGCAACGGCTACAAACTTCTTCCAGAATTATTTGGGCTAATTCAAAGTCTCCATCATTTAAATACTCAAGTGCTTGTTCTACTTTCTTGGCATCAGCCTGTTCAACTTTTGACAACATAATACATTTACCTCAGTTTTTAAATTTATCTTTTATAATTAAAAATAAAATAATCAAATAGGCTTAAATTGTCAAATAAAAGGTAAGGTTGTGATATTGGAATAAAACAGTGATAAAATTTTAGCAACACCTAACGCAATCAAATAAAGATTGTCTGTGGCAAATAGTTTCTTCTTTATCCTCTTTGAGGAATAACTTCTCTGCGGTTTCGTCTTAGTACAATACCTTGACCGCAGAGCTGTATCAAAAAAAAGAAATCTTGTTAATCTTGTCTAAAAACACAAAGATGCGCCGAAACCAATTTAGTCCCGCTTGGGGCGGGTCGGAAATTGGTTTAGCTAGGACTGAAAAGAATTAAACTTTCCAAAAAATCGGGGAAAGTCCTGATAAAAAATGGATTGATTTCACCGGAGCTGGTCATTAAATTGGACTGTTTTTTATGAGAACGAGTGCTATAAAAAAATATACAGTAAAATTGAGGCTACATTTACGATCTTTTTCTTATTTTGTTTCGAACAAAATAAGACTTTCTTATGTATTACGAAACCCGATCTCTGTGAAACAGCATACCATCGCTTACGGATAAAAATCTAACAAGGGAATAAGACTATGGAAAAATGGTGGCAATTGAACATTTCTCAATTGTGTGAAAAACTTGGTTCGGATCCTGAAAAGGGGCTTTCCTCAAAAGAAGCCTTAAAACGTCTCACTCAATACGGTCCCAATCAACTCCAAGAACAAAAAGGTCGGCATCCAATTTTTCTTTTTTTGGATCAATTTAAAGATTTTATCATCTGGGTACTGATCGGGGCCGCTATTGTATCGGGTTTTCTCGGAGAATGGATTGATGCTCTGGCTATCCTCGCTATTGTAATTTTCAATGCCATTTTGGGGTTTGTCCAGGAATATCGAGCCGAAAAAGCCATTGTGGCTTTAAAACGATTGTCCACTCCTATGGCTAAGGTGATTCGAGATGGAAATCAAATGACTATTCCTTCGAGTGAAGTAGTTCCTGGCGATGTAATCGAAGTCGAAGCCGGGGATCACATTCCCGCCGATTCCCGAGTGCTCTGGCATACCTCGAATTTCGGTGTTGAAGAAGCTAGTTTGACTGGAGAATCGGTTCCGGTTTTAAAAAATACCGAATCCATTGAAAAATCCGAAATCCCATTAGGGGAACGCACGAATATGGTTTTTGCCGGGACTTCGGTAGTTAGTGGCAAAGCCAGGGCTATGGTGGTCACTACCGGAATGCAGACCGAGTTGGGCAAAATCGCCGGCATGATTCTCGCCATTGAACATGAAACTACGCCCTTACAAAAACGACTCGAAGCGTTTGGACATTGGATTGTCTATTTATGCTTCGCTATTGTAGCGGTAGTTTTCGTTATGGAATTGCTCCGTGGGGGAAAGCTCATTGATATATTCCTTACTGCCGTGAGCCTTGCCGTGGCGGCAATTCCGGAAGGATTGCCGGCCGTGGTGACCATTGCGTTGGCTTTAGGGGTTCAACGTATGGTGCGACGCCACGTGCTCATTCGGAAGCTCCCTTCTGTGGAAACTTTAGGTTCTGCCACCGTGATTTGTTCGGACAAAACCGGTACTCTGACCAAAAATGAAATGACCGTTCAGACCCTGTATGTGGGACACCGGTTGTATCGGGTGTCTGGAGTAGGATATACTCCTCAAGGAGAATTTTTTGAAAATGATAAACCCCTGAAAAGAGAGGAAATTCCATTAGAACTAGAAAAAGCCCTTCGGTGTGCCGTACTATGCAATGGCGCCCGTCTTTATAAAACAGAACAGGGCTATGGAATTACGGGCGATCCGACAGAAGCGGCTTTGCTGGTGGCAAGCGCCAAATTAGGAATTTGGAAAGAAGAAGAGGAAAAAAAATATCCATTCGTGGATGAACTGCCTTTCGATTCAAATCGCAAATTGATGAGTGTGATTCGGAAATATGGCGATCAATTAATTGCTTTTGTGAAAGGTGCTTCCGATGTATTGCTCCAACATTGCCAATTTATTGAAATCAATGGGTCTGTCCGTGCTTTGACCGAGGAAGATCGAATCCAAATTCGAGAAATGAATCATCGTTTTGGGAATGAGGCGTTGAGAGTATTGGGTTTGGCGTATCGTCCACTTGATAATAGCGAAAAGCCTTTTTCTTCAGAACAAGTAGAAGATCGCCTGATTTTTCTGGGGTTGATTGCTATGATGGATCCTCCCCGCGAGGAGGTAAAGCAAGCCATTTTGGAATGCAAAACCGCCGGCATTCAACCGGTGATGATCACTGGCGATCACAAAACCACAGCCGTGGCAGTAGCCAAAGCTCTTCAAATTTATAGACCAGAAACCAAAGCCCTGACCGGCGAAGAATTGGATCAAATGGATGAAACTACTTTCCAGCAAGAAGTTAAAAACATTTCGGTATATGCCCGCGTTTCTCCCGAACATAAACTCCGCATTGTTCGAGCCTGGAAATCCCGAGGAGACGTAGTCGCTATGACTGGGGATGGAGTAAATGATGCCCCGGCCGTGAAAGAAGCCGATATTGGAGTGGCTATGGGGATCACGGGCACAGATGTGACCAAAGAAGTATCGGATATGGTAGTTCTGGATGATAATTTTGCTTCTATTGTTGCCGCGGTGGAAGAAGGTCGAGGGATATACGACAATATCAAAAAATTTATTTATTATTTACTTTCCTGTAATGCGGGAGAAATTCTGTTGATGTTTTTTTCTTCTCTTTTGGGCTTGCCTATTCCGCTGTTTCCCATTCAGATTTTATGGGTGAATTTGATCACTGATGGATTCCCGGCTTTAGCCCTCGGGGTAGAACCGCTGGATCCCAAGGTAATGGAAAGACCGCCGCGCCCCAAAGATGAAGGTATTGTCAACAAAAAAACCATGCTTTTACTTCTCCTCCAAGGATTTTTCATTGCCTTTTCCAGTTTGCTGGCTTTCATCTTTGTATTAAAAGTGGAGAAAGAGGGGCTGGAAAGAGCCAGAACTGCGGCTTTTATTGTCCTCGCAGTGAGTCAACTTTTCCATTCGTTCAATTATCGCAATTTTACTGAATCGGTGTTCAAAGTTGGATTTTTGGGTAATAAAAAACTCGTTCTGGCAACCGGCGTTTCTTTCCTGCTTCAAATGGCGGTAGTTTATATTCCTTTTCTTGGAATTGTATTTAAAACTATGCCATTACAATGGTGGGATTGGCTTTTAGTGGTAGGATTGTCCTCCTGTACCCTCTGGTTTGTGGAATGTGTCAAATGGATTCAGAGAAAAAAAGGGTACTCGACTTTTTAAAATGTATGGGCTTTAGAATTTCAATTTTAACAAGTGTAATGTTTCCATTTGCCACTTTTTAGCTGGATTGATCTCGTAAAATGTCTTTGATTCCCTGGTATCCAGATGAGAAAATCTCTGGCATTAAGGCGAGATCAATTCTTACGATTGAACGTCTATGCTTTTCTATTACTTACTTTTTGGATTCTTTGCCCTGCAAAATGATGAAAATACCCAATACAATTAAAACAGCCGGAATGAAAAACTTAAAAATGCCTCTCACTAAAGTCCGAATAAAATCAAATGGCCACCAGAATTGATTAGCCACAATCAGCAGTCCGACAATGATCAGTACAATTCCCCAGAAAAGGCGCTTATTTGACGACTGAGTTGTCACTTCTTGCGAGGGCTGAGTCTCGGAGGTTTGCTCGGGCGGTTCGATAGTCGAGCTCGATTCCTCTTGTTTTGGAATAATAATCCAGGCAATGATATAAGCCAAAACACCTATTCCACCAAAAATAATCAGTATGACCCAGATTAGCCGTACCAAAACCGGATCAATTTCAAAATACTCGGCAATTCCGCCGCAAACTCCGCCAATTATTCGGTGCTTGCGACTACGATAAAGTTTTTTCATTTTCTACCTCTTCTTTTTAACTATTACAGCTCATCATATTCATATTGTTTGGTAAGCGATCGGGATTCCTACGCAATTCTTTGGAAATTAAATCTACCGTCCGAAGCGGTTCAGGAATCCGATATTTTCCACAAAATCGTTGGATAATTGCGAGCGATGATTGGGGATCGGTCCGGTGACCGGGTGAAATAAAAAGCGGTCTAGTATTCTTTTTCGTACGCAGGACGTATCCAATAATGTCACCTTCATTAGTCAACGCTGAAACTGCCCCACTTTCGTTAGCCGGTTCGGCATAATTGCCAAATAGTCGCGACTTGGCACAGCCGATGGTCGGTATATCGAATATTACTCCCAAATGCGCGGCTAAACCGATTCCGCGGGGATGGGCAACTCCGGCTCCATCTACCAGCACCAAATCCGGTTTTTCCGGCAATTTTTGAAACAGTGACAGTAGCACCGGAATCTCCCGAAAACTCAAATAGCCGGGAACATACGGAAAAGCGACCGAACTGATCGTCGTAAAAATCTTGATCGTTTGGCAATCAAATTGTTTGCCAGAAGAATCATCAGTAACCGCAAACCAGCCCAACACCCCGTATCCGGCGCTATCAAAACGCCCATAAGAGACGTCCACTGCGCAAATTTTGATAATTTTACCCGAAAACTTTTCATGGATAACTTCCTTCGCCAGTTGCAGTTGAATAGCTTTGGCTTCTTGGATTGACACCTGCCAGGGATGATTTATAACTGGTTGCATTTATTTACTGCTAATCAAATTAAGGAAATTTTGGATAATCAGTCTGGACTTCGGTAGTGATTTGTTGCTTTTGAGGATTTCATCAGCCGTCGCAAAATGGAGGGGGTTCGAAATATGTTGCTTATTTAATAGAGCGAAATTCTTTCTCAAATACCAGGCCATAATTTCCTTAGTATATTCCGGATGAAATTGGGTAGTATAAATGAAATTGTCATAGCACGTAGCTTGAAATTGTGCCAATTTATTCCAGGCTAATTGGACAAAACCCACCGCCGGTTTTACGACAATGTCAGAATGGGAGGCGTAAACCTGCATCCGACTGCCGCTCTGTCCAACGAACAGTGGATTTACCAGGCCTTGAAAAGTAAGATTAATGGTGACTACGCCTAATTCGGTTCCCAGAGGATTGGCGTCCACGGTTCCGCCCATAATTTTATGAATTAGCTGGTGGCCAAAACAGATCGCGAGCGTGTAAATCCGGTAGTCAATAATTTGTTTAACAACGCGCTCCATTCCACCGTAAAATTCGTAAAACTGGGTAAGCGAAGAATGGGAACCGGTGATGATTACGCCCTGATAGTTGGGAATTTTATCCGGTTCGACGTTGGCGACCGGCTTTACTTTCCATTCGCAATTAATTTCACCGGCAGCATTTTTGATCCAGGTATCGAAATCACCTAACGTATTTCTCAAGTCGCTATAAGTTGAACCGGTTTTAATTACTAGGACAACGGGCGGTTTCATTCCATTTAATTGAAATACTTTTCGACTTTCTGAATCAAATTAGGTTTAAGAAAGACCACTACTTTATCCTGAGGTTGAATCTGAGTATCGCCGCGCGGTATAATAATTTCCTTCTGGCGAATCAGCGCACCGATTATCATATCTTCTGGCAAATCAAGGTTTTTAATTGGGTGTTTAGTAATATCGCTATCGGCGCGGGGCATCAATTCAATGGCTTCGGCTTTGATATCTTCAAATAATGAAACGGCGATGACATTACCCCGCCGTACATACCGCATAATCGCATTGACAGTCTCGATATTTTTACTGACGACCGCATCTATACCAATTTTATCCATCAGAGGGATATATTCATTGGTAGTGACGTGAATAATGACGCGTTTAACTCCGAGATGCTTGGCCAGCAAGCCGGAAAGAAGATTGGTCTTTTCACTGCCGGAAACCGCCACAAAACAATCCATCTCCTCAATTCTTTCCGAACTGAGAAAATCAATATCGGTGCCATCTCCCTGCAATACTAATGTATCGGGTAAATTCACAGAGACCTCTTCCGCCGTGTCGCGATCTTGCTCGATAAGCTTGACATTCATTTCACGGGATAAAACTGCCGCAACCAGTCTCCCGAGAAGCCCCGCCCCCAGAATCATAATATGCTGTTGTTCAGTTTTTGGGTAGCCGATCAATTCCGTCAAATGAGGAATATCCTCTTCTTTGGCAATAAAATAGGCGATGTCACCGCTTTTATAGACATTTTTACCGCGTGGAATAATAGTCTTATCTTCCCGATAAATCGCCAAACATAAAAATGAAAATTGAGCATACTGGGCAGCAACTTCTTCCAGACTTTGATCAACTACCGGGCTATCCTCTTTTATTAATAATGAAATAATTTGCAAACGGTCATCCTCAAAGGTCACCAATTGAGATGCCGACGATTGTTCTACCAACCGGATTATAGCCTCCGCCGCCGTGCGTTCCGGATGAATCAGTAAGTCAATACCAATGTCTTGACCGGAAACAACCGATTTCGAAGAACTGAACTCCTCGCTGTGAACACGCGCTAAACAACGGGCTACTCCCATTTTCTTGGCGATGATACAAGCCAGAATATTGGTATCGTCACTTCCCGTAACAGCTATAAGAATGTCGGCAGATTTTACCCCGGCATTTTCTAAAACCTGCGGACTAGAACCACTATTATGAATAACAATGGCATCGAGCGTTTCTGCCACCCGACGATGACGTTCCGGGTCTTTTTCGATAATAGTTACATGGTGATCTTCGCTAATAAGACGCTTAGCTAAATAATAACCGACTTCACCGGCGCCAATAATGATTATTTTCATTGCTTAAGCTTCCATTATTTTTTTAAAAATTTCAATTGCTTCGAGTATTTGATCACGCCTAACATCGAGATGAGTTACAGCACGAATTCTTTCGGAATCTATGGCATTCATTCCGACCCCCTTTGCCAATAACTGTTGAACAATTTTTTCAGTCGTCCAGCGCAAGCTGCGAACATAAATCATTACCATATTGGTTTGCACCTGTTGTTTATCAATATATAATCCATCAATTTCTGATAATCCCTGAGCCAATAGCCGGGCATTTTCATGATCAATTTGCAGACGCTGAACGTTATGGTCAAGAGCATATAATCCGGCGGCGGCTAGAATTCCAACTTGTCGCATTGCTCCACCAAAAATTTTCCTGACTCGCAGAGCCTTGGCAATAAAATTCCGCGAACCGCTTAAAACCGATCCGATCGGCGCTCCCAGTCCTTTTGACAAACACAGACTTACTGAATCAAAATATTTAGCGTATTCAGCAGGAGCAATGCCCGTGCTGACCGATGCATTCATCAGGCGCGCACCGTCAAGGTGCATCGCAATATGATGTTCATTGGCAACCTCAGTCAGCTTCTCGATTTCTGCCAGTGGATAGATCGTGCCCCCGGCCCGATTATGGGTATTTTCGACCTCGATTAAACTCGTCCGTCCGGTCTGAATATTGTCGGGTCGTATAGCCTTTACGACATCCTCGATTGCCATAACTCCATAATGTCCCTTCACCGGACGCGGCATTACCAGCGAATTGAATGCTGGTCCACTGGCTTCATAAGTGTAAATGTGACTTTCATACTCGCAGATAATTTCATCGCCGGGTTGAGTGAGGCATTTAATTGCAATCTGGTTCGACATCGTCCCGCTCGGGACAAATAATGCGGCTTCCTTGCCCAGAAGGACCGCTACCTTTTCCTGCAAACGATTCACCGTTGGGTCTTCGCCATAAACATCGTCGCCAACTTCAGCGCCCGCCATTGCCGCACGCATTTCGGAAGAAGGTTTGGTGACTGTATCACTGCGTAAATCTATGCGAATTCCATTCATATTCTTAACATTCCATTTATAAATTTTACTATTTCAAATTAATTAATTATTAGCGGTTTTTCAAATTCTACCGAGAGATTGGTGAAATAATTTCCTTAATCTAGAAAAATCCTTCCATAATGACTACGCACATCCGAAATTATAGCTATGAATCCCGAACCGGAAAAATCACTGATTCTACTTTTCAAGAACTGGGCTGGCGAAAAAGCCCAGATTATCTATCGCTTACCTGGTTCCGGATCATATCGCGAATATTATCGAATACAAGGAAACAAACAAACTGCTCTCGGGGTTTTCAATCCCGATCATAAAGAAACTCGAGCGTTTATCGAATTCGCTCGCCATTTTCGTTTGATCGGATTAAATGTACCGCAGATTTATCTCGAGGATGTGAAAAATAACATCTACCTTATAGAAGACCTTGGCGATTTGACCTTATATTCCTACCTTGTTAATAATTACAAAAACGGCATTTTCCCCGATAGATTGATCGATGTTTACAAAAAAGTCATCGCGCATTTGCCGCGTTTTCAAATTCTGGCCGACAAAGGCTTGAATTATTCCTTTTGCTACCCACGTTCGAAATTCGATAAGCGTTCGATGCTGTGGGATTTGAACTATTTCAAATATTACTTTTTAAAACTGGCAAAGGTCAGTTTCGACGAAGAAGAACTCGAAAATGACTTTCAGACTTTCAGCAATTATCTTCTGCAGGCGGACTGTAATTATTTCCTCTACCGCGATTTTCAGTCGCGCAATATTTTACTGGTCGAAGGCGAACCATATTTCATTGATTTTCAGGGCGGTAGAAAAGGCGCCTTACAGTATGACATTGCCTCCTTACTTTACGATGCCAAAGCTGACATTCCCCAGCATTTGCGCGATGAGTTTTTGGAAGAATATATCCGGCAGGTCAATCAATATATTTCGATTGACGAAAAATTGTTCCGTAAATTTTACTGGGGCTATGTTTTGATCAGGGTAATGCAGGCGATGGGCTCCTACGGATTTCGTGGATTTTATGAAAAAAAAGAGCATTTCCTGAAAAGTATCCCCTATGCCGTGGCTAATCTGCATTTTATTTTGAATAATGTAACTTTACCAGTTGAAATTCCAGCCCTCTGGAAGGCATTGAATCAAATTGTAGAATCATCAGAATTTCCTAAAAAATTAGCCGAAACCCCAATTACTTCAAGCGTCTTAAAAGTCCAAATAAATAGCTTTGCCTACCGGAACGGCATCCCAGCCGATCCGAGCGGAAACGGCGGTGGTTTTGTTTTCGATTGTCGTGGCATTCCTAATCCAGGCCGCTATGAAAAATACAAATCTCTCAACGGCCGTCATCCAGAAGTCATCAAATTTTTAAAAGAAGAAACCGACATTGACGAATTTCTGAAGCACATTTATGCCATTGTTGACAAAACTGTTAGCAATTACATCGAACGGCAGTTTACCAATCTGATGGTAAGTTTCGGTTGTACCGGAGGTCAGCATCGCTCGGTTTACTGTGCCGAACAACTTGCGCGTCATTTGCGTGATAAATTTCCAATTCAGATCGAACTGAATCATACCGCACTGAAAAATATATCAGAACATTCGGAAAATTAGTCATGAAAATTATAGATAAAACCCATATTTCTCGTTTTATGGTTTTTAATTTATTCACCGTCCTAAAATTCCCATCCGCTGACTATTTGCAATTACCAATATGAAAGCTCTTATACTTGCCGCTGGTATCGGTAAACGACTCCGACCGCTTACTAATAGAACACCTAAAGCATTGATCGAAATTGGCGGTCGCCCCCTTCTGCACATCGCGATCGAATATTTAGCAAAATACGGCTTTGATGAAATTATTATCAACGTTCACCATTATGCCGATCAGATAATAAAATATCTTGAGGTCAATCAATATTTCGGGCATAATATCCTAATTTCCGATGAAACCGATCAACTTCTCGACACGGGAGGCGCTTTAAAAAAAACCGCCTGGTTTTTCGATGACGACAAACCATTTTTGATTTATAATGTTGATATTTTGTGTGACCTCGATCTCGGACAATTTTATCGGCATCATCAAGAATCGGGCGCATTAGCCACTTTAGCGGTTCGTAAGCGTGCGTCGGAACGTTATCTGCTCTTCGATGAAGCTAATATTCTGTGTGGTTGGCAGAATTTCAAAACCGGCGAAATTGTCCAAACACGTCCTTCAGACTTACCTCCGCGACAATTAGCTTTCAGCGGAATTTCGGTGCTCAGTCCGGAAATTCTCCGCCATTTACCTCGCAAAAATGTTTTTTCGCTGATAGACCTATATCTGCGGCTGGCGCCGAAATACACTATCAAGGGTTTTCAGCATAACGAATCCCTCTGGTTGGACGTCGGCAATCCCGAAAACCTGGCAAAAGCTTCCGAATTTTTCACTGTAAATTGAACTACGAAAACACCGTAGGACAGCCTTTCCAGGCTGTCAGATACATATTACCTTTTATTATATCCTCTATTAACAGGCAGTAATGCTTTAACATTGTAAGGCGATTTGCTAAATCGCCTCGGTCGAAGTATCATTTCGACCTACATTTAAATTGACAGGCAAGAATGCCTGTCCTACGTCAACATCGTAGATTTTATCTTCCCTCGCCTAAACCCGGCTGAAAGCGCAATTTTATCAAATAAACTTCTGAACGGCTGGCAAGACGAATCGGCGGTCCCCATGTTCCAAAACCACTCGATACTAAAAAATGGGTACCATTAATCTTCTGATAACCACGACTAATCCGATAAACTTTCGCAGTAATATAATTTATCGGCCACAGCTGTCCATTATGGGTATGTCCGGACAATTGTAAATCTACCCTGTTCGCCACGCTTTCAGATAAGTTTAGCGGTTGATGGTCGAGCACGATGATCGGCTGAGCCGGGTTGATTTTACTAATCAGCTCTTTTAGCGCCAGTCGTAGAATACGATTACCATAGTGTTTGCTATCGTTATCGTCCCGACCGACGATCCAAACACCGTTAGCCAATTGCAGCACTTCATCACGTAAGACCGTTATACCGTGATCTTCAAGATATTGGGTAGCTTTTTCGATTCCGCCGATAAATTCGTGATTGCCGGGTACGGTAAATTTACCCAGCGGCGCTTTGAGTTCTTCGAGACATTGGCCGAGATTGCGATGAATTACCGGCGCCAAGTCTTCATCCAGCATATCTCCTCCAAACAAAATAACATCCGGTCGGTTGGCATTCATTAATTCTACTAATTGGCGTAATTGACTCTGACCTACAAATGAACCAAGATGAATATCGCTAGCAAACGCAATTGTCATCGTTTCAGCTTTGGCTTTTTTAGGTATATCAATTTCCACAGTTTTGGTCTGAGGGTGAGACGCATTCCAGTGTCCAATTACTAAAATAATCGTAACTACCGCAATCGCTGCGATGCCGGTAATTAAATTCAACTGCTGAAGATTTTGTCGTAAAGCGGTCGGAATTAGCGGAATAAAGTGATTAATGCTGCGAAAGAGATCGATCAGTATAACAATTAGTAAAAAATAAACCATAGCGCCGAACCAGTAAGCGCCGATCCATTCCAACGCTTGCGAGACGACTCCATTGGAAAGCCTCTCGAGAATTCGACCGAGAAAATAAGCCGAAACCAGAATAATAAACAAAATCGTATAAACCAACTTTACCGTCGGGTTTGCCCCAAAAGCTTTAAGTCCGTGTAAAAATATGTAGTAATTAACTATGAGAAAAGCTGATAGAACGATAATTAAAAAAATGACAAGCGTCGGAGTTTTCACGTGGTAAATAAACCTAATATTTTATTATTAAGTAGATTAAATCTAACGGGCAATTTGGTATGTCATCAGGCTATTATCTGAAAAAGTCGGCACCAGGAGTAGGCGTTTCGCGGGGATATAACCAATGTCAGCCGATGAGATTTTATTAGTTTTAGTATCCAGGATTTTTTTGCTCCGGCCATCCGGACTTACAAGGTAAATCTCACCCGGGAAACTGGATACCAGGTAATTATTATCACAGGCTACTACACCATCCAGAGAGCCGCCAATCGTAGCCACTTCACGGACAGTTTTATTTTTGTAATCAATGTAATTTATTGTGCCTTTGCTGGAAGAAAGCATCACCAGGTGGTTTTTCTCAGCCAATAAACCGTTCGGATTGTAATTGCCGCCCGATAGCCAGACTGACGGTTGTCCATTCTTCACAATATAAATAATATCGGCAAGATTGTCCGAACAATAGACTATGCCATTTTCATCAACAGTAATATCGTTTAGGAACTTGCCTTTCAAGTCAATTTTATCGATGAGCCTTCCCTGCTTTAGATCAATCCGTGCAATTGCATTCAAGTCAGCGACATACAGTGTATCTCGATAAATCGCCATACCTTTCGGAGCATTCAAACCTTCGATCCAGTGCAAATCCAGAACCTTACCATCCGGTGATACTCGTGAAATGAAACCGTTACCGTCCGCCGCCGACGGACTGCCGTTAATATTACTGACATAAATTACATCTCGCTCAGGATCATAGAGCGCTGATTCCGGGACTTTAAAAACCTGTTTCAAACTCCAGCCTGGAATAACGGAAACCGCCGGTTCGTCACCCAAGATGTTAATTACATTGAGAAAAAGCATTAAGGAAATGATAATAATTTTCGACTCTTTCATTGTTTATCCTCCATTTTTCATCGTTTTAATCTTAAAAATCCTTTAACAACAAATCAACTACTTTTTATGTGATATTTTGACGAATAGTTTATCGGACTTTATTTTCGCTGAAAGTTTGTTATATTATCAACCGTTGTGAAAAATTATGAATAAAACCGAACTAATCAGAACTGACGAATATGTTATTCATTCTTACGAAGTTGATTGCGAGCGACGTCTGCGCCTGGCGGTGCTGAACCGTTATATGCAGGAATCGGCCTGGCAACATGCGGAAACGCTGGGAGCTGGATATAATAGTCTATTGTCGCAAAATTTCGCCTGGGTGCTTACTCGGACTGTCATTAGTCTTGAAGAACTACCAATTTGGGGCAATCCAATAAAACTTTCGACCTGGCCTTCCGGATTGGATCATCTCTTCGCCTATCGTGACTTCTTGTTCCTGAACAACGAGAATCAGGAACTTGGTCGAGCAACGACTTCGTGGTGCGTGATAGATTTAGAAACTCGTCGCCCGCAACCAGTAGCCGAAATTTTTCCTTTTCAATTACCGAAAGATAAGGAATTGCTTTTTCCGGAACGTCCACCAAAAGTCGAATCGTTCACCGGAGCGGATTACGTCTGGCAAACAAAAGTTGGCTATCAAGACCTAGACACAAACGAACATGTTAATAACGGGCGTTATATTGACTGGATTTACGAGACTTTTCCTCTCGAGTTTCTCAAAACCCATCAACCTCAACGGCTGGAAATCAATTATTTAGCTGAAGCTTTCTATAATCAAGAAATTACTGTTACAACCCAAAAAACGTCGAGAACGACCTATCTCCATTCCGTAGTCAAAATGCCCGATCACATCGAAATCTGTCGCGCCAAAACAATCTGGCGGTAGATTATATTAAAATAAATGCTAAGACTTCATTCAAATTCAACCCGATTTTTTAAACTCTTCCTGAAAATTTCTTTGGAATTAAGTTGCTGAAACATTAAAGTTCACTAAAATTAGGAAAAGCGATGACTATACATCCAAATATACTGACAACTATCGGCAAAACCCCTCTAGTACGTATCAATAAATTGACGAAAGGGACATCGGCTGAAATTCTGGCCAAGGTTGAATTTTTCAATCCGGGTGGTTCGGTCAAGGATCGTATCGCTCTGAATATGATCGAAGATGCCGAACAGCGTGGAATTTTAAAAAAGGGTATGACAATTATCGAACCGACTTCCGGTAATACTGGAATAGGTCTGGCAATGGTCGCCGCCGTCAAAGGTTATCGAGTCGTATTTGTTATGCCGGAAACGATGAGCATCGAGCGCCGTAAAATATTGAAGCAGTTTGACGCACAAATTATCCTCACGCCCGGCAATCAAGGAATGTCAGGCGCAGTCGCCGAAGCCGAACGTCTTGCGCAACAAGACGGCTATTTCATGCCGGGACAATTTCAGAATCCCGCCAATCCAGAAATTCATCGAAAAACTACAGCTCGCGAAATTATCGCTGACCTTGGCGATCGCACGCCGGATTATTTCATCGCCGGTGTCGGTAGCGGTGGCACGATCACCGGTGTCGGCGAAGTCCTTAAACAAGTTTATCCTGATATCCAAATTATTGCCGTGGAACCAGCCGGTTCACCAGTATTATCCGGTGGTCAGGCTGGTGCGCACAAAATTCAAGGTATTGGCGCCGGATTCATTCCAGAAGTACTGAACCGCGATATTATCAATGAAATTATCCGAGTTAATGATGAATCGGCTATTTTGACTGCCCGCCGTTTGGCTTCTGAGGAAGGCATTTTAACCGGCATCTCAGCCGGCGCTAACCTATTTGCCGCTCTCCAAATTGCCAAGCGTAGTCGGCACAATTGTCTGATTATCGTGGTTTTCCCGGATACCGGCGAACGTTATTTGAGCACTGAATTATTTGAGGAATAAAATGATCTATTTTATCGAAGACTTGCGTGCCATTTGGCGCAACGATCCCGCCGCTAAAAATATGCTCGAAATTCTAACCTGCTATACTACTCTGCACGCAATTATGCTCTATCGGATAGCTCATTTTCTGCATACCTATTTACACATTCCCATTCTGCCGCGCTTCATCAGCGTGTTAGCTCGCTTCTGGAGCGGAGTCGAAATTCACCCCGGCGCAAAAATCGGAAAAGGATTTTTCATTGATCACGGCACAGGAGTAGTAATTGGCGAAACCGCCGAAATCGGTGATAATTGCGTTCTCTTTCATGGCGTTACTCTCGGTGGCACCGGTCATCACAAAGGCAAACGCCATCCTACAATCGGCAACAATGTCCTGATCGGCGCTGGTGCAACTCTTCTCGGTCCGATCGTTGTGGGAGACAATGCCAAAATCGGCGCCACGACCGTTATCATCAACCGCGATGTCCCACCTAACTGCACCGTCGTCGGAACTCCCGGTCATATTGTCAAGCGCGACGGCAAGTGCGTCAATGAACCGCTTCCGCTGGCACGTTATAAACACAATGATTCTAGCTGCAATCCGTAAATTGTGATGAAAAGCGGAAGTATTTTTCTTACCAATTCCTAAGTCATTGAAACGCTCTGACTTGAACAAAAGATATTTTTATTTTAGGTCATAATTTATAATTGATTCCCTGAAAAATTAGTTATGATATTTACGGTTTATGCCTTTCTATACTTTTTGTCAATCCCGGCAATTTTACTTATATTTAGCGTCCGTTTTTGAAGTGACTAATATGAAATTTGGAGGACTTGATAAACTATGGCTCTGATGCAAAAAATGCGTGATCACACTCATGTAATTTTATGGGCACTTTTAATTCTATTTATTGCCAGTTTGACTGTTGGTGGGCTAGTTGGAGGTGCAGATTTACTGGATGTCTTTTCCCAAAAATCCCGTCTCAAAGATGCCGCTGGAATCGTGGATGGCAAAAAATTAGACGCAGTTCGTTTTTCGGAATTAATTCAAAATGAGATAAATAATTATCGTGACCAAAATCAAGAACTAACCGAAGCTGATATTGACCAGATTTCCAATTATATCTGGAATTCATATATCAACGAGACGTTGATAAGCAAGCAGATAGATCATTACAAATTGCATGCAACCGATAATGAGATCTACGAAGTTCTTGTTAATAATCCACCTCAAGTTTTGATGCAAAATGAAGCTTTTCAGACCAATGGTCAATTCGATTATCAAAAATATCTAAATGCTCTCAATAACCCTCAGGGTAACGAATGGCTAGCTGTCGAGGAATATGTCCGTGTTTACCTGCCATTTGAAAAGATACAATATTTGATTGAAAGCTTAGCGATGGTTTCGGACGCTGAAGTCGTCGAAGAAATCGTATTGAACCAAACAAAAGCTAATTTCGAAGCTCTGGTAATACCTTACACTTTGGTATCTCGAGATACATTCGCCATTGATAAATCGGAAATCAAAAAATATTACGATGCCAATCGTGAGAGTTTTCACGTTGATGAAACTCGTTCTCTGGACTTTGTAGTATTTGAGACCAAACCGACACCGGCGGATACTTTTTCTGCCTTACAGACCGTCGAATTTATTCGGGAACGTTTGGCAAACGGCGAAGATTTTGCAACTCTGGCATCGGAATTTACTGAGGATCCGAGCGGTACCGCCAATGGTGGCGACTTAGGGTGGTTCGGTAAAGGTCAGATGGTACCGGAATTTGAGCAAGCCGCTTTCGCTCTACGCAAAGGAGAAATATCCAAACCAGTCATTACCTCCTTCGGGGTTCACCTGATTAAAGTTGAAGATAAAAGAGTTCAAAATAATCGCCCTGAAATCAAAGCCCGGCACATTTTAATTAAAATCAAAACCAGCCCGGAAACCCTGGAAAATATTCGTGCTCAGGCTAACCTCTTCGCCTTCGATGCCAATGAATACGGCTTCCAAGCCGCGGCGGATACTCATAAACTAGTCGTTCGGAATACCGGCCCGTTTACAAAAGATGCTCGTTATATTAATTTCTTCGGTCCTTTTCCCACCGCTATAAAATTCGCTTATTCCAATATACCGGTCGGAACTGTATCGGAAGTCCTAACCCATGATATGGGAATTACAGTTTTGTGCTTAAAAGAAATCAATAAAGAGCACTATCGCCCATTGTCAGAAGTAGAAAATCAAATTAAAAATATCCTGACCTCGGAAAAAAGAATCGAGAAATTAAAGTCTATCGGCGAAGAAATTTATACTTTAGTAATTCAGGATAATAATCTCACTAATGCGATCGCCAAATATCCTGAGTGTTTGCTCGATTCCTATACCGACCATCCCGTCAATACCCCATTGAAAAACGTTCAACGTTCCAATGCCATTACTGGAACATTATTAGCCTTACAACCTGGGCAAATATCCAAACCGGTACTGGTTGCTAACCGTAATCTGGTAATTATCAAACTCCATTCCCGACAGGATGTCACTCCGGAAATTATTGCTCAGGAAAAGGAATACACTCGAGCGCGTATTTTAAACAACAAAAAGTCTTCATTTTATACGGAATGGCTTAATGACTTGAAAGCCAATGCCAAAATCGTAGATAATCGCAGTAATCTTTTTTATTAAAAATTCAATCATACATCACTATCAAAAAGCCCGGCGAGATTCCGGGCTTTTTTTATCAAACTTCTTAAGAAAGTCCCTCAATCAAAATTCGACTTTATCGCCTACCACTTTGGTATTGACTGGCATATCAATATTAAAATCAAACAGATTTTCAGGATTGATTACTCGTACGAGCTTGAGATTCTTGATATTTTCAACTGGCATTATTTGATCGCCGAAGCCGTTAGTCTCTTTCTGACTTGACCAATAGGCGATTTTTTTCTTGTCGTCTTTACTTTTTATCCATCCAAGGAAAATAGCCGAAGTTTCACCACCCTTTTTCCAGACAATATTGACAAAATCGCCCGGTCTGGCACTTTTAGGCTCGATTGCTTTTCCAATACCAGTATATTGGACCAGCGCAAAATGACTACCAAAGCCCCGCGCGTTCCAATTGCCCCAAAATTTGACGCCTTCTCTTCTTTTACCGCCACCTATTTCCTGCATACGAAGAGCCTCATAATGTTCAAAATCCAGACTATCTAATCCGTGATCTCCAAATATGATATTCATCGCCTCAATAAAAGCTCCATAAGTAGCACCGCTACTAAAACTGCTCCGGCGAGCTGGTGTGATCAATGATTTACCGAAAATTTTTAGTTCATAGCCGATTGGTGATTCAGGCGGTCGGGCCTTCAAACCGGTAAAATATTCACCGCCCTCCGGTGCCTGCGCCTGGACTTTATCAATACCTTTCAGAATATAATAATTGTACCCGCAGACATATTTTCCGAAAATCCGGGCATGTTTGGTATGATGTGGACCTTTCCGCAAATCCGATTTATGCAAAAAGAACCACTCGCCATTATCAGAGGTCGGAGCAAGTCGGGTCTTATGATTTCTCCAATTAACCAGTAGTAAAACTACCAGAATTACAAGCGCCGTAATAATGAAAATTGATTTTTTCTTCAAATTTTACTTTTCACCTTATTGCTGCAAAAAAATAGCCGAGTGAGAGTAAAAATAGGAAAACAGCATACGAACGCATTTGGCGATCTTCGGTGTTGATAAACCATTCATACATTTCTCGCAAACGTCTAGACATTAATACCGAGAGAATACCATCCAGAAACATAAGCAATCCGGCCAGATAAACGAACCAGGTCATATGAGTTAAATCCCTGAAATAAAGCGTTCCCAGACCGATAGTGATCTCGAAAACACCCAGTATCAAAAATAGGTCCTTTTGGATTACGAATTGAAGCAGGGATTTGAACCAGGCGGCTTTAAAAAAAATAATCGCTCCGGATAGAACCAGTAGAACTGCCACACAAAAATAAAACCAGATCATTATTTAAGCTCCATAAATATTCGTATATACTTTATCCACGATTCGTCGTAAAAGCGGCGTGTAACTATCAATAGCTTTATGTGGACAAACTTCTTGACAACAAAAACAGCGGATGCACAATTTATAATCAAACTGGGGCGGTTGCGTCTTCATTTTTCCATTCCAGCCCAAAGCTTTAGGTTGTTGCGGACATTGATCAATACACTCGCCACATTTTTTACATTTTTGAGCATCAATGACCGGTCGGTTGGTCACTAACCCTTTTAAGTGGCGATATTGCCAGGCTTGATTGAAGCGCAATTCCGGTTGACGTTGGACCTTAAAATCCGGAGCACTGAAAGTATCCAGATTGTCTCCAAGAATCTCGATTTCCTCTAGGTTCATTTTGCCCAGCCCGGCTTGAGCTCCCCAATAATTGGTTCGGACATATTCAGGCTTGATTGCAATCATATGGCAAACTATCGAATCAATGGCTACCAAATCACTTGAAAACGCCAGCAGTTTAAGTGGATAAGCATTTCCACTTGTTGGCCCATTGCCTTCCATCGCCTCAATAGCATCCAAAATCGTAAGACGTGGCTTCAATAAAATGCTCAGATCAACCAGCATTCGGCAAAAATCATCCAGCGCCGGCAATGCCACATGCAGAGCCGGTTTGAGAAAGCCCGGGACACAGCCGAAGAGATTCTTGATACAAGCCGTAATACGAGTCAAATGATGGGTCTTTAATTTCGGGACATTAAACATTCCATCCGCTTCCCAGAGCCCGCGAGCAATAGTAAATTTTTTATTCCGAATACTATCCGTTGAATAAACTGACTGACCATTTTCAAAATCGGCAATTGTCAAATCTAATTCGTCAATAACGGTTTGCATTCCGCTTTCTTGCAAAATTTTCGCCAAGTGTCCCTTCGTCGCCGAATCACCAATTGAAACCTTTACTCCCCTTTCTAACAAAATTTCAGCTACCGCTTTAATAACGGCCGGATGAGTTGTGACATTTTCCTCTGGAGAATGTGCGCTGAGCAGATTCGGTTTGAGCACAATTTTTTCACCAGCCCGGGCAAATTTTTCGATGCCACCCAACAAATCAATTCCACGACGTACAGCCGCCGCCACCGTCGCCGGTTCATAATTATCACATTTTATCAGCGCAACCTGAGATTTCTCGAATGATTGAGGTTGCGAAACATTCTGCGTCATATTTTTAAGTGATTTTTGGATTTACGTTCGACGCCCTGGACGATAATTACAAACTCGCCTTTCGCCGGATGATTTTCAAAGTGCTGAATTAAATTGCTCAGACGGTCGCGCCGGAATTCTTCGTAAACTTTGGTCATTTCACGAGCACAGACCGCCGGTCGGTCACCGAATTTTTCCAGAAAATCCCTCAGTGTTTCCAGAACGCGATGCGGACTCTCGAAAAATATCATCGTGCGGGGTTCGTTCGCCAATTCGTTGAGGCGCGTCATCCGCCCCTTTTTTCGTGGTAAAAAACCCTCAAACGTGAACCGATCAGTGGGCAAGCCGGAAGCCATCAAAGCCGTTAATATTGACGACGCTCCCGGAATCGGAATAATCTGAATGTCACTTTCTATTGCTTTTCTCACAAGTTGAAAACCCGGATCGCTCATCAGAGGCGTTCCGGCATCAGTGACCAACGCAATATTTTGACCGGCGATTAATTTCTCGAGTAATTCCTGACTACGGCGTTTTTCATTTTCTTCATAATAACTGACGATCGGTTTCCGAATCTCATAACGGCGCAATAAGATCGCGGCGTGGCGGGTATCTTCAGCCGCAATTAAATCAACTTGCCGCAGAGTCTCGAGCGCTCGCAAGGTAATATCCGCCAAGTTGCCAATAGGCGTTGCTATCAGGTATAAAATGCCGCTTTTCATATTGCCACCATGTTGTTAAAATTTTCTCCAAAAATTTTAGTTAATCCTACAAGTTTTTAGGTTACAAATTTGTCCAATTATACCATTTCGTATTAAGGAAAAATGCCTTGATAATTATTAGTGAAGGATTTTGAAATGCGCCACTACCGGCAAATGATCGGAAGCCAGTCGGGTAACTTCATTGTCCACTACTTTAATTTTTAGCGGCATCACTAATTTATTGGAAAAAAGATAATCCAGGCGTAGATACGGATTTGAGGCCGGGTAGGTAAATTCATCCACTTGAAAATAGGCACCGACATCCGTGAAGTAATAAGCCATTTCGTAAATACGCTTATAGTCCGGCGTCATTCCGAAATTACCGCCTATTATGACCGGACTATCGTTACCCCACTCGAAAACAAAGTTCAGCAGTTCTTTGACCTGATTCGAGCTGGCAATCGAATCACTACTCAACTGCGTTCCATATACGTGAACTTTAATATTCCCAATATTAACAATGACATGCAGAAGGCTCTTCGTATCATGACCGTAATCCTGCTTGTAAATCTTATTCTCGGCAAATTCAATCGGAAATTTCGATAAAATAGCGTTGCCAGTCCAACCGCCATCAATGGGATAATTGCGGGAAAAAGTGAATTCCATTCCGAGCTCAGCGGCGATTCTTCGGGCTTGTTCATCATTGAAACCGCGTTTGGTTTTATAATCTACCTCATTGAGAATGACTAAATGCGGTGATTCACTTTTAATGACCTTGGAGATGCGTGACAAGTTATAGACGTTATCACTTCCCATACCATGGTTAATGTCATAAGTCATTACGGTGATTTTAGTTGGCGCAATGACATTAATCAATTTGCGCGGCAAACGATCCTTAATCCGATTAAATCCATAAATTAAAATAATTACAACGCATATTAGGAACAGGATAATTTTAGATATAGATGATTTCTTCTTAGTCATTTAAAAATAACTCAAATTTTACAGCAGATTAATTTAAAATGATAATATTCAAAAAACTGATTGGAATTTTACGAATTTTTATTTAATTGGCAATTGCTTTATGAATCCGAATACTTTTCCTGACGATAATTCTGATAATAATCATCGCCACCCTCTTCAAAAAGAGCATATCCAATTGGTTTACCAGAATGCCAAACCAATTTCCGACCCGCTGCAGGCGGGGCTAAATTGGTTTTGGCACACAAATTGGTAGACTAAATTGTTTTTGGCGCATTTTTCTAGATTCTAGCATTAATGAAACCAATTTGGCTCCACTTCGTTTCGCTGAAAATTGGTTTATAGGGGGCTAAATTGGTTCAGCAAATCAGGGTTAATGGAATATTTTAGCTGCTAAAAACTTTTATAGCATTTGATATTCAGATAAATACGGAGAAAATATTATTGAGAGCAAAAAATATGGTAAAAATATCTGTTTTTTGATAACCACAATACGGACATTTGGCCAGAATTGGAAATGGCATTATACTCATAAACGTTTACGTTCCTCCAGACGGAGTCTAATGACTAATTTGCCATATCTTTTTACGTCCTGATCTTTGTACTTCCGACATGACTAATTTTAAAGAGAAATTTAACTTAAAATTAAAGGAATCTCTCCAGATATATTGAGGTTTTAATCCGTAATTAAAACCTAAAATTATCTGCGAAATTCTGAACAATTAGCAGCTAAAATATTCCATTAACCCAGATTTTATATAAAGTTTTCCGGTGTTCGTACTGATGCTGGAGCCTTGATCCGAGCGCTAAAGGAATATAAAGAGAGTCCTTGACTTAAGGTGCCCCTAGACGGAGTGCCTAATCCTTCGACAAGCTCATCATTCGATAAACTCAGTATAACAGGATAACAAAAGGCGACGGGCTCAAGAATACCTATCCAAATGGCAAATCTCTCTCAGCCTTTAATCTTAACTTCGATCTCAGCCTATTTTCTATTTTTCTATTAATTAATGATTAATGACCAGTAACTATTATTTTACCGGTTTGGTGATTATTGTGTGCCACTCGGGCAATTGTTGAGCGGCTTTCAAAGCGGCTGTACGATTTCTGAATATTCCAAATAGAGCCGCACCGCTTCCCGACAATCCGGCATAAAGGGCGCCTGTATTTAGGATTTGTTCCTTCACCCTTGCCAACTGGGGGTAGGCCGGAAAGACGATTTCCTCAAATTGGTTTTCAAACTTTTCCCAATGAACCCGTCCGTCGCTGATAAGTTCGGCAAAGTCGTAAGCCGGTTTGGCATTTCTGGGATTGAACTGCCGGTAAGCCCAGGCCGTCGAAATATTTATCTCCGGTAAAACTAGCAAAATGGCAAAATTTTCCGGCAGGATTAGCGGCTCGAGCACTTCACCAATCCCTCTGGCGCCTTGAGTTTTTCCTTGGATGTAAAACGGCACGTCACTGCCGATTGCACAGCCGATACGGGCCAGATTATCATCGCTCAGGTTGATTTGCCAGGCTTTGTTTAAAAATTTTAAGACCGTAGCCGCATTGGAACTGCCGCCACCCAGGCCGGCTCCAATAGGGATATTCTTTTTTAAAGTAATCCGCCAGGGTTGACTATGAGGAGCGATCTGTTCCATTCTCCGATAGGCTTTGGTACACAAGTTGTCTGTCTTGCCGGAAAGTGCCGTGTAATTTGTTTTCAATTCGAAGGCTTTAGCCGGGGTGAAGGTGAGAACGTCGTGCAAATCAATTTCCTGAAAAATGGTACTAAGGTTGTGATAACCATCCGAACGACGCCCGGTGATGCGCAAAGCAAGGTTAATTTTGGCGTTGGACTTGATTTTAATTGAGGTGGTTTTCGGCATAATTCAATGCGGCTTCCAGACGTTTTTTACAAGTTTCAAGACCAATAATACCGGCAATTTGGTGAATTTCCGGACCCTGCGTGGTGCCGGTCAAGGCCACCCGAAGGGTCATCCAGAGCGGTTTCCCTTTAATGCCGGTTGCTTTCTGAACATTTCTGACTGCCGCTATAAAGCTGTCACTGCCGAAATCCGACTCTGTTCTGCCTGTCTCACATAGTTTAGCAGAATCGATCAAAGGTATCAGAGTTTTCAGGACTGCTACGGATTCCGGCGTGGTTAGATATTCCTGAATTTCAGGCGCTTCATAAGCAATTGACGAGGCAAAATAAAAAGCCGTTTTCTGAGGAATTTCGGAAAGATTAGACAACCCATCCTTTACTGAGTTCAATACCGCCTTTAATCGAGCTTCATCCCAATGCTTTCCCTCATCCACGCCAGACTGATGTAGACATTCTTCTAAATATGGCTTAGCGTAATTCCAGAGACGTTCCGGTGACAAACTGCGAATGTAAATACCATTCATCCAATTGAGTTTCTCAATATTGAAAATCGCACCACTACGACTGACGCGTTCCAGCGAAAATTCATGAACCAGTTCGTCGAGACTGAAAATTTCACGGTCGTCGCCCGGATTCCAACCTAATAAAGCCAGGAAATTTATCAAAGCTTCTGGCAGATAGCCTTTGCGCCGATAATCTTCAACCGCAACATCACCCTGTCGTTTCGAAAGCTTACTTTTATCCGGGTTCAATAATAACGATAAATGGGCGAATTGCGGCAATTCCCACCCGAAATAGCCATACAACAAAACATGCTTGGGAGTGCTCGGCAACCATTCTTCGCCGCGAATGACATGGCTAATTTGCATTAAGTGATCATCAACCACATTAGCCAGATGATATGTCGGATAACCGTCAGATTTAAGTAGAACCTGGTCGTCAATTTGACTGACCGGAAAGGTCACCTTGCCCCGGATTAGATCATCAATTTCAATGGAACCCGCGTCTGGTACTTTCATCCGGATGACGTACTTTTCCCCGACATATAAATGACGTTGGATTTCCTCTGCCGACAGGTTGCGGCAGTGATTATCATAGCGCGGTGGTATTTTCTGGGCAACTTGCCATTCTTTCAACTTTTTCAGCCGCTCAGAGGAACAGAAGCAGTAGTAAGCGTCTCCTTTTTCCAACAATTCCTGAGCATATTTCCGATAAAGCTGAAGTCGTTCCGACTGTATATATGGCCCGAAGTCGCCGCCGATTTGCGGACCTTCGTCCGGTTTTAGGCCGGCCCAATCAAGAGTTTGTAGCAGATTTTCGACTGCCCCGGCAACTTTGCGGCGTTGATCGGTATCTTCAATTCGCAGAATAAAGCGCCCGTCATACTTTCTGGCAAACAAGAAATTATAGAGTGCGGTGCGTAACCCGCCAACGTGTAAAAATCCAGTCGGACTGGGCGCAAAGCGCGTTCTAACCATTGACCTTTTTCCTCAATTTTTTTACTCTCTGATAATCACGCCGGGTAATTGACATTGTTAACGCTAACGGAAAGTTCGTAACATTATAAGAGTTGCGGTAGCCAGAGCCGCCATCCCTTCGCCGCGACCGATGAAACCCAGACCTTCAGTCGTCTTGGCTTTTACGGAAATGTTACCGACCGGTATTTGCAAGCAGTTAGCCAGACTTCGGCGAATTTCGGTAATAAACGGCGCCATTTTTGGTGCTTGAGTGATGACAGTTGCATCAATTTGGCTGATTTGAAAACCAGCGGAAGTGACTAAATCACTAGTTTTTTCCAAAAGAATCAAACTGGATATATCTTTATATTGCGCATCGGTATCCGGAAAATGAGTGCCGATGTCACCCAGAGCGGCGGCTCCCAGCAGAGCGTCAATGATAGCATGAGTCAAGACATCCGCGTCGGAATGTCCCAGTAAACCTTTATCAAAAGGAATAGTCACCCCGCCCAAAATTAAAGGGCGACCGCTACAAAAGCGATGAATGTCTATTCCACTGCCAAAGCGATATTTCATTTCAAGACTCTCTTTGTTCCAAGATGGATTTTGCCATTTTCAAATCATTTTGGCAAGTGATTTTTAAATTGTCAGGTATACTTTTAACGACAGCGACTTTTCCACCAATCAATTCCACCAGCATAGCGTCATCAGTGGCTAAAATCGCATTTTGGCGAGCATTGGCATAAGCACGTTCTAGAACTGCCCGACGAAAAGTTTGCGGCGTTTGAGCCTGCCAGATGCGACTGCGTTCAATTGTTCTTACAACTCGACCATCTTCTACTTCCTTCAAAGTATCCACTGTCGGAATTGCCAGAATAGCTCCATCAAATTCTGCGCAAAGGTGAACTGTCTTCTGAACCAGTTCCGGTGCAACAAACGGGCGGACTCCGTCGTGTATAATCACAATCTCCGTTCGTGAATCAAGGGCTTGCAAACCGTTAAAGACCGAATCCTGGCGATGTTCACCACCGCCGGCAATTTTGATCGGAACGGTGCTTTGCGCCGGCAAACAGGCTTTTAAATCTGGGGAATGGATGCGGTCGGCACTGACGACAACAATAAGTTCATTTAGAACCCCGGTTTTTAGCAGATTATCAATGGTGTAAGCTAGAAGCGGTTTGCCTTGAAATTTTAGAAATTGCTTGGGAATCGTCAGTCCGAGGCGCTTTCCCTGCCCGGCGGCTACTACAATTCCACTGATGAAAGAAGGGTTGGTGGACAAAATTGTCAAACTAAATTATTAGCATTGCATCGCCGTAGCTGAAGAAGCGATACTTTTTCTTGATGGCTTCCTGATAGGCTTTTATAATCAGCTCATGACCAGCAAAAGCCGCAACTTGCATAATCGTAGTGGACTTGGGTTGATGAAAGTTAGTAATCAGGGCGTCAACCATCTTAAATTCGTAAGGCGGATGAATAAATTTGTCGGTCCAACCGCGCCGCGGAGTAATCTGGAATCCTGAAACCGTGACCGTCTCGAGCGTTCGCACGACGGAAGTGCCTACCGCTATGATCCTTTTACCTTTGGAACGGGCATCGTTGATAGCAAGAGCCGTTTCAGCCGAAACCTCGAAATATTCGGAATCCATTCGATGGCGGGATAAATCCTCGACGGTCACCGGCCGGAAAGTACCCAAACCGATATGAAGAACGATGGGATAAATTTTCACGCCTTTATCGCTTATTTTCTGCATCAATTCTTCGGTAAAATGCAAACCGGCAGTCGGGGCGGCAACTGCGCCCCGCTTCTTGGCATAGACGGTCTGGTATGTTTTCTTGTCCTCTTCGGTCGGCTCCCGGTCAATATAGGGCGGAAGCGGTGACTGCCCGACTTCATCAATCAATTTATAGAGGGTTTCCCTCGGAATATTGTTGAAGCGCACAACGCGACCGCCCGAAACCGTATTGTCAATAACGTCGCACTGAACGCCTTTAGCAATAGTCAGCTTGTTGCCAATCCTAACCTTGCGAGCCGGTTTAACCATAACTTCCCAAAGGTTATTCTCCAGTTCACGCAAAAGAAAAACCTCGACCTTAGCCTCGGTGCGATCTTTGACGGCCCAAAGCCGAGCAGGATAGACTTTGGTTTCGTTGACGACCAGTAGATCACCGGGATTCAGATAATCTATCACATTGTAAAATCTCTTATGAGTTATTGTTTGTTTTTTGCGGTCTATGACCATCAATTTGGAATGATCACGCTGATTTACGGGATATTTAGCAATCAATTCTTCGGGTACATTATAATCAAAATCGGAAAGGCGCATTTATATTCCTCCTAAGCAAACAGCTTTTGCTGAGAGCTATTTATATTTTTATGGAAATATTTATAGGTTGCTGGGGTTGCCTGGCGTCCGCGGGCCGTCCGCTGAATTAAGCCTTGCTGAATTAAGTAGGGCTCATAAACATCTTCGATGGTTTCAGCTTCTTCGCCAATTGCGACAGAGAGATTGTTCAATCCTACCGGGCCTCCGGAAAATTTATCAATAATAGTCAAGAGAATCTGGCGATCTAAATTGTCCAGACCTAATTCATCAATTTCCAACATCTTCAGGGATTCTTCGGCAACTTTTTTATCAATCACGCCCGCGGCTTTGACCTGGGCATAATCACGCGTGCGGCGCAGAATCCGATTGGCGACGCGGGGTGTTCCGCGACTACGCTTGGCAATTTCGGTGGCCCCATCCGGGCGCAGGTCAATATTGAGAATCTTAGCCGTACGCATCAAAATCTGGAATAGCTCATCCGGATTATAATAATCCATTCGCAAAATTACTCCAAAACGATCGCGGAGCGGCGAGGTCAGATGTCCCAGACGGGTCGTAGCTCCGATTAGAGTAAATTGCTCGAGGTTAAGCTGGATACTGCGCGCATTCGGTCCTTTATCAATGATAATATCAATGTGGTAATCTTCCATAGCGGAATAAAGATATTCCTCCACCACGTTGTTCAAGCGATGAATTTCGTCTATAAAAAATACATCCCGCGCCGCCAGATTGGTCAGCATACCAGCCAGATCCCCGGCTCGCTCGACTACCGGTCCGGAACTGGCACGAATATTCACTCCCAGTTCTTTGGCAACTATGTATGCCAGAGTGGTTTTGCCTAAACCCGGCGGTCCGAATAATAGAACGTGATCCAGCGCCTCGCCGCGTTCCTGCGCGGCTGAAATGTATAGTTTAAGATTCTCGACTACGTTTTTCTGTCCGACAAATTCTTCGAAGGCTGAAGGGCGCAAAGTTTTTTCGTACTCGTAATCTTCTTCTAGCTTTTGGGGATCAATCATCTTGGAACGCATCCGAAAATCCTGATTTTCGTTTTATTGATATTTTAGTATTGTCGGAATAAAACAATATAGCGATTGCCCGTTAATTCTTGCTAAAACCAGTAAAATAAATTCTCGGAATGATTTGAAATTCTTGATATTCTTTAGCAACACTTTACCACAAAATTCGGCATAATTTACTTAAAAATAAGCCGTAAAGCAATGCTATATTCGAGATCTCTCGACGAATAGTCGGGGATTTAGAGACTTACACCAGAATAATTTGATGGCGCTCCTTACCAATCGAGATATAGGAGATTTTAACTTCCAGCAGGTCTTCCAGAGTCTGGAGATATTGGCGGGCAGGGGAAGGGAGGTCGTCCAGACAGCGCGCCTCAGTCGTGGATTTCTGCCAACCGGGCAGGGTCAAGTAAACCGGTTGAGCATTCCTTAAATCCAATAACGGAAATTCACCATTTGCATAATGGGTACAAATTTTTATCTCTGCCAGATCATCCAGAACGTCCAATTTAGTAAACGCCAGGGAGGAAAATCCATTGATCTTAACCGCATATTTACCCAAAGCGGCATCGAACCAGCCGCACCGGCGCCGACGGCGAGTAGTGGCGCCAAACTCACTTCCGCGCGATTGGAGATGCTCCCCGATTTCATCGTTCAATTCGGTTGAGAAAGGGCCGGCACCCACTCGCGTAGCATAACATTTGAAAACCCCAATTATAGAATCTATTAAGTGTGGTCCGATACCCAATCCGGTAGCAATACCCCCAACAGTCGTGTTCGACGCCGTCACATAAGGATAAGTGCCGAAGTCTATATCCAGCATAACTCCCTGAGCCCCCTCAGCCAGGACATTGCACCCATTTTCCAGAGAAGAATGAATCCGAAAAATCGTATGGTCAACAAAAGGAATTATCGCGCGCACCGCCTCTAAAAATACTTCGACGTCAACTGCCAATTTATGCTCATCTGATTCTGTCAATATCCCCTGCTGGTGCAAAAGAGCCATCTGAGAGGCAATGGTTTCTCTTAGGTCATTTTCGTTAAATAAATCGCAGACTCGGATACCGCTCCGCTTGATTTTATCCGTATAACAGGGACCAATGCCGCGTTGGGTAGTGCCAATCGCTCTGGTACCGCTTTTACTTTCATAATAGGCATCCAGAATTTTGTGTAGAGGTGTGACAACGTGTGCCAGCGGGGAAATATGCAGCCGATTGGTGACGTCAATCCCTTTCCGCTGGATTTCATCTATTTCATTCCTGAAGCCAACCGGATCGAAAGCCATTCCATTACCAAGGAGACAATGAGTCTGAGGTCGCAATATTCCACTGGGAATCTGGTGCAGAATGGTTTCTTCCGAATCAATCTGAACCGTATGACCGGCATTTGCGCCTCCCTGGAAACGTGCTACCAGATCAGCCGACTCGCTTAATATGTCAACAATTTTTCCTTTACCCTCATCGCCCCATTGGGCACCAATCACCGCAGTTAACGGCATTCTATTCTCCTAAAAATAAAATGCTCCCGTGAAGGGGAGCATTTTTTATTAATTGTTTTATGCAAATCATTTAGCTGAGCGCTTGAACCTACGCGCCCAAAAAACTACCACCGGGCCAGCGATATAAATCGTCGAATATGTTCCGGCAATACTGCCAACTGTCATAGCGATCGCAAAGATGCGCACTTCACCGGGCACCAGCAGTAAACATAGCACCGCAAAGAACGTTGTCATGTTGGTAATAATCGTCCGACTGAGGGTTTCATTGATGCTGATGTCCATTATTCTCTCATAGGTTTCGTTACGACGTAGTTTCAGATTTTCACGCACGCGGTCAAATACGACAATTGTATCGTTCAACGAAAAACCAATAATCGTCAGAAAAGCCGCAATCGTTGATAGGGATACTTCCAGTTGAAAAACAGTAAAAACTGTCAAAGTAATTAATACGTCATGTAGCAATGAAAGAATTACGCCGATGGAATACTGGAATTTAAATCGAATAGCAATATAAATACCCATAGCAATAAGAGAGAAAAAGATAGCCATCAGGGCCGCTCTCCGTAGCTCTTTCCCAATCTTTGGGCCTACCTGTTCTTGACGTAAAATGTCCTGGTCGCTGACTCCCAGAGTAGATTTGATGACGTCTACCAGATTAGTACTGGACGTATCCTGCGGTACCCGGATGATAAATTCGTTTTCGCCAGACTTCTGGATGATGCTATTTTCGAGGTTGATAGTCGCCAGAGCATCGCGAATGTCCTCGACGGTTCGCGGCTGGTCAAATTTGACCTGAATCAGAGTACCGCCGGTAAAATCAATACCGAAGTTCAATCCCCGAAAAATTAAAAAAATAAGCCCAATGACAATTATCACGAGCGAAATCGCTATAGCGGTTTTACTATATTTAATAAAAGGAATATCAGTTTCTTTAATAATTCTTCTCATATCAATTTATCCCGATCTTAAATGCTAAGAGTTTTAACAGCATGTTTTTCAATTCGCCAATTAAAGAAAGTGCGAGTCACGAAAATGGCTGTGAACATACTGGACGCGATACCCCAGAAAAGTGTCACGGCAAATCCTTTGACCGGACCCGTCCCAGTCTGCATTAATATTATAGCCGTTAGCAGAGTCGTAATATTTGAATCTAGAATCGCTGACAAAGCCCGTGAGTAGCCATTACTGACTGCCGCACTTACAGTTTTCCCGCGTTCCAGTTCCTCGCGAATGCGTTCAAAAATCAATACATTGGCGTCTACTGCCATACCAATAGTCAACACCAGACCAGCGATACCGGGTAAAGTCAGAGTCGCTCGTAACATTGCCATAATCGCCAGCGTAAAAACCAGGTTCAGGATCAACGCCATATCGGCTAATAATCCGGAACGACGATAGTAAAAAAACATAAAGAGCATTATAACAAGTAGAGCAAAAATGCCAACTCGGATACCTACGGCGATAGAGTCTTTACCGAGAGATGGACCGACTGTTCGTTCCTCGACAATGGTCATAGGAGCCGGTAATGCTCCGGCACGGAGCACTATCGCAATATCTTTAGCCTCCTCCATATCAGCCATTCCTTCAATATAAGCTGAACCGTCCGGAATCTTAACTTTGATAAAAGGTGCCGTGTAAACTTTATCATCGAGTACCACGGCGAGCTGTTTGCCGATATTGGCACCGGTTACTTTGGCGAATATGCGAGCGCCTTCGCTATTCATATTTATATTCACGATCGGGCGGCCACTGCTTTGCGAACCGGCGCCACCCACAGAAGCCGAGGCTTTGGTTACGTACTTTCCCAGCAAAGCCGGCTCATTGTGGACATGGTAAAGAATATAGAAATTTTCGGTACGACCGTCCTGAAGAGTGCGACGCTCCGGTTTGGCTGACCAGAGGAATTTGGAGTCAAAGGGGATCAGCTTTTTCACATTGGGGTCTTCGAGAATTTTCTTGACTGCGTAAACGTTACGCTCCGGAACTCCAATCTGGTTGTCAATATTTCTCAGTAAAGAAGAAAACGGCCGGTCTTTATAGATTTCCTCATCAACGATCAAGCCTGTATCAGCCCGTTCGGCAGTTAGTCCGGCTTCGGGAGAGGTGATTCCAAGTAGTTCATCAACGCTGATCGCCTTGTCCTTAGATTCTTTCAGTGCTACGATTGAATCCGCTTCTTCGTGAGTTTCAGGTATTACTTCGATCGGCTTGCCAGTTTTTAAATAATTGTCAACAGCCGTTATAAATTGCTGGGTAACCGCCGCGTCTTTCAGCAGGATAAATTCTAGTAAAGCCGTACTTTGAATCAATTCTTTGGCCCGGCTAATATCCTGGATACCAGCCAGTTCGACAATAATCCGGTATTTCCCGGATTTTTGGATAGACGGTTCAGAGACGCCAAATTGATCAACGCGGTTACGAATCACTTCCATAGCCCGGTCAACGGCATCTTTAGCTTCATCTTCTAGACTCTTTATAATCTCGTCATTTTTGAAACCGCGTCCGTTAAAATGACGCACTAACTTTATGTCCGATTCATTGATTTTCCGACGAAAGACATCGAAAAAATCGGCCTCATTGGCTATGGCTTCGTTATTAGCTTCATCAAGAAGCGCCATAAATTGAGGCGTCTTATTAGATGCCAGAGATTCAATCAGCTTCGGCAGGTCAACTTCCATTACAATATGCATACCGCCCTGCAGATCAAGGCCCAGCCGAATGATCCGGCGTTCGTATTTATCCAGCGAACCATCCGCCCGCAGTGCTTCCCGTTTCTCGGCGGAAAAGGAATGATAAGCAACGGTCCAATATAATGAATAGCATGCCAGAAGAACAACCACACCGATAATAATAAAACGGACGACAGTCTTTTTAAACATTCAGAATCACCTCAAAGTATATCTATGTATTTAATTAATAAAAAGCATGTGAATTTAACTTCAAGAGCCGCTTAATGTCAATTAAAAAGCCATTCCAGTCTAACAAATATCTTCTAACTTTCAATCCCGGATGTATATATAAGCCCGTGTCAATTCTTCTGAATCGAAGGTTACGACAATTGGATACTTTTTACCCAAACCATCCACTGAATATTTCTTCCATTGCAGTTTACGGGTATCTATCAAACAGTTGCGATCTTCACCGTCGTTATAGCTACCCGGCGGCACATAACCCTTAAGATTGACTTGTAAATCAGAACTGTTCAATCCGGGAATTAGTACTTCAACGATTTTAATTAAATCACCCCGCTTAACAGTCAACGTTTGATTATCGGATAGCTTATGCTGAATGCCATTGACCTCAATCAAATAGGTAATGCTGTCAAATGCCGAGCCGACAGTTTCGACGCTAACACTGCCGATCACATTATTATCACGTCGGACAATGATAGAAGTCGGCTTCAGAATGGGAATCGGTTTTTGGAAATCTTGAGCCGTACCGATGCCAACGACATCACAGGTAAGTCCACGATTATAATTGGATTCTATGTGATTAATGCGCAGAACATCACCATAATTAACTTGAATGAAACCATTATTTTCGACGATTTTCGTCTCATTATTGTTGATCGTGATTAGGAGATAAATCAGTTTGGGCGGCTCGAATAGAACGGCCGGGTGTTCCGGCTCGACGCCCATTAACTTAAAAAATTCATTGATAGCGTAATTGTGATAACGAATCTTTAGCTCGACATTCTCGAGATTTTTCGATGATTCGATACCGAAAGCGGGAATGTGGAAAGTCGTCAACGCATAATAAGTCGCCGACTTTCTTTGTTCCGGGTATTTCGTATCAGATGCTAAAGTATTGGTATTTAAGAAAGTAAATTTATGTTCAGGGTCTTCAACTCGCAAATTGATACCTTTTATGACGTTTTGAGCCATTTTCTCGAGTTCGATAGTGTCTCCGTTGAACACCATTCGGTCGGCATCGGCGATAATTGACTGGCCAAAGCATTGTGGATTATGATTTTTGTCAATATTGGTTTCGCGGTAAAAACCACTACCGTCGTGCAAATTGAGAAATAAATCGCTTTCGGACATTAACTGTTTAATAATTTCTACTATCTGATCTTCAATATCTGTGGATTTGTTACGGTCAAAACGCCGGTTCATATCACCATTGACACCCCGCTTATTCAAAATTATCGAATGAAAATTGGCGCGCGGAATGACAATCAGATTACCTTTGTCAAGCACCAGATCGGGATAAAGGTCAGCCGATAAGTAGCCGCCGGGTTCATCGCCTTGAATGCCGCCCAAGATGAAAATAGTTTTACCGTCGAAACGCCCAAAAAGTTTATAAACGTGCAGTTCGTTCGGCGTGTTCTCGAAGTAAACCTTGTGTTCCTGCGATGGGCGCTTGATTTCAGCGGACAAACTGGAAGTGGCTTGCCAATACATAGCCAGTCCAATTATCAAAATCGCTCCTAGAGTTCTATTTCTCTGCAACCCAATCTTCTCCGATAATCTTTAAATTTCCCGGCAAGCCTTTAATTGTCAGAGTCTTAAGACCGACATCCCGGTAATCATCGCTTTGATAAACCTGCCTGAAAGTAACCTTCCAGACTTGCTCCTGAACTGTTTGAATCTTCAAAGCGCTCCATTTGACACTGATATTTTTCACCGATTGAAAAACCTGAGCTTTGTAATTTTTCCAGCTGGCCAGGTCATATTCACCGCTGGTGAACTCCTTTGCATAGAAATCTATATAAGCCTCAATGTCCTTCCTTTCCCAAGCTTTTTCCCAGCTAGTTAAAAATTGGGTAACCATTTCTTCAGTCGTCAGGCTTGGAATTGTCGGACGAAAAGTCTCCCGCACCACTTTCCATTTTGAATCAATTGGCATTAGGATTAGCTGTTTCTGCCCTTCACTGTAAAAGGTTGGGCTGAGATAACGCTGACGAAATTTCAAATGCGCTTCCGGCTCCGAGACCAGCACGCTGATTTCGTCAATCAATACAGTTTTCCACTGGTAGCGTTTTTCTAAGTCCATCTTATAAGACTTAAATTGTTGCCAATTACGACCATTCTCATCAATGAAATTAGGAGCATAATAATCACAATATTCCGCAATAGCCCCGCTATCCCAGTTTTTTGCCCAATTATTGATATACTCCGTCCAATGATTCATTGCGGCTTTGAAATTCTCCGGCTCGACATTATACTTATCTAAATTATCCAGAATAATTACTGGAGTTTGGCGAATGACGATGTATTTTCGAAGGTCCAATATATGATTATTATCGAGAGAAATACATCCCTCGGTAATAAAATCACTAATTTCTTCATCACGGCCATGAATCCAGATATTCGATCCGTTGCGCTTCTGTAAACGATCAACGTAATTCGGATAATCTAGAGAAAAAGCTAGCGGCCCATATTTAACGGTCAACTGACTGTCCGGAATCCGACCATTGATGTAATAAATACCTTCTGGTGTTTTCAAATCACCTTCGCGTTCCTTGTCGCCATTGCGTCGTCCGGTTGTGATGCGGTACTGCTTTAAGATTTCCTGAGCGCCGGGCGCATTACTCCTTACCACAAACATTTTTTGGTGAGACTTGTCAACGATCAGAACATTGCCGGTCGAATCAGCCGAGATGTTGATAACATTTAAAAATAAATTATCAGCCCAACTGATGGTAAATAAAATAGCTATTAATATCAAGATCGAAACTTTTCGCATTATATTCAAACTTCTGAATTTTATATTCACATTACCGATATTCATAATTAAAGCGTGCCAAAATTAGTCAATAAAATAGTTTTTTAAAATAGGCAACTTTGGTTAATAGTTGCTAATTACTGGGAAAATAAGCTCAGACCGTATGTTAAAAAGGTAAAAAAGATAGGCTCTCGGTATTAAGTTAAAAGAGAAAAGAAAAAAAATGAAAGAAGAGCCTATCATAAGATAATGTAAGTAATTGAATTTAACGGACAACCCTGTCTGAGGCCAGGCAGGTTACCAGGGAGTATAGGAACCCGGTTATAGTGGTCTTTGGATTCAGAAGGAGTTAGAGCAGTTAGGGATAGAATTTATGGTAGTTAATCCAGCTGATATTCCTACCGGAAGATTGTCAGATTACTTACCAATATTCCTGGTATAGGTAGTTTAAACTATTTACAGCGATTGGAACAATCATTGAAGCGGGGTAATGCTCTTGTCATCCTGCAGCCCTATAATTTTAGGTGTCTGTTCTTAGCTCAGACTGCATCCTGCAACTTGTCTCTCCTTAGTCTTGACCTCAGCTTCAGCCTCTTTAAAATCCCGATGTTGGCGGCGAGACAAATGCTACTTCCGCCGATACTAGCGTCAACAACACTACCACCAGCGCGATGAACATTCCAATAAACCCTTGAATCGAGTTGATCAAGTTCTGCATCTTGTAGGTAGTTTCTTTTTCGTAGAACATAGCTATCATATTAGCCGATTGGAGCACATTACCGACTTCTGCGCCCGACCGCAACCTACTCAAAGTCGCCTCATTAAAAACTTTCGCTTCTTCGAGCGCCGGTACCAGCGCCATTCCTTTGAGCATTTTGGGAATCGTAATTTCCTTGATATTCTTCTCGATGTACGCATTTTTACAGGCTTCGGCGGCCGCTCTTAAAGTTTCGATATTGCTCTCTGCACCGGAATAAATTGCCGAGAAAACGCGGAAAAATATTTCAATACTCGATTTATGTAAAAGCGGCCCGATTACCGGCAATTTAATCAACATCTTATCCCGCCAGACTTGCCCACCCGGCGTGCGCCACCATAAAAATATTCCTACGATTGGGATCACCACTACCAGAAACATCCAGAGCCAATTAGCTCCAAAAAAATCACTTAATTTTATCGTTGCTGCGGTCATTGGCGGCAATTCCATCCCGAATTTGATGAACATCTCAGCTGTGGCGGGGAAAATGGAAACCACGAAGTAAATTACCGTAGCAATTGTGACCAAAACAGTCAACAGCGGAGTTAACGTTGCCTGCTTTACGCTTTTCTTATAATCGGCAGTTCTCTGCATAAATTTCGCCGTCGCCTCATACACTTCCGCCATATTACCGCTCTTGGTCGCCAGCCCGAGCATATAAGCCGGAAAACGCCCGAAAACATCGGCAAATTGGCCGAACACTTCTGTGCCTTCCCTTCCTTTCTTTAACTCGCTCTCGATCTTCCGCAATGTCTCCTTCAAAGTCGGATTGGTCTCTTCATCCGCCAGCATCCGCAGAATCTTGTCGTAAGAAAGTTGCTCGTTTAATAGAAACGAAGACAGCTGGATAAACATCAATATGCTATTGAATGGCGGCTTCATTTTGATGTCGAATAACACCGGCTGGATTGTGGCTTTCTGATAACCCATCTTCGCCAGTGCTTCGGCAACCTCTTCTTTAGTAAACGCCGACTGCTTGCCTTTGATTTTCTTGCCGTCGGGAGTCTTGATCGTGTAGATAAAATTCCGCCGCGGTTGAATCGCTACGATTTTGAGATGATGCTTGGCGGCTACCTTCTGAATCATCTGCCGCGCTTTGGTCTTATTACTGGCGGAAACCACGCCCTGAACCGTCTTCCCGTTGGGCGCTAAACAGCGATAGCGATATTCTCTTAGCATATCATTTTCACCTTTTTTATTTTAGATTGTCATTGATTCCGCTCCTGCGGGATGGCAATCCTAATCCTGTGAATTTTTACACTCTAGATTTCAAATAAATTTTTCTCAAATGGTCTTTTCGAGACTAACGACAATTTACAAATAACCACCTAGCATTACAATCCTAGACATCATAATGCAAAATCTACTTCCTCTCACTATTCATCTCATCCTTAACTTTGACCTTGACCTCTTTTCTTAGTCTTGACCCATTTCTATTGATTCACCGTTACCGCGTTGCAATAGCGGAAATTGCCAGGATACGGTCGCCCGCTTCGAGACGCTTAGCCACGTCCATTCCGCAGATGACTTCCCCCAATCGCGTATATTGATAATTCAAATGCGGCTGATCGCTTAGAGTAATAAAAAACTGTGAACCTTCGGTATCATAATCCGACCGAGCCATTCCCACTGCGCCGTAATTAAATTCAATCGGCGATCGTTCTGTTAAAAGTGTATAACCCGGACCGCCCCAACCGTCGCCACGCGGGTCGCCGCCCTGTACAACGAAATTGGGCACAACCCGGTGAAAAGTCAGCCCATTGTAAAAACCTCTCTCTACGGCAGACAGAAAAGCATCGGTAGTAAATGGTGCATAATAGCCGTCCAGCCGCATAATAATATTACTACGTTCGGTTTCGAGCAAAACTGTCGGGCGGAGACCATATTTTTTCAGCATATCCAGGTTAGAATGTCGCCCAGCACCGCGATAATCACTTATAATTTGCGGCATATCGGTTCTATAAATTTCTTGCAAAATTTGATAGGCTAAATCTCTAAGGTGAAAATCGCGGGCGTTCAATAACGGCTGAATGAACGGCACGGCATTTGGTGGCTGAATAATGGCTATTGTTTTCAAAATTTCAATAATAGCGTCGGCATATTCCGCATTTTTATATTTTTTCAGGGGAGCATAAAGCAAGGGCACTATACCTTCGCAATTTGCGGTAGAATCGCGCAGAGCGGCGGCAGCGACAGCGATTTTCACCGGATCGTCACTTTGTAAACCGGTTACAATATAATCGCAGTATTGCTCGGAAGGAATGCTGTTCTGTCGGTATAATTGCTCAGCCATATTGATCAAACCGAAATAGGCTGGGGTAGATATTGACCGATATTGGTGTCGGGAAAGGCTGTCAAGAATTGTCAATCCGGATGGTTTTCCTGAGGCGGCTAAGCCTTCCGCAAAAGCCGGTAGCAAACTGTTCTCAACTGGCCAGAGACCAAAATCTCGAACCGCCTGCTGACCACCGGAATGACTTAAATATTTTACTAAAGCACCTCGCACCGCTCTTGATGGATGATGCGCCAAAGCCCTGAAATAGGCTTGAAAACGAGGATTTAATTCCAGCGAATCCGGCAGGTTCTCGATAGCCGTTGCTACAACTTGTGGAATTGAATCATTAAAAACTCGATGTAAAATGTCCGGATTGTGAGCCACAATGTTAACGTTTTGCGCGGCTTCGATACGCACTTCCGGAATGCTGTCGGTTAACAATTGTGGCCAGATTTCTGCCTTGCTGGAAAAATTCAAAGGTACCAAGCAGGTAATGAGTTTTATCTTAGTATCTCGGTTAGCGGTTTTCAGCGCAGTTTGAAGAGTCCCCGCGTATTCCTGCATCACAGTTCGATTTTGCACCCGACTTAGAGCTGAAGCCGCCTGGTAAGATTCGTAATGCTGATTACTTTGTAAAAGGGAAACGGCATAATTCAAGCTGGCTGAATTATAAATTTGGCGTTGAAAAAAATAAATCAAAGCCTGCCCGATTAATTCTGGATGTGTTTCGAGCAGAAAATTCAAAGTCGAGAGATCGCCAAATTGGGCAAGCGCTATGACAGTTTGCTGACGCACTTCGGCGTCAGTTTCGCTGGACAAATGCTGGACGAGCAAACTTTCCGCCGTCTGGCTGGCCAGTTGACCAAGGGCAAAAGCCGCTCCCGTTCGCACCGTTGGCGATTGGTCTGCCAGCAAAGTAGCGAGTTGTATAACCAGCGAAGTATCCCGACTATTGGCAATTGCCAGACACAGGCGATAACGGGTTTCAGCTGCAGGCGAATTCAAGTATTGATCGGCAACTTTTTCTATACTGCGTCGGTTTTGATGAGCTAGAATATCGCGAATTTCCGGAGTGAAAGGATTTTTCGCGCAAGTCGTAAAAAATAGGAGTAAAAAAATTCCAAAGGCTATTCTGTAATAACGTCGGTAATTAATCATTTTTACCAGAAATTAATGATATACGCTCCGGCGCCCAAACCACAGCGTGGCATGGTACCGAGATAATCGGCATTGCGAATGTTAAAATATTGCGGGAGCAAACCGAAATTATTTAGAGCTTGCCGGGTAATCCAGTTTTCCAGATTGGCGGCTTCCTCGAAACGAGTGGCCTTTCGAAGGACTGAAATGATCCGCAAATCGCCAAAAACCCATTCCTGATTATTGGTAATCAGATCCTGCCGGGTTCGGCAATAGCCGCGCTGGGCACTTGCCAGAGTTAGATAATTTTTAAAAAGTTCAAGCGTGCCTTGCGTAATTTGATCCTGAGGATTGAAAATCCAGTTCAAGGCTTCGACGGCTGAAGCGTCGGCGTACAAATTGGGATCGGAATCTTCGAGATTACCTTTTAGAGCTTTTAATTGGGGATCGGTCAGTTTTTTTTCAACATTAATTCGTAGGTTGACGGCCGTCTCTTCGTAAAATTGAGCGCGATTTTCGTCGTTCATTTGGCGCGCCAAACGGGCTGCATCCAGTAAACCGCGATAGGTGCAGGCTGAAGTATAAGTATAATGCTTGAAGGGCAGAGTTTTTTCCCAGGGACCCGGCTCGGCACGAACCAGGCCGTCAGCGTCAATTAAAGTCGGTAAAACATCGGCAATATAGCGCGAAATTTTTGGCCAGTAATATTTTAAAAATTTGAGGTCTTCGGTCACCTCGACATAACGATATATGTTCCAGATGGTCAACCCAAAATTGTCGAGATGAGTAGTAAGTCCATTTTCATCACTGATACTTTCCTCCGTGCCATTGCCCAAATAACGATAGATCGAGACGGCATAATCTACCCCAATTCCCTGATTCTGGTTTTTCCTCTGGTATATTTTATAACGTCCACAGCGCCCATTCATAATGAATTGAAGCGCCTGGCGAGCTTCTTCGCTATGTCCGGACAATAAAAGGGCTTCGACCGCATAGGCTTGATCTCGAGGTCGGCAACTGTTCTGAGTAGAGGGCGGCAAACTGGCAATAATCTGACCGCCTGCCGGAAAAGGCTCACGACATTGAGCCATTTTCAATACTGCCAGCGATTGCAAATAGACCTTTCTATCATCGTCTTGAATATTTTCCGGCATTAAAGTCTTAGCTTGCCAATTTTGCCACCAGTCAATTTCCTCGATTAAAGCCTGCCAGCCAGGATGTTCATTCTTATATTTTCTCAAGAAAAGTTGCTCGGCATCACTGGCATTGGGATTATAGAAAATATAAACGATTAGCCACTTGCGATCATTTTCTTGGTAAGCCCATTTACCGATGTCCAGATTGAAATTTTCAGAAACGAAGCTGAAATTCAGACTGAGCTCGTTAATCTTTTCACCTTCTAAAAGAGCATAAAATATCCAGAAGGGTTTATCCAGTGTGAAAGGACAAAAACCGAAAATGGTTAATTTGAAGCCGTCACCACCCAGAATGTGCCGAACAATTCCGGTGCCCTCCAGGTAGCCGACCTCGATCGTCACTAAATTAGTTAACGGTATTTCTTCCTGATTCCGAAAAAGGACGACTCTCGCCTGGCTTATTAAATTGGGCGTTTCACTCTTTTCATCGAATTTGCGATAAATATGGGGCTGAAAATTCGTGAATGTCCGCGTTTTTAAATTGTAACAACAGGTGGCTATTCCGTTGGTGAAAGGGATGGTATTGATCGAATTTTGGAGCACTTTCCCTGACGGTAAAGGAGTTTTGGGACTTTCGATCGTTACGATTTTCAGCGGTTCGCTATAAATTCCGCCCTTTTCGCCTTCGTCGTAAACGCGGACAGCCAGCAAGTTGTCAAACTTTAATAAATGAGCGGGAAATAAATAGCGCCGTACGGTATTTTTAGTAGAAAGCGTTTCCGGCGGAAAGGCTCCGCTCCGGCCGATGCAGACACCATTGAGAAAAGCTTCATCGGCATCATCAATTTTTCCCAAATAAAGAATCAGCGAGTCTTGCCGTAATAAAGTCGAATCTACCCGGAAATGATAACGATACCAGGCCAGGCTATCATAATTTTCATAGCCCTGGTTTTCCCAGTAATCCGGAACGCGAATGGGCAACCAGTCCGAGTCATTCAAAGCGGGAGATGACCAGGTCGAATCGTCTCCCAACTTGAAAAGCCAATTACCTTGCAATGACAATTCGGCGGCTTCAATCGGTATCAATATTGGGCTTAGCAAAAGGCTAAATAACAGAATTAAAGATAAAAGTATTTTATGATTGCAAAAACACCGGAACAGATACTTAGAAAAGGCTGTCCTTAAATAACGGTTCATTTAAATTGTCCAGTCTGAATTTTCGGGTAGCTACCCTCAAGTTCCAGCAATTTTCGTTTCATCTCTAATCCCCCACCGAAACCAGTGAGGGCGCTATCAGCACCGATAACTCGATGACAGGGAATCACCAGTCCCAGCGGATTGGAATGCAAGGCACCGCCGACACTCCTGGCGGCTCCAGGACGACCCATCCATTCGGCTATCTGGCCATAACTGGTAGTTTTGCCGAAAGGCACTAAGCCGGTCCAGGTCAAAACCTGTCTGGCGAAAGTCGTGGAAACAAGATAAAAATTAAGAGCCGCGACTTTATAAGGTTGACCGGTTTCCAGAAAATTGTAGATCATCTCAGCCGTTTCGGTCAGGAAAATTGGCTCAGGCGAACCGTCAAACTCAAAACCTTGCCCGCGCAGGAATTCAATTTCTCGGCGATGCTCTTTTTCCGAGAATGATAAAGCCAGCAAAACTTCATTCGAGCCGATTAGCCAGAATGGCCAGCGGGCTGAGACCGCGATCGCCCAGAGGTAGGTATTGTGAGCCAAATTATGCGGCCAGGGCGGAGTGCAATCAATTGCTGTTCGTATTTTAGTCTGGCAATCCGAACAGATGCGCCAATGTTCAAATGCTGTGGATTCCTCCTGGTAATCAAGGGTGCGATCGCACAATTGGGTAATAATATCCTTCGCGAGATGTTGTTTAGTCATTTTTCTTTCGGAAAATCAACATACATTAAATTTAATATGACTATTCAATTCAACAAGTCAAATTGTCCACTCGACCGAAAAATATTGGTAGTTATTTTTAATGGTGATATTAAATTTGCCTTATGATTGAAGATTTAATCAGTAAGGTTTGCTCTAAAAAGGCTTTTTAATGACGCCTATATTAAAATACGATAAGAAAATAATGCAACTGATTTCCCTGGGACAGTATGAAGAAGCACTCTGGATTGCCGAAGAAGAATTGTGCTACGCCGAAAGTAATTACGGTCACCAACATCTCGAAACGGCTAAAGTACTCAACAATCTGGGGTGGATTTGTGATATTCTTAATAAGGATCAATCGGCCGAAGAATATTATCTGAAAGCTCTGGAAGTCAAAATCGCCGTCTGCGGCGGTACCTCGCACGAGTTGATTCCTACTCTGGAAAATCTGGTCAATTTTTTTACTAATCACAATCAATTAGCCCGGGCTTATGAATTTTTAGTGCAACTGATAGACCTGGCAGGAGTGCAAAACAAGTTCTGGCGTTTGCGCAAAGGGGTCTATCTCTGCCAGCTGGCCGAATTGGAAGAACAACTCGGATTTCCCGATAAAGCCGAAAATTTACTCTGGGAGAGCCTCTCATTTCTGCAAGCCAATTACGGTTTCGACCATCCCAACGCCGGTCGCGTTTTTGCTAAACTCGGTGCTTTCTTCGAACGACAGGGCAATTTGGCGCGCGCTGAATATTGCTACAACCGCTCCTTAAAACTGCTTAAGAAACATTTACCCTCCAATCATCCGGATGTCAAGTTTAGTCGCGACGGCTTATACAACATTTATTCCGAATTAGGTATAAAAGTCAAAATTCCCTGATTTGCATTTTCTTCAAATGATCATTTTGCACCTGGTTTCACTTTTTAATTTATATCATTATGAAAATTGCCGTTGATCAGTTCGCGCCGATTTGGGGCGAGATTAATACCAATATCGAAAATATCAGCCAAACTATTGCCAGCCAGGCGGCTGATCTCTGGGTTTTGCCGGAACTATGCACCACCGGTTATCTCTTTAGCAGTGTGGCAGAATTAAAGACTATGGCGGAAAATGTCAAAGAAGGCGCCACGGTTCAAGCACTCAGTAAGCTAAGCCGTCAACATCGAACGGCGCTGGTTTTCGGAATAGCTGAGAAATGTGGTGATCAAATTTTCAACAGCGCCGTGGTGTTAGACAGAGGTGAAATTTGCGCCGTTTATCGGAAAGTGCACCTTTTTAATGAAGAAAAAAAATTGTTTTCTGCCGGAACAGAAACGCCTCCGGTAATCGAAATTCAGGGCGTTAAAGTTGGTGTGATGATTTGTTTCGACTGGTTTTTTCCCGAAATGGCGCGCACCCTGGCTCTGCAAGGCGCTCAAATCATTGCCCATCCCGCCAATCTGGTTTTACCTTATTGCCAAACGGCGATGCTCACCCGCAGTCTGGAAAATCGCGTTTTTACCGCGACCGCTAACCGCATTGGCAGTGAAATGCTCGGCGATAAAAAACTGACCTTTACCGGGAAAAGCCAGATAACCAATCCGCGTGGCGCACTATTGGGACAACTCGAGGCCGATCGCCCCGGCATTTTAGTGCGCGATATAGATCCGGCTGAGGCGTTAGACAAATCTTTGACGCCGCTCAATGATATTTTCGAGGATCGGCGTCCCGAAATTTATCAACTGGGAAAATCGTCTGGGTGATGAAATCTTTACCAAATCCGGAAGAATTGCGTTTGGAAAATCAACGAATGCTGTGGCTGAGGGTTTATACCGACCGAGTAACCCACCGCCTGCAAACTATGTCGTTAGACGAACAGGAAGCAGTCAGCCTGCTCGAACAAGTCAAACAGGAAATCCTCCAGCGTTTTCCCGATAAAGAGCGAGCCTATTGTTTAATCTATGAGCGTCGTTTTAAAAGAATTCTGCAAAGGCGCGGATTGTTCTTACCACTGACGATTGAGAATGGGGAAATGAACTAAATTAATCAGGAGAAAAAATGAACTATCAGGATGCCTATGAATTACTCTGCCGCTATACTAAAACCGAGAGTTTGCGCAAACATGCCCTGGCCGTCTCAGCCGCTATGCGCCATTATGCCCGAATATTTAACGAAGATGAAGAATTTTGGGCAATTACCGGACTACTGCACGATTTCGATTATGAGATGTATCCCGATGAACAGAATCATCCCTATCGCGGCAATGAAATTTTAGCCAGTGAAGGCTACCCGGAAGAAATGCGAACGGCAATTATGGGACATGCTTCTTACACCGGCGTCCAGCGTGAATCTCTACTAGCCAAAACCTTATTCGCAGTGGACGAATTGAGTGGGTTCATTATCGCCGTGGCTCTGGTGCGTCCTTCTAAAAGCATTTTTGAAGTCGAGCCGCGCTCGGTGCAGAAAAAATTCAAAGATAAGGCTTTTGCTGCCAAAGTCAATCGCGAGGAAATCAAGCAGGGCATCGCTGAACTCGGCGTGGACGAAACCGAACACATTCAAAATGTCATTGATGCTCTGAAAAGTATCGCCCCGGAATTGGGGTTAGCCGGAAATTGAAATATGAAATACATAGCCAGCTCGATAGCTCTAAAATTTTCTGGTAATTGAATTCCTATTGTCTATCTGTCATTCAGAATTGTTATTATTGTATTGAAAATTGAAAACCTTTACTAATTCGGACGACCTGATGAGAATTATTCTATCGCAGGTCGCAAAACCCGGCCGCTACGTTGGCCACGAACTAAATGCTATTCGCAAAGATCACAGTCGCACTATGGCGACAATTGCGCTGGCATTTCCCGATCTTTATGACGTCGGAATGTCATATTACGGCTTCCAAATTCTATATCATATTTTAAATAGAGAAACCGACATAGCCGCGGAACGAGTTTATGCGCCCTGGCCGGATATGAGTCGCCAGATGCGATCTCGGCAACTCAAACTATTCAGCCTGGAGACCCGCACCAGTCTCGATCAATTCGATGTGGTGGGATTCACTTTGCCCTATGAATTGACCTACGCCAATATCCTGACGATGCTCGATCTAGCTCAAATCCCCCTGAAAGCTGAGGCCAGAAAGTCGTCCGATCCCTTCATCATAGGCGGCGGCAGTGGCGCTTACAATCCTGAACCGTTGGTGCCATTTTTCGACCTATTTGTGATTGGTGATGCTGAGGAAATTGTGGCGCCGCTGGTGCGTTTTCTGGCAGAAGGACGTCGTCGGGGCGCACCTCGCCTAGCGATTTTGGAAGAAGCTCTCCACCGTTTCGCAGGAATTTACGTTCCGGCGTTTTACGAAGTCGAGAATGGGCGAACAGTTCCGGCGACATCTTTTGCGCCAGCAATCATCCGAGCGAATAAAATCCGGACACTGAAGAGTGACTATTATCCCCAAGCGCCGTTGATGCCATTGGTCGAAATTGCCCAAGATCGGTTGGTGATAGAATTGATGCGGGGTTGTACCGAGGGTTGTAGATTTTGTCAGGCGGGAATGATCTATCGTCCGGTACGTGAGCGTCAGCCGGTGGATATTATTCGTCAAATTGACCAGTCTGTTCCTCAAACCGGTTACGACGAAGTTTCACTTCTGTCACTTTCGACTTCCGATTATAGTCGCATTATGCCGCTTTTAATGTATTTGGAACCGATATTGGAAGCTCAGAAAATTGGACTTTCCTATCCATCATTGCGACTCGACAGTTTCAGCGAAACAGTTGCCAGGTTGGGGACAGCTACTCGCCGTTCGGGACTGACCTTTGCGCCGGAAGCCGGTTCCGAACGATTGCGTCGCGTAATCAATAAACAAATAACCGAAGATAATTTGTTAAAAGCGGTGGCCATGGCTTGCCAGTATGGTTGGCAATTGCTGAAGCTCTATTTTATGCTTGGTCTGCCGACTGAAACCGACGCCGATCTAGAGGCGATAATTTCTCTCGTTCAGAGGGTTCTGGCAGTTAGCGGTAAACGTCTGGAACTGAATATCACGCTTTCGACTTTTATTCCCAAACCGATGACGCCGTTCCAATGGGTGGCGCTGGATGAGCCGGTCGAAATTCAGCGCAAGATCGATTACCTGAAACCCCGTTTGCGCGCCTTGAAAAATGTCAAGGTAATGGCGCGCGATCCGCGGGCATCGGAACTGGAAGGCGCATTAGCGCGGGGAGACCGCTGCCTCGCCGGCGTCATCGAAACCGCCTGGCGCGCAGGAGCCGGATTCGACGGCTGGCAGGAATATTTTGATCCGGTAAAATGGGACGAGGCTTTCCCAGTCAATAATCTCGATAAGCGACTGTTTACCGGCGAATTGGCAGCGGAACAAGCGTTACCGTGGGAACATATTGACTGCGGTGTAAATCGTGAATATTTATTGGATGAATACCGAAAAGCCGTGCAGGAGAGCAACACTTCCGACTGTCGCGATGGTTGTAATCAATGTGGCGTTTGTTTTAGCGGCGGTCCGGAAATGATTTTCGCCGAGGAAGGTTTGCCGCCTCAGCCAAATCCGCCCATCGTAAAAACTGATGCCGAATTAATTTCAATACGATACCGCCTGCATTATCGTAAATTTGGCAATGCTGTGTTCACCTCCCATCGGGACATTTTGCGCATAATGCCGGCTATTCTCCGCCGCGCCGGATTGGAGCCGATTTTCACGCAGGGTTTTAATCCGCGCCCGAAGCTGTCAGCCGGTTATCCGCTCCCGTTTGGCTACGCCTCGGAAGATGAGATAATGGATATTTGTTTGCAAAATGCTACCGAAAATCTCGCTGAGCGACTGAATCGAGCCCTGCCGGATGGATTCGAAGTGGTCAGATGCACGGAAATTTCTTGGCAATTGCCATCGGTATTTGCGGCTACGACCGGTTTCCAGTATTTAGTTCAGATCAATAACAGTATTGATCGTGAGCTACCACGGAGAATTGAAGAATTCCTGGCGGCACAGGAAATCGAGTTCCAGCGCGAAACTGGGGGAAATAAACAGAAATTAAACTTGCGTCCGTTTGTAGAAACTATCCGCCGCGAAGGTAGCAACCTTTGGATTGACATTAAAGTAATTAACGGACGCACTGCAAAAGTTAAAGAAATTTTACAGACGTTAAATATTGATGAAACTTACTGCCGGGTCATTCGGCAAAAAACTTATCTGGCGTCTGTCGAATAAAAATTTTAGGAACAAGTAAATGGAAAAAACAATTTTAATCAGCGAAACGGCTAAAGAAACCCGGATCGCAATTTTAGAAAACGGCGAACTCGTCGAATTTTTCGTCGAGAGACCCGAAAAGAATCGCCTGGTCGGTTCGATATTTAAGGGAAAAGTGGATAACGTGATTGAAGGGATTCAAGCCGCATTCGTTAATATCGGTTATGAATCCAACGCCTTTTTACCGTTTTCCGAGATCGAGGATTCTTCATCGCTAGCCTATATCGAAAACATCAGCCGGGATGAAGAGGAAGACGAGCAGGATGTCGAGGCCGATTTAAAACCGGCGAAGAAAATTCACCTGCCGAAGGGCGACATCAACTTACAAAAAGATCAGGAAATTCTGGTGCAAGTCATCAAGGAGCCTTTTGCTAAAAAAGGGCCTCGCGTTACGACTAATATTTCCCTGCCGGGGCGTTTTCTGGTGCTGGTGCCCAATGCCGAATACATCGGGATTTCCAAGAAAATTTTTAATTCCAATGAAAAACGGCGCCTCCGGCGGATCGCCAAGTCTATTAAACCGCCGGAGTTCGGCTTGATCATTCGTACGGTTGCCGCGGGTAAGGACGCTAAGTCCTTGCGCGCCGACCTCGATTCATTGATGGATAAATGGCAACAACTTGAGGAAAAGGTCAAAAAAACCAAAGCGCCGGCTTGCGTTTATACCGATATGGAATTATCCTCGACGATAATTCGCGATCTGCTGACTCCTGATGTTGATAAAATTATCGTAGATACCAAAGATTTATATCGCAATATTTTGTCTTACATCAAGAGCACCTCTCCCGAATTTGCCAACAAATTGGAATATTATCACTCGAAGAATCCGCTTTTCGAGCAGTATAATGTCGAAAAAGAGGTCGAAAAATCTTTAAATAAAAAAGTCTGGCTAAAAAGCGGCGGTTTTATTGTTATTGAACACACTGAAGCAATGACGACTATTGACGTCAATAGCGGCAAATTTATCGGCAAAAATGATCAGGAAGCCAACTCACTCAAAATCAATTTACAGGCGGCGAAGGAAATTGCCCGACAATTGCGTCTGCGCGACGTCGGTGGTTTAATCGCCATTGATTTTATTGATATGGAAACGGAGGAAAATAAACGGCGAGTAGTTCAGGAAGTGAAGCGCGAACTACAGAAAGACCGGGCTAAGGTATCCGTCGCCAATATTTCCGATTACGGTATTCTCGAGATGACGCGCCAGCGCACCCGCTTGAATCTGCTCCAATCCGTTAGCGAAGAATGTCCCACTTGCCACGGCTCTGGACGGGTTACTTCCAAAGGTTCTATGGTTACCAAGCTCGAAAGCTGGTTTCAGCGCTTCAAGCTCAAGTCCAATGAAAAACGCCTCGATTTACACGTGAATCCCGATTTTGCGGATTATTTAAAAGATACGACTAATAAGATTCTCCGGAAAATTCAATTACGAAATTTTATCCGCATAAAATTGGTCGAGGACAGCAATGTCAATATTGATGAATTTCGGGTTTATTCACGAAAATCGGGACGTGATATAACCGAGGAGTACTGAAATCTCAATGACCAGTCGCTGGGTAAGGATAAGCTGAGGTTGAGGTCAAGGTAAAGGCTGAGAGGAGAAAGGTTGAACCAGCGCGGAGGATAAAAGGAGACAGGAGACAGGAATAAGGAAACAGGAATTTTTTCACCACTAAGGCACAAAGGCAAGGAAAAGAGTTTAAGGTCGAGGTCGAGGTTGAAATCAGGTCACTGATCCGGCATTAGTAGGTAAAAAAACTTTGCGTACTTTGCGTCCTTTGCGAGAATGGCATTAATAGGTAACAGAACTTTGCGTCCTTTGCGCTCTTTGCGAGAGATGTTTAAAACTAAGGTTGAGGTTTAGGTTAAGGTCGAGGTAAAGGTTGAGAGGAGAAACGGAGAACCAGCGCGGAGGATAAAAGGAGACAGGAGACAGGAGACAGGAGACAGGAATAAGGAAACAGGAATTTTTTCACCACTAAAGCACAAAGGCAAGGAAAAGAGTTTAAGGTCGAGGTCGAGGTTGAAATCAGGTCACTGATCCGGCATTAGTAGTCAAAAAAAACTTTGCGTCCTTTGCGCTCTTTGCGAGAGCTGTTTAAGTTCTCGACCTCAGCCTCAGCCTACCTGACAAACACCATCTTATTCGTCTTACAATAACTACCGGCGCTAATCCTGAGAAAATACATTCCGGACGACACTATTCTGCCCTGACTATTTCGGCCATCCCATTCTACACTATAATAACCAGCCGGCTGATTACCCTTAACCAGTGTGGTAACCTTCTCACCTAGCATATTATAGACGGTTAACTCTACATAAACATCTTTCGGTAAGTCGTAGGATATAGTCGTTACTGGATTGAACGGATTGGGATAGTTCGGGTGTAAACAAAACTCCTTCGGTCCCAGCGTTGTGGCGGAAATCGCTCCGTGCAGTTCAGTTTTGCCCTTATAGTCAACATCTTCCAACTTATACCAGTAAGTTATTCCACTCTTGACATCATGATCAACATAACGATACTCATGCTTCTCCGAACTACTTCCCGCTCCTGGAATTAATTCTGCATTCAAAATTATAAATTCTAAATTGGTATTTGTACTGCGATAGATATTGAAACCGAGGTTCTCGATTTCACTTTCAGTAAGCCAACTGAGAGTGATGATCCCATTTCCGGGAGTAGCAGTGAAGGAAGTGAGCTCGACCGGAAGCGAGTAGTCTTGACTTTCATCTGGCGCGGAGCAATAGCTCCAGGCTCCGCCGGTTTGAACAGCGTAATCAGAACCTGAGCTGTTTGTAATCCTGAGTGCTAAATAGTTTCCAGTGGGGACCATAAAACCGCTGGCATCGGTCGTGTAAGTAAATACCGAATCAGTTCCAGTTCCAATTATAGTTGCATCAGGACCACCGGCGGTAAAATCACTCCCATCCCAGAAACCTATCTCAACTGTAAAAGTCTCGCCACTTGCTGGCGCTGAAGTGAAGACTATCTGACCGGTCCAGCTACCCGTACTTGAAAAGCTAACATCGGCGATGGTTGCCTGGTCGGCGATCCAGATTTGCGAATTACCACCGTTTATAATAACACTGTCCGGAGCTTTCGTCAGATCATCGCGATACATTTGGCTATCGCCGCTAAGCCACCAGGCTTGCAGAGAATAGTGGTCTGAGGTTGCCATTAGTGGATAGCCATCAGTCATCCCACTTTTGCTGTAAGCAGTGCTTCCAATTCCATCGCCATCGCCATCACTCCCTCCGTAATCGCTGTAATAATTACCGAGATGGTTCTTATGGTAATCGTCGCCGGTGTAGTGGTAAAATAGCGGAGTGGGTGAGTACCAGGTGTTGCCGGTACTGCTAGTGCCGACATCATAAGAATTTCCAGAAGAGTTACTTGATAAATTATTTAGATAAGTAGTGTTATAACTCGAATTATTCAGAAATATTCCATACTCACTGTTTGAATTACAAGTATTGTGTGAGATTATGTTGTCTTCAGAAAATGTTAAATTAATGCCACAGTCATTTGAATTAGATGTATTACCTGAGATGGTATTATTAGATGACATTAACAAAGTAATACCTACTGTATTTGATATACAGGTATTACCTGAGATGGTATTGGTGTTTGAATAATACAGCAAAATACCATATTTATTCTTATGATTATAATCAAAGCCACAGCAATTGCCCTGAATTGTGCAGCCAGTTACGGTAATATCAAGTAATATTCCGGATTTATCCTCCCCAGTCGCTCCGTATATGGTAAAGCCGCAATCCTCACCGCCGATGGTTACACTGCTTGCGGTTACCTCAAACACATAGTCGTTTGCGTCTGCGGCTACAACCGTGGTATTAGCATAGCCGTTCTCGGATTTGATGATCAGGCTTTTGGTCACATTCACATTCTCAGTGTAGGTGCCGTCATGAACGATTACTGTATCACCATTAGTTACCGCGTCTTTGCTTATTGCTCCTTGGATGGTCTTCCATGGAAGCTCTGTAGTGCCATTACCGCTTTCATCATTACCAGAAGTTGCAACATGCCAGATGTTTCCATCGGCGCTGGCTATTTCGGGGAAGGCGAACAAACCCAGGATTAGAAATCCTATTGTGAGGATAAAAAACTGTTTTCTTTTTGGCATCTTTCACTCCCCGTTTTTTGTCATTTGAAAATACATATTCTTCTCAATCCCGATTTTACAAAGCAATTTTAATCCTTTAAATGAAAATATCAAGCTTTTTTAAATATTGGTTGAGGTCAAGTTTAAGGTCAAGGTCGAGGTTGAGGTTGAGATTTCAGATCAGGTCACTGATCCGGCATTAGTAGGTAAAAAAAACTTTGCGTACTTTGCGCTCTTTGCGAGAATGGCATTAATAGGTAAAAAAAACTTTGCATCCTTTGCGCTCTTTGCGAGAGCTATTTAAGTAACGCTATTGTTACCGGTTACCTGTAACTCGTCTCCGGTTTTCTCACTCTTCGACAGGCTCAGAGTGACACCCTTCGACGGGCTCAGGGTGAAATTTCCTGTACTAGCCAAACCAATTTCCGACCCGCCGCAGGCGAGGCTAAATTGGTTTCAGCGTCTTGTTGATAAAACCAATTTGTCCCGATCCGTCGGGATGAAAATTGGTTTTGGTACAATAGTCAAAAAAAACTTTGCGTCCTTTGCGAGAATGGCATTAATAAGTAAGAAAACTTTGCGTACTTTGCGCTCTTTGCGAGAGCTGTTTAAGTTCTCGACCTCAGCTTCTTTTCCCTATTTTCCTTTTCCTTCAAGCGGTAAGAGGCGATGTCCCTCAAAAACCGTCAGGATTTGAATTTCTTCATTTATAATACGATATACAATGCGATAATTCTGATATATTAACTCTCTAATATTAGTCTTAGAAATCTCAGGAACAATGCGTCCCAATTCAGGATTATCGAGAAGATAATCGCATTTACTAATCAGTGAATCGGTGAATTCGACCGCTTTAGAAGGATTATCTTGAGCGATATAATTCTCGATTTCGATGATATTGTTTAAGGCCTCTCTACTCCAGATTATTTTCATACTCGGTTTTTGCGAGCTTCCTGGATTTCCTCTATTAGTTCATCAGTCGTGAAAATATCAGCGTTATTAATATCCTGAATCCCTCGATTGATTGAATCCAGGAATGCTTTGGTATAAACGAGTTGATCGTATTCTTCAGGCGCTATCAATACCCCCGCCGGTCGGCCGTTCTGAGTGATGATGATCGGGTGCTTCTTCTCCCGAATGCTTTTTAACCATTTGGAAATGCCAGTCTTGAATTCACCTACTGGAACGATGTCTTGGGAAACGTTGATTGTTGGCATAGCGACTCCTAAATAAACCTAAATTACGACCTAAATATAGGTATATATTTCGGCTAAGTCAATGATTAAATTCTAACTATTGGTAACCCAAAACCGGTATCAGGTAACCGGTAACGGGTTTTTCCCGGTTTTCTTTTGGCTATTTTCTCGACCTTGACCTCAACCTTAAACTCTTTTCCGTGCCTTTGTGCCTTCGTGGTTAAAAGTTTCCCTGTTCTTTTTTCCTTTGCCGAAAAAAGAACCAAAAAAGGCAACGGCTGAAGAACATCTCACGGGGGTTCGCTCAGCCCCAGCGAATGGAATTTAAGGCGCTAAAGTTATCACTTTGATATATTGTTAGCGACATAGACCAAAATAATAGCCAATAACAAAAGGTCTATTGAAACACTGAAAATTCCATTTTTTCCGCTGTGACTTCGCTCCCCAGCCGGAGATGTTCTTGAGGCCGTATTATTTTGTTTCAGTCAATGACAGCTCGGGTCAATTAACCTGTAACCTGAAACCCGTAACCTGTAACCTGTTTCCTTGGCCTCAGCCTCGGTTAAGTCAAGGTTAAGGTTGAGGTTAAGGTTGAGATTTCAGATCAGGTCACTGATCCGGCATTAGTAGTCAAAAAAAACTTTGCGCTCTTTGCGAGAGCTGTTTAAGGGAAGTCAAGAACACTCGTTCACCTAAACCTTTTTAATTGCAAAAAATAAATAAATATGTATATTAATTCAGTTAAGGAAAATTGAATTGAAATCAAAGACTGGAACCCGATAACTACTAAAAGTCATTATGCCGAACATATTGATAAAATTGACAGATCATGCTAAACTAAAAATGAAGCAAAGAGCTATTACATTAGAAGAAATTCGCAAAGTTATTTTGAATCCGGAAAGCATAGAGTATGATAAATTCGATAAGGATTTAATGCATTATATTGGGAGAATAAGAGGTAAATATTTGAGGATCATCGTTAAACATGAGAGCAAGGAGGAATTGCTGATCATCAGTGCCTTTTTTGATAGACGTTTAAAGTAGGAGTAACAATGATAAAAATTAGTTATGATGCCATCGGCGATGTGCTGGAAATTAAATTTTCGGAAAAGCCCATCAAGGACAGTGAATACATAGAAGAATCCGGGATTGTTATTGATTACGATGAAAATAATAATCTGGTGGCGGTGGAAATAATTTCATATTCTAATAAAGTACCAAGAAAAGAATTAGCGGACGTCCTGGCGATTTCGGGATAAAATCTATCCTATTCTGAACTGGTAACAGGTAATCGGTATCAGGTATCAGGTAACGGGTTTTTTTTCGGCTTTCTTTTGGCTATTTTCTCGGCCTTGAACTTTACCTTGACCTATTAATTTTAACGGGATAGGGACTGCCATTACACCAGGGCGGAACTCACTCGCAATGACAGCTCGAGTCACGGCTATGGCATTAGTAGTTAAAAAAACTTTGCGTACTTTGCGCTCTTTGCGAGAGCTGTTTAAAACTAAGGTCGAGGTTAAGGTTTAGGTTAAGGTCGAGATTGAGATTTCAGATCAGGTCACTGATCCGGCATTAGTAGTCAAAAAAAACTTTGCGTACTTTGCGTTCTTTGCGAGAGCTATTTAACTTCTCGACCTTATCCTCTTGACCCGCACTTATCCCCCTCAGTCTTAATATTTTCCGGCGCGGTTTTAACAAATCCCTTGACATTTGCAAAAACCTAATTAAATTAATCGGTAGTTATGAGTAATTGGTAGTGAACAAGGATAGCCAAAATACGGAAAGTCATTCACCTATATTATTTTTTTATTTCTATTGAGGAAATGCTTGACTTTTAAAAATACTTAACTAAATTAATAGTGGCATTGAAAAGTGATTAACAACGCAAACATTACAAAGGAGAAAATGAAATGGGTACTCAACAAATCTTAATGATCGTCCTGAGTGTGATTATCGTCGGGGTCGCCGTCGGAGTCGGTATCACGATGTTCCAGAACCAGGCCAGGACTTCCAATCGGCAAGCCGTAGTAGCTGACCTGAATAACCTTGCCTCGCAGGCTATAGCCTATTACAAAATGCCGAAAAGTATGGGCGGCGGTGGAAATGGTACCCCTGGGTTTGTGGCACCATCAGAAGAAGGTGCTGTAGATCAACTTCTTTCATATTTAGGTTTTGTAACAGAAGGAGAAGGTGCTACGGCTACTACTACTTACACTAATGATAATGGTACCTACACTATGACTAGTAGAACTGCAACTGGATTAACGATTACGGGAGTGGGAAAAGAAAAGGTAGATGCAACTAATTATGTCGGAGCTACATTAACTATTGATATGACCCAGGCCCCTGGTTCACAAATTAAAATATCTGTAGATAACTAATTTTTTCTCTAAGTTTAATTTTATTCGAGGTGTGAGGTATCCGGTATCGGGTACCTCACACTTGCTATTTTTCGGGTATGGTTTTTCGCCCGCGACTTATTTAGTTCGAGTTTGAGAAGAATAGGGAGGAGGAGACGGGGAAGGGGATTATTGGTTAGGAGATTTGAGATTGGGAAGCCCTTCGCTGAATTCAGGGCGGTCACCCTTCGACACACTCAGGGCAGCGCTCTTCGACGGGCTCAGGATAACACCCTACCTATCATCCTGAGTTCATCGAAGGATGAGTTCATCGAAGGATGAGTTAGTCGAAAAACCACTGGTCGAGTTACCAACTCGACCTACATTTTCTCTTTTCTCGACCTCGACCTTGACCTCTTTCCTCCGCATCGCTTAAGCCTTCACCCTTCGACACACTCAGGGTGACACCCTTCGACGGACTCAGGGCGGCGCTCTTCGACGGACTCGTGGTAACACCCTACCTGTCATCCTGAGTTTATCGAAGGATGAGTTCATCGAAGGATGAGTTAGTCGAAAAACCACCGGTCGAGTTACCAACTCGACCTACATTTTCTCTTTTCTCGACCTCGACCTTGGCCTCGACCTCTTTCCTCCGCATCGCTTAAGCCTTCACCCTTCGACATACTCAGGGCAGCGCTCTTCGACGGGCTCAGGGTGACACCCTATCTGTCATCCTGAGTTCATCGAAGGATGAGTTCATCGAAGGATGAGTTAGTCGGAAAACCACTGGTCGAGTTACCAACTCGACCTACATTTTCTCTTTTCTCGACCTCGACCTTGACCTGAGACAACATATTTTTATTGAAAAAAATAAATTAATATGTATATTAAGACTGTTGGTAAAAAAGAACGAAAAAGGACTATAAGCAATGACCAATAATCAACCAACAATCAGTAATCAATGATTAGTAACGAATAACCAATGACTAATGACAAGCAATCAACGGTGGTAGGCGGTTCCAGACTGGGGCAAATACTGGTCGAGAAGGGCGTAGTCAGCCCAGAAATTCTGGAGCAGGCGCTCAAAATCCAGAGCGATGGGGATCCCTATAGTTCCAAAAGACTGGAAGATATTCTCGTATCCAATTTCAAAATTGATCCTGATGCGGTATTTGGCACGCTGGCGGAATTGTATGCTTTCCGCACCTATCGAGTTAATCCAGAAAAGCTCGATCCGGCTCAAATAAAACATACTAAGGAAATATTAGCCAAATTTCCGGATGAGCTCAAAAATCAACTTCTTTATTACAAAGTTCTGCCCTATCAAGTAATTAATGGTTCCAGGAATAGATTGCTGGTATTAGCCTCTAATCCGACCGAGAAGGTCGTTGAAAAAATTCCACTTTTAACCGAATTTAAAAAATATGAAGTGGTTTATACTCCTCTTAAGACTATTGAGGAATTGATTGATTTAATATCCCCGCGCGAGAATGAATTTTTAGACCTTTTAAAGGAAGCGGTAGTTGAGCCGGAAATAAGCGAAGAAAAACGAATTACTGAATTAGACGAATATTCTCTGGATGAGGAAATCAATAAAAGTCTATTAGTCAATCTTTATGAAGGCTGTTTGATCGAAGCCGTCCGGAGGAAAGCCAGCGATATTCATATAATTCCTTACGAAAAAAATAACGTTGACATTTATTTTAGAATTGATGGCAGATTACAATTATGGTATCGGCAGGAAAATGTTTCACCGGAGGCAATGTCGGCGGTGGTCAAAGATCGAACGATTGGAGTTGATCGTTTCGAAAGAGATACCGCCCAGGATGGGTTTTTTCAGCGGAAAGTGGATAACTATTTGATTCGCTATCGGGTTTCGGTTCTGCCTATCATTTCTGAAGAATATGAAAGGCGTTTCGAGAGCATTGTTATCCGGATCATAGACGATAGAAATGTAATCGCCGACTTAAAACTATTAGGCTTCTTACCCCAGGCTGAAGCAGATTTTCAAAGAGCCATAAGTAAATCCAAGGGAATAGTAATTCTTACAGGACCAACTGGTAGTGGTAAAAGTACTACTCTTCTGGCGGCTCTCCATCATGTAATGGACGAGTCGAAAAACATTCTGACCATTGAAGACCCGGTCGAGTATGCTATCAAGGGCGCCAGGCAATTAAAGATTGGTCGAAAATTAAGTTTTGAAGATGCTATTAGAACGATCCTACGGCACGACCCGGATATTGTGATGGTTGGCGAAATCAGAGACAAAATCACGGCTGATGTAGCGGTTAAACTGGCTAATACCGGTCATTTGACCTTTACCACTTTGCATACGAACGATGCCCCCAGCGCGATCTCACGTCTCTATAAAATGGGCGTCGAACCATTTTTATTGGCTTATGCTATTAATATTATCGTTGCCCAGAGATTGGTGCGCAAGCTCTGTCCTTTTTGCCGGGTGCCTTTAGCGCCCGAAAAGTTCCCCGCCGCATTGGAATTAGGTTTGACGGAAGAAGACTTGCAATCCGGGAAAATATTTGACGCTGGTCCCGGATGTAAGAAATGCAATAGCGGCTATAAAGGCCGCATTAGTTTAGCCGAAGCGCTTTATTTCAGTCCGGAAGTTAGGAAGTCTATCTTGGGCTCGGGTGCCGAAGTCAACGAAGACGAAATCAGAAAAATCGCCGAAGGTCAGGGAATGCTCTCGATCCTCGATTCCGGATTAGAAAAGATCAGAGAGGGCGCTACCACCATTTCTGAAGTTTCTTATGCCGCCTCGGAGGGTTAGAATTGGGTTATCCTCAAATGTTTGCCTTGATCGGTTCGATTGTCCTTTTTACCTCAGTAGTATTAACGATGAATACCTCGATCAATAATCAGAGACAAATCGTCTATCAATCAATCTATATGAATCAGGCGGTGAAATTAGCCAGTAAAGTTTTTGATAAAATTACCGTAGAAACGAAAGGGAAATTGGTTAATTTCGATGATATTAATAATACTTATTCCGGCACCGATTCTGTGCGAATCTGGGCAAACGATGTCTGGTATATTTATCATGTTAGTAGCCATTATACTGATTCCAGCGGAGTGGATGCCGGCGGTGAAACTGATTACCAGAGAGTAGATGTAAGAATCTGGACTAATCCGTTTGTGATTCTGGATACTCTAAAGTTTAATAACCTTTATTATAATCTTATGTAGTATGACCAGTTTATTAGATGCGATCTTTGCGACAAGTATCGGCGGTTTATTTTTGATTACCATCTTTACGACCCTTTTTAATTTGCAGGCTTCTTCGCAGGACACCACTTTCCATGTGACGCTTAATAATGCGGCTGAGGTTCAATATCAGGAGTTAGATAACTACCTGGGGAAAGTTGGAGCTGGAGTTGAAAGCGGACGCATTTTAGCGGCTGAGCCGGACAGTTTTGTGTTTAAAACCAAGTATGATTTGATTAATGACGTAATGGGTTCTACAATCAATACGATTAGTATTTCACGCGGAGATAGCTCCAGCCGGGGGTTTCCGATTAAAGTAAAGCAAAATGGAACGCTTGTGCCTGGCTCAAATGTACCCTTATGGTTGAGACATTTGAAATTTTCCTACTTTGATATTAATGAGAAACAAATTACTACCCCGGCCGATTCGCTAAACTATATCCGCTTGTTAAAAGCTGACCTGCAATTTTCCTTTGAAACCAGCTATGTTGGACCCGGTGAGCGGAACATTTTAACCAATTTGACTTTTTGGAAATATTTCATAAATTTTTATTTATGATAAAAATATACTTAAAAATGACTGTGAGGAGGAATTAAAATGGGTAGAGCAATTTTAATTGGAGTGATTATTCTTACCGTGACGTTCACGGCGATTACGGTGGGTGTCCAGAAGCGAGTTAGTAATATTCCCGACCAGATAACCGAGAGTATGGATTTTATGAATTCTAAGAATCTCCGTGATTTTGCACTGACCTATTCGTTGAAAAAGGCCTACGCATTAGATGACGATGATGATTGGCATCTGTTAGGATTCTTAAGAGAGAACTTAGACTTAAATTTTAAAAATAAGTTATCTGATTTTTTTGGTGGCACAATTGATAGCATTCGCTATATTGCGCTCAATCCGGATGGAGATAGTATCCGGATTTCATCTTTTATCACTCAGCAGATTGGAAAAGGAGAGAAGAATTTTAAGACCGAGGCGATGGTGAAATTCGTAATAGAGAAACATCCAAAAGACGAGGTATTCGGCTTTGATTTCGATGAAACTGACCCTAATTTGGTTTTCGATGGCTCCAGCAACAACAATAATGGACTTTTAGGAAATGGTGTCACAGATTATAAACCTACCAGAATAGCCAATGGCAAAAATGGCTCGGCTCTCGATTTCGACGGAAGTAATGATTACGTGTACGTAGGGAACGATATTATCGAACCAGAAGCCGGTGAACTTACTGTCGGTACCTGGGTCAATTTTGCCAGCGTTGGTACGGATTGGGGACTGTTAGCTGCTGAGAAAAAGAGCACCAGTGATCATAACCCTATATGGTCGGTAAGAGCCCGTAAAATCTCAGCGTTTAAAATTCTTGGAATTACTATTATACCAGCAAGTGTTAAAGTTGCTTTCGATATTTATAATGGCAGTGGATCGTATGGCTATGATGAAGTTGACATTAGCAAAACTGAATATGAAATGAGTGATATAGACGGTTGGCATTATGTCGTAGCCACTTATAAGGAAATCAACGCTAATCAGGCAAAAATTTCTATTTCGATTGCTGACCTGGCATTTGATAACAAGAGAGTTAAAATAACCCAGAAATGGCGGGGTCGCACGGATGATAGCTATGTTACCATCGGAGGTGATGTTAATCAGACTACCTATACAAGTTTCTTGACAGAGCTACTGGGTTCGCTTTTTACAAGGCTAAATTGTACTAATGCCACATTAGATGAGGTTAAGATTCTGAATAAGGCTCTGGATGATGATGAGATCAATGATCTCGTTACTAAAGGAGGCTTAAAAGATTTAAGATTAGCCTACTGGATTCAATGAGGGCTATCGGATATTATCGTTAAGCAATCCATAGTTTTTTGAAAATTAAGTAGTAAAGAGTTGCCGCAGGTGTACCAAAAGGTCATTGGTTTACCCGGTAAAATTTGCCTGATGGAGCAATGCCAGTCTTTCACCGGGAAATTGGTTAGTGGTGGAGATTACTATGATTATATCGAAAGGAGAATGGCTTTAGAGCAATTTTGAATGTCGAATTTGAAGTGTATCCAAGAATGTTATTTTATCGGAAACAGACGATTTTGTTCAGAGGTAAAGAAGAATTTGGCGAAAGTTATTTTTCTGATTTGATGGTTCGCCGCTTGACACTGTGGGCTGATCGTTGTAATTGGAATAATGATGATGGAAAATAAAAATAAGGGAAAAATTATATGAGTGATCAGGAAGAATTGATGCGTAAGTATGAAGAGGTCGTCGAAGTGGCGGCTTCCATCGCGAGTATTGACCATGACATCAATAATCAATTGATGGTTTTTGCCCTGGTGGAGCGCCGATTACAAAATGCGGCCCAACAATATAATGACGAGAAATTATTACGAAGCAGTCAGCAGGTAGCAGAAGCGCTCGATAATATAAAACGTATCCTGAGCAGATTACAAAATCTAAAGAAATTAGACTTAATCAAAGAAAGAAGAGAGAAGCGAGAATAGTAAATTATGCAAAGTCATATTTTAGTCGTAGACGACGATAAAACTATCAGAATGCTCTGCAAGGAAATCCTTGAGGAAGCCGGATATAAGGTCACCCTGGCCGCCGATGGCGAGGAAGCCCTGGAAAAAATGGATTATGATGATTTTGATCTATATCTGGTTGATATGGTTATGCCTAATATGGATGGCTTGGAGCTGATGAAGAAAATTAAGCAAAAGCAACCTCTGGCAGTTGTGATGATTTTAACCGGATTTTCCAGTATCGAAGGGGCAATCAAAGCCGTCCACGCCGGGGCATTCCAGTATTTATCGAAGCCAATTAATATTGATGAACTGCTCAATGCGGTCAAGGAAGGCATAAGATATTCCCAGGATTTGTATGGGCCTCTCCTGAAAATTTTCGAACCGGGGACGGAACCGGTCGAAAAAGGTGAAACTGCTATTTTAAGTGGATTTTCAGAGGAGGACAAGCAAGATTTTTTGGCGCTTGGTTCGATTTACAGTTTCGAAACTGGAGAGAATATAAGAGTTACCGATAAAATGGCCAGTTCGATTATTTTAATTGAAAGCGGCGAGGTGTCCGTATGGTTAAGCAATACTTCGGTGGATTATCTGAAAAAAGGAGATACCTGGAACGAAGAGAGTTTCGTCATCAATAGTCCAACCACCAGTGTATTGAGAGCGGAGACGCCGGTAAGCGCCCGCTTTTTTGAGCGTAAGAAATTACTCGAGTTCTTTGCCTTCAAGGGAGAAAAGTTGCTCAAAAAATTTATGATTAACCTAATAAATTGCCTTTACCTAAAATGGCGAAAGTCAATCCAGCGAATTATTATGCTAAAGCTGGTTACGACGGAAAGTGAATGATGTCCAATTTAACTTAACTTCACTTTTTAAGTTTTCTGTACATGCGGATTAGATTAGGATTAACCAATTTACATAAGTCTTTGAGGTAAAAATGGGATTATCTTTTACACCTGAAATGGAAATAGCTTTACCAGAATATTTGATGGGTACAGCCAGGTTTAAAAATATTAATAAATTAATTACCTTCAATTCCGCTTGGAAAAAGGAAGCTTATGATAATTTAAAGAGCTTATTGAGAAAGATGGAAGAAATAGATGCTTCCGATATAGATATTGGCGGCTCTCTGCTAGATGTGAAAATCTGGTATCGAGTATATGGCCGAAAATACCCCGATCCGGAGGCCAAGCGCTATTCCAATGATGAAGTCACCGCTATTTTGCTCAGTATCTTGTCCGATGACCAAAAAATTATTCTATTTGATAAGAAAAATATTGATTTTTCATTGGGTATAAGTTTTGGCGAAAATGAAGAAGCCAATCGCTTTCGAGGCGATATATATTACGATAATGACGTCCTGGTTGGCAATTTCCGAAGAGTGAATCGGGAACTTTTCCCGATTGAGAAATTGAACATTCCCGATCCGATTTTGAAAAAGCTTAATCTACGTCACGAAAAATCGGGCTTAATCTTAGTGACCGGCATCACCGGTTCAGGGAAAAGTACTACTCTTGATTCGATAATAAATTTAAATAATAAAGAAAATGAAGGCCATATAGTAATTATTAGCGATCCCTTGGAATTCATCCATAAATCTAATAAATGTATTATCCGACATCGAGAAGTCGGCGGCGATGTCTTGAGCTTTCGAGAAGGCACAATTCAGGCTCTAAGACAAGACCCCGATATAATTATTGTAGGTGAGATGCGTGATGCGCCGACGATTGCTACGGTTCTGGAAGCTACCGATTCCGGCCATAAAGTATTCACGACCTTACATACTAGTTCAGCGGTGGAAAGTATTCATCGAATTATCGCCGAATTTCTACCTGAAGAACAAGAGCGCATCAGACTCAGGCTGGCGGATACCCTTAGCGTGGTAATTTCTCAGAAATTAGTGCCTGATCGGGATGGTAAATTGACCTTAGCCAAAGAAATATTGTCGGTCACCGATTCGGTAAAAGCTGCTATTCGGAACAAAAATATTGGTGAGATTTACCAGATGATCACTGAGGGCAAGAAGTACGGAATGGTTACAATGGAACAAGACCTTTATAACTTATATAGTAAAAAAATTATCAGTAGAGAAAACGCTCTCGACTATTCCAATAATAGAAAAAGAATAGAACAGCTTTTTTCGTATCAGGAAATTATTGTATAACCCGATGAATGAGTAAAAAGTGAAAAATTTCTTTGGTATTTTTCAGGATGGATTAGATCTACAGATAGCTCATCTCGTAAGGGATGAAGATATAATTAAAATCCAAAGTTTGGGTGAAGTTACTCTATCTGAACACCTCTTTGGCAAAAAAGAGATTGATAAAATACCGACCATCGAATTAAGCAATACCGACCTTGATATACAGAGCGATCTTGATCTTAAAGAAGAAGGATCTGATTTACCAGAAATTTCCGAGTTTGATGAACTTGAAAGCGATAAATTAGCAGATGAGATAAGAGAAGTTAACGAAGAACGAGGGACTTCTACCTCAGAACTCCAGCGATTTTTAAGTAATTTTTCACTCGAAACCGGCAAAATAGCGCTCAATGCCAACGAAGAGCAAATATCTTATCATACTTTTGATGCGCCCCTATCGCTCTCAGCCATCAAGAAAAAAATCAAGTCTGAGATTCTAAGTGAAGAGGAAGTAAAGTCCAAGAAATATGCCATCGGAAGCATACCGAATTATGACGGCACGACGCTGGCATTTTTACACAGGGGGGAATTCGATTTACTTAATGCAATTCTCAAAGTCAGACCACTGATCTCGCAAAAGAGATTCATCTTTAGTTTTATTGACACGAATGAAATTGCCTTGATGAATTTAATTAGAGCCAACTATAGTTTTCCGGAAACCGATTATGTTTTAATAATATACGTAGGTTCGGAGTATAAAGCGGGTATTGTAATGCGAAATAATACCCACGTTAAAACCTTCAAAATTATCGGCGATACTAATTCCCGGGCAGAAAATATCAGGCAAGTGATTTATTCCAAGATCATTCTTGAACAGGACGTATCCAATATTCCACCAGTACAACATTTGATTCTTACCGGTAATATGGTGCGAGATGAAGACCTAAGATTTTTTAGTAGCAAATTCGGCGAAACAACGGAAGTCAGCCGTTTCGAGTTCAAAAATATTAATATAGCCACTATCAATCGAAAATATTCACCGGAAAACATAGCCAAATATGCTATACCAATTTCACTGGCATTAAAGACGGCCGATCCTAAAAATAAAGCTTTTTATAATACTAATCTCTTACCGGCAAAAATTATTGAGAATCAGAAACGTTTCAAGATTGGTTGGTATGGCTTTATCCTGTTTATCGCCATCTTTTATTTTACTTATTCCGGTACTCTCAGAAATCTGGAAGACAAGCGTGAGATTGTAGAACTACAACGCCAAAATTATAATATTGAAGCCGAATTAAGGCATAAAAATACCATGTTTGCCAGAGCCAATGAACTCTCTCAGCAGATTACCAGTAAAAGAAAAAGTATGGATAAAATAAAAATTATTTCCGGTAACAAGAGTCAATGGCATCGTACAATAATAGCCTTCTCGGATGCCTTTTCTAAAAACCCTATCACATGGGTTAATTATCTGAAGAGTGATACCAGTGGCTTTATGATTCAAGGTGTTACTAATCGTAAAGAAAATATTGCCTATATCACCAGATATTTCCCAGGGAGCATAGTTTCTGATGTAAAAACATCGGAAGTACAATCTATTCCCGTGCTGTTATTTGTTATGAATTTTTCCTATGCAGATCAGGAAAAATGGGTGATGGAAGTCCCTAAACCCGCGCCGATAATACCGAAAGCCCAAGAAATTCCAGCTAAACCTCCGGCAGATCAGGAGAAAAAACCAATCGCTAAAGAAAGTGCTCCCAAATTATCTGAGACTAAATCTTCCAGTGTAAGCAGTCAGCCACCGCCTCCCCAATCTACCCCACGAGTTACTCCCTATACTGTTTATCGAGAGGCGGCTGAGACTTATCTATCGGGAAATATTCAGGAAGGTTATCAGAAACTCTCCCAATTTGTCGAGAAATATCCGGATAGCCCCTTTACTTATGGTGCGAAATATCTAATTGGTGAGTGTTTATTCCTGATGGGTGAAACGACTCAGGCGAAAGATGTTTTTGAAGAAATTGCCAACCAAGATGGGGCTAAAACTCCGGATGCCCTTTTGATGTTGGGGAGATGTTATAATGCCCTCGGCGATAAAGCCAAAGCCATAGACAGCTGGGGAATGCTAATCACAAAGTATCCGCAACATAAATTGGCGAAAATGGCAGAGGAAAAAATCAAATACGTAACAGAACATTAGTATGCCTTATAAAATAAGAAATTCAATAGCTCTGGCGGTGATCTTACTGATAGTTATTATAGGGAGCGTCGTATCAAATTCTAGCGCGGAGAAAAAATTAGAAGGTTTAAAAAAGAATAATCAGGAACTTACTAAACGCCTGAAAATGCTTAATAGTCAACTGGAAAGTCTGGGCGAAGAAGAAGATCTTCTGCGAGAAATACAGGAACTAGAATTAGAAATAGCTAGATTTAAAAAAGCCATAGTAAAAGAGGATAACCCCACCATTACTTATGATTACCTTACCCAAATATGCCGGAAATTTTGCCCTGAAATGGTTTTTAATTACAAACCAAGTAAAAGTGGCGAAATTCAAGGAACAAAATATAATGATTATTTGATCAACGGTATAGTTCCCTTTAATTCTTTATACACTTTCATTTATCAAATAGAAAATCAACCCAAGCTGTACTTGGTAGAATCATTAGAAATAAGAGAGCAGCTGGCTGTGGAAAGTGGTATTCCTTTTACGCTAACCTTACGGGCATTTTATGATGAGAATGGTATTGAACCCGAAAGTATCCCAATAAGAGAGATTAAAACGATAAATATAATGTTTAATCCTTTTTATCCCGGAATACATATACCAGTGCAAATAGAGGAAGAAGAAAAATATTTGAATACTGAAGAAGCCATCCTGGTAGGTTTAACCCCATCTATAGCATTTTTTAAAGATAAAAATGGCCGAACCATTAGCCTATCAATCGGTGAAAAAGTAGCCTACGGCTATTTATCAAAAATTGATTGGGAAAACCAGTCAGTCACTTTTAAAATAAATAGGATTGGTGTTTATGTAGAAAAGACCATCTACCTGCAGGGGAAAGGATAAAATATGAAAAAGAAAGTATTATTTATTTGTCTATTGCTATTTTTCAGATCTACTAACTCTCAGGTAAATCTCGGTAAAAGTCCGTCCAGCGATGAACTGATTACCATTTCACCCGACGTACCGGTAGCCGAAGCTTTTAAAATGATCGAAGCGCTGGCGCAGAAGTATGAAGGACGCAAAATAGTCAATATGAGTACCTACACTGGACCTATAAGCGTTCCTATTACTCAAATTTACTGGAAAAACGCCCTGAGTCTGATCGCTAATTATAACAGATTAGTAGTAGAGGAACTTCCTGGGGCGTACACCGTCAAGGATTTTGTAGTGGAAGAAAAAGTAGCTGAAGCGAAAAAAGCGGCGGAAGAGATAGTTCCGGACACCAAGCAAGTCCGGATCAGCTCGATATTTTTCACAGCCGATAGATCCATTATCAACAGTCTCGGGATTGATTGGTCAACGATTTATAATGGCACTGTCGCGGCTTCGCTAGATTTTACGGGTGGGTCGGAAGTGTTAAGTGATATAATATCTGGGACGGTAAAGACTACCTTAGAATCTGGAGAAGCTTTAATTGATCTAAATGCCCTTTTCAAAATGATCGAACATTATAATAAAGGTACGGTGATCGCCCGGCCGAGCGTCACGGTAATTAGTGGAAAGCAAGGGTATTTACAGATTGGTCAGGATTTTTCTGTGCGAACTACTGATTTTTCGGGCAACATAGTTGATCGGTTTTATTCCGCCGGGCTTATTCTGGAGGTGACTCCGACAATTATTCAAGACAGCAGTAAAGAAGCCATCCATCTGGTTGCCAGAGTGGAAAAAAGTGATGTTCAACCATCACAGGTACAGGTAATTGTCAATAAAAATCAAGCTTCTACTGAAGCCATTCTATATGATGGCGAGGAAACAGTAGTCGCCGGACTTTATAATACCGAAGATATTGTAGTCCGTAAAGGAGTTCCGGTATTAAAAGACCTCCCTTGGTGGGTTTTAGGATTGAGGTATATATTTGGTTACAGTAGTCATGAGAAAAATGAGAAAGAAATCATAATTATCCTGAAAGCGGAACTAGTCGAACCTATTGAGGAGCGAATGGCAAAAAGGGAATCAGCCCGAGAAGTAATCGAGAAATATTATAAACCCAAGGAACACATTGACTCCTTGTTGTTTGCACCAGAGAAATAATGAAAATTATGATTGGCAACAATTGAAAATGAAATGTCAATTATCCGAGATTGGGGAGATTGGATGAAAAATAAAGTGAAAATTATTGAGTTATTATTTTTGGCAGGAATTTCATTGTTGATGATTTTTGGTTGCGGCAAAGTCACTTCGCCCAAGGGTGTTGATATTCCCGAAAATCCCAAAATTAAGAAGATAAACGATGCCACTATCGAAATCAGCTGGGACTATAACCAATCTGATCAGGATATTATTTTTACCGTCGCCCGAAAAGTCGGGGATGCTGTTTGGAATCTCGAATATGCGAAAACTTTTGATAATTTTTTAGTAGATACAATTCGGACCAGAGATAGCCTGGTTTATGCCTATAAAATCAAAGCCGCAAGCGACACATCCGAATTGTCATCGGAATTTTCCGAGGTGGTAGCCTATTTTTCGCAAAAAACAACTCCTACGGAACTTACAATATCCGTCCTGGCGTCTGATACAGTTGAAGTAAGCTGGAAAGACAACTGTATTGGCGAGGAGGGTTATAAAATTGAGAAGAAAGTGAGCAGCGGGAATTGGATCAAAGATTACAAAACTTTCAACAGAAACGTGACTTCCTTTAGTGATAAAACTTCCTTTGGTGATTCAGTTTTTTACCGAGTTTATGCCTTTAGCGGTATATCGGTGTCGGGCAGTGCGGAAGGTTTTATCGTTTCTACCTTCCCTGCTCCTTATAATCTTAAATATGAAAAACTTGCCATTGACAAAATCAAACTTACCTGGCAAAGCAAACCATCTAACATCAAAGGCTTTAAAATAGACAAAAAAGTCGGCAGTGAAAGTTGGCAGAGTGCGGCTACTATCGATACAAATCAAACCTGGTGGATTGATGAAGACGCCGAAATCAACGAGATACTTCGATACCGAATATATGGATTTTCGGAGGAGCGTTTCTCAAATTACACTGAAACCGGTGAAATAGATAACACCTTCCCGGCGCCTTCTAATTTAACTTTAGCGAAAATTGATGAAGATATTGTGAAAATCACCTGGCAGGATAATAGCAAAGGTGAAACCGGATTTTATCTCGATCGCAAAGTTGGAACAGCTGATTGGGTTGAAGGATATGCTCGGGTAGATAGCAATCAAACCACTTTATTGGATAATATCTCTGAGCCGTGCGGGACTTTTTATTATCGGGTTAGCGCATTTAAAAATCAATATTATTCAGAGCCTACGGATGCGGGGAAAATAAACGTACGGTTAAATTTGGTTAGTTCTTTAGCCACTAAAGGCACTGCCACTGAAATATTTATTTCGGATTGGAAAGCCTATGTCGCTGACCAGTATAACGGCTTGGTCGTTATAGACTTAACCAACCCATCTTCACCATCCCTTGTAAAAAATTTAGGTTTGCCCGATCGCACTATGTCAATTTATATCTATAACGGTTTAGCCTACGCTACCAATCACAGTGGCGGTTTGAACATTGTGGATGTCAATTCGCTGGAATTAATTGGCAGTTGCCAGACCAGCGGCGTCCCAATTGATGTTTTTGTAACGGGAGGGCCGCCTTATGCCTATCTTTGTGAAAAAGAGAAAGGTGTGTCCATCATTTCCATTCTGAGTAGCACGCCTCATATAATTTCAAATATTACACCGCCCAATACCCTGGCTAATGAGAGTGCCAATAAATTGTTTGTGACTAATGGCTATGCCTATGTGGCTTACGGCGTGCGGGGATTGACGATATTAGATGTTAGCGATGTTCAAAATCCCCAATATGTTGCGGATTTTCCTACTACGAGTATGACTCAAGATGTTTTTATTCAAGGTAATTATGCCTTCTTAGCTGATGGAAGAGATGGATTGGTGATAGTTGATATATCGAACGCCAATGCACCGGCTTTGGTATCAAGCTGCCCGACCGACGGTTTCGTTTATAGTATTTTTGTGCGCGGCGATTATGCCTATTTAGCCGATAAAGAAAAAGGCTTAATCGTGATTAATATTACGGATTTGGCCAATCCTTTTATTTTAGGTAGTTTTGAAATGTCAACCACTCCCAACTCTGTTTTTGTTGATGGTAGTTATGCCTTCGTCACCGATGGTGATGGCTTGAAAATTATTCAAATTGCGCCATGAGGTTAAAGTGATAACCGGCATATTATCGCTGATAACCAATAGAGTTGATCTCCACATTGGAGCATCGCGACCAGATAGCCGGAATTCCTGTCTCAACGCATCAACGCTTTTAAATCCAAAAATCATAATTAAAATTGATTAAGTAAAAAAAGGACTTTTATTTTATAAAAAAAGGTTTATATTAAAACAAAATACGGAGGCGAAGCATGTTAAAGAAGATTTTTAACGCCGGTTTGATTCTTGTGGCACTATCCGGTCTGGTATTCGGAACTACTATAAATGTTCCGAGTGATAAAGCGACTATTCAGGCTGGGATACAAGAAGCGGTAAATGGAGATACTGTATTGGTAGCCGAGGGCATTTACAAGGAGAATATTGACTTCAAAGGCAAAAAGATTACGGTTGGCTCTTTGTTTTATAGTGACGGTAATAGCACTCACATCCAGAATACGATCATTGACGGTCAAGCAAAAGGATCTGTAGTTAAATTCAGCGGTAGTGAAACTTCCAGCTCAATTTTGATTGGGTTTACGATCAAAAATGGAAGCGCTGACTACGGTGGTGGTATTTATTGTTATAATGCCAGTCCTACGCTAAAAAACTTAGTAATCCACGACAATGTAGCCAAATATAGTGGCGCGGGAATTCATTGTTATTTGTCCAGCCCAACTCTGGAAAGAGTCCTTATCTACAATAATAAAGCCAACGAGACCGGTGGAACGGGAGGCGGTATCTGCTGTTTCAATAATTCTAATCCGGTCTTGCGCAATGTTACTATTGCCAAAAACACTGCCAAATCCAATGGTAACGATATTGCCTGTCAGTATGCATCAACCATCACAATCGTCAACTCGATTATCTGGAGTGAATATCTGCCTGATCCAATTTATATTGAAGGAACGGGAAGTGTCTCAGCCACTTATTCGGATATTAAAAATGGTACGGGGAAAAGTTATTTTGGTACCGGATGCATTAATAGCGACCCACTTTTTGTGGATTACAGTGGTAACGACTTTCATCTTAAGTATAATTCCCCGGCGATTGACGCGGGCAATCCCGACCTTGATGGCGATGGCACTTCCTGGACGGACGATACAGATGATCAGGACCCGGACGGAACCAGGCTGGATATGGGAGTATATTATTTCGTTCGCACCGGGATTCAGGGAACGATCACTATTAATGGCGGCAGTGGCAAGGTAGTAGATGCGGTCGTAAAAGCAACTTTGACTACAGATCTTTCTAAATCATATACCACTAATTCTGATAAAGACGGCAAATATTTTCTGCAGTTATCGCCTGGAAGCTATAATGTAACTATTGAACTAACGGGGACTTTAATAGGCTACTCTTCTGATCCGACAGTGCGGAATGTCGTCATTTCAGATAAATTGGTGAAAAATGTTGATTTTACCTTGAATGCTCCGCCTCCCGGTTCAATTATCGGAAAAGTAACTCTCGAAGGAATCGAAGATGTATCATTATGTACCGTAACAGCCACCAGTATTACTACCGGGTATTCAAGTTCAAGTCATCCTTCCAATAATCCAGATCATTACGGCGAATACAGTATATTAGATTTACCGGCTGGAGCCTATAGAGTTTCGGCCGCATTAACCGGATATGAAACTGAAACGGATACAATTAACGTAACTTCTGGCGCTCCAACGACGCATAATTTCCATCTGCAATATGTGGTCGTCGAAGGTAGTATCAGTGGGACAATTTCCCTTAAAGCCGGAAGCGGGTTACTAACTGATGTGGAAATAATCGTTTCAAACGATGACACGACTTATCATTTTCCAGGGGTAGTTGACGGTGCAGGTCATTATGAGGTTACAGTATGGCAAGGCGTTTACGATGTAACGGCTTCCCTTGATGGCTATGCTCCGGTGACAATCAATGACGTTCAGGTGGTGGCCAATAATGTTAAATCAGGTGTTAATATGCGTCTGATTAACTGGAGTAAAATTACCGGAACTGAATTCAATATGATCGAATTTGTAGTAGTTTCTTTAGAAGGTAGTTTTTTTACCAAAACTAAGAGCGACCAATTAGCCGCCTTTGGAAGTGGTGGTACTAGTGACTGTCGCGGAGTCGCCACCTGGATGGAAGGTAATCATCCTTTCTGGGAAAACTCCTGGGATATTGACGGCTATTGGTATATCACGATGGTAAGTGATAATAACTCGGGAACTGATACGATTAGTTTTAAGATTTTTGATACTGAGACCGATAGCATCTATGAATGCAACGAAAAAATTGTTTTTGTGGATTGCCAATATGATAATAGTATCATTTTGACTATTGATGGTGCTATCAAAGAGCAGAAATTCGATTTAGTTAAAAATTGGAACTGGGTATCTTTTAATTTATCTCCGGAGGAAACATCCCTAGATTCAGTATTTGCTGACCTTACCGACGCATCTTTAATTTATCAGGTAAAAAATCAAGATAGTTCAGCTACATATATAGGTGGTTGGGTTGGCGATCTATCAGACATTACCCAAGGCGAAGGGTACTTGATAAAAATGAATGATGCCTTTCAAGATTTTACGTTTCGGGGACAACTTATTAACCCGGTAATCAGTACTATTACTCTGGTTCAAAATTGGAATTGGATTGGATATTTACCCCAGACGGCATTGCCGCTCAATACCGCGCTGGCAAGTATTCTGGGTGGCGATACTATAATCGTCAAAAACCAAAATCAATCAGCTATTTGCATTGGCGGCAATTGGATCGGTGACCTTACCGAGATGGCGCCCGGAATTGGTTATAAATTGAAAATAACAACCGACGACAGTTTAACCTATTTAACCTATCCTCTGGTCACTGGTGCCGTATCTAAACCACTGGCTCACAAAGAAGCCGGTTCAAATTTAGCTGGTTGGAAAGTAATGCCGGGAAATAAGAGCAATATGATTGCGCTAGTAGAACCGGAGATTGACGCTGAAAAAATAACTGATTCCGAGAGATATACAATTGGAATTTTTGACAGTGATGGTAATTGCCGGTCAATCGGCAAGAAAGAGGAAAAATGCTGGTATTTCACCATTGTGGGTAATGATGACGGAGAATCTTTAAGCTTCAAGATTTGGGATGCGAAGAAAAAATGCGCTCTGATTGCCGAGCAAAAAATTCAATTCGTTTCCGATGCTTTAGTGGGCGCGCCCGGTGAGCCGCTATTCGTCAAATTTAGTGGGGCTGAAACCAAAGACGTATCTTTAGCTCTGCCGGCTAAATTAGTGCTGGCACAAAATTACCCGAATCCCTTTAATCCGGTTACTGCGATTAGCTACACAATTCCCGAGCCGGGTTTTGTCAATTTGAAAATCTATGACTTAAAAGGTAATCTGGTAAAAACTCTGGTAGATCAATTTCAGAATTCGGGCAATTATACCGTGGAATGGAATGCCGGAGATTTAAGTTCAGGCATATATTTCTACAAAATCCAGTTTGGCGGTCAATCCCTAATAAAGAGATGTTTATTAATTAAATAACCCTAAATAGGATGTAAAAATTTTTACAATAAGGAAGTAGGGATTCGTGATCACTGGATTAATTCTGTCCTTGAATTTTTAATAAATCCTAAAAGCACCGTTTAAGCGGGTTTAGGAGGACAAGGAAATGTTAAGAAAAGATAAATTTCAGTTTATCCGAATTTTTAGCTACGCTCGGGAGAGGCGGAAATTTGCCGGTTTCTTTTTATTGTTAATGTTTCCACTGATAATTTTTGCCGATCCTCCGAGTTGGCAGCCGATTAGCGGCACGCAATATTCGATGATTGCGATGGTGGAAATTAAGCTTTATGATAATGTCTTTGAAGGTGGTGAAAATAATGTTGCTGGTGCTTTTGGTCCGGGCGGTGAATCTGATTGTAGAGGAATAGGTTCCTGGATCGCGCCTAATCCTCCTGCACATAATGGTTTTTGGTATTTCACAATTGTCGGTAACAAAAATGGCGAAGAGATAACTTTCAAAATATATGACGCTGGAACCGATGTGGTCTATAGATGTAACCCGACATTGACATTTGTTGACAATTCGACCGTTGGAGATCCGGACTTTCTCGAGCTCTCGGTTCAGGAAAGTGCTATTTCGGGAAAGGTAAAGTTAGTGACCACTACTCCACCGGCAGGTAATATCGTAAATGTTGCAATTTCAGTTGGTGACGTTACGGTTAATCCCGATGCTAATGGCGAATATCATCTGGCTGTTTCTCCCGGAATCTACGATGTCACCTCCAGTTTAGATGGTTACACTACGATTACCTTAAAAAATATTCTGGTTGAACAAAATACGGTTACCGAGAATATCAATATGACCTTGATTGATTGGGAGCCAATTAGGGGCAATCAATATAATATGGTAGTTGTAGCACAAGCCAAAATCAACGGCAAAATTGTCAGTGGCGGAAATAATAACCAATTAGCAGCTTTCGGTCCCGCAGGTGATGAAGATTGTCGAGGGATAGGGAATTGGATCGAGCCTACTCCTCCCTACGAGGGCTACTGGTATTTTACTATTCGGGGAAAAGAAAATGGCGAAGAGATTGGCTTCAAAATTTACCTGGAAGAACTCGATGCAATAGAGACAATTGTCCAGACTATTTCGTTTAAGAATGATACTACCATCGGAAGTCCGGCTGAGCCACTGGAATTGAGAAATCGTGCAAAACAAGAATTGTCTTTACAAAAAGATTGGAACTGGGTATCGTTCAATATTCATTCTGATAATCCTCTGGTAGATTCAGTTTTTTCCAGCTTAACCGGTAGCATTTTTCAAATTAAGAGTCAAAATAAGTCCGCGACCTACTATCATGCTCAGAATAAATGGGTAGGTGATTTAACCCAAATTGAAGATGGAAAAGCCTACCTCATCAATATGTATCAGGCGGTTGAACATTTTTCGGTTTCCGGTACGCCCATAAATGCGTCCACTCCAATCGCACTGGCAAGCGGATGGAATTGGATTGCCTATTATCCGCAAAATTCGATAGCGGTCAATTCGGCTTTGCGGAGCATTGTCCCGGGCGCTTTTCAGGTCAAAAGCCAAACCCAGTCGGCAACGTACTTCGATCCACCTGGTTTTTGGGTAGGCGACCTCAGCCTGATGGAGCCAGGTCAAGGGTATAAATTAAAAGTAACCAGTGCTTCAACTTTAATTTATCCAGAAAGTCTTATGGCTAAATATCTGAGCAAGCGAATGGATATAGCCAACTCACCCGATTGGCATCAGATTTCAGGCACTCAATATAATATGGTTCTGATGGCAAGTGTGAAATTGGATAATGAAAAGTTTGAAAACACTAACGGCAACAAGGTAGGAGCATTTGGTCCCGGTGGTGAAAGTGATTGTAGAAGTGTTGCCCTTTGGCAAAAGCTTTCGGAAGATCAGGACGGATTTTGGTATTTTACCATAGTTGGTAACGAGCAAAACGAGGACATTAGTTTTAAGTTGTACGATGGTAAAAATGATAGGGTAGTTAATTGTAATCAAACTATAAAATTTATCAATGACAACACTACCGGCTCGCCGACTGAACCATTTATTATTACAGCGAATACCAGTGACCTAATAAACCCGAGAGTACAGACTAAATTTAAGTTAAACCAGAATTATCCTAATCCGTTCAATTCCAGTACCCGGATTAAATTTTCGCTGGAAAAAGAGAGTAATGTGAACATTACGATTTATAATCTGACCGGCCAAAAAGTGAGGACGCTGGTTGACGCGAAACTGAATTTGGGCGAGTATCAGATTGCCTGGGATGGACGCGATGATTGGGGGATGCCCGTTTCATCCGGAATTTATTTATACAGGATGAAAACGGATAATTATTCTGAACTAAGGAAGATGATTTTAAGCAAGTAGAGACTGCTTAAAAAGTCAGAATATAGGCAAGCCGCGCAATAGAATTGATATTGAGTTTCTTTCAGACGGGTTAAACCCCTTTGGGGTTTGGGTGGTTTTCAGGATTTTTTAACTCAGGATTAAATCCTGAGTTAAGCAAGTTCAACTCCTGACGGAGTTGTTGGTCATGTCTTCTGATTATATATTTCATTTACCTATCTGCTTGGGTAGTTTTTGGCCTTTTTAGACTCAGGATTATAATCCTGAGTTAAGCAGGTTCAACTCCTGACGGAGTTGTTGGTTATGTCCTCTGATTATATATTTCATTTACCTATCTGCTTGGGTAGTTTTTGGCCGTTTTAGACTCAGGATTATAACCCTGAGTTAAGCAGGTTCAACTCCTGACGGAGTTGTTGGTCATGTCTCATAATTATATATTTTATTTAACTATCTGCTAATACCGGCTGGTCGGGATTGAATCTGCTAAAAAAATAGAAAATAACGATGAACTCGGTTAAGATATTTTTTGTAAGTGTTTTTGTAAATATGCATAAAATGGCGCTCCTCCGCCAGGATGACAAAATGGGAAATGATAAAGTGGATGATTACTAAAATCAACATAATGAGTGATGCCGAGGCGATACTTATTCCAAGAAGGGTGATAGAGGTAAAAAGATAGATCGGATTTCGGGAGATATTATAAAATCCCTTGGTTTTAGATTTATCGCCGGCTGTTTTGAGATAATTAAAATAGCTAATCACCAAACAGATATATCCCACGAGAAAAATGGCTACTCCAACGTAAAACCAATTGGTATTGAGCTGGAGCGGGACAAATATTGAGAATAGAAATATTGCAAATAATAAAAAGGTGCCGGACCAGACTAACTTTTTCTCCTTGGGATTGCACCACGAAGTACTCGATAAACGTCGGCGCGCCTTTTTATCGGTAGCCATTATTGTCCAGCTAGCCAGAAATATTAACAGAACGCCCAACCAGGCATTCCAAAGACCGGCTTTAAGATTTCCGAAAAAGTACATTTTTTTAATCCTTTCTGTGAGTCATTACTGAAGTCGTTGAAGAGAACATAGAGCTTGGAGCTGAGAGTAGCATCGGAATTAAAAACCTAAGAGTTGCTGCATTATCTTTTTGTTGTTACAGTAGTTCATCGCAGTTTCCACGGTAATCGTACCGTTCTTAACCAGTCGGTACAAATCCTGTTGGAGTGTGAACATGCCTTTATTTTTGCCTTCAGTAATCATCTGGAAGATTTCGGTAATGTTATTATTTCGGATGGCGGCTTGAACGGAATAATCCACGGATAGGATTTCTTTAGCCAGGGTTCTTTTACCTTCTTTATTGGGAACCAATTTTTGGGAAATTACTACTTTTAATGTATCTGCCAAGCGGAATCTGACCCTTTCCTGTTCATCCGGCGGGAATTCAGCAATAATTCGGTGAATGCTTTCGACAGTCGAACTGGTATGAAGCGTAGAGAAAATCTTATGACCACTGTCGGTTGCTTCCAGAACTGCCGAAATGGTAGCCGGGTCGCGCATTTCGCCGACGATGATAATGTTAGGGTCCTGTCTCAGTGCTTCGATAATGCCATTGCGAAAACTCAACACGTCATCGCCCACTTCGCGATGGGTGATCAATGACTTATCGGAAGTGTGGACGTATTCGATTGGTTTACCGATGATGACAATATGGGCTTTGTTTTTATGATTATTCATATCGGTTATCGAATCCAGAGTAGTGCTTTTGCCCGATCCGGTTACACCGGTAACTATGAATAAGCCGGACTTTTCATGTTGAATGTCGAGCCTTTTGAGAATCGGTTCGGGAATCTCTAAACTTTCTATTGGAAATATTTTTTCGGCAATGTGTCTAAAATTGATCGCGAGGTTATTTCTCTCGTAGTAAATATCGCCGCGGAATCGGTAGGGTTTTTGATCCTGACTGGCGGAAAATGCAAAGGCAAAATCAATATTTCTTTCGTTAAAAAGCACCGCCTTCTGTTGATCGGATAAAATGCTCAGGGCGATTGCGGCTACCTCATCATTGGTATAGGTAGGCACTTCCTGGCTCGGCTCTAAATTTCCATAGACGCGGTACCAAACATAATCGTTGGTTCTGGGTCCGCCGAGATTTATATCGGAGGCACCTATTTTTATCATGTGAAGCAAAAGATTTTTTAGATGCTCATAAGATTCTTTTTTCCAGGCTATATTTTCCGCCAGGTGATGGTTGATTTTCTCAAAGCGCTGAGTACCCGTCTCATATTCTTGCAACCCACTCTTTAAATTTTCGGCAAATGATAGACTCATAAGATTCCTTTTTATTTTTCAGGTGATATTTTCACTATTTCATTCGCAATATTGATTAGCCACGCTCTTTCATATTTTAATTTAAAAATTTCATTTTCCAATGAATAAAATGGGGGGTAAAACGATTGCGGATAACTAAGGTTTTTAACTTTGCATGATTGCATGGGTGAATGAATACATGAATGCCTGAGCGCATGAATGAGTAGGGTGTAGAGACATTTTAATTTCTTATAAGCACTTAAGAGCACTTAATTTCTTACTTTTCTTTGTCTGCACTCAACTCAAGTCGTCTGACGCTGACTTAAATCAAGTGCTCTTAATTTTTCAGATTCAACATTAGCATTTTTGTCGTGTCTTTGCGTCTTTGTGGTGAAAAAATTGATGTTCTTTTTTCCTTTGCCGAAAAAATAACCAAAAAAGGCAACGGCTAAAGAACACCTAACGGGGGTTCGCTCAGTCCCAGCGAATGGAATTTAAGGCGCAAAAGTTATCACTTTGATATATTGTTAGCGACATAGACAAAAATGATATCCGATAACAAAAGGTCTATTGAAGCGCTGAAAATTCCATTTATTCCGCTGTGACTTCGCTCCCCAGCCGGAGATGTTCTTGAGGCCGTATTATTTTGTTTCGGTCGTTGGCAGCTTGGGTCGAGTAACTTGAAACCCTGCCTGCTTGCGCAGTCAAGCAGGCTGTTTCCTTGACCTCTTTTCTCAGCCTCAGCCTCGACCTCGAGCTTGACCTTAAACTCTTTTCCGTGTCTTTGTGCCGCCTGTGTGGGATTCTCTCACCAGAGACTCCTCCTGAGCCTCAGGAGAATTCGGGGGCTAATTGTATACATCAAGATTACTTAAACTGTTTTAACAGTTTCTAATTAGCACTTTTCTTTTTTTCTATTTTGTTAATCTTAGCTTTACTCGAGGCGTCACTCTTCGATGGACTCAGAGTGACATTTCTTATCTGTCATCCTGAGCTCGTCGAAGGATGAGGTTATCGGAAAACCACTGGTCGAGTTACCAACTCGACCTACATTTTCTCTTTTCTCGGCCTTGACCTCAATCTCGACCTCAACCTCTTAATTCAAGAGCGGGCATAGTTGGTAAGTTATTAGCGGAATAATTTAAATTTTGCCATCAGCCATAATAATTGATTATATTAAAGTATGGATTTACGGCTTTTGAAATTTTAAAATAAGAGGTGAACAAATGAAAATTAGCTTGGGGCCGGCTTTAGCGCTGTTGTTGATTTCCGGCGCGCTTTTGATTGCCGAAGCCGGAATGCAAAAACTACCGGATGGAGTCATTATCGAGTTACCGAAAGAGACTACTACTTCACCTAGATTAATAAAGATTCGGGTCTGCGACGATGACATTATTCACGTCCAGGCTACACCTGGGTCCGATTTTTCGGAACGTCCCAGTTTGATAGTGGAGCAGGCTTATTCCACTCGGTTGCCCGAATCGGTTAATTGGACTTTACAAGAAAATGAGGATACGGTAATTTTAGCAACTGCCAAACTGCTGGTGAAAATATCGAAAACTAAAGGCACGGTTAATTTTCATAAAGCCGACGGCGAACTAATTTTACAGGAGAAAGCCAGCGGTGGCAAGATTTTTACTGCGGCGGAAGTGATGGGCGAACAGACTTATCATATTCAACAGGTTTTCGATTCGCCGGCTACTGAAGCCTTTTACGGATTGGGGCAACACCAGAATGGGTTGATGAATTATAAAGGACAGTCTGTCGATCTCTGGCAATATAATATCGTGGTAGCCGTGCCATTTTTGATTTCCAGCCGTAATTATGGTATTTTGTGGGACAATAATTCACGCACCAAATTCGGCGATATCCGCGACTTCGAGTCGTTAACTAGTTTCAAATTATATGATAAGAAAGGTAAACCGGGTGGTCTAACTGCCGAATATTTCAAGGACGACGGATTTAAAAAACTATTTACAACTCGCCGTGAACCACGCATCGAACACGAGTTTATTGACGTCAACGATCCCTTTCCCGCCGGATTCGATCAAGTAGCGAGTGTGCGCTGGAGCGGGGCAATCGAATCTGCTGAAACCGGCATTCATAAATTTCGACTCTATTGTTGCGGCTATACTAAAATGTGGCTGAATGACTCGTTAGTTGTGGATAATTGGCGTCAGAATTGGTTACCCTGGACGCATTTTCCGGAAATTTTTATGGAAGCCGGGAAACGCTATTCGATTAAGATTGAATGGATTCATCAAGGTGGGTATATTGGTCTCAAGTGTCTGACACCCACCCGTGAAGATTATGCCAATACTCTTTCGCTTTATTCGGAGGTTGCTGACCAGATTGACTATTACTTTATCTATGGCGATAATCTCGATGAAGTAATTCACGGCTATCGCCAAATTACCGGTCAAGCGCCGCTGATGCCGAAATGGGCAATGGGTTTATGGCAATGCCGCCAGCGTTATCAGACTCAGGAAGAGGTGCTTTCGGTTGTGCGGGAATTTCGCAAGCGCCAGATTCCACTGGACAATATTGTCCAGGACTGGTTCTACTGGGAAGAGGATAAATGGGGCGACCACGAATTCGATCCGGCTCGCTTTCCCGATCCGGATGGTATGGTCAAAGAACTGCACGAAAAACTCAACGCCCACATTATGATTTCCGTCTGGCCAAAGTTTTACGTGGGAACGAAAAATTACCAGCAATTTCTGGAGAAGGGTTGTTTATATATGCGCAATGTCGAAAAGAACCAGAGAGATTGGGTTGGACCCGGCTACGTTTCCACATTTTATGACCCTTATAGTCCGGAAGCTAGAGATTTATACTGGCAACAAATCAATGAGAAATTGTTCAGTAAGGGTTTCGATGCCTGGTGGCTGGATGCTACTGAGCCGGATATTCACTCCAATTTATCGCGCGAGGAGACTCTTCTGCGGATGCACCCGACCGCCATCGGTACGGCCGCTCGCTATTTGAATACCTATTCGTTAGTTCATTGCCAGGGAATTTATGAAAACCAGCGGCGAACCAATCCCGATCAGCGGGTTTTTATTCTAACTCGTTCGGCTTTCGCCGGACAACAGCGGTTTGCCTCCGCGACTTGGAGCGGTGATGTTGCCGCTCGGTGGTACGATCTGAAGACCCAGATTCCGGCCGGTTTGAATTTTTGTCTATCTGGAATTCCCTATTGGACGACGGATGTTGGTGGTTTTGCAGTCGAGTCTCGCTTTGTTAATGCCACCGGCGAAAATTTAGAAGAATGGCGCGAGCTAATGACCCGCTGGTTTCAGTTTGCTACCTTTTGTCCGCTTTTCCGGGTTCATGGAGAATATCCCTATCGTGAAATTTATAACGTTGCGCCAGAAGTTCACCCCGCCTATCAGGCAATGTTGGCATACGACTACCTTCGCTATCGCTTGATGCCCTATATTTATTCACTAGCGGGTATGGTAACGCATAACGATTACACGATTATGCGTGCACTCGTGATGGATTTCGGTCAAGATAAGAAAGTTCAAAATATCGGCGATCAATTTATGTTCGGTCCGGCTTTGCTCATTAATCCGGTAACAGAATATAAAGCCCGCACGCGCCCGGTCTATTTACCGAACGGCACCGGTTGGTATGAGTTGAAAACCGGGAAATATTTCGTCGGCGGTCAGACGATTGTAGCCGATGCACCTTATAATGATATTCCGATATTTGTGAAGGAGGGTTCGATTATTCCTTACGGACCGGAAATTCAGTATTCCACTGAAAAACCCGCAGATCCAATTACTTTATATGTCTATACCGGCCGGGACGCCGAGTTCGAACTTTACGAGGACGAAGGGATCAATTATAATTATGAAAAAGGGCAATTTGCCACTATTCCACTGGTTTATTCCGAAAAAACTCAGACGTTGACGATTGGAAAGCGTCAGGGCGAATTTCCAGGAATGTTGCAGGAAAGAACTTTCCAGATTATACGGATTAGCCCGGATAAGATGACTGGTCTTGACTTTGCTCTCGAGCCGGATAAAACCGTGAGATATAACGGTCAGGAGTTATCGCTAAAAATTAAATAACATATGGGGGGTATTTATGAAAGGGATAGGATTCAAAGTTATTTTGATGATTATTTTTGCATCACTGATTATTACTCAGTGCTCTGATAACCGAAAGGCAGTCAGAAAGATCGAGAATTTTGGTCAAAGTTGGCGATTTAATCTGGGAGATATAAGTGAGGCGAGTAAGCCGGAATATAACGATTCCAATTGGCGGATTTTGGATTTGCCGCACGATTGGAGTATTGAAGGTGAATTTAGCGAAGATCACCCCGCTACGCCGGGTGGCGGCGCTTTACCTGGCGGAATTGGATGGTATCGCAAGACTTTTAGCGTTTCTGATGCAGATAAAGATAAATGTGTTTTCGTTGATTTTGACGGCGTGTACCGCAATAGTGTAGTCTGGATAAATGGTCACTACTTAGGCAAAAGACCGTATGGCTACAGCTCTTTTCGATATGAATTGACACCTTATCTCAACTACGGTGACAAAACCAACATAATGGCTGTCAGGGTTGATAATTCTCAGCAACCCAATTCGCGCTGGTATTCGGGATCCGGGATTTACCGCAATGTCTGGTTGGTAGTCACCGATAAGGTATTCGTAGATCAATGGGGTACGTTTGTTACTACGCCGGAAGTCAGCGCAGAAGCCGCAAAAATCAACATTAAAACCAACGTTAGGAATCAAACCGGTCTCGACCAGGAAGTTGTCTTGAATACCATCATTTATGACGCCGACGGGAAGTTAATTACCAAGGCGAGCACTTCCCAAAAATTACCAAAGGATACCGTGACTGAAATCGAGCAGGAATTATCAGTGAAAAAACCAAAGTTGTGGTCTGATGAACGTCCTTATTTATACCAGGCTGTATCCCAAATTAGCGGAGCAGAGAAAGTCTGGGATGACTATACCACTTCTTTCGGAATTCGTTATTTCAAATTCGACCCCGAAAAGGGATTTTCACTGAACGGTAAGCCGGTGAAAATCAGAGGTGTATGCAATCATCATGATCTTGGTTGCCTAGGTTCAGCAATTAATACCCGCGCCATCGAACGGCAATTGGAATTATTGAAGTCTATGGGTTGTAACGGGATTCGCACCTCCCACAATCCGCCAGCGCCGGAATTGTTAGATTTGTGCGATCGGATGGGATTCATTGTACTGGATGAGGCTTTTGACGTCTGGCGAGTAGCGAAAACAAAATACGATTATCATCTCGATTTCGATGAATGGCACGCGCGCGATATGGCAGACCTGGTTCGGCGCGACCGCAATCACCCCAGCGTTTTTTTCTGGAGCATCGGAAACGAGGTGATGGAACAGTGGGATAAAAGCAATCCCAGCGGCTTGGAGATTACGCAGGAATTAGCCGCAATTACCAGAAATCTCGATCCAACCCGTCCTATCACAGCCGCCTGTAACGATCAGAGTCCCGAAAACCCCGTCATAAAATCTAATGCGCTGGATTTGATCGGCTATAATTATGCGCATGATAAATTTGCCGACTTTCCGAAAACCTACCCGGGCAAGTGCTTTATCGCCACCGAAACCCATTCCGTAATCGCGACCCGTGGCAGTTATGATATGCCTTCGGATAGCATTCGCATCTGGCCGATTCGCTGGGATCTTCCTTTTACCGGCGGTAATCCGGACTTCTCGTGTTCGGCTTACGATAATTGCCACGTGCCCTGGGGTTCAACTCATGCCGAAACGTGGTCAATTGTGAAAAAGTATGATTTCATTTCGGGATTGTATATCTGGACCGGTTTTGATTATCTCGGCGAGCCGACTCCTTACGGATGGCCGGCGCGTAGTTCCTATTTTGGAATCATTGATCTGGCGGGATTCCCTAAGGATAGTTACTATTTTTACCAGAGTGAATGGACTGAGCAACCGGTATTGCACATTTTTCCGCACTGGAACTGGCGAGAAGGCGAATTGGTGGACGTTTGGGCTTATACGAATTACGATGAGGTTGAACTTTTCCTGAATGATCAATCGCTGGGTAAAAAGCAAAAAACCGATGGGGTTTATCAATTAGTGTGGCGAGTCGAATTTATACCCGGCACCCTGAAAGCCGTGGCGCATAAAAAGGGTTCTGCCGATTTGACCAGAATAATTAAAACTGCCGGTGAACCGGCCGGCATTTTGCTGGAGCCCGATCGCAATGTCATTAAAGCCGACGGGAAAGACCTAGCGTTTATTACGGTAAAAGTCGTTGATAGCGAAGGTACGATTGTACCACTTGCCGATAATCTGATTAATTTCGAGGTCGTAGGACCGGGCTTTATCGCCGGAGTTGATAACGGCAGTCAGATCAGCCACGAACCGTTTAAAGCCAACTATAGAAAAGCTTTTCACGGATTGTGTTTAGCGGTTATCCAGTCCAGAGGAACGCCGGGGCAAATTACAGTTATTGCTAATTCCGAGGGCTTAGAGCCGGCTGTTGCCAGAATTCGGGTAAAATGAAAAATTACTGATCGCGTATTGAGATGCTATTTAAAATTTGAAATAATTGGGGGTAAATACATCTCGAATCGGTATTTCAGGCAGGTCTATTTTAGAAAATCTAGCAGAGGATGACAATCTGGCTAAAAAATTATTTCTAATAAAAAGGGTTTTAAAATGCGGACTTTGATATTTAATCGCAAAAAATGTCCAATTTTTGCAATTGGCATTATCTCGCTAATACTCTTTATTACGGTTTTGGGGCAGGAAGATGATTATATTCCGCCTGACTCGAGCGATATGCGCAATATTACTTCCCTTGAATTGGCTCAAGAAATGATTCCGGGCTGGAATGTCGGAAATTCACTGGAAGCTATCGGCGGCGAAACTGCCTGGGGTAATCCGTTGATAACTCAGTGGTTGATTGATTCCGTGAAAGCCGCCGGCTTCAATGCAGTCAGAATCCCGGTTGCCTGGGGAGAACATTCGGATGAATCTACTTTTATAATCGAAGAGTCCTGGCTGGAGCGAGTTGAAGAAGTGGTGTGGTACGTTCTGAGTAGCGGGATGTATGCCATTATCAATGAACACTGGGACAATGGCTGGATTCAACCGACTTATGCCGACTCGGCGTATGTGAAAAACCGTTTGGCGACGATGTGGCAACAGATTGCCGTCTATTTTCGGGATTATGACGATCACCTTTTGTTTGCCGGTACCAACGAAGTGATGAAAGAGGGTAATTGGGGAACTCCCACCAAAGAGTATTATACCGTCCAGAATATGTACAATCAGGTGTTCGTCAATACCGTTCGTGCTACCGGTGGGCGCAATTATTATCGTCATCTGTTGGTTCAGGGTTATAGAACCGATATTAATTGTACCGTCAGTTATTTTGTAATTCCCAAGGATGTCGTTCCCAATCGTTTGATGGTGGAAGTGCATTATTATGATCCCTATAATTTTACCTTAAACGAAGATGACAAAATTATTCAATGGGGAAAGTACGCCACTGACCCCACAAGAACCGAGACCTGGGCTAACGAATCCTGGGCGGACGGCCAGTTCAATAAAATGAAAACTAATTTTATAGATAAAGGCTATGCGGTAATTTTGGGTGAATATTGTGCGACGTCGAGGCTGAATCTTGGTAGTGCCGAACTCAATGCCCAGCATGCCGAATTTCGGCGCTATTATATTAATTACGTTACTTACTCGATGGTCGCTCATGGTCTGGTTCCCTTCTACTGGGATAATGGATTTACCGGCAATCACGGCTCGGGTATTTTTAATCGCGCCGACGGCACGCAGGCTTATCCGAATCTGGTGAAAGCCATTATGGACGGTGTCAATTTGACGGTGTTTCCGGTAGGCGTTAAGGATGAAGACCAACCTAAAATCGCCAATGAATTTGTGCTCAACCAGAATTATCCCAATCCCTTCAATTCGCAGACTATAATTTCCTACTATTTACCGCAAACCGGAAAAGTGACCGTCAAAGTCTATGATTTGAATGGTTGTGAAGTGGCTACTATCATCCGGCAGGAGTTACAAAAGTCTGGTTATTATGAAGTGTCATTTGACGCTTCGCAATTATCCAGCGGCTTATATTTTTATCAATTGTCCAGCGAACATTTCACTGATACCAGTAAGATGCTTTTACTCAAATGAGTCCGCTCTAGATAATTCGAGTTAGCTCCAAGATTTTTGAAATTGAATCATTTTGTTCGTATAATTGATTTGATTGGAAAATAAAATGCTGAAGCGAAAAAGATATGAATTTGAAAAGTAAGATTTTAACGAAAGGTTCTGGATGAGAGTTAACGCTAAAAGAAAAATAGTCCCAATACAGTATCCATCATGCAGAAATTAAAGAAAGGTTCTAAAAAATGTGTGGTTTGATAGCTAGGCGATATGCACTAATTAGGAAGAAATTATAATGGACACATTAACTATAGAACTAACAGCAGCAATTGTTAGAAATCCAGCAACACCGTCAGGCAGAACGAAAGTAGAAATAACCATTGAAAACTCGGTGGGACATCTTAGTGTGGAAAATTTTGAGGGAAGTCCTCGCTCAGTTCACCGATTTACTGTAAGAGATGCAGCTGATCTCGGTTGTGGAGGTGTACAGAACCTCACTGCAGAGCAAGCCAGTTTTATTCTGGCAATTTCTTGTTCTTTAACGAATCCACGTATCCTTTTTTCACCTTTTCAAACTAATTATCTTCCCGCTTCCCTCAAATTAGGTGAGGTACCATCGAAATTTGAGGATTTTGATACTCCTACCAGTAAGCATATTACCATAACGGAGACAATGCATATAGAAGATAGTTTCAGCACGCTTTACATAACTAAACTCAGTCTAGACGAAGCCCAAGTCCTCAATGTAGCAAATAGGCTTCTTACAGCTAGAATTTTTGATACAACAAACCGAAGCCTTTTGGAGTTAAACGTTTTAGAATCTATTAAAAGATATAGGGAGGCTTTAATGTCTTCTAATGGACTATCCTTCTACAAGTCTTTATACAATGCATTTGAAAAAGCGGTGAATGCAGACACAGACCGAAAAGGAAAGACTTTCGATGCTACAGCTTCTGCTTTAACCGGATTAACCCAGGCAGATATTCAGAGTCTTCGTCTCTTTAATAATCGAGTCAAGCATCCATTACGCAATAAGAAGGATTTTGCTGAATTGAGAGATGGTGAAGCACATCTTTCACAATTGGCTTTTAATCTAAAGAGGGTAGCCGATAGTGCAATTCTTTCAAGAATCTAAAGCTGATTTTAGAGCATTCTGTAAAGCTAGGAAACGTTATACAAAATTTTTATAGGTGCCTAAAAAATGAGAAATCAATGAATAATATAGTATTGAGTAGAGTATCCAATAAGAGACTTAAAATGTCAAAATTCAAATTAATAACCTCCTTAGCATTAATTATAAGCGGAATTAATTTGATACCTAAGTATTACAACTATCAAGTGCCAATCACTAATAATTATACCAATATTTATGAAGATTTTGCCCAGATTGTAGCTATACTTTTAGGACTTTTACTTATAGTTTTAGTCTATCAGTATACAATTCTTAAACCTGATCTTTTTAGCGGTTCTGTTAAAAGTGAAAGAGTTAGGATGTTATTAGAACTGTCGGATTTCATCTATTGGTTCGGATTTATGTTTTTTATATTTTTTGTTTTTCCTATTGGAATTTTTTTGACAGTTTTATTATTTAACGGGTTTAATAAATGGTCTTTTTTGTGCATGTTGATTGGTACAGTGGTTTCGTTATTTCTTTTGGATATCTGCTATCAAAAAATAGAGAAATATTGGCGCATCCATAGAGTTTGTGAAATCAAAAGGGATCTTTTCAGGCTATGTTGTGTCCTGATAAGCTTACTGTTTTTCGTATTTTTCCTATGTTTACCGTTTTATGTTCAAATAAATTGGTGGAATTTAAATCCTTTTATAATACTTTTTATTATGAACGCATTGTTAGTTGTAGGGACTGTTTTTTCCTTAATTGGTAATCTCTCATTTCCATTTGTGACTGGTTTAGATTTCTTGAGGTTTAGTAAAGAAATTCAGAATTTTAATAGTTTAATAAGAAAATATCGCACATTGCTTGATGAAAATTCAAATTGTGAAACTAAGGAAGTAGAAAATCTTATAGAAAAATGGGATCTCTTCAAAATGGATCCAAGTTTTCGCGGAAGTAATATAAATCTGTCAAATTTCATTGAAGATATCAAAGCATTAGAAATATCAGTAAATTGCTTAATTGAGAAACAACAATCGTCTCAGAAGTGAATAAAACATGAGGCATTTAGTAAAAAATTGCGTCCACAAAATCACAACATTATTATATTGGATCTGGTGTATAATACAGCATAAAAGATTCTTGTATTACGGCACTCGCCAAAATTCCATCTTCAGCGGGACTTCTTCTATGTTGGAAACAATTTTCAAAATTAGCCCATACACAAAAGGAGTAACAAAAAATGTCAAATCACCTAATAGAAATTTTCGAAGATGAAAAACTTGTAGAAAATGTAAAAAGACGTTTGCCCTATTTGTTCCAACTTGCAGAATTAGCAGAGAAAGATATATTAAAACACCAAAATTATGAATTAATTCGAGAGGTATTAATTAAGTGAATGAGAGAAAAATCATAAAAATTTGTCCCAATTGTATTGAATTGATTGCTTAAAGAGTTTCACAAAACCGATAACTTTATAGGGGGAAATCGTGTTGCGAAGATCTTGGTGGGGTATAATTCTTTTAGGAATTGGAATCAGGATTTTAGTCGGAGCGGAACCTCCGCAGGGCTTTTTTCTGGATGATTTTCAGCCGAAGAAAGCCACAGTACCGTCTTTTAAGAAAGTCACGTTAACGCCGTCCTGTCCAACTGTGACGGTTGAAATTGATTTTGGCGATACATTGACCAGGGTTCCCAGATATATTTACGGTCATAATGCCAATGTCTATATGACCCAGATGGTCAATGAACCAACCTTGATTGGTTACCTGAAGCAACTTGCGCCGCAAATCCTGCGCTATCCGGGTGGAAATTTGAGTAACCTATTTTTCTGGAATAATCAGCCCGGTCAACTGCCGGAGGATGTGCCCGATCCGCTTTATGGCGGCGTCGAAAAGCCCTACCGCGAAGAGTTCTGGTTCGGGCGGAATGATACCGCAATCACACTTTCAGTTGATAATTACTATAAAATGCTGGAAATGACCAATAGTAGCGGATTGATTTGTGTGAATTACAGTTATGCTCGATATAGCAAGAGTAAAAATCCGGTTGCCACTGCGGCAAAATATGCGGCTGACTGGGTGCGCTATGATAATGGTCGAACGAAGTACTGGGAAATCGGCAATGAAAATTTTGGCAATTGGCAGGCTGGGTATAAAAAAAACACAGCTGATAATCAAGACGGTCAGCCGGAAATTATTACCGGCGAATTATACGGACAGCACTTCAAAGTTTTTGCTGATTCAATGCGCGCCGCCGCTCGTTCGATTGGTGCGGAGATCAAGCTGGGAGCCGGTTTGCTCGAATCGGCACACGACTGGCATACACCGACGGAAAAGACCTGGAATTCCGGCTTTTTTAAGCAAGCCGGAGACGCGGCCGATTTCTTCGTGATTCATTCCTATTACACACCTTGGAATGAAAATTCTTCAGTCGGTACGATTCTGAATTCCGCCATACCGGTGACGCGGGAGATGATGACTTTTATGCAGGAGACTGCCCAAATAAATGAAGTAAAAATGAAACCGCTAGGCTTGACCGAGTGGAATATTTTTGCCGTCGGTTCGAAACAGCAGGTCAGCTACATCAATGGCATCCATTCCGTTCTGGTGCTGGGTGAATTGATTAAGGATAAATATGGTCTTGCTTGCCGCTGGAATCTGGCGAATAACTGGGACGATGGCAACGATCACGGGATGTTTTCGCAGGGCGGTGAACCGAATGTGCCGCGCTGGAATCCCCGACCGGTTTTCTATTATATGACTTATTTTCAGCGATTTTGTGGTGATCATCTGGTAAATGCCAATGTCGTCGGTGATAGCGACGTGGTCGCTTATGCCTCGAACTTCAGTTCCGGCGAAGCCGGGATTATTCTGGTCAATAAGGGAAATTCTCCCCAATCGGTTGAGCTGGAATTTGCCAATTTTCAACCCGGTCGGCGCTGCTACTGGTATCTTCTGACCGGCGGAACGGACAATGGCGATTTTTCATCGCAGGTTTTCATAAATGGTTTTGGTCCAGAGCTGCCGGCCGGTGGACCTGCAAATTTTGAAAAAATCAAAGCCTTTTCTACTAAAATCAAAAAGCCCCTGGTTTTTGATTTACCGTCTTTTTCGGTGCAATATCTGCTAGTGGAAAGTAGTCACAAACCTTAGAACTAAGTCATTGTGAATAAATAGTGATAGGGGTATTAGATAAAATGAAAATTATTACCTTAAGTTTTACAGCTTTGATGACATTTTCAGCATTTTCAGTGATGAAGAGTTGTAGTGGAACCAATATAGTTAGTCATCGTCTGACAAGTCCAGATGGTAATATTACTGTCGAATTTGATGTATCCCAGAAAGGGGAGGCTACTTACCAGATTGCCTATCACGGTAAGAAAATTATTCAGGTATCCCAGTTAGGCTTGGTGCGGGAAGATGCCGATTTTAGCGAAGGTTTAAAGCTGGATTCGGTTTCGACGTCCTGCCCGATTAATTACGATTATCGGATGCCACATGGCAAAAAAAGTCATTATGCTTATAGCGGTAATGAGAAAAGGTTTTTTCTGACCAACCGGAACGATCAAAAAATTGATGTAGTTTTTCGCGCTTCGAATGACGGAGTAGCCTATCGTTACATTTTCCCAGATACTGCGGATGAACCCAAAACCATTGCTAGGGAGATCAGCGAGTTTCATTTTTCACCTCAAGCTAAAGCGTTTATTCAGCCATTGGCGGCGGCTAAATCGGGCTGGTGCCAGACCAATCCTTCCTATGAAGAAATTTACCAGCAGAATGTTGCGATAGATAAGTTGCCATTTAGAGCACCCGGCTGGGTTTTTCCGGCGCTCTTTCAGGATGGCGATTTCTGGATGCTGATCAGTGAGACGGCGCCCGATCGCAATTACTGCGGTTGTCGTCTGCAACAGGATTCGACAAGTCATATTTTTTATATTGATTTTCCACAGAGTGCGGAAACTTTCCCGGGCGGAGTCTGGTTGCCGACTGCGACTTTACCCTGGAGCACACCCTGGCGAATTATTACAATCGGCAAAGGATTGAAAAATATTGTGGAATCAACTCTAGGGACGGACCTGGCCGAACCGGCTCGATTTGAGGAAATTGACTATGTCAAGCCGGGGCGCTTGTCGTGGAGCTGGGTGCTTCTTAAAGATGATTCCACCGTTTACGAAGTGCAAAAAAGGTTTATTGATTATGCCGCTAAAATGAACTGGGAATATTGTCTAATAGATGCCGATTGGGATTGGAAAATCGGTTATGATAAAGTTGCGGAACTGGCGGCTTACGCCCAAACCAAAGGCGTCGGAATTCTGCTCTGGTATAATTCTTCCGGTGACTGGAATAGCACGACTTACAGCCCGAAAAGTAAATTGCTGACTCACGGCGATCGCCTTAGAGAGTTCGAGCGCCTCAAAAAGATGGGAATTCGCGGGATTAAAGTGGATTTCTTCGGTGGTGATGGACAATCAATTATGACCTATTATCAGGACATTTTTGAAGATGCGGCGCAATTCGGTCTGGTGGTAAATTGTCATGGCGCCACCTTGCCGCGCGGTTGGCAGAGAACGTATCCCAACCTGCTGACGATGGAGGCGGTGCGCGGTTTTGAATTTATAACTTTCGATCAGGCTGATGCCGACCGGGAGCCGACTCACGCCTGCCTTTTGCCCTTTACGCGCAATGTTTTCGATCCGATAGATTTTACGCCGGTTTGCTTTTCGGAAATACCTAATATTCGGCGAGTGACCACGAATGGTTTTGAACTGGCTACTTCAGTTATATTCTGGTCGGGAATTCAGCATTTTGCGGAAATTCCGGCCGGTATGGCGCTTGTTCCGGATTATGTCAGAAATTTTATAAGAGAAGTTCCGGTTAGCTGGGACGAGACTTGTTTTATTGACGGTTTTCCGGGCCAATTCGTAGTGCTGGCAAGGAAGTCGGGGCAAAACTGGTATTTAGCCGGAATAAATGGCGCCGATGGCGCTAGACAGCTGAAATTAAATTGTAATTTTCTGGAAGAAGACCATACCGGTCAACTAATTACCGATGCGGCTGATGGACATTCTTTTATGATGAAAGAAATTCGGGTTTCTCCTCGAAGCCCTCTATCAATTAAGCTGGAAAAACACGGTGGTTTTGTAATAAAATTTGATTGATTACTGGATAAATCCTAATATTGAACTGTTTTTCAAGAGGAATATTATTGGCAGGTTTCTTTATGATTGATGGTAAAAAAGCAGGTGAAATTGCCGGGAGTTTGATCAACTCCTGAAATAACTGGAGGAATTTATGAATCGTCGGATGTTGACAATTATTTTGACCTTAATGCTGATTGCAGGATGCAGTAAAGATAAATCCGAAGCGGATATTTCTATTGATTCAGCGGAAATAACCGGAGAATCAGTTGTGCCGCCCGGTCCTGAATGGTTGCATAATGCTGTGTTTTATCAAATTTATCCGCAGACATTCTACGATTCCAACGGCGACGGCATTGGTGATTTGAAGGGGATTATTGAAAAATTGGATTATGTGCAGAGTCTCGGCGTTGACGGATTCTGGGTTAATCCATTTTTCGAATCACCTTTTAATGACGCCGGGTATGATATTTCCGATTATTACCAAGTGGCGCCGCGCTACGGTACCAACCAGGATGCTCGACGTTTATTTGGGGAAGCCGAAAAACGCGGACTAAAAGTCCTTTTCGATTATGTCATTAGCTACACCAGTATCGAACATCCCTGGTTTCAGGAATCTGCCCGTCAGGAGCCGAATAAATATTCGAATTGGTATATCTGGACGAACAATACCTGGCTGGATCCACCGGAAGCCTACCGCGATGTTTTTATTAAAGGCTATAGCCGACGGAACGGGCAATTTATGCGCAATTTTTACTGGAGTCAGCCGGCTTTGAATTTCGGTTTTGCTAAACCGGAGTGCGATTGGATGTTGCCGATAGATCATCCGGATGTGCTGGCGTTGCAGGAGGAATTGCAGAAGGTGTTGCGTTTCTGGATGGATATGGGTGCGGACGGTTTCCGGGCTGATATGGCAGGGGCATTGGTCAAGAATGCTCATATTGGCGAAAGTGATCCCGAATATGCGAATCGTGATGAAGGCACCAAAATATTCTGGCGGAAAATCAGAAAGATTATAGACGAAGAATATCCCCAAGCTTTTATGGTGGCGGAGTGGTCATATCCAGTAGCTGCACTCGATGGAGGTGGTTTCCACGCCGATTTTTTTCACTGGTTTACGGGTTACAATGATCTTTTACAGAAAGAGAGCTGGCGGATTATGAATGGCCATTCCGACGGCCATAGTTTTTTTGATCGGGAAGGCAAGGGTGATATTACTCAATTTTTGGCTAGTTATTTAGAGCAATATCGCCAGACAGTTGGCAAGGGCTATATTAATTTGCCGCTGGGAAATCATGACCTTTCGCGTTTAAATATCGAACGTACCGACGACGATCTGGAGATTATTTTTGCTTTCTCATTGACAATGCCCGGGATTCCATTTATTTATTATGGAAATGAAATTGGAATGCGCCAGCTTTATGATTTACCGAACGTCGAGGGCGCCTATCCACCGCGCGCCGGAGCGCGGACTCCAATGCAATGGTCTCAAGGTAAAAATTTGGGATTTTCGACTGCTGATCCGGCAAAATTGTACCTACCGGTTGATCTTGTCGCTGATGCTCCTAATGTGGCTGATCAGCAGAACGATCCTAATTCATTATTAAATCGAGTAAAAAATCTTATCCAATTACGTAAGAGTTCGAAAGCCTTGCGAGCTTACTCCGAATTTGTGCCGGTTTATGCCAAAAAAGGAGAGTATCCTTTTGTCTATGCCCGGGCTTGTGAAGGAGAAACAGTGCTGGTTATTTTGAATCCGGCTAATAAAGAAGCAACCGCCCGATTCAGTCTCAAACCGGTATTTTCTCAGTTTGAATTATTGGCTGGAAAGGAGTCAAGCCTCAATCTGGAAGGCAAACATTACCAGCTGACAATTCCAGGAGTTAGTTATTCGATTTATCGAATGGGAAATTAAAATGGGGGATAATTCCCTGTGATGCGGTTGAATTTATGAATGATTGCCTTGGGCATCAAATCCTATGGGTAGTATTCCGAGAAAAACGTCAGGTTTGACCATTGCGCTAATCTTGCTGGCTTTAAATAGCAAGGTTTTCAGCGCTGGATTACCGACTTTGCGTTTTGAGCATCTTTCGACTCAAGACGGCTTATCCCATAATTCCGTGATCGAGATTATTCAGGATCGGCAGGGATTTATGTGGTTTGGAACCTTGAATGGTTTGGATAGATACGATGGATATAGCTTCACGGCTTACCGACCGATTCCGGGAGATACGACCAGTCTTTGCCATAATGTAATCAATGCCTTGTATGAAGACAGTCGCGGAATTTTGTGGATTGGCACTCTTGACGGCTTGAATCGCTATGATCGGGCGCGAGATTGTTTTATTAGAATTCGTCACAAATCTAACGATCCCAATTCGTTAGTTGATAATCGCATACGTTGTATTACTGAGGATAATTACGGGCAAATCTGGATCGGCACGGAGGGCGGACTAAGCTGTTATGATCCCCGGACGGACACTTTCCGGAACTATCTACCTGATCCGAATAATCCTAATGGCCTGGGTGATTTTATTATTCATGACATTTACAATGATAGTCGCGATCAACTCTGGATTGCGACCGAAAAGGAAGGAGTTTACCGCTTTAATCGGATAACTCAATCCTTTACTTGCTATCGTCACGAAACTACGGAATTACCCAAAGCCGGTACCAGTGCCGTTATTACTATTGGCGAGGACCGATCGGGCAATCTCTGGATCGGCACCTGGGGTGACGGACTGCAGCGATTGGACGTTAATACACAAAAATTCCGGAAAGTACCGATTTTTTGCAAAGGCAAAAAACCATCTACCACTAAAATAATCACAAAATTATTAATTGATCAATCGGACCGGATGTGGGTATCTTCTTATGACGCTGGATTATTTGTCATACCCCAAATTCCCCGCAATGTTACAACTACCGGTATTGAAGGCATCCAACATTATCTTTGTGAACCGCTTGACGAAACGAGCATCCAATCCAATGCGCTCTGGACGGTTTATCTGGATCGCACCGGTGTGGTTTGGATCGGAAATGAAAATGGCGGCATCAATAAATGCGACACGAAACAGAGTCATATTTTGCATTACCGTTTTGGGCTTTCCGGCGCTAATAGTATTTCTAATAACCATGTCACCTCATTTTTTGAAGATCAATCGGGGAAAATTTGGATTGGCACCCGTTTTGGAGGCTTGAACCGTTTCGATCCAGTTGCAAACCACTTTCAAGTTTACCGAAAAGATGAACCGAATGATGGTCTTAGTTCGGATGCGATTTTATGTTTAACGGGCAATAAAGATTATCTCTGGATTGGCACTGATGGTAACGGTCTGGATCGTTATGATTTCAAAAGCGGCCAGTTCAGGCATTTCCGACATGATGATCAAAATCCCTCTTCGCTTGGAGAAAATGCCGTTTACGCTCTCTATCTGGATAAATCTAATACCTTATGGGTAGGCACCTGGGGTGGTGGTCTGTCTAAATTAAATTCTGACGGACAGACCTTTTCCCATTATCCCATAGATCGGATTAATGACCGTCTGAACGTTGTTACTTCTATTGCCGAAGATACATCCGGTGGACTCTGGCTGGGAACCTACGGTAAAGGGCTAGTATTTTTTAATCCACGAAGTGAAAAAATGCTGTTTTTTCGCCCAGATGATACAGATTCGCTGAGTTTAGGACATGACAACATTAATACCTTATTTGTCAGCCAGGATGGGACTCTATGGATTGGCACTATGGGAGGCGGATTGAACTATGTCCGCTATTTTCAAATGGATTCGGGCATTGCGCATTTTGGGCGGTATGATCAACGCCATGGTCTGCCTGATAACATCATTGAGAGCCTTACTGAAGATGACGATGGTTTTATCTGGATGGGAACCAATCACGGAATTTCTCGTCTAAATCCCGCCAATGGTGAAATTCGCAACTTCGATCGTAATGATGGTTTTGGACAGGATAACTTCTATCGTGAGTCGGTTTTACGCGCCAGCAACGGTGCGCTTTATTTTGGCGGAATCAATGGATTCAACGTTTTCCAACCGAGCAATATCAGCTACAATCCGTTCATTCCGCCGGTAGTGATCACCCAATTTCAAATTTTTAACGAAACAATTAGTCCGAACACCCGAGGAAAAGTCCAGATGGATAGTTCCATTTTCATTACGGAAAACCTCATCATTTCTTACCGCGAAAATGTCTTTTCTTTCGAGTTTGCCGCTCTCGATTATAGCTGCCCGCAAAAGAATCAATACGCTTATATAATGGAGGGTTTCGACCACGATTGGCGTCGCACCGATGCCAACCGCCGTTTCGCTACCTATACTAATTTACCACCCGGTAATTATACATTTCGAGTGAAAGCATCCAATAATCACGGCGTCTGGAATGAATCCGGCACGGCTATTCATCTTAAAATTACGCCGCCTTTCTGGCAAACCAACTGGATGTTGGTTATCTATATTAGTTTGATTCTCGGGGCAATTCTGTTAATTCGGATGGCTGTTCAGGTGCGTGAACGCAATCGGGCTCAGGCTGAAATGAAACGCTTAGAGGCCGAGAAGATTCACGAATTGGATCAACTTAAATTGCAATTTTTTACGCACATATCGCACGAGTTCCGCACTCCGCTTACTCTCATTATCGGACCAGTTGAGAGGATGCTCAATCTCGGCAATAAATTGCCTCAAGAAAAACGAGATATCTATTATCGGCTGGTGCTCCAAAATGCCCGCAGATTACTAAGACTAGTTAATCAGCTGATGGATGCCCGTAAACTCGATACCGGCAGTATGAAACTGGAATTGCAGCACAAAGAGTTTGTTTCTTTCGTCAAGGCTATTTTTTCGGTTTTTCATCTTCAGGCTGAACAGAAAAATATCCGCTATTTATTCAAAACTGAGCTGGAGGAACAATATTTTTATTTTGATCCAGATAAAATCGAAAAAGCTTTGTATAATGTAATTGCCAATGCTCTCAAGTTTACCAATCCTGGAGGAACGTTAGAGGTTTCCCTCTATCTAACGCCATCAAATATGGAAAGCTATCCAAAACAGGAAACAGCGGAGCGCTCGATCTGCGTTCAGGTGCGTGACACCGGTATCGGCATTCCGCCAGATCAGATTGAACATATTTTCGATCCCTTTTATCAGGTGCGCCAGCCCGAGACCCGAAAACTACACGGCACCGGCATTGGCCTTTCGATTAGCAAAGATTTTATCGAGATGCATGGAGGTCGAATCCTCGTAGAAAGCACGCCGGGCAAGGGCAGTACCTTCACTTTGATTATCCCGATGAAAACGATTGCCGAAGAGTCGAAAAATGTTGAGCAGGAAATTAGGACAAACCAAGTCTCAGATTTAAATGAATTGGTTGCGGGTGATAATTTAGCAGGGCCGGATGATCTCGGCGAATCCGAATCCTTTACTAAAAATAGCAATAAGGCTAAACCCCTTATTTTAATAATTGAAGATGATAAAGATCTGCGACATTATTTGGCGATGGAACTCGAGAGCCATTATTCGGTAATTCAAGCCGCAGATGGCTTGACCGGCTATGAATTGGCGGTAGAGCGGATTCCGGATTTGATTATTTGCGATGTTTTAATGCAGGTGATGGACGGCAATGAATTTTGCCATAGATGTAAAAATGACCAGCGTACTAGCCATATTCCCATAATCCTCCTTACGGCGCAAACCTCGGAAGAAAAGCGCAAAGAAGGCTTATTGGCCGGTGCGGATGACTATATCACCAAACCTTTCAACCCGGATCTGCTCCATATTCGAATCGAAAATTTACTGAACACTCGCCGGAAAATCCGGGAACGTTTTAGTCATCTGGTTTATATGAACCCGAAAGAGATTCAGATCAGCTCACCCGATGAACAATTTCTGCAAAGAATTATTGAGGTCGTCGAGCAATATTTAGCGGATAGCGGGTTTTCCGTTGATGATCTTAGTTACCACGTCGGCCTGAGTCGCGCCCAGCTTTATCGTAAAATGCAGGCTTTGATTAATCAAACGCCCAGTGAATTTATCCGAAATTACCGATTGCAGAGAGCTATGCAATTACTGGAAAAAGGACATTCGCCGTCTCAAGTTTGTTATCAAATCGGATTCAAGGACCCTTCCTATTTTACCAAATGCTTTCGCAAGCAATTTGGCCGGACACCTCAGCAAGTTCGTCCTGAATCTGAAATTTCTTAGTTCTTCTTTCTTTACTAAAAATCCATCTTTTTTTTCTGAAAATCGGTATGCAACCTAATTACCAGATTTTGAGATGATTTTTCTTTTTATACACTTTACTTTCATTACAAATGAAGCAGAAATTAAATACACCAGACCCAGTTGAAAGTGCCGAAAATCGTAATCGTCGTAAGTGGATTCTGATTGAGGTCATTTGTATCGTATTCATCATCGTTTTTTTTGTGATATTGTATAAATACTCAATGTGAGGATGAGGTTTTTTCATGATAATTAAAAAAGACGAAAGGAGGTGCGAATTCCACATTAAAGCACTAAGAATATCGTATTTAACGGTTAATTGTATCAAAAAAACAAACAAAGGAGAGAAATTATGCGAATGAAAACGCTTGTTATTAGTGTCATTTTGATTATGGCGCTAAGCTCAATTGCAATGCCTCAGTCACTGGTTCGTGAATCTTTTACTTATCCAGCGACTACTCTGGCTGGTTTAGGTTCTGCTGGTAACGGATTTAGTGGTTCCTGGGTAAATGATGAGGCTAATGGCATTGAAGGTTTAGTGTCAATTAGTGGGACGAGATTTGCTTATGCTGATCTCAATTATGAGATTCCTCATGATAGCCTTCATCTTCAGG
>Ga0209506_1000035_pt1 | contig 173122 bp, 166 predicted proteins | sample AD_JPNHG2_MetaG_FD_184409 | JGI IMG/M metagenome (GOLD analysis project Ga0209506, IMG submission 184409) | Active sludge microbial communities of municipal wastewater-treating anaerobic digesters from Japan - AD_JPNHG2_MetaG (SPAdes) (version 2) | ecosystem: Engineered > Bioreactor >...
ATCATAGATTCCTGCAACAATCCCGTGGTGGGCTACGATGGCAGACGTAAATCTCATTCTGCTTTAGTAGTTATGCAGAAGTTAGCTAAAAATGTTTAGCTTCTTCGTGAGATCTGCGGAACGTCGGTTTTATTGGTATTGTCACCAATTTTAAACAAACTGCTATGTTGTACAAATCTAAATCAGGCTTATTTTATACCTGACTTCGCCAGAAGAAGGATGCGAAGGTAGTGTTTACTGAATTTTATGCAGAAAGACACAGCCTTCTCATTAGAAAATATTGCATTAATCAAAAAATTGGTTCGGAGACCAACTTTTTTGCATCAGTCCTGGCGGAGCTGGTGGTCGAAGCAAGTCATTCATCCCATCTGAAAAAGCATAAGCAACAAGTTCAATCAACCGGTATCGATCAATAGGATTCTGGACTTCACCCCCGACGAACTTCTCAAGACACTGGGGTTTGAAGATACAATTTCAGACCGGAGTTTGTATCCCCGGGTAAGTATTTCGCCATGTGGATCTGCTATGTTCATATATAGAAAAAACCGGCATGCTTATGTTGGGTATTGATTGCTCACACTCCATTTTTGCATTTTTTATGGAGATCGAAGCCATATTATGCTGTCAATTAACATTTCTTTGCGCAAAATAATACATAGATATATATACAATACAATAATCAATATCATATATTCATCGTTATGATGAATGGTAAATGCACGAAATGTAGGAATCAATGAAAACAGGGAGGAACACATGGCAACAGCACATCGGATCAATTACCTGTACGGAGCATTCTCCGTCATGCTGATTATCCTGCTCGGGGTAACAGCATGGGGCATGATCGCATTCGCCTGAAAACCCCTCACCTTTTCTCACCGCCACCACCCACCCCCTGTTCCGGGGAGCACACGAGGCTTCCCGGAACGTCCTACTGGTTCCCGTAGGATTGGAGCAGCATCATTTCCCCGGACGCGAGCGATGGCATTCGTTCATAGGCAGCGGTAAACACACGCAGTGTTCGGACAATCGAGCGGGGTACGATGCGTGATCAAGCGATCCGGACCTGATCTGGGTGTGGAATTGCTGCCTGCGAGAGCCGGTAGGAAAAGAGCTTATTCCGGCCGATACTCGCCCCGGTCATTCCCGGGCCACCCTGATCGTTGTTATTTTCGCGATCCTCGGCGGGGGTATGATTGTCAGTGTTTGACGAACAAGAATATTTTCTCTCTTTCATACCAGGGGGGACTCCCCCCTTTCCCCCTGAATCCGCGACTCATCCACGAGAAAAAATGATGCAGGGCGCGTGTCCCGCTGCCCTGATAGTTGCCCTGGAAAGTTTATAGATACCCGTTTCTCCGGAGCCATTCGACCTGCGGCCCGGTATACCGGTAGATGATATCGCACTTGTCGTCCTGGAAGCTCCAGGGGACAACAATGAGGATATCCCCCTCGCGAATCCAGACTTTTTTCTTGATCTTCCCCTTGATCCTGCCCATCCTGGTGACCCCGTCAAAACACCGCACCCGGATGTGGTTGGCACCCATCATCAGTTCGGCGCAGGCAAAAATCTCCCGGTTCCGCTTGTTCGGGAGGCGGACCCTGATTATCTCTTCTGGTTCTCCGGGCCCCTTCTTATCGGTCAGTCCATCAACTCCAGGTAAAAATTTTTTGCGTTCCTAACTTATGAAACTGTCTCACGGCAACCTGACGGTAATCCCCGCTGGCGAATGACCGGGGGAAAAGGGGCATTCCGGCCACTGTTGCATGGAGTTACCCAAGCCCGTTTCCCAACGAGATACGACCAGGCGGAAAAGGACCGTGGTGACGAAGCCCCCGTGATTCTGCGGGGCTCAAAGGACGAGGAATGGACGGTCAGCCGGGAGGTGGCCAGCAGGCTCGCGACCTTTATCCTCCGGAGATCCTCGATGACCTCATCCCCCGATCGCCACCTGGAAACGTGGCATTTCCCGATGCCACGATGATGTCAGACATTACACCAGGGTGAGGGGAAATGGTTTAAAAACGCCTCCAGCAAACCAGAGAGTAGTCTGGCGATTCTATGATCGAATGGGCGGTTATTTCAATCCTGCTTGGCACGCTCTTCCTGGTGCTCTACCTGTATGTCCGGCAGGGCAGCAGGATCGAGTCGCGGGCCAGGGAGATCTTCGAGGCCTGGCAGGCTGCAGAGCAGGACGCCGTTTCCCGGTGGCAGACCCTCGAACTCGAACGGCTCTCGGACGAGAAGGCAAAAGTTCTCTTCGAGGGCTGGAGAGCCCGGGAGGAGGAGGCGATCAGGGCCGATGCCATCAGGAGGAGCGAATCGGTAACCCGGGGGAAAGTAACCGAGCACCTCGTCCCATTCTTCCCCGGGTTCCCCTACGACCCCCGGGACGCCCGTTTTCTCGGAAGCCCCGTCGACCTGATCGTTTTCGACGGCCTCGCTGAAGGCAGGATCAGGGAGATCGTCTTTGCCGAGATCAAGACCTCCCGGAACCCTTCGCTCTCCCGGAGGGAGCGGGATGTGCGGGACTGCATTGGAAAACGGCAGGTTAGCTACACGCTGCTGCAGGTGCCGCCCGGAACGGACGAATGAGTGATTCCCGGCAGGTGCTGGAGTTCTTCCCCGGAGGAGTGCCAGGCGTGGGACCTCTCCTTCCCGTCAGGAAATAACCAGGACCAGGGACACCGTGTCCCGGGCACCTCCTCCCTCTCCGGTCAGAACCGCCTTGACCGTGATCCCACGCGGGACATCGCCGGGAACCACGAACCGGTAGCCGACGCTCTTCGGGTACGGCGGATCAACGGTCCCAAGGTCGAACGATTCGTGGTAGAGGAAGAGAACCCGCACATCGAGACGGAGCGATACCGGCTCGTTGAATCCCCCTCCCGGCTCTATGGTCATCGTGTACTGTATTGCCTCGCCTGGCCGGGCACGGGCCTCGACCGGGACGACCAGGAGCCGGAACGATGGCGGCCCCTGGATGGCTGCAGGAGGCACTGTCGCGACCGGTGATAACAGCGGCGGGGACGGGAGAGTGGCCGCAGGCTCCCCGGTAACCGGGGTGCCTGGAGAAGACACTCCAGGGAGGGGTTTTGGCCGGGCAGGTGTAGTCGGCTCGGGTATTTCAGGAATACTGAATACGAGAACGGCTATGACCCCGACCAGGATGACGGCGATGGTAGCGGGGATAAGGATCCTTGTCCGGGGAGACATCTCTGTTCAGGTGTTCGAACCAGGAAAAGAAGAACCCCGCGGTAGGGCCATGGCCTTTGTCACCCGAGCAGAAAGGGGGAGTGCCCAGGTGACCAGGCTCATCCAAGATGGTGCGAGCTACAGTGCCCGCACGGAGGGTCCTGCGATCTCATATCAGGGTCTGTGTCGAATGGGAATTCCACAGTAACACCAGAGGGTATTCGCAGAACAGGTTTGAGTTATGCAACCGAGAAGAAAGATATTTCGGTTTCATCTACCACCGCGGTTCCGGATACGGGAATACCGACATAACGGGGATAGTGAGCAGAAAAGTCAGGATTAACCCGCACAGGCCGGGTCCCGGGGCTATCCTTGTTCATGCGGTCTGTATAGTTGGATGAAGAATGAATCTCAAGCGGTGAACATGCAAAAACCGTACCGGATCAATACCGGATTTCATCATAGTCCAGGGTTCTTTGGAAAAGTTACCTGCGCTCCCGGTTTCTACCGGCGGTATTGTGCCCGGAAAAAGGGGTTGTTCCGCCAGGGTTGAAATCGTCCATGCCGAAGCAGAGCGCTGAAGCTACCTGATAAGCCCGGGAATGACAGCGTGCGGTTTCAATCAGGTGCCTGGTTTGCCAGGCCAGCGCCCGTTCCCCTGATGGTTTTGTTTTTCAGATCTGTTACCAGCATCACGCAGAGGACCAGGGAAATACTGGAAATTGCCAGCGTGATGACCATCGCCACAATGATCATCGCTCCCTGCACCGCAGAAAACCCCACCCAGAGGAGGGCTGAAAAGCTGGCAAGGAAGTAGATTATCCAGAATTTCCGGTCTGCCAGCACCTTATGAAGCATGATGCTGTAGTCAGATGACATAGAAAGAGGAGGGAGGAAGCTTCGATATTAATTCCTCAGCTGTTCATTCATCAGATCGATGAATATCGGGGAAGTCTGAAAGGGGAATTACAATCCGCTGAGAAAGATATCAATATTTTGAAGGATCTGGTCGATTCCTTCTGCGATGAAGATCAGAATACCCATTGTTACCCCCCCCATCCACTGTGCGAACTGGACGAGCGGGGCCGATGCCATATCCTGCCCGTCTCCATATGATATCATGAGCATGAGCCCGATGAAGATCATCCCGGCCAGCAGTATGATGAGGAGCAGGAGGGCAATCATGATCATGGTCGTGGGGCTCGATCTCATAATCTTCAACGGAATTGATGATCCTTCACACTATAAAGATTCGTTGTTATCCTCTTTTTTCGAAGTCGCTTCGTTCTCCAGTGGTCTCTCCCTCTGTTCCATAATCAGCATGATGCAAAGGAGAACGGAAAAGCCAAACACGATCATCGTGATGAAAAGGCTCGCAAAGATCATCACTCCCTGGACGGCCAGAAATCCTACCCAGAGGAGGGCTACGAAACAGATCAAATAATAAAAAACCCACGTTCTGGCGTCTTTAAATATCATGATTGCGAGTATAATCCAATGATAGGCATAAATATTACTATCTGATCTTACTGTTATTCGCGCCGTTCATTATCAACCATGAGTGTCACAGGTGTCGCATCTGGTCGACCAGGTGCAGCACCTCTGAGATGTCGGCAAGGGTCACATCGGCTTGTTCGCTCCACTCTTCGTGAAAGTTCCGGTCCCCGTAGCGGGCATGCGCGGTCATCATCCCCATCTGCCTTGCAGGGGCGATATCCCGGCGGAGACTGTCGCCCACCATCAGCACTTCCCCGGGATGCCGCCCGAGCCGCTCCAGCGCATATCGGAACACCTTCGGATCGGGCTTGTAGGAACCGGTCATGTCCGAGGTGATAACCAGGTCAAACATCCCGGAAAGCCCCGTCCTCTCCAGCCGGGTAATGGCATTCTTCCGGTGGGCATCGGTTACCACCGAGAGGGAAAGCCCCCGCGCCCGCAGCTGCGTCAGGGTCTCCTCAATGGCCGGGTAGGGAGCAAGGTGCCGGATTTTCATGTCCTCGTATAGCCTGCAGCATTCGTCAAATGATTCCTCCGAGTAGACCCCGTGATCCTTCATGAAGTCCCGCAGGTGTTCAAGGTCTTCGAAGTCCCGCCCGTTCTCCCGCAGGAAGTAGAAGAGAAGGTCCCGGGTCCGCTCGAGTCCAAGGCGGCGATTGACCGCTTCACAGGCTGCAATCTTTGTCTCGACGAAATCGAAGAGCGTGTTGTCCATGTCGAAGAGGACCGTGGTTATCGCTCGATTTTGAGTCTGCTCAGGTTCCTGCATAGTTCAAGCTCCCTGGTAAATTCTGCGTGCAGTGCCTTGTTCCTGGATACCAGCTTCAGGCTGTGGCGCCGGGCTCCCTTGCCCCGAAATTCGCCGTAGATGAATGCCGCATTGCACTTCACCACACCGAACGTGACGGCGAGCCGGGAGAGGAGGGCTATCGCCGCTGATGGCGCGCAGTCCCGGACCTCGATGGTATGTGGGAATTCGAAGAGGTAGTGGGCCACACCTTCAGCCCTGCAGAGCTCCGCAACATTGGAGTCAGCGGTGAGATGGATAGGTGCGCTGTATTTCTCCCGCTCGAACACTTTCAGTGCCTTGACGATGAGGAGGTCGTTCTTCTCCTTGTCCGCGGTTGCCGGCTCACCGGTCCTGATGATCTGCGCCTTGTCCCGGATCTTCTGGAACTCCGCGAGTGCTCCGTATGCTGCAAGGCGGGACCGTTTCATCTTCCGGTTGACCAGCTCGTCAAGCACCTTCCCTTCGAAGGGAGCCATCCTTTTGAGCTGGCTGATGACCTGCGGGAGGTACTTAGTGTTGAGTGCGCTCTCGATCTCGGCCTGAACGATATCAACAAGGAGAAAATCCGATGCATCAATCCCTGCCCGAGAGGGGAAACCATCGTAGAGCAGGTTGGTGTCGAGGCTGAAGAGCACGGTCTTGTTCATCGCTCGGGAAGTGGCCTTGAGGTTCTCGAACCCCTCACTGTTGCGGTACGAGATGATTCCAGCCACTAACAGAGACTGGATCACATCGTTGTAGGACGGCATGTCGTAGGCAAGTTCCCCAAAGCCACTGGCGGCATCCTCAAAGTCATCCCGGGAACACATCCCGCTCAGGACGAACCCTGTCCGGGATTCTTTGAGGACGACGATATCGAAATCATAGAGGGGATATTTTATCACCACCGGCCCCTTCATCAGGTTCAGGAGAACCTGGAGTTCGGGGATCTCGATGGCGACCTCAGCATCCATCGCGGGCCCTCACTGCCTGTGCCTTGAAGTCATGCAGCCGGTGGAACTGTCGCGGGATCATCTGGAACGGTTTTGCCACGTCAACGGTCGTGGAGATCTCCAAGTAGAAGACGTGGTCAACGTCATCGAGTTTGATGGGGAGGAGTATACCGGCAACGGTTGCTTTCCTCCCGGGCGTGATGTCGATGGCGACCTTGGCTCCGGCCTTCTTTTTTCCGCTGATTCTCGTGTGGAGTTTCCGGAATGCGTCCACGATGTCTGCCTGATCCACATCGATCGACTCGATCTCTGGTGAGAATCCCATGGCCCGGGAGATGATGAGGACACCCTCTTCCGCAAGCACTGCCTGGTCCCGGAAGGGCGCTTCGACCGCGATGTAGACGGTGTCGGGGAAGTACTGCGCCTCCCTGGTGATGGCGTAGTAGGTGTTCAGGAGCGCCCAGACGGACCGGCCGAGAAGGGTGATATACACCCGCTCAGAGCTCAAGTCGCTCCCCTTCCTGGACAACCCGGACCTCTTCAAAGGTGTCAGCGAACCACTGGTGCCCGGTAGTGTGGACCGGGATGATAACCTTCGGCTCGATTTGGGTGATAATCTCTTCGAGGTCTTCCCGTGAGGCATGTCCCGAGGCGTGGAACCCCTTTACCGTTTTTGGCTTCACCCCGTACGGTTCCCTGACCATCTCCAGTCCATGGACCCGCATCCCGAAGAACTTCAGCCATTCCCAGAGGCGCTGGAAATCGATAACCATCTCTTCGGAGAACGCCTCACACGAAGAGTAGATATAATCTCCACCGTCCGGCGAAATGTCGAGGAGGTGGTTCATATCGTAGAACGAGAAGCATACTACATAGCTCTCGGGAGCGCTCGAGATTTCGCGGTGCCCGATGAGTCTTCCCCCGGATGCGACTGCTAGTTCCTCCCACGCCGACTTCTTCTCCGCTTTCAGGGCGTCATAGACGAGGATCTCCTCGAGCCTCGCCACTGGTTCGACACGGTTGAGGGTCTGGAGGATGTAGGCGTCCTTAGCGGTGGCAACCAGGCTCCTGCCCGATTTCTGCGCGATGTCAAGGAACATTTCCAGGCGTTCGATGTTCCGTGCCGAGAAATCGGCAATCACGATGGCCGGTGATTCATCGACCACGGCCCGGCAGGTTTCATACACGGTCTGCTCGGATACAGAGTTCGTCGGGCAGGCCTCGCCACCGGCATTCTCTGCATCATCCCTTCGGGCACGGGTTCCCTCGGTTATGAGGACATCGGCCCCCCTGGCACGGCTAGCAAATTCCCGGGTCTGGTCCGCGTGCTTTCCATGGACCCGGAAGTCTCCGGTGTATGCGATGGTCTTGGTCCCCTCGATAATGAAGGCCGTTGCTCCGTAGATGGAGTGGTCGACCGGGTAGGCCGAAATCTCGAAGGGGAGGGTCCCGCAGGAGAGGCACTGGATCGGCGGGGGATTGAATTTTTTCCTGGAGGAGGGCGCGGTTGGCCGCATGTTTAGGAAATCAACCAGCCCGGCGCAGGGCTCTGTCATGCTGTAGAGAGCTCTCCCCACGTATGGTGCATCTCTCTTCGATTCCAGGGTGAATCCTTCCTCTCCGGACCTTGATTTGAAGGTGCAGTAGGTTACATCAGAACCGAAGACCTGGTTCTGGGTATCCTGCATCGCCTTCATCAACGCCAGGGTCGTGCACGACCCGATTACAGGAATGGCCTCGTTGAGCAGGCCCATGTATCCCATGTGATCCATGTGGGCATGGCTGATGAGGGCGGCACAGATGTTCAACGAGGGGAACTGGTCCACCGCGATGTCTGCCGGAACCAGGTCCGGGCGGTAGATGTTCAACCGGGGAATGAAGTTCAGGAGTAGGAGATCATGGATCCCGCGGGATGGCCGCGGTTTCAGGAATTCCTCGTAGTAGGCACTGTTCTTGCTGAAGTTCATCCCGAAGTCGAGGAACACCCCCCTGCCCTGGTCTTCAACAAATATCTTGTTGCCACCGATTCCATTCGCGCCGTCATACACCGTGAGTGAGACCATGCGGGAACACCCCCTTCTCCCGACCGTCATTCTCCATCGAAATCGAACCCCCGGAACCATGCGCCGGACCATGCGCCGGCGCGGTCGTTACCATCTTGAAGATACCTTTTTTCCCCAGCATAAGTGTTCCCCCCCTTCAGTCTCACGGCGTGAGGCTGGTTCGCGGTCGTCTATCCTCCGATGGCGATTTCCCAGGGTCTCATCACCGAATAACGCCCGGTTCAGCTGCTATTCCTGCAGATCGTTCTTCACTTCCTCCAGGATTTCACTTGCCCCGGAAAAGCCAAACACGATCATCGTGATGAAAAGACTCACTCCCTCCGACAGCCAGAAATCCTACCCAGAGGAGGGCTACAAAACAGATCAAATAGTAAGAAGCCCACGTCCTGGCCTCTTTAAATATCATGGTTGCGAGTATAATCCGATGAGGGCTCGAAGGTATGAAGTTTATTCCACTTCTTTCTCTACACCTTTTCTCTTCCGGGGGGAATCCTTCCAGAGGTTTGACTTTTCGTTGAAGATAAACATATATTGCTTTCCACGCTTCTCCTGGATGATGTATCCCAGCTTTGCAAGACGTAAGAGATCGGTTCGCGCCGTCTGATAGACCGTGTTGTACACCTGCATGACCTGGCGGATTGTGAAGTATTCATCAGAATGCTCCATCATCTCACGAAGGATATTTGCCTGGCGTGGGTTGATCTCCTTGATCTCTCGGATGATAGCTTTCGTCGCGCGCTGTACGGCCTGTTGTTTCTCAAGATATACGAGAAGATCAGTCAACGCTTCATTAATACAGGACAGGTTATATTGGAGAAAATACGTTACATCTGACCCGTCATATTCGGTATGGAGATATGCCAGGGTGTACTTCTTTTTTGACCGCAGGATGATCCGCGAGATTGGCATATACTCGAAGAGCCAGTATCCCCGCGAAAGTACGTACCAATAAAAGATGCTCCGCGCGGTACGACCATTCCCGTCGTTGAACGGGTGAAGGTACCCGATGAGGTAATGGAGCACTACCCCTTTGATGACCGGGTGAATAAAGGTATCAGGATTCGCTTTGCTCCCTGCGATATCGCTATTCGCGAAGGCACAGAGGTCCTCAATGAATCCCTCAATCTCAGAAAAGTCCGGAGGTGTGTGATATACCAGGCCGGTTTCCGAATCAGCCACAACAACTTCATTTGTCGTCCGGAAATGTCCAACAGCCGCATCATCGATCGTCCCTCTTGTCACGATCTGGTGGATCTCGAGGATGAACCCAGGAGAGAGTGGTTTTTCTTTCTTTTCCCTGATGAATCGCATCGCCTCATAATTATTCAGAACCATCCGCTCGGCGTTATTTTTTGGCTTCTTCCCTTTCCGCAGCATCTCTTTGGCATTTTTACGGGTAGTTGCCGCCCCCTCTAAAATACTCGAGGCAATGGCTTCTTCCATGAGTGAATTGACGATGTGGGACTCCTCAAGGGTAATCGTCTTGTTATGGATGCGTAATGTCCCGGAAAGGTACCGATCGATGGTATGGAGGCTTTTTACTATCTCGGGGATAAACGAGTAAGTAAGGGGAAGACGTTTGAACGGGACGTGTTCATACCGCAATACCCGGAGCAATTTCATGATCGCCCAGGTTGCTTTTCTTCGCTCTGGATCAGGTATCCTGTATTTCAGTTCGTCCCAGGAAAGATAGCGGCGATTATATTCAGCGACTTCCTCCAGAAGCTCCGGATCTTTCACCAAAGCAGCAGTGAACACATGGTTCCAATCAGACGGGGGCCGTTCGGGAAGTTTTTGCATTATGTTACCAACACTAAATACTAATTTAGTATATTTTAGTAGTTATTAGTTGTGCTATCAATTTGCATTTTCCCCCTCGAACTCGCTACTAATTTATTAGATTTTAGTTTTACCTGACTTCGCCAGAAGATGGATGAGAAGGAAGGGTTTATATAATTTTATGCTAAAACAACACAGCCCTTTTCATTAGGTAATACAGCCAAGATTAAAAAGAAAATGCGAGTGGCAGGAATCGAACCTGCGAACTCCTGTGAGAACCGATCTTGAGCCGGTCACCTTTGGCCGCTTGGTTACACTCGCTCCTGTACTGGTACGCGTAACTCCGTTATAAAGTCTTGAGATAGCGCCCCGTTTTCTCAGAAAAACCATCCATATAAAATGGGCCAACCTGCATACAGGGAACCGGGTATGAACGACAGCTCCTTAAAAAGATCGGGATATGGCCAGGACAGCGCTCTTCACCAGGTCCATTCAGTCCCCGTCAGGCCGTCACCTTTTCGGAAACGATCTCTTCCACCGCCCGGACGAGTACATCCGCCTCATCGTTGGTCGTGTAACACCCAACCGACGCCCGCACCGTCCCCCGGGTATCCAGGGACATGGTGAGCGGCTGGGCGCAGTGCATCCCGGAGCGGACGCAGATCGCAGCCTTCTGGTCGAGGCGGAAAGCCACGAGGTCCGGGGCCATTCCCGTGACGTTGAACGAGATGACCGTGCTTCCCAGGGGACTGTATACCGTCACCCCGGGTATTGCCGACAGCCCGGCATGGATCCGCTTTCCGACATCCCTCTCGTGCCGGTGAATGGCCTCGACACCGAGCCTCTCAACGAGCCCGATGGCCGCCCCAAGCCCTATCACGCCCGGGATATTAGGCGTGCCAGGCTCGAACCGGGCCGGGCAGGGGAGGAGGGTGAACCGGTCGAGACTGACATCGGCAACCATCCCGCCCCCGTAACAGGAAACGGCGAGCGTGCCGGGATCGGCGATGTACAGGGCCCCCGTCCCCTGGGGGCCAAGCAGCCCCTTGTGCCCGGGGATGGCCAGGTAATCGAAGAGGTCGGTCCGGGGCATGGGCAGGTGCCCGATGGACTGGGCGGCGTCCACCAGGATGGCAGCACCGGCATCATGGGCGACCCGTGCCAACCCCTCCACCGGAAGGACGGTGCCGAGTACGTTGGTCATGTGGTTGACCGCCACCAGGCGGGTGGAACGCCCCACGGTTTCCTGGAAATCGTCCTCCCGGACATACCCGTTTTTCCCCGGGACGACCTTCACCCTCACCCCCCGGTCCCGCAGGGCCAGCCAGGGGACCAGGTTGGCGTGGTGCTCGAGATCGGTGGTCACCACCTCGTCCCCCTCCTTCCAGCAGATCCCCTGTGCCACCAGGTTGATGGCCTCGGTGGTGTTCCGGGTAAAGACGAGACGATCGGCGGGCACACCCAGGAACTTGCCCAGGCGGGCCCTGGTCCCCTCATACGCTTCAGTGGTCCTGCGCGCCAGCCGGTGTGCTCCTCTCCCGTGGTTTGCGGAGTACTCGAAGAAGTAAGCTTTCATCGCCTCCACCGCACACCGGGGGGTCTGGCTGGTGGCGGCCGAATCGAGATAGATGCAGGTGGAGAGCACCGGGAACTCCTCGCGGAGGGCGGCGAGATCGTACATCGGGAAAACTATTACCGCGGGCAGGGATGAGGGTTGCCCTTCCGGCCGGGGGAGCCCGGCCAACCTTTAACCGTCACGTCAGCCAAGGGAATAAAGTACGATGCATGGAAACGGTCATTGATGCGGCCATCGATGGGGAGATACCCGAACTCCTCCACCAGGTGGCGGCCCGGGAGGGAATCGACCCGGACCAGGTCCGGGGTGCTGTCCTGGAAGGCAGCATGGTATTCATGCAGAGAGGAGACCATGCTCTAGGCATCGGCAGGGGCCTGTGCACCCGGGTGAACGTGAATATCGGGACCTCGAGCACCCGGGTAGCGCCCGAAGAGGAGGTGGAAAAAGCCCGGATTGCCGAGCGCTTTGGTGCGGACACCATCACCGACCTCTCCATGGGAGGGGATATCCGGTCCATCCGGGAGTCCATCATCCGCGCTACCACCATCCCTCTCACGACCGTGCCGATCTATGAGACCGCAGCGCGGGTGGGACTCGCACACATGACCGAAGCAGACCTCCTCTCCACCATCCGGGACCAGGCCGCCGCGGGGGTGAGCTCCATGGTGCTTCATTTCGTTGACCGAAAGACCCTCGGTCTCATGGAGCGTGAACAACGGATATCGGGAGTGGTCTCCAAAGGCGGTTCGCTGACCTGTGTCTACATGCACCTCCATGACCAGGAGAACCCCTTCATCGAACTGCTCGATGAGATCCTCGGTATTTTCCGCCGGTATGATACCGTCCTTTCCCTCGGCAACACGGCACGGGGCGGAGGGATCCACGACGGATGGGGACCGGCCCAGCAGGAAGAACTGCGAAGGAACTGTGCCCTGGGAAGATATGCACGGGAGCAGGGCATCCAGGTCATTATCGAGGGAGCAGGCGGGCATGTCCGGTACAACCGTATCGCTCCCCTTGTCCGCTCCTACAAGAAAGCCGCCCCCTACCCCCTCTTCGTAGCCGGCCCGCTCCCCACCGATATTGCACTTGGTTATGACCACATCGCCGGGTGTGCAGGGGCCGCCGCCGCCAGTGCGGCCGGTGCAGATTACATCTGCTCCATTTCGCCGTCGGAACACCTGGGACTGCCCGGCCCGGACCAGGTCAAGGAAGGGCTGATCGCCTTCAGGATCGCGGCCCATATCGGGGATATCGTGAAGTATGGGAAGGACGCCGCCGATAAGGAGATCTCGCTGCTCCGGTCCGGGTTGGATCGCGAGGGGCAGTTCAGCCGTGCCCTGGATGAGCAGAGAGCACGGGACCTGGCGGGAGACACCCCGGGATGTTCCATGTGTGGTGACTTCTGTGCAATCCGCCTGATGAAGGCACTTATGGCGGAACGTCGCCGGGAACGGTGAAAAACCCGGGGATCCTTCACATGAAGTCGGCAAGCCCCATCTGCTGGGACTTTTCCTCTCCGAAGGTGGACTCGATGGCCCGGTCGAGCACCATCACTCGCTGCCTGGTGTACTCCGAGACCCTGTACTTCTCGCAGATCTGCCGGGAAACCTCGAGGTATTTCTTGACCGAGCCCTCGTGCACGGTGGGGACGATGTTGCCGCCGCAGCGCGTGCACTTGCCGGCAAGCGGCATCCGCCGGTAACTGGCATTGCATTTGGTGCACCTGAACTTCTGCTTGGAGAAGGCGGATAGGTTCCCCATGAGATCGCGGATGAAATGGGTGGTGAGCACCCGTTCGGCAACGTCATCCTGGTCAACCGCCCGGATCTTCCCGGCAAGGGTGAGCTCGGCTTCGAGCTTTTCGAACATGCTCTTGAGCTGGGTGTAAGCGGACTCCAGCGGCCCGGCCGAGATATCGGAAGTGTCGTGAGTGAAGAGAAATCCTTCGAGAGCCGCCGCAGTCCCCAGCCGGTTCTCCACGCGGTCGATGTATTTTACGACATCTCGGGGATGCGAATAGTCCAGGGCCGCCTGGTAGAGCTCGAGCGGGTACCTGGAGACCACATCAAGGTTGTGGCTCTCCTTGTCGATCTCCTCAGGGTCGATGGCCGTGGTCAACACCAGGGGGGCGTCCATGGTCCCGCCCCGTGACTCGGGGAGGAATGCACGGGAGAAGTTGATCAGGGCGTCGAGGAGGAGCATTATGCAGTCCTCGTCGCCATCGCACTGCCCGGTGAAGATACCGTTCGCGCAGACCGTGTGCTCATCGGTCACAGTCAGGCAGAATACGCGGTCTTCCAGGCAGGGGACAATATCCCGGTGGAGGATGTGATCGGTGAGCACCGAAGTACCGGCCATGACCGGCACCGGGTCGCCCACCTTCAGCTCCACGGCGCGGATCTTCCGGAGGTAGCAGAGATCCCAGACCAGCATCGCGTGGTCAGGGGTCACGGCCAGCACCCTCCCCTGCCGCGTCTCGAACCGGATGATATGTTCCGGGGCCCGGTGGATGGAGACCGAAGTGACCCTCCGCAGGTGGGGTTTTCCCTCCCGGTCGATTGAACGGGTGAGATAGGTCTGCTGCGGGTCGGAGTGGTAGGTCCCCAGCCGGTCGATACCCGGTCGGGAGAGATCGAAATTTTCTGCCACGAACTGGCGCAGGGGCATCGTTTTCCAGGTCCGGCCGTCGAATACCTCGATAGCCGTGTCGCCATGGAAGCAGTTCCTCCGTTTTGCGGCATGGAAAAACGGGTGAGCGTACCCGACATTCGCCCTCGAGATCCCGATAATCCGCGCCAGGACCCCGGCGCTCGTGTGGGGGGCAAGACCGATTACCAGGTGCCCTATCAGGTCATCCCGTGAAGCGATCCGGTAGAACGGCGGCAGCCTGTACACGCGTTCCAGGAGATCGTCGACAAACGCGGCGGTGTGCACCATGTAATCAGCACAGGACTCGGAGACCAGGATATCCTGGGGTTTGAGCTCCACAACCTGGTCAGGGCGGGTGAGGGGAACGCCATGGATATCGGCCGGGTACCCGAGCTCGGCCAGCCGGGCCGGTGCCACACCGATCTCTGCCGGTCGGAAATGGGTGAGGGGGAGGTCGATCATGTCGAACCGGACCGTGCCGTCCTTGAAGACAAAGAGTTCATGCTCGGCCCGGAGGATGCCCTTCTCGATCTCCTCGACGGCCCGCTCCCGCGAGATGAGTCCTTTCACCCCCTTCACCAGGCTTACCGGCTGCTCCCGCTTCCCGAGTCGCTCGGTTGCCCGGGCATACTCCTGCTTCACGTTCAGGCTGACAACCTGCGAACAGGTCGTTGACACCTTGCAGGAGGGGCACTCGGATTCGCTCAGCTCCCGCCTGCAGCGTGGACAGGAGAAGACAGGGATGGTGTGCGTGCCGCACTCGCACCGGTTCCGGAACGTCACAGCCCCGCAGGCAGGACACCGGCGCTTCCCGGTCTCGATCTGGATGACCCCCCCGTCCATGTTCGGTTCGGGGGCATGGTTGGCTGCTTCCTGGAACGAGCGGCGGGAACCCCCTGCCGCTCCCAGAGGAAAGAGGGAATGGGGAGGGGGATTCATCTTCCTTGGCCTGGACTTGCCGGGCCGGCCCATTCTCCCACCGATACGAGTCCCTGCCTTCGAACGCATAAGGAACCCCGAGAGGTGCATGGCGGCGGTGAGCCCGTCGCCCTGCGGGACCGTGTCCCATACCTCGCGCTTCCTGAGCTGCAGGTCGAGCCCGAGACAGGCCAGGAAGACCATGTAACTGCTGATGCAGATCATGCCTTCACGGACCAGGTGCGGGACGAGGATCTCTTCGAGCAGCGCCTTGGTGCGGGCAGTGTTTGGCAGGACCAGGATCCCGTGTCGGACCTCCCCGGTCTCCGAGACCAGGCCGGCCAGCTCCTGCAGCTCATCGGAGCTGATATCGTCCCAGAAGTAGGTGAAAGCAGGGTGGAGGAACTGGCCGTCACAACAGCGTGATATCGCCTCCAGCTCGTTCTCCGGGCGGGTACCGCCGCCTTCGAGCTTCCACCACTCTTCACAGTACGACGGGGGGATGAGGGGGTGATTGTTTTCGAGAAATTCCCCGTAGCTGATCAGGATCTCCCCGATATCGAGGATCCGGTCTATGGAGGGGGAAATTGATTCGGCCGCGGCATGGTCATCGATCCTGAGCACGTCCCCGTTCACGAGGCGCACGGTGGGTCCCTCGATGGAGTCGACCGGGACGATCCCTGCCGCCTTCCCGGGCCGCTCGATTTTCATCTGGGTTCCCACGGCAAGGAAATCGCCAAGGACATGCATGGTGGCCGGGTTGATACCGGCCGCGGCAAACCCGGTATTCCGCGACCGGCCGTAGCGCAACCGGAACCCCCCTTTCCGCATGGGATAGGAGAAGACCGGCCGACCCCCTATAAGGTCCCGGAGGTACTTGTCGCGGGGGAGGACCCGCTCCTCCTCCCCCTCTGAAAGGCTCTTTTCCGTAGTGGTGGAAAGTTCCGCGAGCCACTCCCACCCGTCCATCTTCATGGAACGGACGTACTTCTGGATCTTGGGGGCCTTGAGGGCAAGCCCTTCGGCGAGGACCAGGGCCATCCCGCCCCGGACGGCATTGGTCTCGATACGCTCGAGGTTCCGGTACCCCCTCACTTCTTCCTGCTCGGTCCCCTCCCCATCGATGCAGACCGGGCAATTGCCGACGATGAGGCGTATCTCCCGCTCGCCGGGGAGATACTGCAGGTTCATGATGGTATTGTACTGGCGGACCTCCTCGATGTACCGCTCCACCTCCTCGTGGCGGGGGATGTAGCGGTTTATCCCGAGCGCACGCCGCACGTAGTCCCCGACCAGGACCGACAGCGCCTGGGCAGTTCCTCCTGCACTGCGGATCGGGCCGGCATAGAAGATGCGGAGATACTCGGACCCGTCGTCATTCTTCCCGGTCGCCACCTTTGCGATCCCTTCGGTGGGCGCGGCCACCACTCCTTCGGTGAGCATGGCCATGGCGGTCCTGATGGCATGGTCAAGGATCTCCTCCCGCGTCTGCTCCCCGAACTTCCGCGCCACGAAGTCATCACCGATCCGGAGGGCAGCCTCCTCCCTGCTCATTGTCGCCTCAAGCTCGCGGATCCTTGTGGCAAGGCCTTTGATGGAGAGCAGCGCTTCGACCCGGTCGGCGAGGTCGCTAGCCACCGGTATCTCGACTTCCGTCCTAGGGTCGATTCCCTGTGCCCGCGCTGCTGCCGCAACCTCGAGCGCCCGGGAAAGGTAGGCCATGAGGTTTTCGGAATACTGCTCCATGGCCGCGGACCGCTTCACCATAGCTCTCTCTCAATCCCCAGGGACTTATGCCTTGGGATTTTCAGGCGTAAAAGATCCCTGTTCAGCCTCCATTCCCCTCATTTTCGATCGATTCCACCATGGCCCGGATCCCTTCCTCCCCCATACCCCAGAGCGTAAGCTCCGCGCATGACCGGAGCTCCTCGTCAGGACCGGTGTACAGCTCGCGCAGCCGGGCGAGGGCCGGGGCACCGATCCGGCAGAGTGCTGCAGAAAGGTATCCCCGGAGGGCCGGGTCCGCGCCCTTCATGGCCTCGATGAGCGGGTCGATCGCCGCGTTACCGGTATGTCCCAGGGCCGCTGCCGCATACCTGCGGAACCCCGGATCCAGGTTCTCTCCAAGGGCCGCGATGAGGGGCCTGACCGCCGGGGCACCGATCCGGGAAAGGGCAAGGGCAGCATACCAGCGCTTGTCAGGGCTCCCGCTTTCCAGGAGGAGGGCGATCAGCGGCCCCACCGCCACTTCCCCCTGCTCTGCAAGGCGTTTCACCGCCAATACCCGGACTGCCCGCTCCGGACTGCCCAGGTTCTCGATATCATCAGCAAGGGGCATGGCTAGGATCCACTCCTCCCTTCATCGCTCATCGTGGCTCCGGTCATGGTGACAACCCTTTGCGGGAGCGGTATCTCGATTCCTTCCCGATCGAGGGTTTCCTTGATCACCTGGAGGAGCTCCTTCTTGACACTCCACCAGACCCGAGAGGGAGCCCAGATATGGATCACGAGGCGGACACCTGATTCGCCGAGTTCGGAAACGAAGATACTCGGTGCAGGATGCTTGAGCACGAACGGGTGCCGGTCAAGGATCTCCCGGATGGCCCTGGTCGCTTTACCGACATCATCCGCGTACCCGATGACCACCCGGTACTCGAACCGCCGGGCAGGGTTTGTCACGAAGTTGGTGATATCCGAAGAAAAGACCTTTTCGTTGGAGATCCGGACATAAACCCCTTCATTCGTTTTCACGATGGTCGAGAGGATCCGTATCTGGCTCACGGTCCCTGAAATCGAACCGATCCTGATCGAGTCCCCGATGTCAATCGGTCGCTCGATAAGGAGGATGATGCCGGACCCGAGATTGGAGACGATCTTCTGGCTGGCAAAGGCGATGATCAACCCCACCGTCCCCCCAACGACCAGGAGCTGCGCGATGTCGATATCGAAGCTGGGAAGGGCGAACCACACTCCGATCAGGATAATGACCAGCTGAACGACCCTGACCAGCTTCTCGAGTTCTCCCCGGTCCACCCGGTCCGAGAGCGCCCGCTTCAGGTACATGCCAACGTACCGGGCGATGATGATGATGATCGCCACCAGGACCGCAAACACGATCAGGTCAAGCACGGTCAGCGGACCATAGATAACGGTGTCCAGGGCCATCCTAACCACCCACCCCAAACTCCATGACGAAGGGCAGTTTTTCAGCTATCAGCGTTTTTCGGGCCCGGGTGACCAGGATTGACGGTAACATCCCCTCTTCCAGGGGCCGGTCCTCGCACCTGATGTCCGCAATCTCCTTCGACAGGATATTCATGCGGCCTGCCATCGATACGCGATCCCCGTAGTACAGAAAGAGGGAGGTACAGTCAAAAACGACACGGGAGACCTCCACCCAGTTCCGGCTTTCGTTGGCGATGGAGAGGGCGAGCACTCCCTCTCTCAGCCTGTCCACCTGCGGGACGGAACCTGAGGGGACGCTCTCGTGGTACCGCGTGATGACCCCTTCTTCCGGGGGCCCGTAGAGTGAATACTTAGGCACTGACAGCGAGAAGATATCCAGGATATCAAAATCACCCTTCGATTCGAGAAATACGCCAATCTCTACCGGAAAGGTGAGGTACACGGTTTCAGCCGAGTCAGGCTCCATTGCCACCGGTGTGAAATGGATCTCGAGATACTTAGTGACTTCCCGGGGAAGGTTCACCGGCTCGACAGGATTGATGACGATCTTCCGCGAACCACCGGAGATGATCTTGGAGATGGCTTCAGGACCGCACCTCCGCTCGTACCGGTAAAACCCGTCTGACGGGTCGATCCGTATCGAGACCTCTTCCGAGTGGTAGGAGAATGAGTAATCAGACTCACCAAACACAAGGAACAAATAGCGACATCACATCAGATATAGGTTCGTGACCGTCATGGTCGCCCGGTATCTCCAGGGGCCGCCCCCGGTTCTTTCCGGGAACGGAGCTCCCTGATTGCCGACTCGAACACCGCTCTCGTCTGTGGATCTGCCGGTTCGCAGGCGTTCCGGAGCGGTTCAAGGGCCTCGGACCGTCCCATGGCCGCGAGCGCCATCGCCGCCCCCTGCCGCATACGTGGTTCGGAACCGGAGAGCGCTTTGACAAGGAGGTCAAACGACTGGTCTTTCTGCGATGAAAGGGCGATGACGATGTCCTGGCGCATATCGTCCGCGGAATCGGCAAAGAGATTGATGAGCGCCTTTGTTGCGGCCGGGTCACCCATCTTTGCGAGCGCGGTCACGATCCCCCTCCTGACCTCGGACGGGGCTTCGCGCCACGCTTCGGACAGGGCAGGGATGGCCGGAGACCCGATGAGACCTAGGGCGAAAGCTGCCCTGCTGCGGACAAAACGGTCGGGATCGGAGAGGAGCCCAATGAGCGGGGCGATGCCGCGCTCATCGCCAATCTCGCCCAGGGCGATAGCTGCTTTCCACCGCACACCCTCGTCCGGGTTATCGAGGACCGCGATCAGCGAGGGAACGGCCGGCGCCCCGATCTTACCGAGCGCTTCGGCGGCCTTCCAGCGGATCCCGCTGTACCGGTCGCCGGTGAGTGCAGAGACCAGGGCACCAGTTGCAGCAGGATCAGCAAGCTCACCGAGCGCCTCCACCGCATCATACTGCACGGCCATGTCACGGTTCCGGAGAGCACGGATGAGGCCGGCAACATCTCCCTGCTCCTTGAGCCGCTTCACCCCGGCAAACGAGGCGATCCTGCTCCGTACTTCCGCGATACTGCCTGTCCCGGTCCGGCCCTTGATACCGGACTGTATGGCGGCATCGGTCACCTCGTCCACCATCCGCTCATGCTCCCTGCGCATGTAACCGGAGACCGTCCCGATAACCAGGGCGACACTTATTAACATCAGAACCCTGAGGATGGCATCGTTATCGATCTCCCCGCCTGTCAGGTACGTCACCAGCAGCAGGACGGTGCCAAGCAGGATGGCCACGGATACACCCCGCGTCCCGTACCACACCGCGGCAAGGACGATCGGTATGTAGAAGAAATGGGAATACACCTCTGCAATCCCGAGATGCCAGTGCACGATGATCTCGAGGAGCAGTGCGGCAGCGGTGAGCCCGATCACCACCACCAGCCTGTAGTCCTGCATCCGTTCTCCCACACCACCAGGAAGGGCCATGTGAGATATTCTGGTGCAGGATGGCAATAAGCTGTTCCCGTTCCCCACCGGGGAACGGCCCCTGTGGGGGAAAGACCTGGTATTCTCCGAAAGGACACCCGGTCTGCCGCGCAATCAGGCGCCCGGGGTGCCGGTTGCCACCGCTATACACTCCGCAGTGGTCCCGATCCTCACCGCAGCCCTGCACATGTCGGGCACGTAGGAAAACGCCTTGCCGCTGTTGACCATGATGGTCCCGAACCGCTCCATGGCAGGGGAGACGACCATGCAGGTATCGGCATATACCCGTGCCCCGCTCTGTTCGATGACCGCGACCGCGTCGCGGGATGCCTCGATAACCTTTCGTGCAGAGAAAACATAGACCGGTATCTTCACCCGTTTTCCGGCAAGCAGCCCGGCAATGACCGAGAGTTCCTCGGGTGAACAGTGGGGACAGCCCAGGGCAACGGCATCAACCGGGATCCCGCTCCAGAGGGCAGCAACTTCGCCCGCAGTCACCGGGAGGTATTCGAGGTCCGCCACATCGTAGGAGAATATCCGTGCCTCGGGGGTGATGCCTTCGACATGGTAGAGAGCAACTGCCCCGGACGCCGCCATCGCCGCGCCCAGCGCCTTTAGCTGGTCCCGCCGGGGCCTGATGCCGGAGAAGAAGGGGATGCGGTTTCCTGCAAGCTTCCCGGCAAGGAATCCAAGAGCGCCGTAGAAGGCGATATCGTCGTGCGGTCCGTCCCCCTCCACCCTGATGTGCACCTGGGGCCGGCGCTCCTCGACAAGGTGGAGGCCGTACTCGGGAGTTTTTCCGATGATTGCGGCAGCCAGCGCTCCCGGACCACCTTCCCGGTTGGTGCGGGCTCCGATGACCGAGTTCGCGAAAGAGACCGCGGATGATTCCGACCAGGCGAGGTGCTCGCCGAACCGGGTCTGGTAGATATAGTAGGGGGTGCAGGTGCACTCCAGGCGGACACCGAGCCGGGAGTAGGCAGCGATCACCTCTTCCTGCTTCCTGGCAAAATCAGGCGGGATCCCCATCTCCCGCCAGGAAATGCGATCCATGCCGACCGGGTTGAGCACGGTCGGAACCGAGACCCTGGCCTCAAGCCCGGAGAGCCATTCAATCCCGGCATCCCCGATGGTTTTGTAGGAGGCCCCGCTCACCTGGGCGCTGCGGACAGGGACCAGCCGGGCAGCGCCAAACACCTTGCCAAGCGCGACAAGGATCTCCATCATCTTCTGGCGCGTCTCGCCGTACTCACCGGCAAGCACCTGTTCTTCTTCCGGCAGAAGGTGCATGGGCTCACTCCCAGGCTGCCCGGAGGAATTCCGCTTCGCGGCCCAGTGGCATGGTAGCATCGACGCCGACTTTCACGTTTGTCCCGTCCTCGGCCTTCGATGGGTCCAGAGACGAGCCCCGGGCTCCGGTTATTAGCATGATATCCCGGTCACCCCTGACGCGGGTGGCAACCGCAAACTCCACGTCCTCCAGACAGGTGGGATCGATGTCCTCGTCCACCACCACCACGTGCTTTAGAGAGGTATGGGCGGAAAATGCAGCCATGATTACGTTCTTTGCATCGCCCTGGGTCTGCTTGCGGACCTGTATGACGGCGTGGAAGTACCCGCACCCCCCGGTGGTCAGGACGACGTTTTTCACCTCCGTCACTCCTGCCACCGCCCGGAAGATGGAAGGCTCGTACGGGGCCCCCATCAGGAGGCGGTGTTCATTTCCGGCGGGCAGGATTCCATGATAGATGGAATCCTTCATAAGGTGCATGCCGGTAAACTCGATGACCGGCTGGGTCCGCACCACGTCATACGTTCCCGTGATGTCGACAAAGGGGCCTTCTTCGGTGGTCTCTCCCCCGATGTACCCTTCGAGCACGATCTCGGCTTCGGGCACCCGCACCCCGTTGCCGCATTGCCATACCCGTATCTCGCCGCCGAGCAGGTTCGCGGCATACGGGAGTTCCTTTCCTTTCGGCACCCTCGTGCAGCAGGCAAACGTGACCGCGGGATGGACCCCGATCGCCACGGCCACCGGCAGCCGTTCCCCCTGTTCACGGGCTGTCCGGTAGAGAGTTGAGGTATGGCGCCCTTCCACCAGCCGGGCGGCAACCCTCCGGGAATCGAGCACCTGCAGGCGGTGTATCGATGCATTCTCGGTATCGCCGAACCGTGAGAAGACGATCCCGGCCGTGATATATTTCCCTGCATCGAGGGGATAGTGTTTCATGACCGGCACCTTCGAGAGATCCGGGAGCTGCATCGGGATCTTTCCGTCCCGGACAACTGATCCCTGGTATTCCATACGGGCCAGGCGCTGGACCAGATCGTCCCTGGGAATGTTCAATGCGACCGAGAGCGCCTCTCTTGTTGCCGTAACGTTCATGACCGCGCGGGCACCCGCAATCCGATGGAAAAAAAGGAGCTTGTCGGTCTTGTGGGCATACCTGCAGGGCTCGTAGACCACGTCCACCGGATCATCGATATCGATAACCCCGTCGCACTCCCTCATCCGGTCGATAAATTCCCGCATCCTGATCCACTCCTCTCTCCTGCTCCATGGACCGGGCACTGCCCGTCCCTCTCACAAGATTAGCGATGCTGAATATTAAAATCCGGGGGTGGCCCGGGAGAACGGGACGCGGAGCCTGCTTTCGCAGTCCGGGAGACTGGAGCATCCAGGTGAAAAACAGGGAGTGAAAATGGTCCGGGATCATTCCCGGGCCGGTGTATAGAACTTGAACCTGAACCCGGAAGCTTCAATGGCCCGGGCCGATGCCGGATCGAGATCCTTTCGTGCCGCAATCACGATGGCATTCAGGAGATTCAGCTGCCGGAGCAGATCGAGGTTCCCTTCAGCGGCTTCGTTCAGGAAATCGAGCAGCTCGTTCACGCGTTTGAGGACCTCTTCCGATGCGACCAGGTTGAGCCGGTTCAGGGTGAAGGCCATCCTTTTCTTGGCACGATCGAGCCTGTATTCGTCCGACCCGGCGACGTTCATGTCGGTGATGGCATGGAAGAGTTCCTCGTAGACCTTCAGGCGATACCTGCTGCGGACCATCCGCAGCTCCCTGCTCTCTGCGAAGAGGTAGGTCAGGCAGAGAGCAACAACAACCACGATTACGCCAATCGTGACCACTATCCAGTATTCGAGCACGGAATCCCCCTCGCTGGAAGGTTCACCTGGATGTACATAAAGGTTCTTTTTTTATCCGGGACCAGCCTTCCCTCGTCACAACGGGAGACGGTCCTGGGTGGTGAACGGTTTCACGTGCAGGATCTCGCGGGTGGCCGACCCTACTTCTGTCACGCACCCGGGCGAAGAATACACCCCGAGCCGCCACTGCCCGCGCCGGGTTTCGTTGAGTGTCGTCACCAGCGGGGATATCTCTTCCAGTCCAACCACCCGGTCGCGGTTCTTCACCTTCACGTGCACGGACATGGCCTTTGGAAACTCAGGGATATCGACCAGCACCTCGTGGGCTTCGACCCCGGCGGCCTTCGCGATCCGTGCTGCGAGACCGCGCATCTTTGCCGGTGTGCTCTCCTGGGCGATGATCGCCATGTTGACCTGGTCCTTTCCCACATAGAGGGCACGCTTGTACATCCTCCGGCTGTAGATACTCTCGATAAGCACCCGGGCCACCTCGGATGGCGAATGGAGGAGGCTCTGGAAGCAGCCTGCATCATCGAGCCGCATGAAGGACCAGGGATGGGCGCCCCGGATACTCAGGAAATGCTCGTACACCGCGCGGGATAACATCATCTCAGCGATCCTGCTGACATGGTGGTAGTAGACTGCCGGCCTCATGAGGGTCCGGGCGATCAGCAGGGACTCGGCAGCATTGATCCCACCTTCCTGGATAGCGATCTGCCCATCGTAGATAACGGTATTTCGTATCAGGCGGTGGGCATCAACCGTCCCGTAGGGCACCCCGGTGTAGTGGGCATCGCGGAGGAGGTAGTCCATCCGGTCCACGTCCAGTTCGCCGTGCAGGATCCCAGAGAGTTCATGCTCCCCGTCCAGGAGCGCCGCTGATTGCCCGGTATCGATCCCGTGCCCGGCAAGGATGGAGGTGAGATCCGGGTCTTCGGTGAGCCATGCCGTATCGTGGTGTGCCCTCCCGCAGAGTTCCTTCATCGCAGGCTCGATGGCATGGGAGAACGGGCCATGCCCGATGTCGTGGATGAGCGCTGTCGATATCACCAGTTGCCGTTCATCGGGGGACAGGAGAAGCTGGCGGGCCATCAGGTCGGCAAGGAACATGGTGCCGAGCGAGTGTTCGAACCGTGTATGGTTGGCACCGGGATACACGAGGTATGAGAAACCGAGCTGTCGGATATAGCGGAGACGCTGGAGGACCGGAGCATCAAGGATGGGCAGGATGTAGCCAGGAACCTCGATGTACCCATGGACCGGGTCCTTGATGATCTTCATCGGATTACCTAAACAGTCTTGATATCGGGAAATAAAGGTATTGAGTGATGATCACCTTCCTTTCCGGAGGAACAGGCACTCCCAAGCTCATCAGGGGTATCCGCAGGCACATCTCCGATGCCGCGATAACCGTAGTTGTAAACACCGCCGAAGACCTGTGGATATCCGGCGGCCACCTCTCACCCGATATCGATACGCTCCTCTACCTCTTTTCGGGCATGCTCAACACCGGCGCATGGTGGGGGATCGATGGCGATACCTTCCGTACCCACGACGAACTGCTCCGCCTGGGGGTCGACGAGTATATCGCCATAGGGGACCGGGACCGTGCAATCCAGATCGCACGGGGAGACCTCCTGAACAGCGGCCATGCCCTTACCAGGGCCACCCGCATCCTCTGCGAGCGGCTGGGGATCACCGCCTCCATTCTCCCGATGACCGACCAGCAGGTTGCAACGCTCATCAGGACCGGGGACCGGGTCATCCATTACCAGGAATACTGGGTCAGGCACCGCGGATCGCTTCCCATCGACGAGGTCATCCGGTATGCCCCTGTCGGCCCGCAAGCCACCGGGGAGGTGCTCTCTGCCATCGAGGCGTCTGACATGGTCATCATCGGCCCGAGCAATCCTGTCACGAGTATCCTCCCCATCCTCGAGTGTGAAGGGGTCGTCCCCCTGCTCATGGATGCCTTCGTCATCGCCGTGAGCCCGTTTATCGGAGACGCCCCGGTCAGCGGCCCTGCAGGAGCCCTGATGCGGGCCAGGGGATTGACACCCGATTCCCGTTCCTGCGAGACACTCTACCATGACCTCATCGACCTCTTTGTCCAGGATATCCGCGATCCTGTAGATGTGCCCGGGAGCCTGCGGCTCGATACCCTGATGACCGGGGAAGAGCAGAGCGCGTCGCTTGCGCATGCACTGCTCACCGTCACCAGGGATTGATGGTAAACGATGCCCTTTGCCGGAAGGATAGAGTCCCGATTCCCCGGTATCCCAACCACCTACCGGCCAGGCGCGAATCCGGTCGTATCCAGGAGTCAGATCCCAGGTGAACCTGGCAATCCTCTCCCGGTGACAACAGTCGCCGGCATACCGGATGTGCGGTTGTCCGCGGTCTTCTTTGCAGGGGGTCCGGCCATGACCCCCATGGTCTCGATGAACAGGGTATTTCCATAGGGGCGGTTGGCTCTTGCCCGAGGGGAGATTGCCGCTACCCCCCGGTATTCACCGCTGGGTTCGAACTCGACCTGCTGGGGGCCGTTATGGTCGGGGGCCGGCCGGGCACCGTTCCCGGAGCGGTCAGGAGCGGTTTCCGGTGCCCGTGGCAGCCGGTGATTCCCGGGTACTGCCGGTGAAGCATCCTCCCCGGAGCGCCAGCCATTGAGGATGGTGGCGGGCCGGCCGGGCTTCATGGGGGAGGGGAGCACCTCTCACCGTATGGTGATGATCCACTTTCAAGAGGGGGCAGGTCCAATACCTTCCTGATACCACCGGGGCAAGTGGAGCAGGGTGGAACCGTGAAGGAACAAACGGCAGGGGCAGATATTCGCGAAGAAGTCATGGTGGCCATCAACGCCCGGTTTCCAGCAATGAGAAGGTTGTTTGGTGTCGGGAAGATCGGTATTTTCGGGTCCTGTGCCCGGGGGACAATGCGCCCGGGCAGCGATGTGGACATCGAGGTCGAATTCGAACCAGGGTCCGAGACCTGGACCAATTTCATCGGTCTTGCACATTACCTCGAAGAGCTCCTGGGACGCCGGGTGGATCTCGTGACCCGGCGGGTCCTCGAAGGGTATCTCTCGGACGATGTCAACGAGGAGCATGCCAGGCTGAACCGGGACAGGGTATACCTCTCGCGGATGGCTGCCGAGTGCGCCTTTCTCAGGTCCCGGAGTAAAGATCTCGATTTCAAGGCCTTTTCCCGGGACGAAACGCTGAAACGGGCAGCAGCATGGTCGGTCCGGGTTATCGGGGAATGTGCGGCCCATCTTTCTCCGGAACGGAAACAAGCCGCCCCGGGAATTCCCTGGGTGCAGCTGGAAGGACTGCAAACCCGGCTTAGCCCGCCATACTTCGGCCCGGACTGGGTCCTGATCTGGGACCTTATCGATTCCGGCATTCCTGAAATGGAACCGCGGATCCGGGACCTGGTAAGACAAACCTGAGTTCTTCCTTCCCGGGTTTCCGGCAGCAGGAGGCAAAAAAGAGATTATCTCCCACCCCCCATAGCTTCAGGACTTATATGCGGATTCCAATACGGGAAGTGACCCCTGAGTCGGAAACAGCCGAAGTGCTGGGCTGGGTCCATGAAATCCGGGACCTCGGTGGTCTCACCTTCTTCCTGGTCAGGGACTGGTCCGGGATTCTGCAGGTGACCGTCCCGAAGAAGAAGGTTGGAGATCAGGTGCTTTCGGCCATCAGGAACGCGTCCCGCGAATCCCTGGTCCTGGTAAAGGGGAAGGTGAAAGCCATCGAAAAGGCCCCGGGCGGCAGGGAGCTTGTTCCCGATGAGTTCGAGGTGGTAAGCAGGAGCGAGAGCCCGCTCCCACTCGACGTGGTCGAGAAGGTCCCCGCAGAGCTCGACACCCGGCTCGATGCCCGGTTCCTGGACGCCCGCCGGCCCCGGGTCGCTGCGGTATTCCAGGTCAGGAGTGCAGTCCTGCATGCGATATCTGACTTTCTCTACTCCCGCGGGTTCGTCAACATCTCCACACCAAAGATTGTGGCCGCTGCCACCGAAGGGGGAACCGAGCTCTTCCCCATCGCCTATTTCGAGAAGGAAGCCTTCCTCAACCAGAGCCCGCAACTATACAAGCAGATGATGATGGGGGCTGGGTTCGAAAAAGTCTTTGAGATCGGCCCGATATTCCGGGCAGAGGAGCATAATACCACAAAACACCTCAACGAGGCCACCTCCATCGACATCGAAGTCTCGTTTGCCGATCACCACGTGGTCATGGATCTCCTTGAAAAACTTATAGTTGCGGTCTACCGTGAGGTGAATGAACGTTGCGCACCGGCACTCGAATCCCTGGAGATCGGGCCGCTTCCCGTCCCGAAAGCCCCGTTCCCCAGGCTTCCCTACGCTGAAGCCATCCGCATGGCATCAGATGCGACCGGTGAGCCAATCGCCTATGGCGATGATATCGGCACCATCGCAGAGAAGACTGTCGGCGAGCAGATGGGCGATCACTATTTTATCATCGACTGGCCGACCGAGATCAAGCCCTACTATGCCATGCCATACGAGGATAACCCCGGGGTCTGCAAGGCATTCGACCTGATGCACCCCCGGATGGAACTCTCCTCAGGGTCGCAGCGGGTTCACCAGCACGACCTGCTCGTCCGCCAGATCCGGGCCAAGGGACTCGATCCCGATAATTTTGAATTTTATCTCGACCCCTTCCGCTACGGCATGCCGCCCCATGCCGGATGGGGCCTGGGTGCGGAGCGCCTGATCATGACCATGCTCTCGCTTGGAAACATCAGGGAAGCAGTCCTCTTCCCGAGAGATCGGCACCGGCTGACTCCATGAGCAGTATCGTCCCGGGAATGGATCTCCCCACCACGGTGGTAGGGAGTTATCCGGCCGAAAAGCGGAAGGGGATATCCAGCCTCCTCGACCCGTTCCGGGAAGCGGTGAAGATCGCGGTTTCCGATCAGGTTGCTGCCGGGATCGATATCATCTCCGATGGGCAGGTCCGCGGCGACATGGTCGGCATGTTCACCGGGCTGATTCCCGGTATCCGCGGAAACGAGGTGATCGGTCCGGTCTCCCCCGCACCCGGCCCGATAACCGTGTCCGACACCCGGTACGCGGTCTCCCGGGCCCCCCGGGTCAAGGGCATCATCACCGGTCCGTCAACACTCTCCTTTGCCCTCCATATCGCGACGCCATCCTACCGGAGCAGGGAGGATCTGGCAATCGACCTGGCCCGGGCACTCTCCCGCGAAGCCCGGCTTCTCGAGGAGGCGGGGGTTTTCCTCATCCAGGTCGACGAACCCATCCTTTCCACCGGAGCAACCGACCTTGCCACGGCAACCGAGGCACTCCGCCTGGTCACCGGAAACATCTCGGTCCCGGTCTGCCTGCACGTATGCGGCACCCTCTCAGGAGTCATCGATGACCTCCTCGCCATGCCCATCGATATCCTCGACGGGGAGTTTGCCAAATCGCCGGAGAACCTGGCGCTGTTCAGGGACCGCGATACCGGAACAAAAATGGTCGGTTTCGGGTGTATCGACTCCTCCCGGCCCGAGGTTGAAGAGGTTTCCGCCATCCGGGCACGGATCGAGGAGGCCCTCACGGTGTTTGCACCCGACCAGCTGCTGATCGATCCCGATTGCGGGCTCCGGATGCTCCCCCGCCCCTCTGCATTCTCCAAGCTCTCCCGGATGGTGGAAGCGGTCCGCCAGGTCCGGCAGGCCCTCTGAACCGGTCCCGGACCATCCCGGAAATCATCAGGGCACGTGCTGGTCACCGGCAACGCCTTTTCCCTGCGAAACAGTACAAAGGCCTGGGGATCCCACTCACCTCTTTTCGGGCATCCGGCGACACGGCGCCATCCCCTGGAAACCCGGCCTATACCACACGGGACGTGGTCGAGAGCTCGATTCCCTTCTCGGTGATGTTGAAGGGAATCAGCCGTTTCGTGACCTGGTTGTTCTTCACCTTGCGGACCGCCAGCTGGCGGTCAACCTCGGTCGCGTGGGTGACCTCCCTTAACTCGATGACCACATCGGCTGTCCTGAGCACGCGAATCTCTTCCCGTGCGGTATGGATATTGGTATACAGGATGAACATGATGTTTGACCCGGTCCGTGCAACTTCATCCCGTGCGCAGGTCATGCAGGAGAGTGCCGCCTCGATTCCGTGCTGCAGGATGATTGACGAGAGGGAATCGACCACGATCCGCTGGCCGGTGAAGTGCGGGGGGATCTGGCCAGGAGCAAACGCCTGTGCATCGATCATCCCTTCCTCGATCTCGCTGTCGAGCATCAGGTAGGCACCACCTTCATCATCCGTCTTCCAGAACTGCCTTGCCAGGAGATCGACACCGGCGAGCGGAGATCCCATCACGATGATGGTGGTCCCGCGGGGAAAACCTCCGTCAAGAACGGGATCGAGACCGAGGACACCGGAAGACCGCCTGTTGTTTGATGTCACGGCTCAACGCCCCCTTGTTATGTAGTATACTGCAATCCCTCATGATAAGGTTTGGCCGGGGATAAGCCCCCTGTACTCCTCGCGAAGCTTCCTTCTCAGGAGCTTCCATCCATGGACACGCGGCAATGCATCCAACCGGATAACCGCTCTCGGCACCTTGTAGCCGGCCAGCCGCTCCCTGAGAAATCCAATGAGTTCCTCATCAGAGATAGCCGCTCCCTCTTTGAGGACTATTGCGGCCACCGGGATCTCTCCCCGGTGTTCATCAGGGTGCCCGAAGACCGCCGCATCGTGAATTGCCTGATGGGCAAGGATCGCGTTCTCGACCTCGGTCGGGTACACCTTCCACCCGGACATGATGATCATATCCTTTTTCCGATCGGTGATGTAGAGGACACCTTCCTCATCCTGGTGCCCGATATCCCCGGTGAGGAACCACCCGTCCGGAAGGAACGATTCTTCGGTCAGCCCGGGCATTCCCCAGTAGCCCCGTGCCACAGAGGGGCCTCGCAACGCGACTTCGCCATCTTCACCGGGACGCAATGTTACCGTTGGATCGGCAGGGTCCACAATCTTCATTTCCGAATACCCCACCGGGACCCCCACGCTCCAGTAGTTCCCCCGTATCACCGGGGATCCGGGAAGGGTGGCGGTCCCGGTACCGACAATAATCGTTTCCGAGAGACCGTACGCATTGGCCACGGGGACCCCGTAGCGCCGGTCAAACTCCTCCCAGATGGTGGGGAGGAGCGGGCCGCCGCCACTGATGATAACCCGGACCGATGACAGGCAGTGCTCGGTCCCTTCAGGGGCATTGCACAGGGAGTGGATGACCGGGGGCATCCCTGAGAGCACGGTTATCCGGTATTCCCGGCACAGGTGCAGGTACAAGGGAAGGGAAAACCTCTCCATGGTGACATAGGTGCCACCGGCCCGCAGGACGGAAAGTCCCCAGCTGACTCCGATATGCCCCATCGGGTATATCCCGAGGTACCGGTCATCAATTGTCAGCGAGAGCACTTCACGTTCGGTCTCCAGTGCTGCCATCCAGTTCCCATGGGTGAGCATGGCCCCTTTCGGCCGCCCGGTAGTCCCTGCCGTGTACTGGAGCTGGCACAGATCATCGCACCGGCAATGCTCGGCCCGGACCTGTTCATCCGGCACCTCCTCTCCGGGCTTTTCACTATTGATTACCGCAGACAGGCCTTCCACCCGTTGCCTGACCCCGGACACCACCCCTGCACCATCGCTGGCATGGATCAGGCAGCATGTCCCCGAATCGGTAAGCACGTGGAACAGTTCTTCCTCCCGGTAGGTGATAGTGGAAGGGACGGCAACGGCGCCTATCCTCCAGATGGCAAAATAACTTATCAGGTAGTCGGGGACACTGTCGAGGTAGATGCAGACCCGGTCCCCCTTCACCACCCCCTGCTCACGCAGGCTAAGTGCCCGGGTGTTCACCGCAGAAAGAAGTTCCCGGTAGGTGTAACATATCCCGCGGGAGGGGGCGATCAGCGCCGGTCGGTCCCTGATACGCGCGTTATTATCCAGAAACGTGGTGATGTTTGTCATGTGCGGACTCCAGGACTGCCTGGTCCCGTACAACAGCGTATATAACTCTTAACCCGGTGTATTTTTTCATTTGTGATTAAAAAAAAAGAGTTACTGGTACTCCGGAGGCTGCACCTCGCGCGGCAGCCCTCTCTTGAAGTGCTGCCGTACCCGCGAATAAAAATCCCGTAACCGTTCATTCATGGTGGGATGGATCTTTTCAAGGCTCTGCTCGAAGTGCCGGGCAGTGACGGCCGTCACCTGCTCCCGCATGGCAAAGATACCCGCCTCGCGGCAGAGGCCTTCGAGGTCCGCCCCGACATAGCCCTCGGTCTGGTCCGCAATCGATGCTATGATCCTGTCCCGCGGTTCATCGATCAGGCTAAGTCCCCGCTCAGCCAGGTGATCGACAAGGTATCGCCTCCGCTGGCCCTTGCTCAGTTTCCCTTCCTTCTCGGGCACGACAGCGTCAGCAGCAGCACGGGCTTCCTCCAGGGAGAACCGGCGGGACGTCCCCAGTTGTTCGAGGACGGCATCGAGCGCTGCCTCGTCGTACCGCCCGGTAGAGTCGACCAGCTCTTCAAGCAGTGAACCCGCTAGGGGTGTGTATCGGAGATGGATGGAGAGAATGACCTTTCTCCCTTCCCGGTCTGGCTCCCCGATATAGACCAGGCGGTCGAACCGCCCTGCCCGGAGCAGGGCAGGATCGACAAGCGTGGGCTGGTTCGTGGCGGCCATGACCACCACGTCCTTCAGTTCCTCGAGACCGTCAATCTCGGTCAGTATCTGGTTCAGCACCGTCTCCATCACGTGCGATCCGAGATCGGAGCCGCGGGGCGGTGCAAGGGCATCGAGTTCATCGAAGAAGATGATGGAGGGTGCAACCTGCCGGGCTTTCTTGAAGATATCCCTTACTGCACGCTCGCTCTCGCCGACCCACTTGGAGAGGAGCTGCGGTCCCCTGATGGCGATGAAATTAGCCCCGCTCTCATGGGCAACCGCCTTGGCAATGAGAGTCTTGCCAGTCCCGGGAGGTCCGTAGAGGAGGACTCCCCGCGGCGGATCGATGCCGAGCTCATCGAAGCGTGAGCGTTCGGTCAGCGGCAACTCCACCGCCTCGCGGACCTCCTGTTTCGCATCATCAAGCCCCCCGACATCGTTCCAGGTGACATGGGTGACTTCGAGCATCACCTCGCGCATCGCACTCGGGCTGACATCCCGGAGGGCAGACCTGAAATCTCCGGCATTGACCTCCATCCGATCGAGGATCTCCTGCTCTATTTCATCGACATCGAGGTTGATCTCGGGAAGGTAGCGCCGGAGGGCACGGATGGCCGCCTCCCGGGCGAGTGCAGCGAGATCTGCGCCGACAAACCCGTGCGTCAGCTGTCCCAGCCCTTCGAGGTTGACATCTTCGGCGAGCGGCATCCCGCGGGTATGGATCTTCATGATCTCGATCCGGTCCGGTTCGCTCGGGACCCCGATCTCGATCTCGCGGTCGAAGCGTCCGGGGCGGCGAAGGGCGGGATCGATGGCATCGACCCGGTTGGTGGCACCGATTACCACCACCTGCCCCCGCTCTTCTAGGCCGTCCATCATGGTGAGGAGCTGGGCGACCACCCGGCGCTCGACCTCGCCGGTCACCTCCTCTCTCCGCGGGGTAATGGAGTCCAGTTCATCGATGAAAATGATGGATGGGGCGTTCTGTTCCGCTTCATCGAATATCTCCCGTAGCTTCTGCTCGCTCTCACCGTAATACTTGGAGATGACTTCCGGGCCGGCAATGGAGATAAAGTGCGCACCGCTCTCGCTTGCCACCGCCTTGGCAATGAGCGTCTTGCCGGTCCCGGGAGGGCCGAACAGGAGGACGCCCTTGGGCGGTTCTATCCCGAGCTTCTGGAAAAGTTCCGGGTGACGCATCGGGAGCTCGATCATCTCCCGCACCCGCTGGAGTTCGTCCTTGAGCCCGCCGATGTCCTCGTACGAGATCCGCTTCAGCCCCTCGAAACCGGCTGCCGGCTTCTCGCTGAATTCTATCTCGGTATTCTTGGTGATGATGACTGCCTGCTCAGGCTCGATCTCGATGACTTTGTAGGAGACGATCTGCGGCTGGAGGAATGGCAGCCCGATCATGATAGGCACCGAATCGTTCTTGATGACCGGAAAATCGATCAGGGCATTCAGGACATTGGGGTTGTTGCTGACCGGGATGTTCCTGGGAAGATCCTCAGGTGGGGCAAGGACCACGCGTTTTGCCTCGATCTCGTCTTTTATGGAGGAGATCCGTACCGTGTCCCCGATGCTCACCCCGGCATTAGTCCTCGTGAAATTGTCGATCCTGACCTTATTCTGGTTCCAGTCCTCCACGAGGGACCGCCAGACCTTGGCTACCGTCTTCCGTTTTCCCTCGACCGAGACAATATCCCCGGGGGATATTTTCAGATACAGCATGGTTTCGGGGTCGAGCCGGGCCTTTCCACCACCCTGATCCCCGGGATAAGCGCTATCAACCTTCAGAAAAATCTCGGGCATCACCTTAAAAGTCATATACACAGGGATTTATAAGTACTGTTGATTTATGCGCCTGCTCGTCTTCGATCCCTTCCATGGCGCCGCCGGGGACATGATTACTGCTGCCCTCCTCCATCTTGGCGCAGATCGAAAGACCGTGATATCCGCCATGGCTTCGGTCGTGGAAGAGCCGGAGGTCACCATGGTCGACCGGTCCGGGATCAGAGCCTTCTTTCTCAGGACCCATGCCGGACCTGCCAAAAGGACCTTTGACGAAGTGGCTGCCCGGGTAAAGAGTGCCCATGCGCCCGACAAAGCCATCTCTCTCGCCATCCGGGTCTTCGAACGGATCGACCGGGCAGAGCGGGAGATCCACGGGGGTGCCACCCATTTCCACGAAGTCGGTGCCGACGATGCCATCGCCGACGTAATCGGGGCCTGCACGGCCTATGTATCCCTCGCCCCTGAGGGCTGCGTCGTCCTGCCAGTCGCTCTGGGTGGCGGCCGGATCTCCGGGGCCCATGGCACCTATCCGGTCCCCGCCCCGGCCACTCTTGCAATCCTTCGCGAATCGGGACTTCCTGTCTCACTCGGCAGCGCAGAATCCGGTGAGCTCTGCACCCCCACGGGAGCTGCACTCCTCTCCGAGTTCTCAACCATTCCGGACCTGAAGGGCCTTCGGTTTTTCGTGCGTGCCATCGGGTACGGTGCAGGTTCCCGTGATCCGCCGGGTATACCGAACGTATTGCGGGCAATGGTAGTGGAGTCCACGGAGTCTGCAGATCAAGGCGGGATCGACCTCCTCGAGACGAATGTCGATGATGTCAGCGCCGAGATCATCGCTCACGCCACAGCACTGCTGATGGATGAAGGGGCCTACGATGTCAGTGTATACCCCTGCACCATGAAAAAAGGGAGACCTGGACACCTTGTCCGGGTCATTGCCCCGGCAGGATGCGGTGAACGTCTTGCATCGGTCATGGCAATGGAACTTGGTACACTCGGGATCCGCTGCATCCCGGTGGTGCACCGGTTCACCGCAGAACGCGTGGTCCGGGAGGTGCCGGTCACCATCCTGGGGAAGGAACGGACCGTGCGCGTGAAGTACGGCATGCTTGCAGGAGAGATCTTCTCCCTTAAGGCCGAGTACGAGGATACCGCAGCCATTTCCCGGGAGACAGGCCTCCCGGTGCGGACCGTGGCCCGGATCATCGAGTCCCGGGCATGGGAACTGGCAGGAAACCCGGACCGATGAACGGCGAACGGGTGAGCACCGGCGTGCCCGCCTTTGACGAACTCCTTGGAGGAGGGCTTGAACCCGGCGTCATAACACAGATCTACGGTGGCCCGGGCAGCGGGAAGAGCGTGCTCTGCATTATTGCCGCGGTCAGCTGCCTGCGGTCAGGAAAGGGAGTCGTCTTCATCGACACCGAAGGGTTTTCTATCGAGCGGTTCCGGCAGGTGGCAGGCGATGAGGCGGAATCCCTTGCCCGTGACCTGATCCTGTATGAACCCCACGATTTCGAACAGCAGGGGATCATGGTTGCAGGGATCGCCCGGCAGGTGGCGGATGGCCGGATCGGCCTGATCGTCATGGACTCAGCGACCGGGCTCTACCGCACCCAGCTTGACCGGGGCACCGATATCATGCAGCGCCTCTCCAAGCAGGTCATCCACCTCCTCGGATATGCCCGGAAATACACCATCCCTGTCCTCATCACCAACCAGGTATACATGGACATCCAGCGGAACATCTTTGTAGGCCTTGGAGGCACTGCGCTCGCCCATATATCAAAAGTCATCGTCCGGGTTGAACGGTTGAACGGCACGCGGAAAGCCGTTCTCGAAAAACACCGATCCCGCCCCGGGGGAGGTTCATTTCTCTTCGATATCGTGGAACAGGGAATTGCGGTCCGGGAACACCTGGAAGAAAAGCCCGGGGGGGCAACGAGGGATACCGGCTCCTGCTGACCAGACATCCCGTATCATCTGTGAAGGGCGCCGGAACCTCAGATCATGCAGGCCCCTGGGCTCACCCGGGCACCAGGGAAGCACTTCCCGGGACCGGAGAAGATATCTGGCGGGACGTATCACCGCCAAAGAACGGGAAGCCCGGTCAGAAACTGATGACTCCCAGAAACACCGTGGTTGCAGGGCCTTTTGTCCGGGTTGCTTCACCCAATTGAACGATGAGCGGGCCACCCGGCGTCTCGACCGTGACCGGAGAGGTGACGAACCCGAGGTGGTGGGCAACGGCTGCAGCGGCCGTCGCTCCCGTCCCGCAGGAGAGCGTCTCTTCCTCGACACCTCGTTCGAATGTCCGGACCTTCAGGGCATTATTACCCATCCTCTGCACGAAGTTGACATTTGCCCCCCTGGTAAATGTCGCGTGGTGACGGATGGGGGGACCGGCCTTTTCCAGGTTGAGGGCATCGGTGTCCTGCACGAATACGACCGCATGGGGCACACCGGTGTTTACGGCGAACACTTCCTGTCCTTCGATGGTTTCACGATACTCCCCTTCCCCGGTTGCCGGGATGTCCCTGCGATCGAACTTCGGTTCTGGCATATCGATGGAAGCCATGAAGGTGTCGTCTTCGTAGCCCATCTCCACGTGGATAACCCCTGCCATGGTCTCGACCGAACAGGTCGCTCCAACATACCCGGCATCGAAAGCAAACTTTGCAAAGCAGCGGATACCATTTCCGCACATCTCGGCCTCGCTCTCATCCGGCTGGAAGAGCCGCATCCGGAGATCGGCCTGCTCTGATCGCTGGAGGTAGAGCACCCCGTCACCCCCGATGCCGAAATGCCGGTCGCAGTAGAGGGCGGCAAACTGGGCTTTCATGTCGTCGGGGATGTACTGGCGCCCGTATTCGTCAATCAGGATAAAATCGTTCCCGTTTCCATGTAACTTTGCGAATTCAAGTTCCATACCATCTTCCTCTCCGGTTTTTCCGAATCATCGGCTCTGTTCCCGGGCATCGTCCGTAACCGTTTGGGCACCTGCCTTATTCTCTTTTTGGAAGGTGCATCAGGCGGGTTCGGGCTGCCTCCTGCCGGATACGTCCCGGCCTGTTGGGCACCTGTCTCCCGGTCACAGCCGGCCCCCTGCAGGAGAAGCTCCGGAGAACTCCCCGATCTCCCAGCCCAGAAAGTCCCTGATTATGAGGTAGGCCATCTGGGGAGGGATTGCTCCTTCTTCGGTCACGATCAGGTCAACATACCCGGGAGGGGTGACGTCAAAGGCCGGGTTCCGTACCCTGACCCGGGGAAGAGCAAAAGCGATCTCTGCGGGAAGCACCTCGGCACTTTCCCGTTCTTCGATCTCGATGTATTCGCCAAGAATTGTCCGGGGGGCAAACTTGTAGGTCTCTGCAGCGACCATCACCGATGTCCGCGATTCGTGTGCCGCCAGTGCGATCATTGATGTCCCGATCTTGTTGACCACCGCCCCATTGACCGTGACGGCATCAGCCCCGACCACCACGAGATCGATCTCCTTCATGAAGTAGCGGGCTGCGGAATCGACTATGAAACTGGTCGGAATTTCCGCATCGTGAAGGGTCCTGATGGTGAGATGCCCCTGGTTCCGGGGCCGAACCTCGGTTGCAATAACTTCGAACCGGGTGCCATTGCGATGCGCCTCTATAAGGCAGGCGAGAGCGGCTTCAGAATTGCAGTGCGTAAGCACCACGTCCCCGTCCCGGATATGCCGCGCCCCGATGGTCCCGATCCTGTCAACCGCATTCTCCGATGTGGTAATGAAGCGGGTGCAGGCTGCCGAAAACTGTTCCTTTGCTTCTGCCACCGAACCGGAATCGCAGGAAAGCGAGCCCATTACCATGTGGATCGCGTTCGGGAGAGAGACTGCAGTCGGCCTCGTAGCCAGAAGAACATCGGCGGCCTGCTGGACCGCCGCTCTGAATCCCGGGAGGTCATCGGCAGGAACACGGTTCGCATGATCCTGCAGGGCAGAAACTGCTGCACGTGCAATCCTGCCCGCGCCCCGGATTTCCATCTTCTTTATTTTCTCTGCGGTAACAGATAGGGTCATAGCCCTCCTGATCATAACATTCCAATCCGTACCAAAGAACTTTGCGGGATGATCCATGTCAATTGCCGTTGTATTCGACAGTGCCGGGACGCTCCTTCATACCTACCGTGTGGCAAAGGATATCGCCAGGCAAAAGCTCCTCCCCGGGATAGAGACCGTCACCCTGACATTCAGCTCACCGGAACGCGTCCTTATCGTCATCCATGTCCATTCGCGGGAGGTCATAGCGGCAGATCCGTCCATTCTCCTTTCATCGTATCTCATCTCTCAGCATGCCGGGTTTGGCATCAGCTGCACCCGGAAGATCACCACGGCGGACGAGATTGGAGATGTGTTGTATACCGACAAGAGAGCAACAATCGGAGACGTCCAGGACTGCATCAGGAATGTCTGGGCAGTCTGCAAGCGTGAAGCGGTAGTCACCCTCAACAGCGGAGTGATCCTGAACATGGCCGACCAATCGATCGAGTTCACGGTCACCACGGGAGGAAGACCGTTTGAGGGGGCGCATGAAACGGTTCGTGAACTCCACAGGCTTGGGATCCCGACCTTTATCGCTTCCGGTGACAGGGTTGCCAAACTCGAGAAGATGGCCGATTACCTGGGAATCCCCCGTGATCGGGTGTACGGGGTGGCAACCCCCACGGTAAAAGCCCAGATCATCGCCGATCTCCAGGGAGAATATGACAGGGTGGTGATGGTGGGAGACGGTATCAACGACCTCTGTGCCATGAAACGGGCAGATGTGGCAATTCTTACGGAGCAGCAATCGGGAGATAAACCTGAGGAGCTCTATACTGCCGCTCACTACATCGTGAAAAATGTCAGGGATGTGGTCGAAATCGTGAAAAACCTCGTAAGAGCCTAGCCACGGAGTATTGTCTTTATATAAAAAGTAATATGCCCTGAATGCAACATTAGGATATGAGAGGAGAGGAATGAAGCCACTGATCACGGTTGAAAATCTCTGCATGGACTTTGACGGTAAAAGGGTCCTTGATAATATTTCTTTTAAGATAGGGGAGGGTGAAGTCCTCGGGATCATTGGGCGGAGCGGGTCGGGAAAGACAGTCCTGATGCATCTGATTCGGGGCGTGGAACAACCACCTACGTCGGGATCCATCATATACCATATCGCCGCCTGCGATTCCTGTGAATTTGTGGGCTTCGGGAGTGCTGCCGGAAGCCCGTGCCCACGTTGTAGTGGCATGATGACGGCGCAGGACGTGGATTTATGGGACGATGCCAACAGCCACATGAAGCGCCGGATCATGCGGAGCACGGCAATCATGTTCCAGCGGACGTTTGCGCTATATGGAAATGACCGGGTGATCGAGAATGTCATCCATGCCCTGGATGATATCGAGTATCCCCAGGAGAAGTGTATCAGCCGCGCTGCAGACCTCCTCGACCAGGTCCGTCTCTCCCACAGGATGATGCACATTGCCCGGGACCTCTCCGGAGGCGAGAAACAACGGGTGGTGCTTGCCCGGCAGCTTGCAAAGGAGCCGTTCCTCCTGTTTGCCGATGAGCCGACCGGGACCCTCGACCCCCAGACCGCCCACCTCGTCCATACCATGCTGACCGAGGCAGCAAATACCAATAACATGGGAATGGTTGTTACCTCTCACTTCTCGCAGGTCATTGAAGACGTGGCCGACCGTGCGATGCTCCTTGAAGACGGCAGGATTGTCGGACTTGGGAGCCCGGCAGAAATCATCTCCACGTTTATGGCAGGGCTGTCCGATTCCGAAGACTACGAAACCCCGGAACTCGGAGATAATATTCTCGTTGCCCGCGATGTCTACAAGCGCTACATCTCCGTTGATCGCGGTGTTGTAAAGGCCGTGAACGGAGTAACCTTTGATGTGGCAGCGCGGGAGATCTTCGGCATCATCGGCAAGAGTGGCGCCGGAAAGACCACGCTCTCCCGCATCATTGCCGGGATCATCGAACCCACGTCCGGTGAAATGAACATCAGGATCGGAGATGACCTGGTGGACATGACAAAGCCTGGTATCGAGAACCGCGGACGGGCGAAGGGGTATATCGGGCTGCTTCACCAGGAATACGACCTCTATCCCCACCGGACTGTTCTCGACAACCTCACCGATGCCATAGGCCTCGAATTCCCCAAGGAGCTTGCCATGCGAAAGGCCATACTGACCCTCCGGATGGCAGGGTTTACCGATGTAAAAAGCAGGGAGATCCTGGAACGGTATCCCGGCCAGCTCTCCGAAGGGGAGCGTCACCGGGTGGCCCTCGCCCAGGTGCTCATCAGGGAACCGAGACTTATCATCCTCGACGAACCCACAGGGACCATGGACCCCCTGACCAAGATCGATGTAAAGCACTCCATCCTCCATGCACGCGACGAAATGGATGAGACCTTTATCGTTGTTTCGCATGACATGGACTTCGTCAAGGACATCTGTGACCGGCTGGCCCTGATGCGGGGAGGCAAGATCATTGAAATCGGGAAGACCGAGGATGTCCTGTCAATTCTATCCGAGGACGAACGAGAGATCATGGGGAAGGTTGACGTGAAGGAATGACCGTCATCACCATCCATCTCGATGGAGAGAAGCTCGAGATCGAGGGTGAGAAGCGATTGGGGACGGTCATCCCTGACCGGGATCCGCGGTGCAGTGTGGCGGTCATCCGCCCTCCCTCCCGGGAATCGGCACGCACATCCAGCTACCTGGTTACCACCACACAGGGAGAGATAACCATTGAGCCTTCCGGTGAAGGGGTGGATATCTTCGCCGGCCCGCTGTTTTTGCAATCGTACTCGCTGCACTGGCACGACCGGTATGCAGCGGCATTCGGCCCCTTTTCAAGTACCGTTCGCCCGGAACGGGCACCCCACCTCTACGAGCGGGGTGATGTCATCCTCGGTTGCGGCGGGTATGATCCAAAACGCTCGTACCTGATCTTTTCCAAGATGCGGCACACGGCCGACTTTGGCGCAGGGGTTGACGGTGGAGTAATCGGAAGGGTGGTCAGTGGGCTGGGAGTGCTCGATCGCTGGGCCACGGGGGATGCTATCACCCGGATCGAGCAGGTTATCAGCTGGGCCGACACCACCCGGTCCTTTACGACAACGGATCGCAACCTCGTGCTCGAAAACGGTATGGAGGTCGTGACCGGGGTGGCAATCAGTGCCCAGGGGTTCTCGGCTTTGGGAATCGATACCACCACGGCCGAAAGCGTCGAGCACCTCCTCATAGCGCTCCGGGAGGGCCTGTTCACCGTGAACCGCTCGGGAAGCACTCACATCGCCGACTTTTCCAGGATCGAGACCGATTTACCGCAGGAGCTTCGCCTCCCGCGCCGTGAAGGGCTCGTTACCATCAGAACACGGGGAAAAAACAGGGGCGGAATCTACATCTATACCGGGGATATCCCCGCATCCCCGGCGCATACGGCGGTTGGGCAGGTGACTCACGGTATCGAACTCGCCCGGCTCGCCCGGGAGGGCGATATTCTGTGCGTGAGGACAGAGCCTGAGCGGTTCGACCTGGTCGGCAAGCCTCTCGCAGAAGCGCAGGGAATTGCCCGGGAGCGGGGAATAGCCCTCACCATTGACAGCAGCGAAGGAGAACGGGTGGTCGTAGACCAGAGCCCTGCCACAACACTCGAGAGCCTGTATGCCCGCTCGGTCGAGCTTGCCACAGTCCCGTTTGACAGGGTAATCGACATATCGCTCGATGATATCCATGCCCCGGTATCCTGCGATATCTTCCGCAAGCTGACCGGGCTCAACCAGCACCGGGTGGGCAGGCTCCCTTTTTTCTTCCAGTTTGAAGATGTGTACCTCTTCAAGCCTGCCATCCCACGGGGTGTGAAGATCATCCCCGAGAATGTTCCCAGCGACACGGTCCCTGCCACAACTCTCGCCATCACCAACGATTCGAGAAGGGGATCAGGGCTGGTGGGTGTCCGGACCACCGACAACAGCGAATTCGGACCAACCTCGGAACCGTTCGAAGGCACCAATGTCATCGGGCGCGTTCTCGAACCAGAAAAACTCAAAGAGTACCAGGAGAAAGAAACGGTATTCATACGTGAGGCGGGGAAATGAAGGAATACATGCCGAAGTATGTGGGCACGGTCACGAAATACGTGTTTGTTGAATCCCCGGATATGACACCGGCGGATCTCGCGATCCGGGCCTACGAGATCTCCCAGGGTGTCATGATCAAGGAGACCTGTTTTGGCCTCCAGATCACCGGTCGCCCGGAGGACGTGGATAGGATCATCGCCCGCCTCAGGACGTTGGACCCCTCGCATATCTTTGTCAAGGACCGGGGGTTTCCCCCGGGCGATCCCCGGAGGTGCCGGGCAAACCTTGGTGGGGCGCGGCCTGGCTACTACGGACACGAGTTCGAGATCTCTCTGATACGGCATATCTCGAGGGGGATCGAGGAGCTCCCGCGAAGGGATGCGGATGCTCCGGTCCACCCGCCTGTATCCGCCGGTCCGTCCAAGCTTGATGCAAGGAGACTTCAGGAGATCATCACATCACAGGAGCCCTGACATGGCAAAGGTGTTCATTTATCCGACAACCAGCCTCATACTCTCGGACCTGGTGGCGCGGTTCGGCCATCAGCCGCTCTCCGCGGCTTTGCAGATACGCGAAAAGATCCAGACACCGGGGCTCGAATCCCCCCCTCTGCAGATCACTCCCGAGGACCCGAAGAAAGGGTTGAAGTATGCGGCGGTGGAGGTCCCGTCCGGGGTGAGGGGGCGGATGTCCCTCTACGGCCCGATGATTGAAGAGGCGCAGGCGGCAGTCATCATCCACGATGCCGATTTCTCCTTTGGCTGTATGGGATGTGCGCGGACGAATGAGCTGATCCAGTTCCTGTTAAGGAAACGGGAAATCCCCATCCTCGACCTCAGGTATCCCCGGAGCGACGATGAGGGGATCGAGTTCGTGGCCGCGATCAGGAAATTCCTGCAGGAGCTACCTGGAGGCGGCTCATGAGCAAAGTCCGCATCGCCCAGCTCTCCTGCGGGCCTGAATACAGCGGGGTTCAAAACGAGATCGCGGAGGCTGCACGGTCGGTAGACGCCGAGATATTCTTTCCGGATATCACCCTGAAGGATATCCGGTCAGGGTTCGATTTGTTCGGCCTCGATGTGAGAAGCCCGGACCTGAAACTCGCGATCGCCCGTGCACGGGCTCTCGTGGAGGGGACCGTAGATGCTGATGCCGTATTTATCGCTACCTGTTTCCGGTGCGCCGAGGCGGCAATCGTCCGGAACGAACTGCGACGCTACATCCACGAGAACTCGCGGCTCCCGGTGGTCAGCTATTCCTTCACCGAGCGGACAACCGCCGGCACCCTGCTTACCCGGATGGAAGCCCTCACAACCATCGCCCGGAGAAGAGCACTACTTGCCAGGGAAGTCCAGGAAGGACTCACGCTCGGTGTGGACAGCGGGTCGAGCACCACCAAGGCGATAGTGATGCGGGACAACCAGATTATCGGAACAGGATGGCTTCCCACGACCGCCGTCCTGAAAAGTGCAGAAGATGTCATCGAACTGGCATTGAACGAGGCTGGGGTATCCCGTGACGAGATCCAGGCCGTCGGGACCACGGGATACGGACGGTTTCTCGTCGGTGAAAAGATCGGTGCAAACCTCATCCAGGAAGAGCTCACCGTCAATTCCAAGGGGGCTGTATACCTGGCAGATTCCCAGCACGGCCCGTCAACGGTCATCGATATAGGCGGCATGGACAACAAGGCCATCAGTGTGCAGGACGGTATACCGGGGACATTCACCATGGGCGGAATCTGTGCAGGGGCGAGCGGCCGGTTCCTCGAGATGACGGCAAAACGCCTCGGTGTGGATATCACCGAGCTCGGCCCGCTTGCCATGAAAGGCATGTCGACCATGGTCCCCATGAACAGTTACTGCATCGTGTTCGGGACCCAGAGCCTGGTCAATGCCCTGGCTGCAGGGAGCTCTCAGGAAGATGTTGCTGCCGCTGCCTGTCACAGTGTCGCAGAACAGGTTTTCGAGCAGCAGCTACAGGAAGTTGACATCAAGGAGCCGGTAATCATGGTCGGAGGCACGTCCCTGATCCAGGGGCTTGTCCGGGCAATGGGTGACCTGCTGCAGACGGATATCGTTGTTCCCCACCACTCACAATATATCGGTGCTGTGGGGTCTGCCCTGCTGGCTTCAGGGTTTATCAAGGATCGCTAGATGGAAGCAGTTGAGTATTTCGAGGTGGAAAGCACCGAAGAGACCGGGGGGAATTACTACCGGAGGATTGCCGATGTAGTGCTCCTCGATCACAACCTCCTTCGGGTGATCCGGAAACTCCACATATTCATCGACCCGGGAGTGCCAATTTTTGTCGCTGTCGGCGTCACCAGGAAGCTTCCCGGGATTGTGCGAATTCGCGATTTCGCCGATGTGGCCGTAACAAAGCAGAAAGTGACCATTTCCATCGGAGATGAGACCTACCTTGCACCGCTCCTGCAGATCCTGTGGAAACGGTATGGCAAGGAGAACGTCTCGCAACCCGACCGGTTCACCATCGTGCTGCCTATTGGCGAATCGGATGCCGAGATCGAGGATATTCCTGTCGTCGACCCCAGCGAGTCCATGTACAAGGATCTCATTTATGCCCTCATGGTCATCCAGCCGGAAGGTTTCAAGGTTCGCCGACAATGGTACGGTGACGGTAAGTTTTACCTGGTTGCCAGTGAGGACACCCTGCCGGAAGATATCGAGGACCTGGTCCGGGCGAAATTTGCCATGATGGGGGAGCACCTGTGAACCTTGTACCGGTCACCTACAAGGGAGGGATTTACCGGCACAGCGAGATAATCGATCTCATCGAGGATCTAGGAGGCTACATCATCCAGAAGCACGTCCTTGCCCAGGAAGTCGTGCTCCAGGCCCTGGTGCCAAAGGAAGACATCGCGCTGATCACCGCAATCGCCAAGCCCCTGACCGGTGAGCTTACCCCGTCGCCACTGGTTGGGACAGAGATCGCCGTGGTCACCATGAGCCTTGAGATCCACCACCTCCCCCATGCTTCCTGCGATATCGCCGAGTATATCCGTAGATTTGGGGCAAAGACCAACATGGTCGGTCTCGCCCGGGGGTTTGGGAAACGCATCGCCCAGCTGAATGACGAAGAGCGCGATGTGATCAACGAGCACGACCTCGCTGTCTACCTTCTCGGGGACTTTGAGACCTGCATCAAGCAAAAATTTCCGGTTCTGCGGCGGGGAATCAACGTCCCGATTGTTGTATGCGGGGGGCCGTCACGGGAAGCGCTGCAGCGGATCATCGATCCCCCGGTTGACGGGTATATCGGGAACGTCGGCCGGTTCATGCACCGGACCAAGGAGTCTGAAGAACTTGCAAAGCTCGATGATGTCGTGAATGAGATCACCCGTGTCCTTGACCGGAAGCGGGACGAGATTGCCAAGGATCCCCCTTCAGTTTCCCCGGCGCGCCTGATGGACGTCATCTCTGAACAGGTGGACGAGATCCATGAGGTCCTTTCGCCTACACCGATCACGGTCCAGATGACAGGACTCAGGGTGAAGCTTCCGTATGACACCTTTGCCAGGGTTCTTCGGGATATCCCCGTCGAAGAAGGGATCACGATCGGTGAGATCGCAGATATCGTTCCCTCACGGATGCGTGATTATATCCTCATCCGAATCAGGCCATTCTCCGAGACCAATATCATGGTCTGAAGCGCACATGAGACTTTCAGGTCGCATGCCCCCCTGGTGAAGACCGCGGATGTGGTTTTTCATACCAACCACCGCTGACCACCGTGCGGTCGGGCATAAAGCATGAAAATAAGGTGCAGCCCATATCCTTTCGTGGATGGGTAAGCAGGGCTGGTCCTTTTTTGGTGCATCACCGCCCGGAACCAGTTCAAGGTAGCCTGACCAGGGCTTCATTCCCTTTCATTCTGTCGTTCACGGCATTCCCAAAGGCTAATCTGTGTTTAAAAAAAACTCCGCAGGATGGAGATTTTGCGAGGTCACTTCCCCCGGAAGCCCCCTCAGCGTATTCATAAGGGACCAGGGCGAAAGCTAGAAGTGTTATGTCCGATCTGTCCGATTTTGAACAGAGCCTCAGGCACATCAGCGAGCAGGGCGGGGAGCGGACCGCGGAGGAATGGATGCAGGATATCGAGGCCGAATATGGGCGGGCGCCCCTCATTTTCAAGCGGATGGCCGAGCGCCCCGAAGTCCTGATATCCCATCTCCTGTACAAAGGGACCGTGACCAGGACCAGCGCCATGGATCCCAAGCTAGTCGAACTCATCAGCCTGGCCGCGGGAGCTGCTCTGAAATGCCCGCACTGTACGAGCTACCACATGCAGGCCGCCGCAAAGAAAGGGGCGACGAGGGAGGAGATCCTCGAGGTTATTTTACTCGCAGGAATGATCTCCAACTCGTCCGTGCTGGCCAATGCCTACCGTATATTTGACGAAAAGATGGCCCGGTGTTTCCCCTGCGAGGGCCCGGGCATCGAGCTGAAGAAAAAAGAGTAGCATTAAGGCTTTTTCAGAATGAAGTGAACATGAGACTGTCAGGCCACATGCCCCCTGATGAAGACCACGGATGCGGTACCAGAACAGCTTCGCCATTCTCGTTCTTCATGCCTGACTGCATGGCGGTCACTGGGTGGCTGGTTTTGAATATGCCTCCCGGCATTTTCACCCTGCATGCGTGTCTCTCTCAAGGGACTCCTGGAATTTTTTTCCCTGCCGGGCGGGTTCTCTCCCGGGACCTCCCTGGTTTTGCCGGATGAGGCAGACCCAGGCACTCCCGATGAGATCTTCCCTACCTGCTCGGCGCAACCCCTCGGCAACAAGGTTACGGTTCTTCCTGTCCCGGAACCGGAGCAGGGCCCGCTGGATCTTCTTCTCCCTGCCTTTCGGCACATGGACCGGTTCCCGCGTTTCCGGGTGCAGACCGGTGTAGTACATGCAGGTTGAAGCGGTCATGGGAGTCGGGGTGAAGTCCTGCACCTGCTCGGTGTGGAGACCGGTATCCCTCAGGTACTCAGCCAGCTCGACCATGTCCCCAATGGTGCAGCCAGGGTGACCGGACATCAGGTAGGGCAGCAAGTACTGGCGCTTTTTCTTTCCTTCCTGGAGCTTCTCAAACCGCATCCTGAACGATTCGAATACCGCACACGGTGGCTTGCGCATCAGGTCGGTCACCCTGCGGGTGATGTGCTCGGGTGCAACTTTGAGGTGCCCGGAGACATGGTGGATGCAGAACTCATCGAGGAATCCCCCATCGTCCTCCCTGATGAGGTCGTACCGGATCCCTGACCCGACAAAGACCTTCCTGACCCCGGGGATATCCCTCACCGCTCGCAGGAGATCCAGGAACGCTCCTGGATCTCTGTCAAGGCTCGGGCAGTCAGGACCACAGGTGCGATCAGGGCAGGTACCCTGCTCCACCCATCGCCTGCAGGACATTCCGTACATGTTCGCCGTCGGTCCACCTATGTCCTGCACGATCCCTTTCCATCCCGGCATCCGGGTCATCCGGGTAACCTCCCGTACCACGGACGGTATGCTCCGGCTGGTGATGATGCAGCCCTGGTGCAGCGCAAGGGCACAGAATGAACAGTTCCCGAAACATCCCCGGTGACTCGTCACCGAGAACCGGACCGGTTCGAGGGCCGGGACAGGCTCCCGGTACGAGGGGTACGCTCTCCGGGAAAATGGCAGCTCGTATACCCGGTCGAGTTCACCGGCACTGAGCGGGACAGCAGGCGGGTTCTGGATGATAATCGATTTCGGGTGGGGCTGGACCAGGGTCCGCCCCCTGAAAGGGTCCTGTTCTGAAGAGATCCGGAAGAACGCCCCGGCAAAGGCCTCCCGGTCCCTGGAGACTTCAGAATACGAGGGAAGAATTACCGCCTCACCTGGAAAGGACGGGCTGGACACCGGTTTCCGGATAGCCGTTCCCCTGACATCGGTAATCTTACCGACTGGATCCCCATGTGACAGCCGTTCAGAGATCTGGATGAGAGGCCGCTCACCCATGCCAAAGACCAGGATATCGGCCGGGGCATCGGCGAGGATAGACTGGCGGACCCGGTCAGACCAGTAATCATAGTGGGCAAACCGCCGCAGGCTTGCCTCGATGCCCCCGATGATGACCGGGGTTTTCGGAAAGAGGGCATGCAGCCGGTCAGAATAGACCAGTGTGGCACGGTCGGGCCTCTTCCTCCTGCCCCCGGGAGAGTAGGTATCGGTCGATCGCGGTTTTTTCTGGGCAGTGTAGTGATTCACCATCGAATCGACATTTCCGGCCGATACGGCAAAGAAGAGGCGGGGGGTGCCCAACGCCCGGAAATCATCGGGGTTCCTCCAGTCCGGCTGGGGTATGATGCCGACCGTATATCCTTCTTCCCAGAGCACTCTCCCGATGAGCCCGGCAGCAAACGAGGGGTGATCTACATACGCGTCCCCTGAAACGATGATGATGTCAAACGCATCGATCCCGAGTTTGTGGCCTTCCTTACGTGAGACAGGTAAGAACCCGGGCTGCGGAAGCATCATTGATTTCTTCCAGATCGATCAGGGAGGTCCGGGAATGGCAGGTCCATACCCGTTACAGGATCGTAGCGGCGCCGGATCGTGGTCCCGAGTATCTCGATGACCACAGCTTCGACAACGATATATGTCATGGCTTTTTCACGGAGGCAGCCGGTGAGTGCTTCCGTTCCCCTGCCGGCCGATGCATGGTAATGGAGGTGGGGTCCCTGGGGGCCCGGAGTGATGGTTGCAAAGCCCAGGATATCCCATCCCCCTGAAAATGATTGCAGCGAGGGTTCCGGAGGAAGGACGGGCCGTGCTGGTCCGGTGACGATCCTTCCCTCTGCCACGGCACCGATGAACTGGATTATTCCGGCATGGATACCCTGTGCCCTGACAAAATTCCTGAGCGTCTCAAGCAGGTCTTCACCATGATCCACCCTGACGAAGAACACCCTTCCAAGGCTCCCTTCAGAATACCGCATGGTCTAAACTCCCATCCTCCTACATGCTCTCCAAAACATAAACCGATCCGTAACGGCACTCTGCGGTGCCGGAAAGGGTTACCGCCCCCCGACTCCTCCCCCTCCGAAACCGCCTCCGCCTCCAAAACCGCCACCGCCGAAGCCTCCACCGCCGCCTCCCTGGGAGGGTGACGAGAAGAAGAGCACGGGGACAAACGCTGCCTGCAGGCCATGAGCGGTGATCGGGGCGATGGTCTCCGGTATCCTGATATCGAGCTCCTTCATGGCCTTCTCCACCTTGTCACCAACGCCAAGAGCGGTCCCGAAGATCAGCCACTCACCCCACATGGTGATATCTGCCGGGGAATACTGCCGGATCAGGGCAAGATCAGACAGGAAACGGGCAAAGGCATCCCACTCGAGCTTCTCGCGGTACCGTTCATCCTTCCAGTGGCCAAAGAGCGTTGACGGGAAGGCGAGGGCAACACCAGCCTGGACGATGACCGAACCGAAGAGTATGACTGCTGGCACAAGTGCAGCTGCAAGCACGGAGATGGCGATGACCAGTATGAGGGATACGGCACAGCATGCGATACCGGCAAGGAGGAGCGGGAAGAGATGTTCCCGCCCATCAACAATGTACTGTGCAACGAGTGCCGGGTCAGTCTTCCTGGTCACCATGGCAAGGTCGCGCTGGTACGAGAGTATGCGGCGTTCCGCTGACCGATCGGACTTCGCATTCTTGGCAAGGATTTCGAGGTCTGCAGAACTCACCGTACCATCCTGTGCTATTTCCGAAAGGAAGGCCAGTACACGCTGTTCGTAGCGATCATCGGATGATACCGCATTCAGGCGGATCCGGATATTCGCTCCCCCGGATTCCTCGGTGATGGTGATGACCTTCCTCCGGTGGAGGTCAAGGAGGGTGGCGTAATATCCGTCCTGGTCAAAAACCTGTGCATCTCCCTTAAAAAGCAGGTTCACTGCCCAGGGCTTCATCCGGGGATTGGGTGTTGTTGAGAGGTATTCAGGGACAACGAACTCCTTCTCGCGTCCGTACCGGACATAGGTCGCAAAGAGAAGGATGGGGGTCATCAAGGCCGCAATAAACCCGGTGACCTGCAGGAGACGGGCAGTGAGCGAGGGGAGTGTGGCATACCAGGGATTGGCTGCTTCGGTCCTTTCCCTTACGCCATCGACAAAGACCGGGAATCCAGGTATGGTCTCCAGTGCATGTGAAGAGAGCAGCATCTCGATCCCGAGCCCTTCATCCGCAGCAATACTCCCGGTAACAACGGCACGGTCTCCCAGGCCTGTTACCCGGAGAGCAGGGGGGTGAGGATAGAGTTTCTCCGCGAACCCCGCCGGCACAGAGATGGCGAGATTGCGGTAGGGGATATTCCTGTCGACCAGCCGAAGGTTCAGGTGCACATCCCGGCCATCGTGCTCCAGCGGAGGATGCAGGACGTATCGGTAGGTAACCTCGTAGTGCCCGGATGGGAAATAGGATGGATTGTAAATCCCTACTTCACTGTCCTCGGCCATCCGGCGGATGAATGAAGCGTGCTCCGGACTGCCACCTCCGACCAGTGTCACTGTGCCATCATACTCCTTGATATACCCGATCGTTCCCGGAGGGATCTCCATGTCCTGAAACCCGATGTACGGACTGCTGAGCGGATCGATGGAAAGGGGGTCGACCCAGTACCGGAAGAGCATCCGGTAACTCCCCCCGGTTTTCAAGTCGTAAGTGTAGTGTTCAATGAACGTCCCGTCCTCTCCAAGCTCTGCCTGGTAGTCCGCGATCACCAGGCTTCCTTCAATGAGTCCCGGTATCGCCACCGCCACGACGCAGGCGGCGATCCCGATGCCGAACGCCACGGCAACCAGCAGGGCTATCTGCCGCTTCTCGTCAACCATTCAAAACCTTAAAATTCAATGCGGGGAGGGGTGCTGATCGCTTCTTCAAACTCGAGATACGGAAGCTTCTCCAGGCCCAGCAGCCGTGCCACAATATTTGAGGGGATCACATCGCGGAGGGTATTGTACTGCTGCGAGATGTTGTTGTACGTGTACCGCTGCCGGGCAATCTCCTCTTCGATGCCCTTCACTGAATCCATCAGGCTCAGTACCGTAGTGTTTGTCTTGAGGTCGGGGTAATTTTCGGCTACCGCAAAGAGCCTCCCGAGAATGGACCGGGACTCGCGTTCGATCTCGGTAAGATCCCCGGGACCGGCTGATCCGACACTGGCCCGCATGGCCGTGACCTTCTCGAAGGTCTCCTTCTCAAACTTCGCATAGCTTTTCACCGCCCCGAGGAGCTGGTCGATCATGTCCAGCCGTTTCTTCATGGCAACCCGTATCTGGCCGAGAGTTGCTTCCGATGAATTCTTCAGGCTGAAAAACCGGTTGTAAATCCCCACTGCGTAGAGGATGAACCCGATGACGATAAGGAGGATGATTCCGCCGATAATCCAGGGTATGAGACTTCCAAGCGCCATAGGAACCTGCTTAGGAGGTGATCCTTCCCGGCAAAAAGGATTGCGCGAAAAACGACATGAGCTGCGTGAGGGATACCGGCATGCGGGACGTAAAGTGCCTGAGGCATGTTCAAACAAAAGAGATCAATCCAGGTTAAGGGTCCCTGCCACGCGAAGCTTTCCTCCATCGAGGTAATGAAGGATAACCCGGTCCAGGGGGAAGTACACGAGTTCTTTATCGGTCCGCAGCGTGATGAGCGGCCGCTTCCAGTCGCCCGAATTATCCACGAAGGCAACCCTTGCCGGAAGGAACTGCATCCAATGACCGACATGGATAACCATCCCCGGACGCAACGGCGAGGGCCAGAACCGGACAAGTGTTGCTCTCCCGCTGAGTGTTGCCGATGCGGTGATGGACTCGCTGGCAGAGAGCACCCACCCCCGATCGAGATCGCCGACCTCGATTCCCTTCAAGGCAAGCCCGACGCGGTCTCCCGGCCCTGCAGACTGTGCATCGTCCTCATGCTTCTGGATAGAACGAACCTGTGCCTTCTTCTGTGTCGGGAATATGCGGAGGGTATCGTGACGGGATATCGTACCGGAAACCACCTGGCCAAGAACGACCACCCCGGTACCCTTGACCGGAAAGGCATGGTCAACGGGCACAGCCCCCTTTGCACCATGCACCGGCTTCTCCTGCAGCGTTTCGGCTTCGCCGATCAGGTATTCCCTGATCCTTACCGGTTCATCGGGCACCAGATCGTAGTGTTCAACGACCGTCCCCTGGATAAGGGGAGCAACCTTCTCAGGGGTGATATAATTCCGGAGGACGAGCATCCCTTTCCCGATACCGGCACAATCGAGCATCACCACGCATTCCCCAAATACAGGGCCGATCTCATCGACAACAAGCAGTGCACGATGGGCCATGGAAACGGAGAAAAAAAGGGAGGCGAGCCGATCCGGGTACCGCACGGGTTCCACGAAGGTAACGGTGTGCTCGCCCTTCTTTTGATTATAAAAAGCAATATCGGAGGTCGTTCCCTTTTTTCCAAGGTGTCCTGCATATCCTTCCGGGCCGATAACCGCGACCGTGATATTGGACATGCCCAGTGTATCTGATGCCTGCAGATATCAGTATTTACGTGCGGCCTTCCGGCAGCGGCGGGGCTTTGAGGGCTGCGAGGAGGTCTTCGTTCGAACGGACAACGCGGGCGGATTGTTCGAGCATGAGGTTGACCTGCTCGCACTGTCCCGCCATCCTGAAATCGGTCCGTATGGCGATGACAGGAATCCCGTGTGCATAGGCATACCCCATCTCCCAGGCCGTTCCCGAATCGGCATCGGCCCCGTCAATTACCGCGACCACGATATCGGTTTCCCCGAGAGCAGCAATGTGCCGGTCAAAAATCGTACGGTGCGCCTCCCTGTCGCGATGGTGAGTATCATCCCCGATTTCCTGGGGCAGGTAAACTTCGAAAAAGTGGGCAGAGAGGGTTTCAAAGAGGCTGATGTTGTACTCCTTCTCTGCCCGTGAGAAGAGGGGGGCGGCAAGGTAGAGACGGAACCGCGCGAAATCTGCAACGTCAAGAGCCGGGATCTCCGGGAACCGGGCGAGGAAGGCTCCCCTTCCCGATCTCTTTGCATTCGCCGATCCGGCGGGTCCGTAGTATGTTGCATCGACCCCGCAGGCCGGGGATGAATTGACACCTATGATGCAGAGCGGGGGGCCCCGCTCATCGATAATCGACCTGACTTCTGTTTCAAGGTTCCCGAGCAGGCAAAAAAATTCAGGCGTGTTCAATTGGTCAAGAAACATGGCCGGCTCGCGATCGGGACCAAGATACAGGGTTTCCGGGCAGGGAAGGGGGACCGCTTCGATTCCGAACCGCCGGCACCGTTCAAGGGCCCGCGAGTACCACCCGACATCTTCTTCACGGGTTATCCCCCGCGCCCTCAGGCCGGGATTGAGAATACAGGGGGAGAGGAGGACGTACATTGATCTACTATCTCGTTGCCAGGCGCGATAGTTCCACCGATCCGGAGAGCATTAACGGACATTCCGGCTTCACGGTAGCTATCCCTCTGGCAATTTCCCTTGCGATCACCTTCCCGGCTTCCTGAAATCGATGCCAGCATCCAGGAAACCCTCCGGGCCTCGGTAATAAAAACCCGGGCTTCCATTCCCTGCCCGGTGGTCATAACTCTTCGGTTGGGAATCAGGGGCTGGCGAAAGCTTCGCGTCGCCTGGCACCATCCGTCGGAGAGAAAATCGCCGACCCGCCCCAGGGATTCTTCCCGGGGTAATCAGCCATAACAAACCTCATGGATTCATAATCGCCACATAGCTTGTGTGAACGGAGAATGATGATCCCTCTCTATGCCTTCCGCGATAACAGCTGTGATCCGCGGAAATGTACGGTGAAGCGGATGGAACGCTCCGGGTTGGTGAAGGTACTCTCGAAAATCTCCCGCATTCCCCGCACAACCACCCTGCTCGATCCAACCGCAGAGCAGGCCCTCTCTCCTGCAGACCGTCCTGCGCGCTCCCTGACCGTGCTCGACTGCTCGTGGGAGGTTCTTGATACAGGTGCCATCCGGGGTTTTTTACGGCGCCGTGCTCTCCCGTTCCTGGTCGCCGCCAATCCCATCAATTTCGGCAGGCCCTGGCAACTCACCTCTGTCGAGGCCTTCGCGGCGGCTCTGGTAATTCTCGGAGAACCTGATCAGGCCGCCGTGGTGCTTGCTACCCAGAAGTGGGGTCCGCGGTTTCTCGAACTGAACGAAGAACCGCTTGGCCTTTATGCACGCGCCCGGGACAGCAGTGAGGTTATCGGTATCCAGAACCAGTATCTCTAGCCCGAAGCCGGGGACTTCAGGACGGAATCTTCTGGAGGATTACTACCCGTTCATCTCCCAGGGGTATGCCTGCAGTCCGCGCTTCTACGGGAACACCGCTGTTCCCGGTGAGGGGGATGAGGGTTATGCGAAGCATGGTCTCGCCAGGGGAGCAGGCAAGTATCTGCCTTTCATCTGCAGGGAAGAACGTGGAGAGCGGGGCACCCAGCACGATTTGACGATCTCCGTTGACCAGCTCTACAAACCGTTCGTTGGCCCAGAGGATCATTCCCGATTTATCGGTGAGCAGGACCGCCTCTTCCATCAGGTCGAGGATCGATTCCAGTTCCTGCCGCATCCGCGAGAGAGTCTCGACCTTCTGCTTTTCCTCTTCCAGTGGTGTTGCGACCGCTATCCCGGTCGCATCCATCTTCCGGAGGGATTCCCGGGCCCGTTTCCAGGCAGAGATGTCACGGATCGATTCAATGGCGCCGATCGATCGGCCTTCATGGTCGGTGAGTGCTGATGCTTTCCCCCACAGGAACGCCCCTTTTCCGCCGTTCATTGCTGAAACGAACGACTCGATGTAGACGCTGTCGCCGAACCTGCGGACCTTTGGGTATTTGTTCGCCAGTTCGTGAGGGGGGAGATCCAGGATATCGACCAGAACGGGGCGTTCGTCTCCGAAAAATGAGAAGGCATTCCGGAAATCCTTCTTACCCAGCACTTCGCCCCGTTCCACTCCGGTCAATATCTCCAATGCCCGGTTCCAGGCAATGACCCGGTGATCCTTATCGATAATGTACGTGGGATCGGGCATGAACTCGATTGTTTCCGACAGCTTCTGGCGGGAGCTCTTCAGCGCTGTCTCGATGTTCCGGAATTCGGTGATGTTTACCAGGGAGAAAAGGGTGTAGAGAATCGTCCCTGCTTCATCAAAGGAACATCGTATCGATGCGTTGAAATGCTTTTTTTCCCCTCCCGGCATGGTCACGGACATCTCGCCGCTCCATTTCCCTGCTTTTTTTATAAGAGAGAAAACCTCATCAAGCGGGGGATCGATTTCCTCGAACTGTGAGATGATATCAGCGGCCATTTTCCCCTGTATCGAGTTGAAACTGAGGTTAAATTCCGATAAACAGGAATTGTTCGCATAGATCAACCGGAAGTCGCGGTCGAAGATTGCCATCGAGGTCAGCGAGGTCTCGATAGCCGTATCCTTCATCCTGAGCTCCTCCCGGGCTTTTTTGATATCAGATATATCAATAAACGAAGCCATCATGCAGAGCGGGACACCTGACGGGTCACGTACAACACTTGCATTGAGAATCGCATTGAAGCTTTTATCGCCCCTTGTCCTGGCCAGAACTTCACCCGACCACCAGCCACGTTCCTTGAGCGATCTCCATACCTCCAGGATGTCTCCGGAGGCCTTTGCATCGCTGTGAGAAAATATATGGATCGGCTTTCCCAGGACATCGCCCTAGTGGTCGTAACCGAACATGGCCAGGAATGCACTGTTGACATACGTCACGTTTCCCGAAAGATCTGCAATACCAATCCCATTCAACGATGACGCAAGCGCAAAGTTCTTGATCAGGATCGCCTCTGCGGATTTTTTCTGCTCGGTGATATCCCGGCCTACCCCCTGGTACTCAACCAGGATTCCCCGATCGTTAAACAGGGCCTGGATTGCCCACTGATGCCAGTGACACTCCTCCTTCTTATCGAAACTCCGGTGCTCGATGATGCAGAGAGGATTCCCGGGCGTCAGGCTCCTTATCCGGCTCTCGACAAGGTCCCGCTCCTGTGCAGGGATGGAATCGAGTATGGACTTCCCGACCAGATCTTTTTCCTCCAGCCCAAAATACCGGGTAATTGCAGGATTTACAAACAGAAGGTTCAGATCTTTGTCAAACCGGTTCACCATCTCGGTTTGATTCTCCACGATTGCCCGGTACTTTGCTTCACTGACCCTGAGGCGTTCTTCGACCTCTTTTTTTCCGGTGACATCTTCAAAGAGGAACGTAGTGCCCGTTGCACCATCATCAAAAACGCTTGGCAAGACTTTGACGTAAAGGCATGTAACCGTTCCATCCCGCGTGAGAGCTATCTCATGTGAGATTTCACCGGTCTCAATGGCCGACCGGGCCAGATCGTCCAGCCTGAAGCCGTCCCCGCTGTTGATGGGGCTGGTGGAGATGATGCTGCCGATAAGGTCTTCTTTCCGTACCGGGAAATAAGAGAAAAAGTTATCATTTGCCTCGACCACCCGCATATCGCTGTCGAGCACCAGGATGAGTTCATTGGCGAACTTGAACATCGATGAGATTGGCACCCGGTTTGAGAGATAGTACATTTTGGCATTCCCGTACATCTTCATCTCGACATGTCCGGTGATGAGCAGGATCTCGAGGTATTTTGCCACGGAATTGCGGTTGATCTTCAGGTTATGGGAAATTTCAGAGATGGTAAGCCCTTTGGGTTTCACCTTGAGCAGTCGCTTGATACGGGTTATCTTCTCCTGGTCCAGGATCATGGCAATCGATCATGATCTCCTGTTCAATTAAACATTTGCACGGCGTTACTGTCCGCTCCCGCACTGTTTTTCCTAAAACGTCGCATACTAAAAGAACCTGGAGCAAGGCGATTTTAAAAAAAAAAAGAGAGGGCCCTGTTTTCCAATCCTTGTAGGCTCCCGGGACCCAGGCGATCAGGGACAGGTCGTTTTCATTCTTTCTGCTCCTGCTCACCATCAGCACCGCTGCCATCATTGACGTGTTCATCACATTAGGTGGCCTGACCGTTACCAGGCACCAATTGCCAGGAGACTGCTACACTCCTTCGAAACAAGACCGAAAGATGCTCCATGCTCTTTTTCACGGATGCGGCGGCAGCCACTCAGCCGGTTCCCCATCGATACGGTCTCTTTTACCGCTGCAAGCGCAACGATGGGTTGCGTGCCGGGAGGTGTGGCTGGGCAATACACCCGGGTATCCGGGAAATGCCGTCGGTTATGCAGATCCTGTTCTCTTCCTCTCTAACGCCCCCCTGATAAACCCGGAACAGGGATGTTTGCGGAACACGGGGCCGGGGCTTTTGAGAAGGACGGGCAGTCCGTATGTTATGCCTGGGATTGCGGGGCGGGATTCGATAACAAGTATTCCCCCAGAGTCTTCAGGATATCAGTCGAATTAACAAAGATACCCGCTCAAGATGCCGGAGTAGGGCTTGCCACAACTTTGAGCTCCCTCATCGCCATGGGGCACAATCTGGATCGATTCTTCTCCCGGAACCGGTGACAACCTTTTTCTCAAACCCCGGTAAGTTCAATACATGGACTCCGTGGGGAGTGGCGCTGAGATACTCCTTGTAGAAGATAATCCCAACGATGTTGAGCTCATCCTCCATGTCTTTCAGTGGTGCAACCTCGGAGACCGGATCCATGTGGCGTGGAACGGGGAAGAGGCACTGGATTACCTATTTGGAACCGGGCCCTATGATGGTAAGGCTGCCGGGAAACCCAAGGTAGTCCTCCTCGACCTGAAACTTCCCAAGGTTGACGGGCTCCAGGTGCTCCGGAAAATCAAGGAACATCCTCAGACCCGGTCGATTCCGGTCGTCGTGTTCACCTCGTCCCGGGAAGAGCGGGATATCATAGAGAGCTATAATCTGGGGGTGAACAGCTACATTGTCAAACCAGTCCAATTCGACCAGTTCGCCAATGTTATCCGTGACATGGGGCTCTACTGGCAGGTCATCAACCAGCCCCCGGTTGATAACGATAAAAACTGGAAAACCTGAAAGCTGTTCCTGGCGGTTACATCTTCTCCGTTCCCAAATAACGAGGTCGGGATACCGTGGCGGAGGGAGGTGACGTCAGCCACCCCAATGGAGAGGGTGAAACCCGGGGTGGAGCCACGCAACCTTTCCGGGAAAATATGGAGGTAGTTACTCGATTTTTTCATCGTCCGGTATCCGGGATTGTTTCGCTTTTCCCGGCCCTGATAAAGATCTTTTCCATGGGAAAAACACCCGACTCCGGCATCTGAACCCCGAACCGCGGTTTCCCGCAGGCAGGGCGCTATCATGATCCCACCTCCCGCAAGCCGGTGCCGGCTGTCTCCGGAGAGACGGGTATCGGCCAGCACGGACACCGGGCGCTCCCAGACGATTGCTCTACCGGACCGGGGGCACTTCGGGAACAAACGCTTCCCGTATAAGATTGCCCTGCATATGCCCGGGGATGGTTCCGGTCGTCGCAAACTGGTAGAGGGCGGCAACAAAGATGCCGTGGAGTGTGGCATGGAGAATTCCGGAGACGACGAAACCGATTATGGTGAGGGCGGTCATAACGAACACCAGGGGGAGATTTCCAGTCATCACCGAGAGTATGGTAAATAGCATCAGGAGGATTGGAGGAACGAACAGGATTCCAAGACCGAAATGAACGATGATGTTCTCTCCCCAGGTCCTTTTCAGCAACTGCCAGGAATCGCTGATGGCGGCAAAGACACTTTTATCTTCAAAGACCATGACCGGGATCACCAGGAACGTGGCAAGGCTCCAGGCGATGCCGATGATGGCGATGATGATCCTGCTGATAAACCCGGAGCGGCGGGATAGGAGGTTCAGGACCAGCCCCACGGTTGCGGCGACCAATGCCCAGGAAAGGATCTTTCCGAGGTTGTCAAGGGAAAACCGGATCCCGTCCCGCACGGTCGGATCTCCGCCGGAGAACCGGATGGTGGCGCAGGCGATCAGCCCGGTGTTGAAAAAGATAACCACGGCATATGATACATAGTAAAAGAAGAATAGGGCAAGGAACCAAACCAATGGGCCAAATCCGCCGATTTCTCCGAGGATCCCCATAAAGAATATCGGGAGAAGAAAGCTGAGGGCGATCAGGATTGTCCCCAGCCCGGACAGGACGGGAAAGAGCAGCAGCTCCTTGTCCATCATGAGCACCCGCCAGGTATTCTTCAGGAGGTCGATGCTCCGGGATAAGGTTCCGGCCATATTCTGTCCCTTGAAGGTTGGGGGTTCTGGCAAAAAAAATTCTCCTGGGTGGGGAAGAAGGTATGAAGGTTCCAATGGAGCACCATTCCAACCGTAAGGGCACCTCCACCATTTTCGAATATATAAAAGGAGGACCTATTTCACGGCTGCAGTGGGCTTCTGAAAGGCCCAGAGGCGTTCCGGTGATACCTTTTTCTTTTCCAGTGGAAGATCCCCATGGAGGCCGCCTACCGGGAATCCCCGGGTTCCAGTGATCTCTTTTCCTTTTCCAGCGGAAGTATCTAAAACCCTTGAGAAAAGCCTTCTTTGGAATTCCGTTTTCTCCGGGTCAGGGTACTCATCTGGTCGGCAATGAGCAGGTAATAGGCGGCAAGACCCTTCCATTCACCCCACTGATCGGCGATTTTGCGGGCTTCCTCGGCAGATATTTTCCCGCCGCGCTGGTAGCGCTGGGCAATCGACCGCCGGAGCCCGAGATCGTCCGCGGGGAAGGCATCCAGCCGGTGCATGCCCCGGAGGATGGCCAGTTCAGCCGTCCAACGCCCGACTCCCTTGAGCTTTACAAGCTCCGTGATAATCTCTTCCGAATCCCTGATGTTCCGGAGCCTTTCGAGATCGGGTTCTCCCTGTACGGTCCGTTCAGCAACATTCCGGATATAATCGCCTTTCATCGAAGAAAGTCCGCAGGAGCGGAACTGACCAGGTGTCGCGGATGCAATCCGTTCCGGTGCAGGGAAAGCATAGTAGGTCTGCCCGTCGACCACCAGGGAATCGCCGAACATCTTCGTAAGCCGGACCTCGAGCGTACGGGCGACGGCAAGCGAGATCTGCTGCTCGATGATTGAGTCCACCAGAGCCTCGAAGACCGTCGGAGTTGTGGAGGGTTTCAGCCCGCGGAGATGTTTTGTCAGCTCCAGCATGGGGGGATCGTTCCTTACCGCCTGATAGAACGGGGTGAGGTAATCATCGAGGTTGAGGATCCGGGAGATGGTGGTGAGGGCCTGCTCCTGCTCACCGGGTGTCAGGACATCTTCTGCGGTGAGCCTGACTTTGAGGGTGGGATTTCCGGTTGACCCTTCAGCGGTTACCTCCGCAAGCACGAGGTTTTCCCCCACCCGGATGACCTGCCAGAACCGGCCGTTTTCTGCTTTCCGGATCTGGGGATCGCCGGATGAGAAGACGAAAGTGCTGAGCGTGAAATCATAGGGGGGGACAGGGTTTAGGATCACCGCAGTTGCTCCCATGAAAGAATGAGATAAAAAGAATTAATGGATATGGTTTTTCAATCCCGGCAACAATGCCTGCAGAGGTATCCGGGGTGCCTTCATTAAACCTGAATCTGTATGACGCAAGGGAGCAGTTCCATGCCATCGGTGAATGGTTTCCACCCGCCGGCATAGTACAGGATCGTGGCCGGATCATACTGGATCGTGGATGGATCAAGAGGTAATCCCGCGCTGTCCTCCAGGGTGACCTATAATATTCACTGTCTGGAACTCGACATGAGGATCGATACTTGAGATCCAGGTCCAGGCTCGCTCAGCCGTAAGACATGCGGAACGTCTAGATGCCCGGGAGGATGCCTTGTGATACCAGGCCACTGGCATCGCGTTTGAACAATCCGAATCTGAGACCAGGATTCCAGAACGGCAACCTTTAATTCCATTTCCCCCGTAAACCTCCCCATATGATCAGAGTTGCTATCAACGGGTATGGAACCATAGGCAAGCGCGTGGCGGACGCGGTTGCCGCCCAACCGGACATGAAAGTGATCGGAGTTTCAAAGACCAAGCCGAGCCACGAGGCCTTCATTGCAAAATCACGAGGCTATCCGCTCTTTATCGCTGACATCGCCAGGAAAGGTATCTTTGAAAAGGCCGGGCTCCCTGTCTCCGGGAGTGTTGAGGACATGCTGAAAGCGGCCGATATCGTGGTGGATGCTACCCCGGGAGGGGTGGGGGAGAAGAACCGGCCTCTTTACGAGAAGCTTGGGAAGAAAGCCATCTGGCAGGGCGGCGAGAACCACGAAGTGGCCGGGTTCTCGTTCAACTCGGACTGCAACTACAGGGATGCCATCGGAAAACAGTTCGCCCGGGTGGTCTCCTGCAATACCACCGGCCTGTGCCGGATCATCCAAGCCATGGACGCGGCATACGGGGTAGAGAAAGTCCGGGCGGTCATGGTCCGGAGGGGAGCGGACCCGGCGGATATCAAGCGGGGACCCATCGATGCCATCGTTTTAAACCCGGTCCACATCCCGAGCCACCACGGCCCCGATGTCCAGAGTGTGCTGCCGCACATCAACATCGTGACCCTGGCCATGATCGTCCCGGCCACCATGATGCACATGCACGTCGTGCAGATGGACCTGAAGAAGGAGGCGGACCGCGAGGATGTCCTCCGGATTATCGAGAAACATCCCCGGATGGGGCTTGTCCGGAAAGCGACCGGGATCACCAGCACCGCCGAGCTGAAAGAATATGCCATGGACATGGGCCGGTGCCGGTCCGACCTCTGGGAGAACGGAATCTTCGAGGAATCGGTCTCCTGCCTTGGAAAAGAGCTCTATCTCTTCCAGGCCATCCACCAGGAAGCGGATGTGGTAGTGGAGAACATCGACTGTATCCGGGCCATGACCGGGACCGAGAAGGACCCTGCCAAATCGATTGCCATGACCAATAAGGCCATGAACTTCGTGGCTCTCCAGTGACCTCCTTTTTCCCGGTTTTTTTTAAAGTCTCATTCATTCCTCTGAAAGATACATACTATCATGAGGTTTTCCTCCCAGGTTCCCGCCGCCGTCCGGCCACGACATTCTCATAATTATTAACACCACCCAGATCCCATGTATAGCAAATGGATCCCTACGAGCTGGTAACGAGGAACACGGTGGAAGTAATCACCGATGACGAACTGAAGGCTCTCCTTGCCAGGGATAAAAAACGGGTATATGCCGGTTACGAGCCGAGCGGGGAGATCCACCTCGGCCACCTGGTGACCATCAATAAGCTTATCGATTTAAAAGAGGCCGGCTTCGAGGTGGTCGTCCTCCTCGCCGATCTCCATGCCTTTCTCAACCGTAAAGGAACCATGGAACAGGTCAGGGAGCTTGCCGGGTACAACCGGAGGTGCTTTGAGGGACTCGGACTCCGGGACGTCGAGTACGTGCTCGGCTCCGATCTCCAGCTCGCTCCCGACTACCAGCTCAAGGTCCTCCAGCTCTCCCAGCAGATAACCCTGAACCGTGCCCGGCGCAGCATGGATGAGGTGGGAAGGAACATGGAAGCACCGACCGTTTCCCAGATGATCTATCCCATCATGCAGATGGTGGATATCGCCCTGCTCAACGTTGATGCCGCTGTCGGTGGAATCGATCAGCGGAAGATCCATATGCTCGCCCGGGAGCACCTGGCAGCTGTAGGTTACCCTTCACCGGTCTGCATCCATACCCCGATCCTGAACGGGCTCGACGGTAAGAAGATGTCCTCTTCCAGCGGGAACTATATATCGGTGGCCGACTCGGTTGAGGAGATTGAGAAGAAATGCCAGAAAGCATTCTGCCCGCCCGAGTGTGAAGAAAACCCGGTGCTCCAGATCCTCCAGTACCACATCTTCCCCCGGATGGGAACGGTTGTGGTCCGACGCCCGGCAAAGTTCGGTGGAGACCGTGAGTTCAGAAGCTATCCCGAGATCGAGGAGGCCTACCGGAAGAAAGAGCTTCATCCTCTCGACCTGAAAAAGGCGGTGGCCACGAACATGGCAGGCATCCTTTCCTGTGTCCGGGATTACATAACCTGAGGGAGTACCCACCGTGAGTTACGACCGGATCGAGACAAGGTTCGACCGTGAGATCGAACGCCTGGGTATACGGATAAAGGATGTGGACCAGCTCAAGGTCCGCCAGGACGTGTTTGATGAAGTGACGCTCCTTGCCCTCTACAAGCTGGTACATAAAGGCTGGATTACTGCGATCGGCGGCTCCATCAGCACCGGCAAGGAAGCAAACGTCTTTTTCGGAGAGCGGGAAGACCAGGATCTCGCCATCAAGATCTACCGGATCCGGACCGCCAATTTCAACGCCATGACCGAATATCTCATCGGTGATCGCAGGTTCTCCGGGGTCCGGAAAACGCGAAAAGAAGTTGTTTTTACCTGGACTCGGAAAGAATTTTCAAACCTCAAGCGGGCTCATGAAGCGGGCCTGAGGGTTCCCGAACCGTATGGCTGGGACAGGAACATCCTGGTGATGGAGTTCATCGGAGAAAACGAGGTTCCGTTTCCCCAGATCAGGAATGTCAAACTGGACGATCCCGGTACCGTGTACCAGGAGATCGTTTCCTTCGTAAAGACCCTGTACCAGAACGCAGAGCTCGTGCACGCTGATCTCTCCGAGTTCAACATCCTCTTCTCAAACAGGCCGTACATTATCGATATGGGCCAGTCAGTAACACTCGACCATCCCCGGGCGCGGGCATTCCTCGCAAGGGATATTGCAAATGTGAACAGATACTTTGGCAATCTCTGCAGCGTCCGGACAACAGGCGAAATATTTACGGAGATTACCGGAATTCCGTTACCGGGCACGGGAGTTCCAGGATAAGGAGCCCGGATTGAAGACCATGATCCAGGAAGTTAAAGTTACCGGGAACAGAATCGGGGTTCTAATCGGCAAGGGCGGGGACACTAAAAGAGCGCTAGAGGAAAAGACGAAAACCGCCCTCTCGATCGACAGCAAGGAAGGGATTGTCCGGGTTGAAGGAGATGATGCTCCCCTCGTTCTCCGGGCTATGGAGGTTATTCAGGCCATTAACCGGGGTTTTTCCCCCGAGCGGGCATTCGTCCTCCTCGACGATGAAGACCTTCTCCTCGACATGATCGATCTCTCAGGGTTGACCGACAGCCCCCGCCAGCTCGACCGACTGAGGGGACGGATTATCGGGAAGGATGGACGTTCCCGGGAACAGATCGAACACATGACCGACTGCGAGATCTCGGTCTTTGGCAAGACCATCGCCTTAATTGGTCTCCCGGAACAGATCAAAGTCGCCCGTAGTGCCATCGAGATGCTGCTCGAAGGACTGCCCCACGAAGTGGTCTATGGGTTCCTGGAACGGAAGCGGCGCGAGGCTAAGCACGACGCCATTGACTACTACTACTGATAACCTGCTGCCAGGGCCAGAACCGGTTCGATCCACCTGGATCCGGCCTGTATGAGGTCTATTTCCATTGGAGAACGAAACGCGCGCCCAGCAGCTTGTTTATAAAACAACGCTATCCACGGCAGATATAGACTGGAATAAAAGGGGTTCAAATGAAGATAGCCAGCCTTCCCATCCCTGACTCATTGGTCCGGCACTACGAATCCGCGGGTATCGTGGATCTCTATCCCCCCCAGGCGGAATGTGTTGAGAAAGGAATGTTTGAGGGAAAGAACCTCCTGGTAGCAATCCCTACCGCAAGCGGTAAGACTATGGTGGCGGAAATGGCCATGCAGGTGCATATCGCCCGGGGAGGAAAATGCCTCTACATTGTCCCCTTAAAGGCGCTCGCCAGTGAGAAGTACGAGGATTTCAGCGGGAAAGGAGTGCAGGTTGGTATCTCGACCGGGGACTATGACCGCCGCGATGAACATCTCGGGAGAAACGACATCATCGTTGCCACAAGCGAAAAAGTCGACTCTCTGCTCCGGAACGCCTCTGCGTGGCTCACAGAAATCAGCCTGCTCGTGGTCGACGAGGTTCACCTGATCGACTCTCCAGACCGCGGACCAACCCTGGAGATGGTGATTACCAAGATGCGGACCAGGAACCCGGGTATGCAGGTTATCGCCCTTTCTGCAACCATTGGAAACCCGGGTTCCCTTTCCCGATGGCTCGATGCGGAACTGGTGACCGGGAGCTGGCGCCCCGTCGACCTCCGCCAGGGAGTTTACTACGACGGAGCGATTCATTTCCACTCCATGGTAAGGCCGGTCCGGTCGGTTTCGAAATTTGAAGACCTTAACCTCATGATGGATACTATCGAGGAAGGAGGCCAATGCCTGGTCTTCGTTGCATCGCGAAAGAACGCTGAAGCATTCGCCAAGCGGGCGGCAAAGGCGCTTGCCCTTGAAAGCCCCGAACTTACTGCTTCTGCCAGGCAGCTCGGGAAAATGGCTGAAACGGACCAGGAAAAGGCGCTCGCCCTCTGCGTATCCTCGGGATCCGCTTTCCACCATGCAGGCCTGCGGAGAGAGGCACGGACCATCGTTGAAGAAGGATTCCGGAAGGGATATATCCGGTGCATTTCTTCAACGCCCACCCTCGCTGCCGGCCTGAACCTGCCGGCACGCAGGGTCATCATCAGGGATTACCGTAGATACAGTGCGGGAGAAGGCATGGTTCCCATTCCGGCACGGGAGTATCACCAGATGGCGGGTCGCGCGGGACGCCCCCACCTCGATCCTTATGGGGAGGCGGTCCTGATCGGTCATTCCTCGCAGGATGCCGCAGAACTCTTCTCATACTATATCGACGCTCCGCCGGAAGATGTCAGCTCCCAGTGCTCAACCGAACGGGCCCTTGCCACCCATATCCTCTCACTTATCGCCTCCGGGTTTGTAGAATCTGAACCGGCGCTCCGAGAGTTCATGCGGAATACGTTTTATTTCCACCAGAAGAAGACCGACCGGTTGCTGGCCGCAGTCATCGGGAGGTCACTTTCCTTTCTTGACCGGGCTGAGATGATCACCATCCAGGAAGATGCCCTCTATGCAACAGAGTATGGGGCACTTGTTTCGCAGCTCTATATCGATCCTTTGAGCGCCGATATGATTGTTGAACAAATTACCGGTGCGAAGGAGTACTCGGATATCGGTCTCCTCCAGGTTATCTGCAGCACCCCCGATATGTTCACACTCTTCGTGGGAAACCGGGACCGGCATTATTTGGAACGGTTTGTTCTCGAACACGACCACGAGCTCTGGCTGGATCTCCCCTACAGCGATGACGAGGCATACTTCCGGAGCCTGAAAACAGCAATGGTTCTCTCTGACTGGAACCATGAGGTCCCTGATGCAACCATCTGCGAGCGGTACTCGGTAGGGCCAGGAGATATCCATACCCTCGTAGAGAGCGTCAACTGGCTCCTCCACGCGACCGGGCGTCTGGCACGAATGTTCAGGCGGGGCTTTTCTCCACAAATCGGCGAATTCGAGCTTTGCATGAAGCATGGCATTAAACGGGAGCTGATCCCCCTGGTCAGGATCCGGAATATCGGCAGGGTGAGGGCCCGACGGCTCTTCAACAACGGGTTTACCACCCCGGAAAAGATCCTCGCTGCCGGGCAAGAACGGATTGTCCCGATACTCGGCCAGGGGATAACAGCGCAGGTCTTTTCCTGGCTCAAGGGAGAGATAAGCGCCCAGCATCCAGCCCCTCAACCGGGATCGCAAGCTGATCTGTTTCAATTTGGGAAGAGAGAACCGGAGTGAACTTAGATGAAGGCAGAAGAGTGTACGGTTGTCCAGTACAGAACTGTTATCGAGGACCTGGGCGCATTCCTGACAGAAATCCGGGATATTGCTGCCAGGCATGAGATCCACATCATCCTCTTTAATGCATCGAACATGGCCGGGATGGCACATGTCCGCTCCGCACTCGGGCATGCATTCCGCTCATTTAGCACTGGCTCGGCAATATCAAACAGCGTCGAGATGGAGGCATTCCTTTATGCTTCCGGATCGCGCCAGTGCCAGGTTGGAGTCCGGTTCGGGGTGCACGCCGGCCTGAATGATACCTACCTGTGCATCTGCCCTTCATCACCGGATGCTCTTGAAGAACTTCTCAATCTGGGAGAACTATGTGATGAAGACTGGGAGTCTCTCTCTCCTGAAAAGATACACCGTCTCATGGAGCTTTTCGGCATTACCAGTGAAGAGCTTGCGGTCGTCGGTCCTTTGCGCCTTACCGAACTGGTGCTCGAGAGGGTGGCCCTCCTTGAAGTATACCGCTAACTCGGAATTGGTGAAAGTCAACGTACAGGCATCAGGGCCAGGTCCATGTATCCCGGGTGAATCCCTCACACAATTAATAACATGATAATCCCCGCCGGGTCTGTGTCAGCAATGATGAGAAAATATCATTGCAGTACTCCTGGAAAAAGAGCGGGTATCGGTGCGGCCGAATCCTTCAGGCCCCCTGGTCACCGTTCTGCATAGTTTCCGTGCCGGGAATTGTTCACTTGTTTGCATGGGTGAGAATATGCCGGATTTCCGGGATAATGAGCGCACGTGTTGCAAGCTTCACCGCTCCAGTCGATCCCGGAACGCAGAAGATAGCTTTTCCACCGGTGATTCCGGCGACTGTCCGTGAGAGCATGGCTGCGCTGCCGATTTCCGAAAAACTCATCATGCGGAATAATTCCCCAAAACCGTTGATCTGCTTATCGAGCAGCGGAGTAACGGCCTCTATGGTACAATCATCGTGAGTTAGCCCGGTACCGCCGTTCACAATGATACAGTTTGCCCGTTCAAGCGCCCGGATGACTTCATTCCTGATGGCTCCAATCTGATCCGGAACAATCGCATAATGCGTGACTGGTATTCCTGCATCGTGCATGAGGGTTTTAATGGTATCTCCGCTTGCATCATTCTCCATGGTCCGGGAGCTTGAGACGGTTATGACGGCTCCTTCGAGGTTAATCGGTTGGACATGGTCAGGATTCATCAGGTGCATCTATAGAACCGACAGGTTAAAAGTTGCTCTCTTACCTTGATGTGAAAGATGGTAGTGGGAGGATTTACCAACCCCTTTGTTTCCACTGGAACTGATATAGGCAACCCACCTGGAAAGGCGAGACAATCCCTGGTATGGGTCTTGCACCCTGCTAAAAAACCGGTAAACTGCCCGATGACCAGGATACTGGTTCCCTGGGAAGCTCCGGGATCGGGTAGGAATGTATATGCAAGTGAAATTGTAATTCTATCTTTATCCTTGCTTAAAGTATTTTTGATATTCTGTTGAATGTTGGAATGATACTCAAAATTCACTGAGATAGTTTTGATGCTCTGCTAAACATTGGTATGATACTCCAAAACTTATTGAGATCATTTTCATACTCTTTTATATAGTTGCAAAAGATATCCTAAAATGCCATCATTTTTAAAATATAAAATGCAACAATGTTGCATCATTAATTCTTTTCCACTGGAAATCATAGGGTGGGGGAGAGTATAATGACGCCCAGGATCTCGTAAAGAAAGGTCGGAATTTCCTCTCTAAAAAATTATTTTAAAAACAACTCGTTTTTGAGAATAACCAAAAAATAATGAATGTTCGACTGGAAATTAAGGGGTTTATATGCCTGACAAATGATTAAATTTTTATGAAATGATACCTAAGGTTTTCATCCCAGGGGGTCTGAATGCCGGAAGGACAGGAGTCGATAGGGTTATTTAAAAAATATCTTGCAGGGAATCATATTTTCAGGAACAGAGAAGTACTTCGCCATTCATATCGTCCCCAGATCCTTCCCCACCGGAGACCACAGATCGACCAGGTCGCATCGATTCTTGCACCGTCTCTCAAGAACGAGACACCCTCCAACATACTCATCTACGGGAAGACCGGTACCGGGAAGACCGCCGTCGTCAGATACGTTGGAACCGAACTGGAGAATGCGAGTTCCCATATGGGAACCTCGTGCAGGGTTGTCCATATCAACTGTGAGAGCATCGACACCCAGTACAGGGTACTTGCCCAGATATCGAAGAATCTCTCTGATTTCGACGAAGCTGCCAGCGATCGCGGGAGGTCGGTCATCCCGATGACCGGATGGCCTACCGACCAGGTTTACCAGGAGCTCAAGAACCAGCTTGAGGCCACCGGTGGAGTGCTGGTCATCGTGCTCGATGAAATCGACAAGCTGGTCAAAAAAAGCGGGGACGAGACTCTCTATAACCTTACGAGAATCAATACCGACCTGAAGACTTCAAAGGTGAGCATGATCGGTATATCAAATGATCTGAGCTTCAAGGACTTCCTTGATCCACGGGTACTCTCCTCATTGAGCGAGGAAGAACTGGTTTTTCCCCCGTATAACGCTCCACAGCTCTGTGACATCCTCCAGCAGCGTGCTGATATCGCATTCAATGAAAATGTGCTCGAGGATGGCGTCATCCCCCTCTGCGCCGCACTCGCTGCACAAGAGCACGGGGATGCGAGGAGGGCACTGGACCTGCTCCGGGTTTCCGGTGAGATTGCTGACCGGGAAGAGGATGCCCGGGTCGGTGAGAAGCACGTAAAGAAAGCGCAGGCGAAAATCGAGACCGACAGCATGGTGGAATGTATTGCCACGCTCCCCACGCAAAGCAAGGTGGTGCTCTATTCCATGCTCCTCCTCGACCAGATGGGGCAGAATATCTTTACCAGCGGTGAAGTCAGCCGCATCTACAAGGAAATAGCCCCTGCAATGGCCCTTGATATCCTGACCCACCGGAGAATCACCGATCTCATCTCAGAACTCAACATGCTCGGTGTGATAAATACCCGTGTGGTGAGCCGGGGCCGTTATGGACGGACAAAAGAGATGTGGTTTGACTCAAATACGCATAAGATATGGGACGTCATCCGGTGCGACCCGCGGTTGAGCGCTCACGGTCTCGATAAGATGGATCTCGCCTGGGTGAAGGCCCTGTTCAGGTGAAACCGACATGGACGAAACAGATCTCCTCCTCCTGCATCTCCTGGAGGAAAACAGCCGGCTCTCCCCCACGGAACTGGGGGTTATGGCTGAACTGTCTCCCGACGAGGTCAAGCGCCGGGTTGCAACCCTTGAAGAGGAAAAGATCATCAGGAGCTATACCACGGTTATCGACTGGGACCGGGCAGCAAACGGAGGAGTCGCAGCAATCATCGAACTCAAGGTGAACCCTGAACGCGATCACGGATATGACCGGATTGCGGAGCGGCTGTCGAACTTCCGGGAAGTCAAATCGTTGCGCCTGATCACTGGGGTGTACGATCTTCAGTTGACCGTTACCGGGAAAACGATGCAGGAGGTTGCCCGTTTTGTATCTGAATATGTGGCCCCGATGGACCGGATACGCGAGACAGCCACCCACCTCATCATGAAGACTTACAAAGAAAACGGTCAGGCGTTCTTCGAAAAAGAGGCCGGTGAACGGATCCCGTATTCCCCGTGAGGCCGACCATGAGGGATTTTGTATCTGCCCGCGCCCGGGAGATTCCTCCATCAGGGATACGGAAGTTTTTCGACCTGGCCCTCTCCATGGAGGGGGTTATATCACTCGGTGTTGGAGAGCCGGATTTTGCCACTCCCTGGAATCTCTGCGAAGCGAGCATCTACTCCATCGAACAGGGGGGAACCTCTTATACTTCGAACCGGGGAATCCAGAAGCTTCGCGAGATGCTCGCTATATGGCTCCACCAACACTACCAGCTATCCTATGACCCAAACAAGGAGATAATTATCACTACCGGGGTTTCGGAAGGCCTTGATATCGCCGTCCGGGCGGTGACCGACCCCGGCGACGAGGTGATCATCGCCGAACCCTCGTACGTATCGTATAGTCCCTGTGTCATCCTTGCCGGTGGGGTGCCGGTTCCGCTCCAGTGCAGGGAGCATGACCGGTTCCGGATCAATCCCGATGACCTGATGGAATTGGTGACCGCCAGGACCAAGGCGGTGATCATAAATTTTCCGAACAACCCGACGGGAGCGGTGATGAAGCGGGAACATCTTATGCCGCTTGCGGATATTGTCGCCGACCATGACCTCCTCCTCATCAGCGACGAGGTCTATTCCGAATTGACCTATACCGGGCGTCATGTATCTCCGGCTTCCCTGGACGGGATGCGGGAACGAACCATTACCCTGAACGGATTTTCAAAGGCATATGCCATGACCGGCTGGAGGATTGGCTACCTGTGTGCCCCCAGAGAGATCTGCGATGCAGCATTGAAGATACACCAGTACGTCATGCTCTGCGCACCCGTCATGGGCCAGGTCGCAGCACTCGAGGCTCTCCGGCGTGGCGAGGAAGAAAAGGATCGGATGGTTCAGGAGTTCCGTGTGCGACGGAACCTGTTCGTGGAGGGGCTTAACCGGATTGGACTATCCTGCCATATGCCAGAAGGCGCATTTTACGCGTTTCCATCGGTTGAAAAGACCGGGCTTACCGATCTTGAATTTGCCGAGGCACTCCTGCGGAATGAACAGGTGGCGGTCGTTCCCGGGAGCGTGCTCGGGAGAGGGGGAGAAGGTCACTGCCGATGTGCATATGCTGCATCCCGAAAGGATCTTGGCGAAGCCCTCCGGAGGATGGAACATTTCATTACCGGGAATACTGGATAGCGGCAATATTTACGTGGCAACCCTGCTATCATTTTTGCAGATCGTTCGAGTCTTTTATAATACCCTGGTGATGATCTCTTTTCCCGCCCCTGCAACCATGGCAACACTCTCCAAGTGATCGAGGATATAACCGGAACCCACGATCCTCCCAGCCGGGGTTGTGCTTCCTCCCGTCCCTCCGAAGCTCGAAGCCCAAAGTTTCTCGGCTCCTGTGTTCCGGTTTTTTCGAAAAATCTTGTGAGGTCGACGGGAGGAACGTTACCTGGAAGAATGGGACGGGGCCAGCCTTAAACCGGGTAGTTTTATGGCAACCACATCCCTATACTTGATGGTTGGACAATGAGTTGTACGATTATCGTCGGCGGATTTTTCGGTGACGAGGGAAAGGGAAAGATTGTTGCCCATATTGCCTATCATGACCGGCCTACCATCATATCCCGCGGCGGTGTCGGTCCGAATGCCGGGCACACGGTCAAGATGGGAGAAAAGGAGTACGGGGTGCGCATGGTCCCTTCCGGTTTCGCCTATCCGGATGCCCGCCTCTGCATCGGGACCGGTGTCCTCGTGGATCCGCGGGTGCTCATGCAGGAAGTCGAGCTTCTTGGCGTCAGGGATCGCATATTCGTAGACTACCGGTGTTCAATCATCGAAGAAGATCATATCAGGAGGGATAAATCGAGCGAACACCTGGCAAAGACCATCGGCTCAACGGGGAGCGGTTGTGGCCCGGCCAATGCCGATCGTGTGCTCCGGGTGGCGCGCCAGGCCCGGGAGATCCCGGAGCTCGCACCCTATCTCATGGATGTTCCTGCCGAGCTGAATGAAGCGATCGACCGCGGTGAGAACGTTCTCCTGGAAGGAACGCAGGGGTTCGGGATTTCGCTCTATTACGGGACCTACCCGTTCGTGACCAGCAAGGATACCTCGGCATCACAGATTGCTTCGGATAACGGTGTCGGCCCTACCCGCATTGATGATGTCATCGTGGTGTTCAAGGCTTACCCGACGCGGGTGGGCGAAGGGCCGTTTTCCACCGAGATGTCCCGCGAGACATCGGATCGTCTCGGCATCAAGGAGTTTGGGACCGTGACGCACCGTCAGCGCCGGATCGGGGAATGGGATGGCACGATGGCCCGTTACTCGGCGATGATTAACGGATGCACCATAGCCGCAATTACCGGGATCGACAGGGTTGACCATGATTGCTTCGGGGTCACGGAATATGCGAAGCTTTCCAAGAAAGCGAAAGATTTCCTCGCCCAGGCCGAATTAGATATCGGCGCGCCGGTATCGCTCATCTCGACGGGACCGGATGTATCCCAGATCATCGACCTTCGTGACGAGCTATGAAGCGGTCCACTCTTGCCTTCCTCTGCTGCCCCGACTGCAAAGGGGAACTCGTCCTGACCGTGACTGACGGGGATGAACAGGTCGTCAGGAAAGGAAAACTCCACTGCCCGGTCTGCCGCATCGATTATCCCATAGAGGATGGAATCCCCGATCTGCTGTCCCGGACCCGTTCGGGATGGGGATCTCCGCCCGGAAGCAGAAAATAAGATGAGGTTCTACCTCCTTTCTGTGGGTCTGGTACGGTAGAAAAGCGTTCATGGTGGTACCTGCCCTCTGAACCGCCGGAAGTGACCTGCCAATGTTCATGGTCAACGCCCTGATTCTTCCCCTCGCTCTCAGCATCGACCGAACCATCGGTGATCCGAAAATCAGGTTCCACCCTGTAGCTCTCATCGGCTCATTTATCGGATGGTGGGGGAGGCCCGGGAACTGGCGTCCTGGCCAGCAACGGGTGGCCGGGGTGGTGATGTGGATCATAACGGTGACGATCTTTGCCATCCCGTTTTACCTCGCAGAGCAATACCTCCCGTGGTTCCTCCTCCTCGCCGCCGGGCCATTCCTCCTGAAGTTCTGCCTGGCCTGGCGGAGCCTTGAAGAACATTCGCTGGCAGTCAGTGGTGCGGTCTCCCGCAACCTTGGAGAAGGGAGGAGGGAGGCAGCCCTGATGGTGAGCAGGGATACCGGGCAGCTTACGGACGAGCAGGTTCTTTCGGCAGCATACGAGTCCCTCTCAGAAAACCTGGTAGACAGCATCATCTCTCCGATTTTCTATTTCGGAATGTTCGGTCTTTCGGGTGCCGCGGTCTTTCGCGCTGCAAATACCATGGATGCCATGCTTGGCTATCGGGACGAGCGGGAACGGATAGGATGGTTTTCCGCAAGGATGGACGATATCCTCAATTACATTCCGGCGCGGATGGCAGGAATACTATTGCTCCTGGTTTTTGCTGTCCGGGGAAGGTTTTCCCCCGCCTATGGTGCGTTTAAACGGGATCGGCGCAAACGTCCGGGGCTCAACGGGGGCATCCCCATGGCCATTCTGGCGGGTGGAGCGGGGGTGCAGTTCGAGAAACCAGGGGTGTACACGATGGGAGCCCCGGAACGCTCCCTGAAGGAAGGAGGGCCGGAGATCATCTCAGCAGTGCGGGCGGTCACCGTCATCTTCTCATTCGCGGTCATGATGGTACTCATTATATTGGGATCGGTGACAATATGTACAGGCATATGAATCTCAAGGAGCTGAGATCTGGCACCGAGCTCCTGAAGCGCGGTTTTGCATCCATGGAGAAAGGAGGGGTGATCATGGATGTGGTCAGTGCCGAACAGGCACGGATAGCTGAGGAAGCAGGTGCGGTGGCGGTGATGGCCCTTGAGCGGGTCCCCGCCGATATCAGGAAGGCCGGAGGAGTGGCGAGGATGGCGGATCCAGCCATTATCGGGGAGATCATGGAAGCGGTCTCCATCCCGGTCATGGGAAAAGTCAGGATCGGGCACTTCGTGGAAGCGCAGGTTCTCGAAGCCCTCGGTGTGGATATGATTGACGAGAGCGAAGTCCTCACCCCGGCCGATGAGCAGTTCCACATCGACAAGCACCAGTTCACCGTGCCTTTTGTCTGCGGAGCACGCGATCTCGGTGAAGCAATGCGAAGGATCCAGGAGGGAGCGGCCATGATCCGGACCAAGGGAGAGGCAGGCACCGGAAACGTCGTAGAGGCGGTACGGCACATGAGGAATATCACGGGGGAGATCAGGGCCCTGCAGGGGAGGACACCCCAGGAGATTTCCGACCGGGCCCGGGATCTCGAGGCTCCAGCAGAGCTGCTCCTTGAGACCGTGAAGATGGGCCGGCTGCCGGTCGTAAACTATTCTGCCGGGGGGATTGCGACACCCAGTGATGCTGCGCTGATGATGCAGATGGGCGCAGATGGAGTTTTCGTGGGTTCCGGCATCTTCCACTCAAGCGACCCTGAGAGGATGGCAAGGGCGATCGTGGAAGCGGTCAACCATTTTGGCGAACCAGCCGTGATCGCCGAGGTGAGCAAGGGGCTCGGGCAGGCGATGAAGGGAATTGACATCCATACCCTGCGAGAGGACGAGGTGCTCCAGTACCGTGGGCGTTAGACCCGGGCTGCAGCCTCTCCAGGGCGACGTGAGCGAGCCTGTCCGTGGTTTTCAGGCGGCACTCTCGTAAAACCGGATGAGCGGAGGAGAGGCGATCCCGGTCAGGACACCTGCTGGTCTGGACAGGTCTTCGGACTCACAATCCCGGGGGAAGTCCACCACCATCCCCCACCTGATCCTGGAGCGGGGCCCTGTGAAACGCAGGTGCACTTTGACAGGGGCTTCCCTCCACCTGCACGGGCATGGTGCTGATGGCCGCCCGGGTGCGATGAAACGCGGGCGAAGGCGCTCGTGCTCATCGAAATTATTACCGTGAAAAGAAACACCGTTGGCTGCAGGCAGAGTCCTTAGAGGTGGAGATTCCCATTATTGTCCTTTCGGAACCTTACCGCACCCTTTTTGTCTGTGCACCGGCGGCAACCAGCGCTGGAAGCGGAGTCGGGATCCCTGCCCCGTGTTTATGCCGGTATTCTCGCGGTGCGAAAGAAGCAGCACACGGCACTCTCTTTTTTACCCAGAACCGGAGCACGATCCACACCTCAACATACGGATCCCTAGGAACCGCGGGCTGGTTCCGGACCTATGGCATTCACCCCTCAATCCAGGTTACTTCGGAAAGCACTTGTTAAAAATAAGTGTAGTGTTGTTGTGTTTTTTTTTCGGGAGGGTGTAAATGCCAGGGTATCAACCGGTCCCGATCCCTTCAGAACCTTCATGCGATTTGGAGCCGGTTAAAGAGAGGTCCAATAATTCCATGTCGTCGGCTTTGGAAGGACGTCTCCAGCGACCTGGGAAAACCCGTGAGCATGAATCACCGCATCAATGACACTGCTATTGTACAGGAACATGGTTAAGGGAACTGCACGTGATCGCATATCCTGCCGAAAAAAATTAAATAAAAATCGGGGCAAACACAAGGGACACAATCGCCATCAGCTTGAGCAGGATATTTAAAGCAGGTCCGGCCGTATCCTTGAAGGGGTCACCGACCGTGTCTCCGGTAACCGCTGCCTTGTGAGCAAAGGATCCCTTCCCGCCCAGGTGACCTGCCTCAATATATTTCTTGGTATTATCCCAGGCACCTCCGGCATTTGCCATCATAATTGCAACGATGAAACCGGTCGCAATAGATCCTACCAGGAGACCGGCGAGGGCCTGGGTTCCAAGAAGCAGCCCGACAAGGACAGGGGCGATAATTGCCATAAGGCCGGGGGCAATCATCTGCTTCAGGGCAGCATTGGTAGATATTGTGATGCAGGAATCATAATCTGGTTCAGCTGTCCCCTCCATCAGCCCAGGGATTTGCTTGAACTGGCGGCGGACCTCTTCCACGATGTACCCGGCTGCCCGCCCAACTGCCGTCATGGCAAAGGAACAGAACAGGAAAGGCAACACTGCCCCGATAAGGATTCCGACAAAGACGGTAGGGTCAAGCATATCTACAACCTGGAGGCCGACTGCCTGGGTGTAGACTGCAAAGAGAGCAAGGGCTGTAAGGGCTGCCCCCCCGATTGCAAACCCCTTGCCGATAGCAGCGGTCGTATTACCAACCGAGTCAAGCGTGTCAGTAATCGCACGGATCCCTTTTTCCTGGTGGGACATCTCGGCGATGCCCCCGGCATTGTCTGCAACAGGCCCGTATGCGTCGACGGACAGGGTGATCCCGAGAGTCGCAAGCATCCCCACACCGGCAAGAGCGATTCCATACAATCCTGCCTGCTGTGCAGCAATGAGGATTGCAGAGGCAACAATGAGGACCGGCCAGATCGTGCTCTCCAGTCCCACAGCAAGGCCGGTAATAATATCTGTTGCCGCACCCGTTTCAGTGGCTTTTACAATGCGCTGGGTGGGGGGACGTTCATATGACGTATAATACTCTGTCACAAGCCCGATGAGGAACCCTGCAACAAGGCCTGCAACAGTTGCTACAAACACACCATTGTATTGTGGCCCGATGAGTGTATTCACCAGCCAATAGGTGGCAATAACGGTAAGGACAAGGCTGGTGAGAGTGCCGGCGTTGAACGCCTTGTGAATAGCACTGCTCTCGTTCTTCGAACTTCGGACAAAGAATGTCCCGATAACAGAGGCGACGATGCCGAGTCCTGCAATCAGCATTGGGAGCAGCACGAGGTTCTGGACAGGGACATTGACGAACCTTGAAGTGACTGATGCTACCACGGCAAGACCCATCGTTGCAATAATTGATCCCACGTACGACTCGTAAAGGTCAGCCCCCATTCCTGCGATATCTCCGACATTATCCCCGACATTATCGGCAATGACCGCCGGATTTCTGGGGTCATCCTCAGGAATACCGGCCTCTACCTTACCTACCAGGTCCGCCCCGACATCTGCCGCTTTGGTAAAGATACCTCCTCCGACACGGGCAAAGAGGGCGATCGAGCTTGCGCCAAGTGAGAACCCGAAGAGAACGTTCACCGTTTCTGCAAGGGTTAACGCAACCATTGTAGAGAAGATATACAGGAGCGTAGAGAGCCCGAGCAGTCCAAGCCCGACGACAACCAGGCCCATAACCGTCCCGCTCGAATAGGAGACCCTGAACGCGTTTGCCATTCCCTGCCTGGCGGCGTTTGTCGTCCGGACGTTTGCATAGGTGGCAGCCTTCATCCCGATATAACCTGCAAGGGCTGAGAGTGAGGCCCCAACGATGAAACAGATAGCAGTGAAAGGATTGATCGCCAGGGTGAGAACAATTGCCATAGCGATCATGAAGACAAGAATCGCGGTGTACTGGCGCTTGAGGTACACCATGGCACCAAGCCTGATGGCAGCAGCGATCTTTTTCATCAAATCACTGCCCTCATCTTCCCGCTTCATGACCATGTAAGAGTATGCGGCAAAGAGAAGCCCGATCAAGGCACAGATCGGGACGAGAATGAACATATCCATCAAAGATTACCCTCCAAATCTCCAGTAAAAGTGAATTTTTGTACGTATACTGGTCTACATGGAAGGATAAAAATTTAGCCCCCTCCCAAAGTTACCAGCCAGCAAAGCGTTCTGGAACGTCTTTTGAGACTGAAGCCCAAAGAAATGACAGTCCCCAGTAAAAGTACATTTGCAAGCGACCACCTTTTCGACAGAACGGGTTGTATAGCGGTGTAATCGCCTGATCCGATGTATTTTATGGCGTGTCTTGTGTAATCCCATGTTTTTCGAAATCGAAAGTGAAGTTATGGAGGGGACCAATAAAAAAATTAAACGGCTTTATTTCTTCCCCTCTGCCCTGGGGTTGAATGGTTCAATTGAAGTCGATGACCTGCGGCTTCAGGGTCTGGAGATCGAGAACCACGGCCCGTGCAGGGGTGGGGTGGATGTTCATCTGTTTCTGGAATGAGGTCTGGGCCTGCCAGGCTCCCGCATTGATGCAGAGCGTCCCGCGATACTCGCCCAATCCCATGATATGTACATGCCCGGTATGGAGCACTTCGGGGACTGGATCGATGACCAGCTGATCCTCCCGGAGGGCTGCGATCGGGGTCCGCCGTCCATACGTAGGCGCCAGGTGGCGGCGCTGGAGCAGTCTCTCCATCATGGGCGCGACGTTTTCATAACTTGCACCGGGTATCAGCCCGATCATATCATCAATCGACCTGCCATGGTACATCTGTACCATGACCCCCTGGAGGCTGATTAACGCCGGGTTCTCCACGAGAACACAGTTGTCCGGGAACCCGGAAGAGAACTCCGGGGGGATTGCCGGTTGTGGTTCTGCTGCCCTCACGACATCGTGGTTTCCCGGACAGAGGATGATGCTTGTCCTTGACGGGAGATCCCTCATCATAGCCCCGAAAACCTCGTACTGTTCATAGATGTTGGTGATGGTGAGTTCCTGTTCCTGCCCCGGGTAGACCCCGATGCCATCGACCAGATCGCCGGCAATAAGGAGGTAGGAGACCGGATGATCATCGAGCCAGTCGGCAAACCGGTTCCACTCGGCTTCGAGAAAGGTATCGCTTCCGACATGGATATCGGAGATGAGAACCGCGCAACCTGGTTCCGAGCTCCTGTAGGGTGCGTGGTTGATGGGAATGTCAGGGCGGATGAGGGATTCGGCAAAGAAAAGTCGCCCGTCTCCTGAAAGTTGCCCTTTCACTCCTACCACCTCATCGGGGATGAGTTGTTCGCCTTCGGAAAAGATCGGACGATCTTTGTGGAAAAGGACCGGGAGTGAACCGGTGGGATCCTCAAGTTCGGCTATCCGGTGACCATTGGTGGTGGTCCGGACGTCCTGCACCAGTCCCATGACGGCACAGGTCTCCTGGCGAAAACGGGAATTCCGCTGAAGTCCCTGGATCGGTACCGGGTTACAGCGTGCGCGGACGAGCGTACCCAGCCGGTTATAACGGTCACGGAAGTAGGAGAGATAGTCCTGGATACATCCCGAGCTCCCGGATGAACCGGCACTTCCTTTTACAACCTCGAACCGCGGATCGGCCGTGAACCGGGTCCCGTCCCGGTCAACTACGACACCCGGGATGTGTCTTGCTGAGACGACGACGGTGTCTTCAGGGACATTCTCAATAATCCTCTCGATGAGGGCCGGGTCACCCTGCTCGGCCAGGTACCTGACCACGTCGGGATGAACCTGCATCTTGGTATCGAGAAACCGCTGAACGATAATCCTGGCGTCGAGCATGAGTACAGTAGTATTGCCGCTTCCCCATTTTGGTTTTTGGATTCAGTACTACCGGGTCCTGTGCCGATCCCTTATTTATGACGGGATAAAAAAGAATACGAAGGTATGACTGACAAGGAAAAAAATGAAGAGGGGAAGGGCCTCATCGAGCGTTTCCGCACCAGCAGGCATCCGGTAGTCGCGTTCGCCCGCGAACTGCTCTGGGTAGTAGCCGTAGTCGCAGGAATCGCGCTAGTCCTCTTTCTCGTCTCCGGCACCTGGCCTGCTGTGGTGACTATCGAGTCAGAGAGCATGGCCCCTCACATGAACGTCGGTGATCTGGTCTTTGTCGTGAGAGCCGACCGGCTGGGTGAACTGCAGACCTGGGAGAGTGGAAAGGCAACAGGGTATTTGAAATTCGGGGACTCTGGGGATGTTCTCATCTTCACCCGCAATGGGGCTGCAGGCTCCCTCATTCCAGGCCTTGGTGGAGGGGTTCACCCCATCATTCACCGGGCTATGGCAGTAACACCGGATGCATCCCGCATCCCGGTCTACTACTACTTCTTCCGGGGGGCAAGCAGCCCTGAAGTCTACCTGCCGGCAAGTATCGTGGATAATGCCTGGGTTCTTGAAGATGGCACCGTGGTGGCGAGGATTGAGAACGACATCATCGTTCCCGATGCGGGGAACAGCACCCCTGTCCAGGGATATATTCTCACTTCAGAAATAACCGCAGATACGGGAGGGTATATCACCAAGGGTGATAATAATTACCGGAGTGACCAGGGGACGTTCCTTTCCCGGCCTGAGCTTGGCATCATCCAGCCTGTCCGGGATGAGTGGGTCGTGGGAAAAGCGCTTTTTTCCATCCCTCTCCTTGGTTATATCCCCCTTCACATCATTCCCGTGGCTATCATCCTGGTAGTTCTGATGCTGGCCTGGGAGCTGTATCAGAAACGGAAAGAGAGTGACCAGAAGAGCGACAAGAGAAAGAAGACGACAGGCAGGAAGCGTTCCGGAAGAAAATAAGGCGACGGTCATGAGACACCTGCTGGATGACGTTGCGGAAGGTTACCGGATGTCGGAGGAGGAAGGCCTTGGCCTCCTGAAAGCGCGTAACCGTTTCCTGTTTGATATTCTCGCCACAGCAGACCAGATCCGCGAAGAGCGTGCAGGACCGGCAGTCAGCTATGTCCGCAACCAGAATATCCATGTCACCAATATCTGCAAGAACCTGTGCGGGTTCTGCGGCTTCGGACGAAGACCGGGTGATAAAGGAGCCTATTGCGATGATCGTGAGACCGTCCTGAAGAAAGTGGAGCGTGCCCTGGAACGACAGGTGACCGAGATCTGCCTCCTCTCTGGTGTCCACCCTGATTTCACCGCAGAGACTTACATCGAGCTCATTGCATCAGTCAGGGAAGCCGCGCCCGGAATACATATACATGCGTTCAGTCCCGATGAGGTGAACCATGCAGCATCCCGAAGCGGAATATCCACCGGAGAAGTCCTGGCAGCGATGAAGCATGCCGGGCTCGATTCGCTCCAGGGAACTGCAGCCGAGATCCTGGTCGATGAAGTGAGGCGGATCATCTGCCCGCGCAAGATCGACACCACCACCTGGGTACGGATCATCAGGGAAGCCCACGGGATGGGCATCCCAAGCACGGCCACGATCATGTATGGGACGTGCGAACGACCGGAAGACCGAATCCGACACCTTGCAATCCTGCGTGAAATCCAGGACGAAACGCGGGGCTTCACCGAGCTGGTCCCACTCTCGTATGTCTACCCGAATACACCGCTGTACCAGAGTGGCCTGGCCGGCCCCGGGGCAACAGGAAGGGAGGATCTCCTGATGATAGCCGTTTCACGGTTGTTCCTCGACAATTTCAGGAACATCCAGGTATCGTGGGGTAAACTGGGAGTGAAGCTCTCCCAGGTTGCGCTGCTCTCGGGAGGAAACGATCTGGCTGGAACAATGTTTTCCGACGAGGTCTCGGCCCAGGCGGGTGCGAGCGATGCGGGATCTTTCGATCAGGTTCTGATGGAGCGAATCTGTAAGGACATCGGAAGACCACTCCGGCAGCGGCTTACCGGTTATACCCTGGTATGATCCTATTCCGGGCAGAAATAAAAAATTCCCCGCTCTTCCCGTTTTTCTTCGATACGGTGTCCTGACTGGATCTCCCGCAGTATTTTCAGGATTTCACTCCGGGAAAGCCCGGTAGAAGCCGAGATATCTTCGAGGGTGCAGGGCCTGCGCCGTATGAGCTCGCGCACCCTGGCCACGTCATCTGACCACTGGCCCGGCATTGTTGAACCGGCTGAAAGTTCGTAACCAACCGGTTCGACCGCCCCTATGCCTGAAATACCGAGAACTCTCCGGATCTCCTCGAGTTCAGCTATGGAGGCAGGTCTCACCCACTCCTCGGCCCCGGGGCGGTCAAGGGTATTGAGATGGACCCTGTCCGGGCGGATACGGTCGATCGCCGCCCGCAGACCGTCCAGCTCCTCCGCGCTGGTGTTGATGCCGGGTATGATGAAGATTTCGAGCCAGATCTCGCCAGGATACTCGTTTCTAAGGCATTCCAGCCCTTCCACGATGTCCATGGCGGTTATACCGGGGGCCGGACGGTGTATCTTCCTGTGCGTTTCATCGAACACCGACGAGAGGGTCGGGAGAATAACGTCAGCCGGGAGAAGCTCTTCGCGGACTTCCGGTCGCACGAGCAGGCTGCCATTTGTCAGAACGGCGAGGCGGTAAGACGGATAGTTGTCTTTGAGGAAACGGATGACCTCCCCGATGGAGGACGAGAGGGTCGGCTCGCCTGAACCGGAGAAGGTGATGTAATCAAGTTCCGGGGAGCAGGAGAGGTAATCCCGGAGCTCATCGAGTACCTCGCGGGTGGGGAAAAATTCCTGCCTCCTCGTGGTCTCGACCGTTGTACGCCCGCATTCGCAGTAGACACAGTTATAGCTGCAGGTCTTGAAGGGAACAAGGTCGACGCCCAGCGACCGGCCAAGCCGACGTGAGTGGACCGGTCCGAAGAGGGCGGAGTACTGCATAATAAGAAGGGTGAACCGGCACAGGATTAAACCATTGGATGATCCTCATGAGAGCAGGTCAAGCGCCTCCCTTCCACTCATGCCTGTCACAATACCATACCGTTCGGCCGACGGATTTGTTCCGGAGACGGCACCTGCGAGCAAATCGTCGATTGTCGCTATGGAAGACCCGGTCTTCGCCCGGATCCGTGCCGCAGGATACCCGAACTTCTCAAGCGCTGCTACATCGAACGCTCCACACCCTACCATTCCGTTTCTGGCAATTACCCAGACAAGATTGACCGGGCCGAGCGGGAGCACGTAACCTGATCCTGCACCCCTGGAGAGGTGGACTGTTTGTTCCTGCATGGTTCTCCATTCCGGATAGCCCCCGGCCGGCATTAAATGACACGGTCGGATACTTTAAGTGGATATGGCTCAACCCTTCAAGTAAAGCCATGTCAAGGGGTAGCATCCTAGCCGTACGGGGTGACGATGACCGGGAGCTCATGGACATACTCGATGAGGTGCTGGCCGGGAACCGTTTGAGTGAAGAGGATGCATTCCGTCTCTTTTCAATTCGGGACAGGAGGGTATGGGATATTGCCCGTGCTGCCGATGAATGTCGCGAAGCAGCGGTTGGAAACCAGGTGACCTATGTCCGGAACCAGAACATCAATGTGACCAATTATTGCATCAATTCCTGCGGATTCTGCGGTTTTTCTAGAAAACCTGGTGAAGAAGGCGGATATTGCCACGATCTGGAGGTCATCCGGGAGAAGGCTGCCGTGGCAAAAGGGAGGAAGGTGACAGAGATCTGCAGTGTGAGCGGACTTCATCCCGGCTTTGATGCAGAAAGCTACGTTCAGATCTTCTCGGCGATCAGGGAAGGAGCACCGGGTGTGCACATCCATGCCAGCAACCCCATGGAAGTGGCATATGCTGCGAAAAAGAGCGGTGTATCAACCCGGGAGGTACTCCGGATGATGAAGGACGCCGGTCTCGGATCACTGTGCGGAACTGCAGCAGAGATCCTGGTCGACGAGGTCCGCAAGGTCATCTGCCCCGGAAAAGTCTCGACCGATGAATGGGTGAGGATCATCAAGGAGGCGCACCGGCTCGGGATAAGGAGCACCGCCACAATCATGTATGGCCATTGCGAGACCATCAAGGACAGGGTCCGCCACCTCTCCGTTATCCGCGACATCCAGGACGAGACCAGGGGGTTCACCGAATTTGTCCCCCTCTCCTTCATCCACATGAATACACCGCTGTTCCGGAAAGGGATCGCCCGTGCCGGAGCAACCGGGAGGGAAGACCTGCTGATGACTGCCGTCTCACGTCTCTTCCTGGATACCATCGACCACATCCAGGTCTCGTGGGTTAAAACAGGTGTAAGGATGGCCCAGCTTGGACTGCTTGCCGGTGCCGATGACCTCGGCGGCACGATGTTTGAGGAAAGCATTTCGAAGGGAGCAGGGGCCCTGAACACCGATTACCTTGATCCTTCCGAGATGGATCGCATCACTGCTGATATCGGGAGGTCGCTTCGGCAGAGGGATACGCTCTACAATCTCATCTGACACCCCTGCCTGGATAGACGGAAAAAGCCAGCCGCTGCGTAGTCGTGGCAAAAAAAGGAGGGGAGAACGGTCAGTCCTGCGGTTTGAGCAACTTGACGATTTTATCGCCAAGCTCGCCTGCTTTTTTCAGGGCCCGGGTGTCCTTTGCGATAGCCCCTTCGAGGTATCCCTTTCCCCTGACCCAGCCTAGGTATGAGAACTCGTGACTGTTGAGGAACCCTTCCAGTGTCTCGATGGTCCGGGCACCACCCTTGTTGGAGCAGACCGCGACCGCGACCGCCTTTCTTCCGGCAAGCTGCCGGCGGTGATAGAGGGAGTAGCTCCTGTCGATGAAGTTCTTGAGATGCCCGCAGACGTCATAGTAGTATGTCGGTGAACCGATAACCAGCACTTCGGAATCCATGACCTTCTCCATGATAGCCCCCCAGTCATCGTTCTGGATAACACACCAATCGTTTTCCTTGCACTTTTCGCAGCCAAGGCAGGGATTGATCTTTTTTCCGGAAAGAGAGATGAACTCGGTCTCGATTCCTGCCTGTTCACAGCGTTCCAGGATAACCTTGACCAGTATCGAGGTATTTCCGTCTTTTCGCATGCTACCCGAGATACCTAGCACCGTCATAAACGTGTACTCACCTTAAGACTTATTGATAGTTTTGATAGTTGCAGAAAGGTTTCGGGATGAAAAAGTAGAGATTATACGTTTTTCCGGATTTGATGGGAAATACAGGAGATGGGAAGGACACCGACAGTCGCTGCTGCCAAAACCGGGCACCGCGACCCCTCCGATGTTTCGGGCAATTGTGCACTCGCTTTCCCGATCCCCGGTTGTAGCGCAAGACACCGCTGCGAGCGAGAACTCAGGGTGAACGAGGAGGTAATCGATATGCCACCGCGGGGTGCACGGTCCTCCGCCGGCCACGCGGATGTGTCGGAGAACGCGGGAGAATCCACCGGAACCCTGGGCTGAACCTACATAGACATGCCAGCCAGGATGAAAGTTGAGGGTGCCGAGGGCCCCCACGTTCACGCTGCAACCCCGGTTGCGGAAGATAAGGCAGTAGGTTCCCCTATCCATATCCGGCCTTCAGGAGCTGCAGGGCGGCTCCGATATGCTGGTTTCCCTTCCGATGAACCGGTGTTCCATGCCCGGGATAGAGCCCTTCAACCTTGAGGGAGGCGAGACGTCCGATCGACCTGACAAGCGAGGCCCGGTCACCTCCAGGAAAATCAAACCTTCCAAATCCCCCCTCGGCAAACACGGTATCCCCTGATATGAGTGCCTGCTCGTCTTCGAGATAGAGGCAGATGCTGCCCGGAGTATGCCCGGGGGTATGGAGGACGGTGAGTGGACCGACCCGATCACCATCGGAGAGGAGGCGGTCAGGGGCAATGCCAGGAGGCCGTGAGCCGAAATGGAGGGAGAGACTGGCTCCTTCCTGCATGAGTCCCGGAGCATCCAGCGCGTGGATGGCGACTGGTGCAGAACAGAGATGGGATATCTCTTTCACATACGCTGTGTGGTCAAAGTGGCAGTGGGTGAGAACGATGGTATCAATGTCCGCCCGGTACGCCTCGATGGCAGATGGGAGCACCCCGGCATCGATGAGCACCGAACCCACGATGTATGCATTCCCGAAATAACCCCTGCCCGGGATCCAGGTAACTGGCATGTTTACTAATAGGGAGCACCAACCACATCTCTCTTATGCGTACCCTGATCCAGGAGTGTATAGCCGGCATCCCCCCCCTGGTCGAAGCGGCTGCGCGCCAGGAAGGGACAAATCCCCGCGATTTCGCCCGTGCAGTAGCTCGCGGACACATGGTGATCCCGGCAAACCCTGTGCGGCAGCATGCTGTTTGCGCTATCGGTGAAGGCTGCCGTGTCAAGGTCAACGTCAATATCGGGACCTCAGGGGAGCGATGTGATCCCGTCCTCGAGAGTAGGAAAGCCAGGGCAGCAATTGCGAACGGCACCGATACCCTGATGGATCTCTCAACCGGGGGAGATCTCCGTGCCATGAGGAGGGATATCCTCTCCCTTGGAGTGTGCACTGGAACCGTTCCCATCTATGAGGCGGTCCGCCGGGCAGGAAATGCGGCCGATGTCAATGCCGACCTTCTTTTCTCTGTGATCCGGGAGCATTGCAGGGACGGGGTAGACTTCCTGACACTCCACTGCGGCGTGAACAGGGAGGCGCTTGCTGCACTTCGGTCAGATCCCCGCATCCTGCCGGTCGTCTCGCGGGGTGGGGCATTCCATGTGGCGATGATGGCCGCCACCGGTGAAGAGAACCCACTTGCTGCTGAATTCGATTACCTCCTCGAAATCCTGGGCGAGCATGAGGTGGTGGCGAGCCTGGGCGACGGGATGCGGCCGGGGTGCCTCCAGGACGCAGACCGACATGCCAAGACCGTGGAGTACCTGAACCTGGGAAGGTTGGCTGGCAGGGCACTGGCTGCCGGAGTCCAGAGAATGATCGAAGGACCTGGACATATCCCCCTGGACCAGATCGGCTACAATGTCCGGTTCATGAAGGAACTCTCCAACGATGCTCCTCTCTACCTGCTAGGCCCCCTGGTCACCGATATCGCGCCGGGATATGACCATGTTTCGGCTGCCATCGGGGGGGCTGTGGCCTGTATGCACGGTGCAGATTTCCTCTGCATGGTGTCTCCGAGCGAACACCTGGCGCTGCCGCTGGTTGAGGATATCATCGAGGGCACCCGCCTGGCAAAGATCGCAGCCCACGTCGGGGATACGGTCCGAAAAAAGGACGGCTACAAGATGCCCCGCGAACGGCAGATGGCAGAGGCACGCAGAAGACTTGACTGGACAGAGCAGTTCCGGCTTGCCCTGTTCCCGGACGTGGCACGGGCCATCCACGCCCGGGACGGGGAGCTTGAAGCCTGCTCGATGTGCGGGGACCTCTGTGCAGTCCGGCTGATGCGGGACATTTTCGGGGAAAAGAACCGGGCAAAAAAGCAGTAGCCCCTCCATTGCCCAATGGGAAAGACCGGCACTGTCCTGCCCGGACTCGATTCATCCTTCAATCGAACGAAGATAGGGCAGCCGCGAGGTTGCACGAGGAGATACCGAATAAAGTTTCCGTTCGGCCCCGGTCACCATTGACGCGGGAAAGATAGAGACCCGAAAGCCTGCCCTGAGCGGAAGGAAACCCCGCACCCTGCCCTGGAGTGAAAACCCCGGCCTTATTTCACGGAAAGAATCCTGATTGCAAGCAATGCTGCATTCTCGCCGTTATCGATGCCGACACAGGCTACCGGAACCCCTTTTGGCATCTGGGCGATGGAGAGCAGGGCATCGAACCCCATCAGATTTCCGCTGACCGGAACGCCGATGACCGGGCGGTTCGTTTTCGATGCGATGATTCCCGGAAGAGCAGCCGAGAGCCCGGCAATGGCAATGAAGATCTTGCAGGTACTCGACTCTATAAAATCATCAAGGGTGTCAGGCTCGCGGTGGGCCGATATGACCCGGGTCTCGTAACTGATCCCGTTCTCTCTCAGGACTGCCGCGGTTCTCTCCACTACAGCGGAATCTGAAGCAGATCCGGCGAGAATGGCAACTTCGACCATGTGATATGCCATCCACACTTATATCCCGTGGTTATAAAAATACTATGGGGCTGATACAATGGAAAAAGAACCGCTCTTGATGATTCCCGGGCCGGTTCCCATGCCGGAACGGGTTCGCATGGCGATGGTACGCCAGGCCATCAATCACCGGGGGGCCGAGTTCGGCAGTATTTATGCCGATTGTGTGCAGGTGCTGAAAGAGACATTTGGCACGAAGAATGAGCTCTTCGTCATCAGCGGATCGGGAACGGCAGCAATGGAGGCGGCGGTAGCCAATTTCGGGCGGGGCAGGGAAGTAGCCTGTCTCGTGAACGGTAAGTTCGGCGAGCGTTTGTACAAGATTGCCCAGCGTTACGGGACCGCCCATGAAATCGCATCGGAATGGGGGACACCGCTCGATCTTGCGTCGCTGGAAGATCGGCTCAATGCGGGAGCTGAGATGGTGACCCTTGTCCACAATGAGACTTCTGCCGGTATCCGGAACCCTGCTGAACAGGTCGGGAAACTCGCCAGGAAATACGATGCCCTCTTCGTGATGGACGGCATCACCTCGATTGGAGGGGACGAGGTCAGGTCAGACGCATGGGGGGCGGACGTGGTGGTGGTCGGCTCCCAGAAATGTCTTGCTGCTCCGGCAGGGCTTTCGGCGGTTTCGGTGAGCGAACGGGCATGGGAGCGCCTCTCTCCCGAGCGCCCCTATTACCTTGACCTTGCCGCGTACCGGAAGAGTGCCGGGGCGAAAGTGATGGAAACCCCGTATACTCCGGCCGTACCTCTCTTCTTCGCGCTCAGGGAAGCATGCCTGATCATCAAGGAGGAAGGCCTCGTACAGCGCATTGCCCGCCACCGGAGAAACGCAGATGCGGTACGCACGGCGGCGAATACATGGGGGCTGGAGCTCCTTCCTGAACTTGATCGGGACCATGCCTATTCGAATACCGTGACCGCGGTGAAGCTTCCCCCCGGGATGCAGGACAGCGAGTTCCGCGGGACCGTCAAGAGACTTGGCATCGAGATAGCCGGTGGTCAGGACCGTCTCAAGGGCAGGATCTTCCGGATCGGTACCATGGGTGCGACCGGTGCTCCTGAAATCCTCGCCACGCTCGCCGCCGTGCAGCACGCACTCCGTATCCATGGGTATCATCCCCGGGAAGACGGAGTCTCTGCTGCCTGCGGGGTGCTCGGATGAAGATTGGAATTGCCGATACCACGTTTGCCAGGGTCAACATGGGCGCTTTTGCCGCGGATGAGCTAAGGAGGCAGGCCAGTGTCTCTATCGAACGGGTAACCGTTCCGGGGATCAAGGACCTTCCCGTTGCCTGCAAAAAGCTGATCGAAGAGCGGAAATGCGGCATGGTGATGGCACTTGGCATGCCGGGCGGGAAGGAGAAGGACCGGATGTGCGCCCACGAAGCGTCGCAGGGCCTGATAACCTGCCAGCTGATGACCAACACCCACATCATCGAGGTCTTTGTCCACGAGGACGAAGCAGTGGATGACCGGGAACTGGCATGGCTCGCAGAGCAGCGGACACGGGAGCATGCCCGGAATGTGATCAAAATGGCGTTCCACCCTGAAGAACTCACCCGGGAAGCCGGGACCGGGCAGCGCCAGGGATTCCCCGATGCCGGCCCGGCCCGGAGATGAGGAGAGGAATCGGTTTATGAATGAGCAGGTAGGACATAAACAGGCAGGAAATCGATATGAGTGTGAAACTCGGTTTTGTCGTCTCGGAATTCAACCGTGACATCACCTACATGATGGAGATTGAGGGGAGGGAACATGCGGATTTCCTCGGTGCCGAGGTTACTGAGTGCATGTATGTCCCTGGTGCATATGACATGCCGCTGGCCATTAAGAAGATGCTGAAAGAGGGCTCGGTTGACGCAATCGTCACCATCGGCTGCGTTATCGAAGGAGCAACCCAGCATGACGAGATCGTGGTCCAGCATGCGGCCCGGAAGATCATCGATCTCTCCCTCGAATTCGAAAAACCGGTCTCGCTCGGTATCTCAGGTCCGGGAATGACCCGGATGGAGGCCAGTGAGCGGATCGATTATGCACGGCGTGCCGTGGAATCTGCGGTCAAGATGGTCCAGCGATTGGGATGAGAGCGCTCTCCGAAAAAGTCACGGGCATAGCACCATCGGCCACTCTGGCCGTTGCGGAAATGGCCCGGGAGATGCAGCGGAAAGGGTTGGGAGTCATCGACCTCTCAATTGGTGAGCCGGACTTTGATACCCCTGCCCATATCAGGGAGGCATGCATCCGGGCGCTCATGGAAGGAAAGACGCATTATGCCCCGAGCAACGGGATCCCGGAACTCCTGGCAGCGATTGCCGAGAAAACACGAAGGGAGAACTGCTTTCCGTGCATTCCCTCCCAGGTGCTGGTAACCTGCGGTGCAAAGGATGCTATCTACGATGCCGTCACTGCCGTGCTGAACCCTGGAGACGAGGCTATCATCCTTGACCCGTCATGGGTCTCTTATGAACCATGTGTAACCCTCGCCGGTGGAAAACCTGTTCATCACCCCCTGCACGAGAAGACCTTCCAGGTTACAGATACTCTCCTCGAGACCGTAACCCCTAAGACCAGGATGGTGATCATCAATTCACCCTCCAACCCATCAGGTGCAGTGCTCGACCGGGCCTCGCTCAAGCTGGTTGCAGACCTCTGCGCTGACTTTGACCTCCTCGCCCTCTCCGATGAGATTTACGAGAAGCTCGTATACGGAAAGGAGCATATCTCCATCGCCTCGATAGGAGACATGGCCGAGCGCACTATCACGGTAAACGGGTTTTCCAAGGCATATGCCATGACAGGATGGAGACTCGGGTGGGCGGTTGCACCGCGCCCCATTATCACCCAGATGTCCAAAATTCAACAGCATTCAATCAGCCACCCCACAACCTTTGTGATGTACGGAGGGGCCGCAGCATTGACCGGGGACCAGGAATGCATCGCGATAATGCGCAAGGAGTTCAATCGCCGGAGGGATTACTTCGTCCAGGAGCTCCTCCTGATGGGCTTTGAAGTTGCGCCAGCGGACGGAGCATTTTACGCATACGTCAAAGCCGGCGGAGATGACATAGCAACAGCGGAACGATGGCTTGTGGAGGGCCACGTTGCGGTGACTCCGGGATCGGTGTTCAATACACCCGGATGGCAGCGTCTGTCTTATGCGACATCGCTTGACCATCTCCGGGAAGCCGTGCGGCGCATCCACCGGTTCAGCTGAAAAATTCTCTGCCAAGCCCTCATGATACGGGATGAAAGCGATGGAATTCGATGTTGGGGTATCGACAGGCAACCGGCAACCCGGATCCCGAAACCCGGGCAATGCTATCTTCAGGCTGGAAGAGGAATAGCCCCCGCAGAGAGTGACATGCCTGATCAATAGCCCTCTGCGACCACACGTAAACAGCATACGGCAGAGGGTGGCTATTGCGCTGGGAAAAACAGGCGGCCCATCTGCAATGCAACTCTTGATCATCGCGCTTTCCGATGAAGACGGTAACGTGCGGCGCTAAAATTCTGCCAGCCGGGCAATTGATCCGTTTATCCGGCCCCTCAGCGACCCCCGCGCGGGTCCCCTCCCCGGGCGGTGAAAGTCCTGGAGATGGATGGCGAACGGTAATTGCGGGATATCCATGGCACGGGATAGGCGGGGTTCCCTGCTCGTGTCAGCGATTCTCGATACTATCGATGAAAGAAAACGGAAGGTTTTCCCTTCCAAAGAGACTGCCCTGCCTGACAGTATCCATGATCAGCAAGAATCCATTGGCCGGAGAAGTTGCAGTCCGGCATGAGGGAGGCCCGGCCTGCCTTGCCGGTAACGTGATGGGCTTTTCCCGGCGAGATCGATTGTTACCGGGACACCGATCGAAAACTATTTTGCGGATACAGGGGAACGACGAGATCCGGACAGATTCGGAAAGTTGGGCAGGACCATAATGGAGAAACAGGCCTATTTGCTTGTTTTTCATTTATTGGCGGATCCTGCGGGCGGCAAGGTACCTGGGGGAACGGCATGATTACCATATACCGAAGCGGGCGGAACGGTCTCGAGACCATTGAAGAGTACGAAGGCGGATCGTGGGTACATACTGTCAATCCTACCCCCCAGGAGATCGACGCCCTGGTTGCGCGGTTTGCTATCCCTCTCGATTTTCTTACCGATCCCCTGGATGTTGACGAGCGGGCACGGGTTGAGCGTGAGGAGGGAAACACCTTCATTCTCCTCAGGACTACCCGGAGGGAGGATCCCGAAGCCGATATCCCTTTTACCACGCTCCCGGTAGGGATCATCCTGACGCAGAATGTGATCATCACCGTTTCGGTCACCGACCTGGAGGTCTTCCAGGAATTTATCACGGGGAAGGTTCGGCATTTCTCGACCGAAAGGCGGGTTCATTTCGTCTTGCTCCTCTTCTTCAGAAACACCCTCCTTTTTATGCGCTATCTCAAAGAGATCAACCGCATGACAACCCCTATCGAGCGATCTCTTTACCAGGCACTGAAGAACGAACAGCTCATCCGCATGTTGAACCTTGAAAAAAGCCTGATCTTCTTCGTCACCTCCCTCCGGTCAAATGCGCTCATGATAGAGAAGTTCTACACATTCACAAGGATGGACGAAGATGAGCAGGATCTCTTTGAAGAACTCAGCATAGAGAACAGGCAGGCCATCGAGATGGCAAATATTTACAGCGACATCCTCTCGACCATGATGGATGCATTCGCGTCTGTCATCTCCAATAACCTGAACGTGATCATGAAGCTGTTGACCACAGTCACCATCATCCTCATGATCCCGACCCTGATTGCCAGCATATACGGCATGAACGTGGATCTACCCCTCCAGCAAACGCCCTATGCATTCGCCTTCACGATGATCCTCTCCCTGGTCCTCTCCGCCATCGGAATCATCATTTTCTGGAGAAAAGAGTTTTTCTGAACAGAGCCCGGGACAAAAAAAACGCATGATTCCCTGGCCGGAGCACATGCACACAGAATGAAAGTGGCAGGGCCATTTCCATGGTTAAAACAGGATTTTCATGCTTTGTGACCGGCCGCGGGGTCATAGGTGGCTGGTATGATAAACGCATCCGTGGTTACCGTCAGGGGGAGGCATGTGACCCGACAGTCTCATGTGCGGTTCGTTCTTCCAGCAGCCTTTTCCCTTTTTCTCCTCAAAGTTGATAAACAAAGAGCTATAGAACTTCCCCGATTCATATGGCAGGACAGATTGGAGATCTCCTTCTCAGACCCGAGAGTTTTTTTGCCGGGCGTGCCGGAGAGCCCGAGAGCTTGAAGGTCCCGGCCGTGATCGCCATCACCGGCGCCATCATATCAGCCGCAGCAGCCTATCTCACCTTGGGGATTACCATGGAACTATTCGGTAACGTGCCTGAAATGGCAGGCATGACACCGATCCTTGTAATTGTTGGTGTGGTTATCGCCTTTTTCACCTTCCTCGTTCTCTGGGGGCTCATCGTCCCTGGTGTTTTTTACTTGATCTCCATGGCATTTTCCGGTACAGGTGCGTTCAAAAGGACAATTTTGTTTTCCTTGTATGGCCTTGTTCCGTTCATCATCGGATCCTTTCTTTCCCTGCTCGTTTCGCTCTATTATATCCCCATGATCCAGGTGCCCACCCTTACCGCCATCCAGGATCCAGCGGCAATTGAGGCTGCAATGCGGCAACTCATGCACGACACCGCATTCAGCGAGTTACGGTTGATTACCGCCGTGCTATCGGGCATTTTTCTCTTGTGGAGTGCAAACCTGTGGATTTTTGGCCTGAAACAGGCCCGCAGCCTGACATTGAAACAGGCAGCAATCACCGTGCTCATCCCTGTAATCGTTGGTTTCATATTCATCCTTTATACAACGGTTGCAGGTGTACCCGGTTTTGGAGGGGTTTGAAATGGAAAGATCCATCCTCCTCCTGTTCATTACCGTAACAATCGTGTCCCTGATGCCCGGTGCAGCTGCCCAGAATTCCTGCTCGGATGCAGCTGCACAGGTGACGGTCACCCGCGTCTCCATCGATCCGACAATCTTCTTCGAAGGCGATACCGGGATCATCACCGTTGAGATAACCAACAATGGGTTGGAAAGCGTTGCCATCCGGCGTGCAACGATGTACGATGCCGATATCTCGGTCCTTTCAAGCTCCTACGACACTACCACCATAGTCGGCGCAGGAAACAGCATGCAGTTCTCCTTCACGGTCAGGGCAGATGTGCTGCCCGGCATTTACTACCCCAAGTTTTCCCTCGATTTCCGGGATGCAGGATATCTCCGTTACCCGGTACAGATCCGTGTCGAAAACGATCCTCTCGAGGTATCTGTTCTTCAGAAACCGGATGTATTTGGCCCCGGGAGAAAAGAGCGGATCGATATTTTGGTCGGAAACCCTCGTGGCAACCCGGTGAGCGGCGTGGTGGTGCAGGGGAGCGGTGAGGGTATTGATATCACACCCTCGAGTTATTTTATTGGCAACCTTGGTCCCGACCAGGCTCAGCGGGTCTCGTTCAATATCACGCCAGGTCAACCTGGGGTTCTCGAATTCAGGGCAGATTATAAAAACGGGGTAAATCGCCACACATCGTCCGTGAACATCCCGCTCGGGTTCGGCATATCGAAGACCGAGGCGAACCCCCTCATCTCAAATATTATCGTACAGATCGAGAATGCAAAGTATGTAGTCACCGGTGATATCTACAATGCAGGCCTCGAAGTGGCAAACTCGGTTGTTCTTTCCACGGGAGAAGGTACCGTTCCGGTAAATCCCTACCAGAGTTATGTGGTAGGCTCCCTTGAACCCGATGACTTTTCGAGTTTCGAGCTCACCTTCACTGCCGGAGACGTCACCGAGGTTCCCATCATTGTGAACTATCGTGACGTTGACGGGAATCCCTTTGAAAAGATATTCCTGGTGAATATTCCAGCACAGGCCTCGGGAAGTGGAAAAGAGCCTGGGATAGCCATTCCCATCATTGCCCTCCTTATTGCCTGTGCGGCGGCGGTCGGCGGAGCTGTCTGGTATTCATGGAAGAAGAGCTGAATGAGATCTGCAGCAACGGGTCGATTATCAGGTTCCGTGAGGTGACCAAGATATACCCGCTTGAGGGCGGGGACGTACGGGCCCTCGACGGGGTAAGCCTCGATATCGTCCCGGGCGACTTCATCGCCATCATGGGACCCTCGGGATCGGGAAAATCGACCCTGCTCAACCTGATGGGGTGCCTCGACACACCCACCTGTGGAGATCTCTGCATAAAGGGGAGGAATACCAGGGGCATGACCGACGAGGAACTGACGGTGTTGCGGAGAGATCATATCGGATTCATCTTCCAGCAGTTCAACCTCCTCCCCCTCCTCAATGCCCTTGAGAATGTGCAGTATCCTCTCATCCTGAAGACCGGGAGCCGCAACTGCATCGGACGATGCCGGGAGGTGCTGGCTGCCATGAACCTCGATGAAAGTCTCTTTTCCCATAAACCAAGTGAACTGTCAGGAGGCCAGCAGCAGCGGGTGGCAATAGCCAGGGCGCTGGTCAACGATCCCGAGATCCTTCTTGCCGATGAACCCACCGGCAACCTGGATTCGAAGACGGGCACCGCTATCATGGTTCTTCTTGACGATCTCAACCGCAACCAGGGCAAGACGATTATCATGGTGACTCATGACCCGGCTATCGCGAAGTACGCACGGCGAATCATTCGTATTGTTGATGGTAAAATATCCATACCTGAGGAACAGGCCGGTGCACTCGCGAATGTTCTTTGATTTTGCGCGTCGGAATGTCCGCCTTCACTGGCTGCGATCCCTGCTGGCCATGCTCGGCATCATCATCGGCGTCGTAACCATCGTCTCGATCGGAATCCTTGGAAACAGCCTGGTTCTCGCCATCTCGGACAGTCTTTCCACAGTCGGTGACAGTATCATCGTGACTCCGCACACCGGGGGGATGGGGTTTGGCGGAGGCGGGAGTGCCCCCGAGCTCATATCGGATCGCGATGTTGAGCAGATACGGCGGGTGGTCGCACCGCAGGTCACCGTTCCGGTATATTCAGGGAGTGCCCGGATGAAGATAGGGGCTGAAGATACAGTAGGGGTGATATACGGTCTCAAATCAGACGATATTCCTATCCTTCTCGAGCTTGCGGAAGGAACCTATCTCCGCGGTTCTTCTTCGGCAATGGTGGGGTCGAGGTTTGCCCATGACAACCATATCAAGGTCGGGTCCCGTATTTCCGTGGGAGATAAGGGATCCCTGCGTGTTGTCGGCATCCTTGAAGAGCGGGGGATGGGGTTTGACATCAATCCCGATTATGGCATCGTGGTCGAGAGCAAGTGGTTTGAGAATGCGTTTGGCCAGAACGGGTACAATCTGGTCATCGTCAAGGTGAAACAGCTCACCCAGATCGAGGAAGTGAAATCTGATATCGAACGCCAGCTGAACCGCAGGGAAACCGTGGTGGATGTTATCGATACCCGGGCGATCCTCGACACCATCCTCACCGCTTTCGGACAGATCTCCACCTTCGTCACAGCGATTGGGGGGATTTCCCTGATTGTGGCGGGAGTGAGCATCCTCAACGTCATGCTGATGTCGGTGACGGAGCGCATCAAGGAGATCGGTGTACTTCGGAGCATCGGGACAAAGCGGAAGGAAATACGGCGTATGTTCCTCTACGAGGCCCTTATCCTCGGCCTAATCGGAAGCAGTATCGGTGGGGTTCTCTCCATATTCGGGGGATATGCCATCAGTACCGTGATGTTGCAGACTACCGAGTACCTCTTTGTTCCATCGAGCCTGATCTTCATCGCCTATGGTGTGGCGTTTGGGATAGGTACCAGCCTCCTTTCGGGTCTCTACCCGGCATGGAAGGCATCGAATCTGAATCCCATCGAAGCCCTGCGACATGAGTGAGCGGGCAAAGAACGGGGTTCTTTGGGCATCTCGTGTCACCGGGCAGGCATGGAAAGAGCTATTGATAAGAACATGCCTCACCAAGGGAGCCACCCCTGGAGCCCGGCAGGGAAATCACCAGTTCAGGAAAAAGGCCTTGGTCCGAGTGTAGTTCCGGTAGGCCTGCAACCCGTTCTCCCGTCCAAGTCCGCTTGCCTTGACGCCTCCGAACGGTATTTCGGGGGGTAGGACGGTGTGCCGGTTCAGCCATACCACACCCGCATCCACGCGCGAGAAAACCTCGCGGGCAATTACCATATCCCGGGTCCAGACAGATGCCCCGAGCCCGTACCGGGTCTCATTCGCGCGGGATATCGCCTCATCAAGGCTCCGGATTACGCTGACGGGGAGCACCGGGCCGAAGACTTCACGGTTCATGAGGGGGCAGAGCGGACCCGGATCTGTCACAAGGGTGGGCGAATAGAAGAACCCTCCCTCAAACCCGGGCCCGGAGAGTGGAAACCCCCCGGTCAGGATTGTCCCCTGGTCTTTCTTCCGTACCTCTTCTACCATCGATGCGATCCGTTCGAAGATGGCCATTCCGGTAAGAGGCCCCATCTGGACCGAAGGATTGGAACCGTCCCCGACGATCAGGCTCTCGACCTTTCGTTTCAGCTGTGCGATGAAAACACCTGCAATTTCCTCGTGGATGAACAACCGTTTCACGGCAGTGCAGGTCTGGCCAGCATTGTAGAACCGTCCGCGGACCGCACCGTCAACCGCTTCCCCGATATCGGCATCCTTCCAGACAATCATCGGGTCTGACCCGCCAAGCTCGAGGTGGATTTCCGCCAGTCGTGACCCGGCGAGCTCGCGTACCCGGTCGCCAGTCTCACCGTCACCGGTGAACGAGATCTTTCCGATCCTCGGGTGCTTCACCAGGGCCTCACCCACGACACTCCCCCTGCCGGTAACGATGTTAAGGACGCCAGGGGGAAGACCTGCTTCCTCCATAAGACTTCCGATCGAGAGGCTTGTGAGAGGGGTTTCCGATGCCGGCTTGAAGACCAGGGTGTTTCCGGCCAGGAGTGCCGGCCCGATCTTCCAGCCCATGATGATTACCGGCATGTTCCATGGAGCGATTGCTCCGCAGACGCCGATAGGCTCATGTCGCACCAGGCAGTCACCATTCGATCCGAGGTTGATAAAGTCGCCATGCATGGCTCCTGCGATACCGGCATAAAATTCGAGGATGTTGGCAAAGCCGCGGACTTCATCGACTGCTTCTCGTAACGGCTTTCCCTGTTCAGCGGTGAGGAGTGCTGCGAGCTCATTGAGCCGGTTGCGCACAGATACAGCTGCCCTGAAAAGCACCATGCCCCGCTCCCGCACTGTATGGGCGGCCCATGCATCGAAAGCGGCTTCAGCAGCACAAACAGCCTCCTCAACTTCGAAGAGCGTCCCTTCCGGCACCGTGTCAATTACCGTACCGGTTGCCGGGTTGATGACCGGGATCCAACCATCGTCGGGCGAAGAGACATCACTGCCCCCAATCCTCATCTGCATGGAGAGAGAATCGCCAGCAAGTGATTTAACCACTCCGGGACAGTTGAGTGGATTGCCGGTCTGTAACCGGGTTGTCATGGTGCGAACGCTCCCGATCCGGAAAAACCTTTAATGAGTCCATCACCCAGACTGGTTATCCGGGTTTGTCATGGCAGAGGTATTTGTAATAGCGACGAATGATCGCGCGAGTGGAATCCCGATGGTATTCGAAGCGGTTGGACCTGATATTTCCCGAAAGGCGGTGGCGCTCAAGGCAAATTATAACAGTGCAGATCCATTTCCAGCCTCAACCCATCCCGAAACCCTCGGGGCACTCGTCGATACTATCATGGACCGGGATCCGGCTTCCCTTGCCCTGCTTGAGCGGAGCGGCATGGGGTCTACCCGCCAGGTCCTCCAGCGGTGCCGTGTCTATGAAACCCTTGCCCCACTTGCAGCAGATGTCATCGTCCTGGATGAACTCCCGGCGTCAGGCTGGATCCACATCCCTCGTGACGGGAGCCACTGGAAAAATGGATTTTTCCTTCCCGAAAGGCTCCTCTCGTCCGGTGCGGTGATCCAGACCTGCTGTCTCAAGACCCACAGGTTCGGCGGCCATTTCACCCTCTCCCTCAAAAATTCGGTCGGCCTCCTGGCAAAGACCGTTCCCGGCAGTGTGTACGATTTCATGCACGAGCTCCACAGCTCGCCATTCCAGCGGCAGATGATTGCGGAAATTAACCGGGCGTATCCGGTGGACATGGTACTCATGGATGCCATGGAAGGATTTGTCGCCGGAGGGCCTGAGGATGGTGAGCTGATATCCCCCGGACTCCTGTTGGGGAGCCGGGACAGGGTCGCCATTGATGCTGCTGGGATTGCGCTACTCCGATCGCACGGGTCCACTCCCGAAGTGATGAACGGGAGGATATTCTCCCTGGACCAGATAGCACGCGCCGCTGAACTGGGGGTGGGGTGCAGCGACCCGCGGGATATTGAGCTGATTCCGCTCACCGGAGAGAGCAGGAACGATGCGGAGCGAATTGCGATGATTCTCAGGGAGGAAGGGTGACACCGGGTATCTATTTTTCAGGGCATTCCCGATCAGGTATGGGGAGGAAGTTGATATGAGAATCGGCATACTCGGTGACACTCATGATCACCTCGCGGCTATCGGGAAGGCTGTCGAGCTCCTGAACCGTGAAGCGGACGACCTCTTTCTCCATACCGGGGATTTCGTCTCGCCGTTCGTGATACCAGTCCTCGCCGGGCTTGAGGGAACTGTAATCGGGGTATTCGGGAACAACGATGGAGACCGCGATCTCCTGGAGAACCGGTGCCGCGATAGAGGAAACGTGCAGATTGTAGGCAACTTTCACGATATGGAATGCGAAGGACTCCGGGTTGCCCTGCTCCATGGTCACGAGAACGTGCTGCTGGCTGACCTGATCGAGAGCGGACTCTTTGACCTGGTCGTTCATGGGCATACTCACCAGGCTTCGGTATCGTCCCATGGCAGGACCCTGGTGATCAACCCCGGGGAGGTGTGCGGATACCTTACCGGATCTCAGACCTGCGCCCTGTTTGACACGCGGAGCAGGAAAGGGACAATCCTCCCGCTCCCTGGCGATTAAAATCGCGAGATTCATACCAGATAACATCTCATCGTTAGCTTTATGCAGAAATCGATAGGAATCATCGCGGGAATACTGGTCTTCATCGTTATATCCCTGCTCCCCCTCGATCCCGTATCGATTCCTCCGGAAGCAAAGTATGCCGCTGCGGTGACCGGCCTGATGGTCGTATGGTGGCTGACCGAGGCCATTCCTATTTATGCGACAGCGCTCGTCCCGCTGATCCTCTTTCCGGTCATGGGGATCCTGACCCCAAAAGGGGCAGCTGTATCGTATGCCGACCAGACCGTGTTCCTCTTCATGGGCGGATTCTTCATTGCCGCCGCCATGATGCGCTGGAATCTCCATAAACGGATCGCGCTCCATATCATCGGGTTGTTCGGCAGCGGCCCACGGAAACTGGTCCTCGGGTTCATGGCAGCCACCGCCTTTCTCTCCATGTGGATCTCCAACACCGCCACGGCAATGATGATGATCCCGATCGCTATGGCTCTTGTGGCAACCCTCATTCCCGAAGCAGCTCCTGATCAAAACGAAAATAATACCGAGCAGAAGCAATTTGCCATCTGTCTCATCCTTGCTGTTGCCTATGCTGCAACTATCGGCGGGATGGCGACCCTGATTGGAACGCCTCCAAACGGGATCCTTGTGGCCCAGATCTCAAATATTTTCCCCGAGGCACCAGGCATCGATTTCTTTTCATGGATGATCTTTGCGGTCCCCTTCATGGTTATCTTCCTCGCAATCGCCTGGTTCTGGCTCACGTATATCGCCCACCGGCACCTTCCCCGGGAGATATCAGGCAGCAGGAAGGTCATCCATCAGGAGCTGACCGGGATGGGGTCTCTCGGTGCCGGGGAACGGTGGACACTCATCGTTTTTTCCCTGGTCGCCCTGGCCTGGATATTCCGCGAAGAAAAGATCATCGGGGATCTGGTCATTCCCGGGATCACTACCTATGTCCCAGGGATAAGCGATGCAACTATCGCGATTGCCGGGGCGCTTGTCCTGTTCCTGCTTCCGGTAGACGTGGAAAAAGGAATATTCACCCTCGATTGGGAGTCGGCACGGAAGATCCCCTGGGGGGTACTCATCCTGTTTGGAGGCGGCATCTGCCTCTCGGAAGGGATCATCGCAAGCGGCCTGGCGCAGCTCATTGCATCATCATTCACAGTACTCCAGGTACTGCCCCTCATCCTGATCGTGCTGCTTGTCTCCCTGATGATCACCTTCCTAAACGAGGTTGTCTCGAATACGGCCATGGCTTCGATCATGGTTCCGCTCATGGCCATCACCGCAGTCTCGATGGGGATCAATCCGATGCTTTTAATGGTTGCCGCCACACTTGCATCATCGCTCGGGTTCATGCTGCCGGTGGGAACCCCGCCGAACGCCATCGCATACGGGACCGGTTATATCTCGACCAGGGAGATGGCACGGGCGGGCTTTGCCCTCAACATCATCGGCTGCATCCTGGTGACCGTATTTATGACCGTCTTTGTTCCAACGGCGCTTGGGTTATCACCCGAGATCCCGGCCTGGGCGGTCCTGCCCGGCAAATGATCGATTAACCATCCAGGGATGAGTGCTGTCATCCTGGAAAGGATGGCCAGCACTTCCCGTCAGGTATGGTATCCCGTGGTCAGTGAGGTGAACCTTCACAGGGTTACGTGGCTCCCGGGTCGAACCTGGATCATCCTTTTCAGACCGTGCAGGGGAAGGTCCAGTTGAACGTAACTGTTCATCATACATGGCGAACGCCTCTTCCCTATCTCCCGGAGAAACGTTGCGGAAAAACCGACCCCGCGTGGCCTGCCATGCGAATATTCAATGGGTGGGGAAAGGAGGCAGAAATGGGATATAACTGAACTCTGCCATCGGTTTCCCGATTTTTTTTGCACCGCAGGCATCGCTGACAGTTACGATCCAGGGGGATGCAAAGGATATCGCAACCCGATAAGATAAGCATGACCCCTGCCGGCGGTCCGGTCGCCGAAGGTGTGGTAAGGAGCCCGATCGGTTGGGAGGCTCGTGATTGATCTGTTAACCCGGATCACTCCATCAACTACCGTTCTTATACAACAATGTATATATGTATACACTGCTAACCAGCTACCATGAATACCAAGATATTCCTTTCCGAAGAGGACATTCCACGGCGCTGGTATAATGTGATGGCAGACCTCCCCTCACCGCTGGAACCACCTCTCCACCCGGCAACTGGAAAACCGGTTGTACCGGATGACCTGAAGGCCATCTTTCCCATGGAGCTGATAAAACAGGAGATGAGCCCTGACCGCTTTATCGATATTCCGGGAGAGGTGCTCGATGTCCTGCGTCTCTGGAGGCCAAGCCCGCTCTACCGTGCATACCGGCTGGAAAAGGCACTCAAGACTCCTGCCAGGATCTATTACAAGTGGGAGGGAGTAAGCCCGCCCGGAAGCCACAAGCCGAACACTGCCGTACCGCAGGTATATTACAACATGAAGGCTGGAATCGAGCGGATTGCCACCGAGACCGGAGCAGGTCAGTGGGGATCAGCGCTTGCCTTTGCAACCACTCTCTTCGGTCTGCAGGCGACGATCTACATGGTCCGGGCAAGTTATACCCAGAAACCTTACCGAAAATCCATGATGCAGGTCTGGGGAGCAGAATGTATCCCCAGCCCCAGCACCAGGACCAATTCAGGTCGTGCTATCCTTGAGAAGGCCCCTGACACACCAGGGAGCCTTGGTATAGCCATATCAGAGGCCGTAGAAGATGCGGCAACCCACGATAATACCAATTACTCGCTTGGCTCCGTGCTGAACCATGTCTGCCTGCACCAGACCGTCATCGGCCTTGAGGCGCGCGAGCAGATGGCTACTGTTGAGCATTACCCGGATACCGTTGTAGGCTGCGTTGGTGGAGGGTCCAACTTTGCCGGCATATCATTCCCCTTTGCCGGTGATAAGCTGACCGGGAAACACCCGGATATCGATATCGTCGCGGTGGAGCCGGCATCCTGCCCGACTCTGACCAAGGGGATCTTTACCTATGATTACGGTGATGTTGCCGGCCTGACTCCCCTCCTCAAGATGTATACGCTCGGGCATGATTTCGTTCCGCCTGCCATCCATGCCGGGGGCCTGCGGTATCATGGGGGCTCTCCCATTCTCTCACGCCTGGTCCACGATGGAGTTATCCGTGCGGTGTCATACCACCAGAACGAGGTGTTCACTGCTGCGCAGACCTTCGCCCGCTCTGAGGGAATCATCGTTGCACCCGAGACCTCCCATGCGGTAAAAGCCGTCATCGATGAGGCACTCAAATGCCGGCAGAGCGGGGAGGCAAAGACCATACTCTTCAACTGCTCCGGACACGGCAACTTTGACATGTCCGCGTACGACGCGTTCTATGCCAAAGCTCTGGTCGATTACGAGTATCCGGAACAGTTGATTCGGGAATCGTTAGCGCGGCTGCCGAAGGTGGGATGAGCTGGAGATACCAATCACCCCCACACTTCACCTCAACCAATAATCAGAATACCATACTCCGCTCTTTTCTGATCATGAAGACCATCGGCTTTCTCATCAACCCTATTGCCGGCATGGGTGGTGCGGTCGGACTGAAAGGAACCGACGGGATGCTTGCCGAAGCTATCAGCAAGGGCGCCCGACCGATGGCCGCTTCCCGGGCACACCAGACGATCGACCTGCTGAAGGATGTCCCGCTCCGCTACATCACCTGTTCCGGCCCGATGGGAGAGGAGGTGCTTGAGGAGGCAGGAATTACCGGTTTCCTGGTTGTTTACCAGACACCGCAGGTTACTACTGCAGCAGATACCAAAGAGGCCTGCAGGGAGTTCCTTAAATCCGGCGCCGAGCTGATCCTCTTCTGTGGCGGAGACGGAACGGCGCGGGACCTGTATGACGTGGTATCCGATACCGTCCCCCTTCTCGGCATCCCAGCCGGGGTGAAAATGTATTCAGCGGTCTTTGCAGTAAGTCCGGCGGCAGCGGCGGAAATACTCAGGACAGGTGCCTCTGCACCGCTCCACCTCCGCGATGCCGAAGTGATGGACATCGACGAGGAAGCCTACCGGAAGGGGGAACTGAAGGCGATGCTGCACGGCTATGCGAAGAGCCCGTACCTGCCGGGTTTCGTGCAGGGAGCAAAGCAGGTCTATGAAGACCAGGACGAGGACCTGGCAAAGGCCGGTATCGGGCGCTTTATCGCCGAAGTCATCCGGGGAACACCTGATATCCTTTACATTATCGGTCCGGGAAGCACCACCCGGGCGATAGCCCGGGAGCTGGATATCGAAAAGACCCTTCTCGGCTTCGATGCCGTGCAGGATGCCCGTCTTGAAGGAAGTGACCTGAATGAAGAAGGGATGCTGGCCCTCCTCGCAAACGGGAGACCGGCCCGGCTGGTGATCAGCATTATCGGCGCCCAGGGGTCGGTGCTCGGCAGAGGGACGCAACAGGTTAGTCCCCGTGTTCTCAGCCGGATTGGAACCGGGAACATCATCATCGTAGCAACCCCGCATAAGCTGGCAGAGACACCATACCTCTTCATAGATACCGGTGACCGGGAACTTGATGCTGCATTCGGGGAGTTTGTCACGGTCATCTCAGGCTATCATATCGCCCAGCGGAAAAAAGTCGGTTCAGGAAATCCTGAGTGAAGACCTCTATTTTCGCAGAGGGAGGGATGTGTGGAAAATGGTGAGACTTCCCTGATGGTTAAAAAAGCAGGAATCGTGGATTCCCAGGGATGCCCTTGTTTTTTCCCGAGATGTCGCTGGAATGCGGTCTGCCATCCGGCTGACGACACATCATGAGGCATCACAAGACTGGGAAGCATCGCACCCGAAACGCTCGCCTGCCTCAGGGCCATCAAAAAGAGAACGAAACTTCCGGTAGTTCCCGGGTTTGGGATATCTTCACCTGAACATGTCCGGGAATACGGAAAGGCCGGGGCAGATGGAGTGATTGTGGGATCGGCTATCGTGAGGATTGTTGGCGAACATGCGAGACCGGCCGGAAAGGCTGGAAGGAATGGCACGAATCCTCGTTGGCGAACTGAAACGCGCATCCCTGCACCCATGAACGGGCTGAAATTGCAGGGATATACTTTTTAGTGCATTCCAGCATCGCTTTCTTCAGCAATTGAGAACCGCCACTTGCAGAACATACCGGGAGGATGAGGCCCGGGTGGTGCAAAGAGGCATTCGACCCTGATCCGGGGATCGATTGCCCTGGCAAACCCGGTGAATTCTGCCCGGTGCATCTCGCGGCAGGGATACTCTTCAAGTCCCCTCCGCAGCCGCGCTTCCTGGGTTGGACACGAGGGAACCGAGATGATGACCTCATCGGGACGTTCTTCAATCGAATAATCCACAATCATCGCCCAGGGGAAGAACCGCTGAGCCTTCACGAAGCCCTTCAGCCCTTTCTCCGTGATATGAAATTGTTCCTTCAGCTTTTCTGCCGCCATTCCCGCAATGCGGCCCCATACCTTCTCGTTCAGCTCATCGGCAACAGGCTGGCCGAAACGCTCGGTGACAAAGATATACCAGAATCCATCCACAACCCTGTAATGCCAGAGCAGGAATTCGAGGTAGTCATGTTTCTCCTGGTCGGTCATCCGGTCAAAAAAGGTCAGGTTCATACCCATCGAGACCTCCTGAATTTAGAAGGGAGTCCTCCACAAAAGAATTTGTCACTTGAAGCGGTTTCACCCCAAGGTGTGCCAGATGGTTTTCACACGCGCCAACAGATGCATGTCTACGCTCAGGCTGATGCTCCTGATCATGTGATGATGCGAGGATCAAGCATCCCGAACCAGCCACCTTCATGAAATAGGATGTGGGCGGCCCGAAAAAAGTGGGTCATCGGGTATGTTTGGAAAAGAACCAGATATTCTCATCTTGGGTGCCATTAAAAACCTCTTTTCATGATGAGAGCCACTGCCAGTCCAATTCCCAGCGGCACCAGGATGGATGACATGACGGCTGTCGTGGCCCCCGGAGAGACCGGTATTGTTACCACGGGAGAGACTTCAGCCCGGGGTGGTGAACTTTCAGGTCCGGTTCCGGTATTGATAACCCTCCTAATAATGACCTGTTCGGTATCACCGATTGACTGCCCCTGGTTGTTCAGTTCTTCGGCCTGAATGATCCTGAACGGGGTTCCATCTGCTAGGTCCGGCACCATACCTTCAAGCGTTGCGCTTACTGTTACATCACGGTTCGTCGGGTACGAGAGGAGGTAGCCGTTTATGAACACATATTTACCGATCTGGGGAATTACTTTCGCAGGATTGCCGTCAACCATTACCACCACGTTCCACCCGGCACGTTCAAGGTCGGTGGAAAGGACAAAAGTATAACTTTCGGAAAAGGTGGTCGGTCCCTGGGGGATGATCCGGATGATTGCCGAGGTATTTACCTGGGTCCCTGCGGGTAGCGAGTCTCCATGAGGAGCAACACGTTCTTCCTGGAGACTGATGGTTGCCGCAGCAGGGACGATCAGGAAGAGGGTGAAAAGGAGCATCACGGCTGTGCACTTTTGAGAATCTGTCATGGTTATGATGTTGTCATTGTCAAAGATAAGGCTCTTCCAACAGACCTGCAGAGGGAAGACACGGGCGATTCAGAGCGCTGTATCCCGGGAGTCGGCCAGGATCATTATTCCTCGAGTACAACATCCCTGCTGGAATCATCCTCGAAGATGAAGAGGTGATCGATGGTTGTTCCGAGCGCTTTTGCCACTGCATGGGCCAGTTTCAGAGACGGGTTGTATTTTCCGGCTTCAAGGAACACGATGGTCTCCCGTCTCACCCCGACCGCCTCAGCAAGCTCTGCCTGGGTCATCTGGTGCCGTGCCCGGAGTTCCCGGATGCGGGTCTTCATCAGGCACCCTCCGGAGCCGTTCATTCCCCATCCCCCTCCTCTTGAAGGGCCATACCTGGAATACCTTGGCAGAAATTCCCATCACCAGGATGAGCAGGACACAGAGGGCGCCTGCATCCGGGGACCAGGTTCCAAAGTGGTCCAGCCAGAAGAGACCGAGGAGGGCGATGAAGGTCAGGAACCAGGACCATTGAGAGTCCCCATGCACCGATTCTCCGGGTACGCTCATCCTCCAGGTGCCGGCTCTCTCCCCGGCCCCGGTATAGCCGTAAACCGGCCATTGCCACCATGATAAAACCAAAGGTGATGAATGAAAGAGCAAGGTTGCCGGGAGTGCCTGCCTCCGGCGGCATGGATGCCAACCCAAAGAGGCCTGTAATGAGGACCCCCGGCCCGAAGAGGAACATGACTGTGACCCATTTCCCGGATCTTAGATAGGATCCGTTTTTTGTGACATGGTTACATTATGTGAACTATATCTCACACCGGTTAGAACTATACAACATTGTGTTATATATACTTAACATAATGAGGAGGCGAAAATCCTGCGATCTGAAACGGACGTGCAAAGGGGAAGGGGACCCTCGTTTTTTCCATCGGAGGTGTTCCCGGGTCCTGACACGAGGCAGATTTTCGCAGAGCGCACCGTTTTGCGGTAATCCGGTGTTTTTTCACGGTACCAGGAAACCGAGGAGTGTCTGCCACCGTTCGAGTTTCTGATCGAATGTCGAGGTTGCATTCGCAGGGCTCGTGGAGGGGAGCTGCTGGACAACAATCCGGTCCGGGACAGGGGCGCTCCGCGTAATTTTCCTGAAGCATTCCCCCGCTTTCCCCCCATTCAGGGCGACGCAGCGAAGGGTCGGGTAGCTCCGGAGAAACGTGGGAATATCCTGATAAACCGGGTTTTTTATGTCGCGGTCCCCTGCACCGACCTGGAATTCTCTCGATGCAATCACGTCCCAGAGAGCAATATGATGCTCTGTAAGGGCCTCCTGGTTTTCGGTAGTTGCCCTGCTGGTCTCAAGAGAAAGGAGGATCTGCATGATGCGCCAGAAATGGTTGCGAGGGTTGGCATAATACAGGTTCGCGGCAAGCGACATCTTCGAAGGAAAGGATCCGAGTATCAGCACCCAGGGATCCTTCCCGATGACCGGGGACAGACCGTATTCACGGGATGGAACCTGGTTCATTGGAATGGAGGGTTTCTTCCAGACAAGACTCTCACCGCTTCCTCCTGGGCTGTCACATGAAGGGAAAAAGGTTCAGGGAACCTGAGCCTTCTTCGGTGGCTTGAGCAGGCACCATGCAACGGTGATCCCGATCAGAGCCAGCACCAGGACGTAGGGGAAGACACCGAGATAATTTCCGGTGGTAGTCTTGATGAAGCCTGCCAGCTGAGGGCCGGCAATGGCCCCTGCACCGTATGCAAGGAAGACAACACCGTAGCAGCGCGGATAGTCGCAGGTCCCGAAATAGCACCCGGTTGCGGTAGGGGCGATGGCCAGCCACCCCCCTAGGCAACCCCAGAGGATGACAAACGAGAGGATGTATACCGGAACAGACGGCACCTGCCAGAGCAGAGCTGAGGCCCCTGCTATCAGCACGAAGGAGAGAAGCGCCGTGTTGCGAGGGGAAAACCGATCGGTCAGCGCGCCGAAAAGCGGTCGTCCCCCACCATTGAAGATGGCAAAGAAGCCGACAAGAATGGTAGCAAGGCCCGCCTCGATGCCGATCTCGGTGCCCACTGGCTTGGATATGGAGATGGCCATCAGTCCTGCCAGGCAGCCGATAAAATAGCAGAACCAGAGGCCGTAGAATGCAGGGGTGCGGACCATGGCCGATCGGTCGCACTCGCAGATCTCTTCACCGGGTTTTGGGACAGGTGGATTCCATCCGGCGGGCCTCCACCCGGCAGCGGGAAAGCGAAGCGGGAGGGCCAGAAGTACGATCAGGACGATGAAGACCAGACCGAAGATCCGGAATGTTGTCATGACCCCGGTTAAGGTTATAAGATAACCGGCGATATTTGCGGTGAGAAACGCCGAGAAACCAAATCCCAGCAGGGTCAGGCCGACCGCCGTCCCCCTCCTGTCTGGGAACCAACGTGCAGCCACGGCGACCGGCACGCCGTAGGCGATTCCCACGCCAATACCGCCGATGGTTCCGTACATGATATAGAGCATCCAGACCGACGTAACCGTGGATGCGAGCAGCCAGCCAAGGCCGGTAAGAACCCCTCCGATGATCGTCACCTTCCGGGGGCCGAGGCTCTCGATGAACCTCCCTGTAAAAGGCATGGCGATGGCAAAGAACGCAAGAAAGACCGAGAATGGCATCAGAACCTCGTTTGCCGTGACGGTCTGGCCGAGATCGGTCGTAAAGTAATCGGTCAGCGGTTTGACAAAGACACTCCAGGAATAGATGGTACCAAGACAGAGATTGATGATCAGGCCAAGCGCCACGAGGCCCCAGCGCCCGCGCTCGGCGGGCATCCCGAACAACGACTCATAGATGGACAACGGGATCAACTCCTGTTGATTCTCTTCTGAAACAGTATGGATGGGAAGAGATCACTCTTCCAGTGTAGAGACATCGCCGGGATCCATACCCAGCTCTTTGGCTTTGAGCACCCGGCGCATGATCTTTCCGGATCGGGTCTTGGGGAGCTTGTCAATGAACTCGATCTCCGATGGCATGGCAATAGGCCCAAGTGTCATACGGACATGGTAGATGAGGTCCGATTTGAGTTTTTCTGACCTCTGGAAACCGTCACGCAGGATGACGAAAGCCTTTATGAGGCTTCCTTTCATGGGATCCGGCTTGCCGATTACTGCTGCCTCGGCGACTGACTGGTGGGAGACGAGCGCACTCTCGACTTCTGCAGTGCCGATGTTATGCCCTGAGACGATGATGACATCATCCGCCCGGCCGATGATCATGATGTAGTCATCGACCTTTCCCTTAACTGCCAGGTCGCCGGCATTATAGCAATTCGGAATCGTATTCCAGTACTGCAGGTATCGTTCATCGTTCTTGTATACCGTGCGGAGCATCGCCGGCCATGGCTCTTTGATAACCAGGAACCCCCCGTTGCCTGGGGGAACAGGGTTGCCTTTTTTGTCAACGACATCGGCAACGACCCCCGGGAGTGCTTTTCCTGCGAAACCCGGGCGCATGGGTTCTCCCACCATTGTGGTTATCATCTGCATCCCGGTTTCGGTCTGCCACCAGGTGTCGACCAGCGGGCATTTTGCTTTTCCGATGGTGTGGTAGAACCATTCGAACGCTTCGGGATTCAGCGGTTCACCGACCGAACCGAGGAGACGAAGCGATGAGAGGTCGTACTTGGCAGGCCATTGCTCGCCGACCCGCATGAACATCCTGATAGCTGTCGGAGCAGTATAGAAGATGGTCACCCCCAGATCCTGGATCAGCTTCCAGAATGAACCGGGGTCCGGGTAGTCCGGGACCGCTTCAGCCATCACAACGGTTGCACCGGCGCAGAACGGTCCATACACGATATAGCTGTGCCCTGTTATCCAGCCGGTATCGGCGGTGCACCAGTAGACATCGGTGTCCTTGAGATCAAATACATGCTGGGTGGTGTAGTAGGTCCCCACCATGTATCCCCCGCAGGTGTGGACAATTCCCTTCGGCGGTCCTGTTGAACCTGAGGTGTAGAGGATGAAAAGGGGGTCTTCCGAATCCATTATTTCCGGTTTGCACTCTGCCGGAACCCCCTCCATCAGCTCGTAGAAGTCGATCTCCATCTCCTTGTGGAGTTCGACCGGGGCATCGATCTCTCGGGACAGTACGACGACCTTCTCCACGCTGGGAGTGTTGATGATGGCCTCCCCGACGATTCTCTTTAACGGGATCGTCTTTCCACGACGTAGAGCTACATCGGCAGTAATGACAACCTTCGCCTCGGCATCCTTGATGCGCATATTCAGGGCATTTACACCAAAACCCCCGAAAACGACGCTGTGGACAGCACCGATCCGGGCGCAGGCGAGCATGGCGATGACCTGCTCGGGAACGAGCGGCATATAGATACAGACTCTGTCTCCTTTTTTCACGCCAAGCTTCTTCAGCCCGTTCGCAAATCGGCAGACCTCCTGGTAGAGTTTATTGTAGGTGTAGATCTTCTCCCTCTCATCCTCACCCCGCCAGATGAGGGCTACCTTGTTTTTGCGGTGGTTGGCGACTTGCCGGTCCAGGCAGTTGCAGGTAATGTTGAGCTTGGCATTGACGAACCACTTTGCATGCGGGTAATCCCATTCAAGGACAGCGTCCCATTTCTTGAACCAGTCAAGGTTATGAGCCTGTCTTTCCCAGAACCCGGTCTTGTCTGCGAGGAATTCCTCGTATGCTTTTTTATAATCTTTTGTCCACGCCTGCTGCTTGTATGATGGATCGGGGATGTAAAATTTCTCATCCTCGACCAGAGGCACTTCAAATGATTCTGCCATTTATGTACACCTTCTCCGTTTTCGCACAACTCTCTGCCTGATAGTGGTCCGCACCCGGGTACGGGGTGCATGATACCTGACCAACCCGGACAGGGCTGGGAATCATGATCCTCTGAACGCAGTCCTCCGTTTTTGGAATGTCCAGAAAATTATCGATAGTCTCTACTACTGTTCCTAGAGGCAGGGTTCGGAAGTCCAGTCTGCCTCATGATGGGGTTTCGGGGATAGTTGTCCTCGTGGTTCCCTCCTCGTGTATTGTAATGATTAATCATTATAATTAAAAAACCTGCTGGTATGTTCTACGATGGGATTACCAGGAAAGGAATGAATTCCCGGTATATACGAAATAACCCGGCCCCTGCCTGGTGAAACCATGCCGTACTGGAGCGCGCAAAAGAGGGGGGATCCAGAATGAGAAGCGTTTTGCGAGGAAAAAGAGAATCGGGAAGCAATTGCAGGGAAAAACCATTAACATCCTCACAACCGAATAGGATCGTATGAAGATTGCGATCATCGGGGCTTCCGGATATACCGGAGGAGACCTGATACGGCTCCTGCTCTTTCATCCCCGGGTAGAGGTGACTGTTGCCACCTCCCGGAAGCTGGCCGGCAGGCCCGTAGATTCGGTCCACCCCCACCTCAAGGGCCTGACCAGGCTCAGCTTCGAGAATCCCTCACTTGACACCCTCGATGCCGATCTCGCGTTCCTGGCCGTCCCTCATACCGCAGCCATGACGTATGCCGGCCCGTTGCTTGAAAAGGGAATCAAGGTCGTGGATCTTTCTGCAGACTACCGTCTCCCGAAAGACACCTTCGAGAAGGTCTACGGTGTCCCACACACCGATTACTTCGAGGCACCGTATGGTCTGCCCGAGCTGCACCGGGACCAGTGCAAAGGTACTGAATTCATCGCCAACCCCGGCTGCTTCCCTACAGGGGCGACCCTTGCTGCAGCACCGCTTGCAAAGTCCGCCCATACCATCATCTATGACTCAAAGACCGGTGTTTCGGGCGCAGGAGACAATCCTTCTGCGGTGACCCACTACCCGAATGTCGGTGACAATGTCAATCCCTACAAGTGGACATCCCACCGACACCTTGCCGAGATGAAACTGGAGGCTGTTCGGCTGGGATCTGCAGCGCAGGTTTATTTCACCCCCCACCTGGTTCCTGTGAATCGTGGGATACTTACAACGGCACACATCCTCCTTGACGAACCGATGGAGCAGGACGAGGTTGAGCAGCTCTACCAACGATACTACCAGGGGGAGCCTTTTATCCGGTACCAGATGCCAATGCTGGGAGCGGTACGGGGGAGCAATTTCTGCGATATCAAGGCCGAGAGCGAGGGTGACCGGGTTGTAGTGGTTTCCGCCATCGACAACCTTGTTAAAGGTGCTGCAGGCCAGGCAATCCAGAATATGAATATCATGTGCGGATATGATGAGCGGGACGGACTGATGGTCCCCGGACTGCTCCCCTGACAGGAGGTTTCGAAGATGAAAGTATCCGAGATAATGACAAAAAACCCAATTACGGTCCAGGCCGATGATCCCGTGCGGGATGCTGCCGGGCTTCTCCGGACCCACCGTATCGGTGGCCTTCCGGTCATGGAAGGCGACCGCCTTGCTGGAATCGTGACCGAATCTGATATCATCGCCCTTCTCGATACAGGGGGCCTTTCAGATGATCTCTGGCTTCCCTCCCCGCTCGAAGTCATAGAGGTTCCGGTCAGGGAGTTCATCAACTGGGAGAAGACCAAGGCGGCCCTGACCAACATTGGGGATAAAAAGGTCAGGGAGATCATGAGTCACCCGGCCATTTCCATCAGCGAGGATGCAGAGATCGAGGATGCCGCATCCCTGATGCTCTCCCACAGGATTGCCCGGTTACCGGTTGTCAGGGATGGTCGTCTGATAGGGATCATTGCCCGGGCAGACATCATCAGGGGAATCGGAAGGTCAACAGGATGACAGGAGCATCGGTGTGAAGAGCATCTGTGCAGTTGAGGGTGTCAGCGCCTGGGGAATCAAGGAAGGGAAGTACGGCCTGGCACTGATCCGGGCCAGCGGAACAGCAGCGGGCGTCTTTACGAAGAACATCGTCCGGGCACCCCCCGTCGTTCTCATGGAGGAACGGATCCGGTCAGCATATCTCGATGCGGTGATCGTGAATTCCGGCTGTGCGAATGCCTATACCGGGGATCGCGGTTACCAGGACGCACTGCGTATGGGAGAGATTGCCGCATCAGCGCTTTCCATCAGCCCGGAATCGGTCGGTGTGGCCTCGACGGGGGTTATCGGCCGGTACCTCGATCTCCCCCTGATCTCGGACCAGTGTGAGCGTGTGGCACCGCACCTGCGCCAGACTGGTGAAGCAGAGGAGCGGGCCGCAAGGGCGATCATGACCACCGATCTCTTTGAGAAACATGCCCTTGTCCGGGGTGATGGTTTTAATGTCGGCGGAATCACCAAGGGAAGTGGCATGATCGCACCGAACATGGGCACCATGCTGGCGTTCATCTACACCGATGCAGAGATCCCCCCGGGCAGGCTGAACTCAGCCCTGAAAAAAGCGACAACTCGGAGTTTCAACCGGGTCGTGGTGGACGGGGACACGAGTACGAATGATGTCGCGCTGTGCACGGCAACAGGGCTTGCCGGTCCTGTCGACGCTGATGCTTTTGCCCGGGCCCTCGAGGAGTGCTGCCGGAACCTGGCCCTCCAGATTGCCATGGATGGTGAGGGGGCAACGAAACTCCTGGAAGTCACCGTCAGGGGCGCTCCGTCAGAAGAGGAAGGGGCAGACATTGCCCGGACCATCGTCTCTTCACCGCTGGTGAAAACAGCAGTCTACGGGGAAGACCCGAACTGGGGGCGCGTCATGGCCGCTGCAGGACGGGCCGGTGTCCGGTTTGATCCTTACGCTGCGGATCTCTGGATCAGCGATGGAATCATCAGGCAACCACTTGTTGCCGATGGTCGTATTATTGTGGATCTCGCAGCGGCAAAGCAGGCCATGCAGGGGAAAAAGGTCATCTTTGAGCTCGACCTCCATGCCGGCCCTGGGGCAGCAACAGCGTGGGGATGTGACCTTACCGAAAAGTATGTAGAGATAAACGGGAGGTACACAACATGAAACGGGAAGAGGTGCTGACCGAAGCATTGCCCTACATCCAGAAATTTCATGGAAAGACCATGGTCATCAAGCTGGGAGGGCATGCAATGGTCGATTCCGCCATTCTCGAAACGGCAATCAGCGACGTGGTCTTACTCGAGCTGGTGGGAATCAAGGTAGTGCTGGTGCACGGCGGGGGCCCTGAGATAACCGAGAAGATGAAGGCCATGGGCAAGAAACCCAAGTTCGTGGCCGGTCTCCGGATCACCGATGAGGAAACCCTGGAGATCGCCCAGATGGTCCTCGTAGGCAAGATCAACAACAACATCATCTCACTGATCGCCAAGTGCGGCGGTAAGGCGGTCGGAATATCCGGCAACGATGGAAGCCTCATTGTTGCCCGCCGCATGACACCGCAGAAGGTAAGCATCGAGGGAAAGGAAGAAGAAGTTGACCTCGGCCATGTGGGGGAGATTGAGGAGATAAATCCCGCCGTGCTCCACACCCTGCTCGATAATCGCTACATCCCGGTCATCGCGCCCCTGGCCATCGATCGGAACGGCCAGAGCCTGAACATCAATGCCGATACCGCTGCCGGGGAGATCGCCCGGGCGCTCAACGCCTACAAGCTGATCAACATGACCGATGTGGAAGGGATCATGGACCGGGAACGGGTCATGGTGTACCGCCGCCTTCCGGCTTCAGAAGCAGAATCGCTGGTAGCCAGGGGAGTGGTGAGTGAAGGGATGATCCCGAAGGTTTCCTCCATCGTGCATGCGGTCAAGGCGGGAGTATCCTTTGGGCACGTTATCAACGGGAATAAACCCCACAATCTCCTCCTCGAGATGTTTACCGATGAAGGTGTGGGGACCATGATATTTCACGATTGATCCAGGATAACCATGACCGGAGCCAAACGAGAACGCCAGAAGGGGCTATGCACATCTATCATTCTCCTTCTCCTTTTCATCACGGTGAATCCGGTCGCTGCCCAGGAATCTCCTGCCCCGCCCGTGCTCCTGAACCCCCCTGGAAGCCATTCGCCGGGATTTTCCCCGGTCCTGGTCACGGATGGAAAACCGGTCATCTATTTTTTTTATAACATGAACTGTGCAGAATGCCTGAAATCCCTCCCTTTCATAGCGGAGTTTGCAGCAAGCCACCCAGGCGTGGAGGTAAGGTATATCGATATCCGTGAAAGCAATGAAAACCTGGCATTGTTCAAGGCCTTCAAGGAATACTACGGGGCGGACTTCGTCCCGGTGCCCTCTGTCTTTGTCGGAAAATTCGTTCTCTCCGGAGCTGAAGAGATTACCAGTGGTCTTGCGGATGCGATCGCGGCGACACCCACCGTCTTTCCCACGCCTGCCCCCCAGTTCGGCATCCCACGGGAAGCAGAACTTACCATACCACTCGTGATTGCTGCAGGGCTGGTTGATGGCATCAATCCCTGCGCCTTCTCGGTGCTCATCTTTCTCCTGGTTACCCTGATCGCCCTTGGCTCGAGAAAAAAGATGCTAATCGTGGGATCAGTCTTTATCTGTGCCGTATTCATTTTTTACTTTTTTTCAGGCCTTGGACTGTTCGCAGTTATACAGTCAGCCGGGATATCACGATCCATCTCAATTGTTGCCGCTATAGTGGCGCTTGGTGTCGGCGCCTTCAGTATCCTGTCCGTTTTCGGGGAGAACGGGCAGTCAATCCTCTCCATCCCCGAGTCAAAAAAAGGTTTGATAACCCGTTTTATCAAAAAAGCCTCGATTCCGGGGGCATTTACCGTAGGAATTCTGGTTGGGATGTTCGAGCTTCCGTGCACTGGCGGGATTTACCTTGCGATCCTCTCTCTTCTCTCGAACAGGATGACGACCATCGAAGGAATCCCCTACCTCATGGTCTATAACATTTTCTTTATCCTACCCCTCATCGTTATTCTCGCCATTTGCTGCTACGGCCTCCCGGTTGAGCGACTCGAGGAGTGGCGGACCGGGTCGAGAAAGGCAGTCCGGGTACTGATGGGAGCGGTGATGATATTCCTTGGAGTTATCCTCCTGCTCGAGGTGTTCTGAATTATGTCAGGGAAGATTTCCTTCTCCTGAACACTCCCGCTGGCGCTCTTCGCTCATCTCGATAAGCAATTCGAAGACCTTCCGGACGTAGACAGGATTGATGGCCTTCTCAACGGCGTAATTGAAGGCGGCATCAAGCACCTCCCGCGTCCGTTTCGGATCATGTATCGGAAGCCCTTCGGTAGTTTTTGCGAAAGCGATCTTCCCGGCAAGCTTCTGGCGTTCGGTGATCAGATTGATGATCTCCAGATCGATCCGGTCGATCTGTGCTCGCAAGGCTTCAATGGGCATAGCATATTATACGGGCTCACCCGGGATAAAAAACATGGCGGCCCGCTCCACAAGACATATACCGCAACAGCTCCAGAGATTAAGAAGAATTCCATGCTTGAGCGGATCTCACGGAGGGAACGGTTCGACCTGGTCATTTCCTGGCTGGCGATCTCAATTGCATTTTCTCTGGCCTTTTCAGGGGGAATCGGGGTATGGATGGGAAGCCCCCTGAAGGAGATTTCACTTGGAGAATATCTCCTGTACTTCATCCTCTCCATGGTAACGGTGGGCGTGGGCTTCGTTCTCCACGAGCTTGCGCACAAGTTCACTGCCATGCACTACGGCTACTGGGCCGAGTTTCGGAAAGACAACCTCATGCTGCTCGTCGCAGTTGTTCTCGCCGCCCTTGTCGGGGTGGTCTTTGCAGCTCCAGGGGCTACCCTGATCTACGGGGCAGGGGTCACCAGGGAGCAGAACGGGAAGATATCTGCAGCCGGACCGGTTACCAATCTCCTGCTCTGCATCCCCTTCGCATTCTTGCTTGCGCTCGTCGCATGGCTCGGTATTACAACGTGGTGGGGGCAGCTCCTTACCCTGACTGGCATGGTGGGCCTCCAGGTGAATGCCATGATTGCCTCGTTCAACATGCTGCCCGTGAGCGTACTGGATGGCCGCAAGGTGCTTGCCTGGAACCCCGCGGTTTTTGCGGTCCTGATCATCGCATCGTTCGGCCTCCTCATCGCCACGCTCTACCCGGCCATTATGTAACTTCAATTATCGGCTTTTTTTTTCTTTTCCAAGTTATCAGCCCCTTCTCTTCCATGCCTGACCGGACCTTCCTGCTGCTCGAAGGGAAGATCTTCCAGGAAGATATACCGGAGGTGGCATTCGGAAACCCCGGGCACTATACGCAAGGCCCGCCTCTCGATGCCGATTGATGGGGAAGGTGAAGGTATGCTGACCGGGGAGGAGGAAGTGACGGACAACGGTCCCGTCGGGGTACCGGCCGCGCGGAGGGACGGTGATGGACAGGGAGAAGTTCATCGAGTGGCTTAAGAAACCGTCGTGTGGCATCGGGCGAAGCAGGCATGGCAGGGACGATTCCCCTGTTGAATGTCAGGAATGATATTAAAGAGGAGAATAAACAGGCATCAGCCCTGCCCGAAGCGTCCTTTCAGGTCTCCAATGACCCTGACCACCTGGTCCCCTTTCCTGCTGGCCTCGGTAAGTGCGGTAGGATGACCGCGGATTCCCTCGTACTGGTCCATGTTATTGGCGATGATATTATCGTAATATTCAAAACCCAGGGTGTTGAAGAACGCCGTAATAGCCGGGAATGCAGCGTCAAAAACGTTGTCCCAGGAAAGCCCTGCCGTGGAGATGAAGATACCCTTGTGGCACTCGATATGCTCATGGGAGAAGTAGAGCGTCTTCAGGATAAACTTACGGGCCCAGATGTATTGTGCCCGGTCGATGAGCCCCTTGAGTTCGGCAGTGATGCCCATACTGTAGATGGGTGATGCCACAGCAAGGCAGTCGACCGAAAAGATCCGGTCAAAGAGCGGGAGAGCATCGTCCTTCACAATGCACACTCCGGTTCTATGACAGACATTGCACCCCTGGCACGGGGTATAATCCAGTTCCTTGAGAACGACCTTCTCAACCGATGCACCGGCGTTTTTTGTCCCCTCGAGAAATGCATCAAGGAGGGTCTCGGTGTTCCCATGCCGGCGGGGACTTCCCGAAATCCCAAGTACGCTGACGGCCAATGGCATTCACCTCGCAAGCCGGGCCTTGACCTCAGTGATGACCTCCCGGGCAAGGCGTTCGGCCTCCCTTTGTGCGGTGGGATGCTTGAGGATGGCGCCCTTTTCGTCAACGTTATTCACCATCAGGTAATGGATGTCCTTATCCTTCACTTCGATGACGTGGAAGAAACACTTGACCGAAGGGATCGCTCCGTCAAAGACGTGGTCCCAGTTCTGCCCGGCGGTGGAAAGAAATATGCCGAGGCGCTTGCCCTTCCGCTCCGGTGGGACAATGGGGAGCCTGAGGACATATTTCCTCGATCGAAAGACCTGGAACCTGTCAATCAGTGCCTTGGCCTGTGAACAGACGCCCATGCAGAATATCGGGGCTGCGAGGATGATGATATCAGCGTTGATAATACGGTCGTGGAGATAATCCATGCCGTCCCGCTGGACGCACTTATTCAGGGTCTCACAGGCATTGCATCCCCGGCAGGGATTGATGTTGGCCTCGACCAGCACCACCTTCTCCACCTCGACTTCAGGGTCCTGCCGCATAGTATAAAGAACCCAGTCAAGCAATGTCTCGGAGTTGCCATGCCGGCGGGGGCTCCCGGCAAAGGCAAGGACTTTAACTGGCATGATGAAGGAGTTTATCAGAGAGGTTATAAGGATAGGGTTCTTGCGGAAGGACTCAGAGGAGAGGTGCCTGTTTCCGGAGCCTGTGGTACATGGGAAAAGGGAAAAAGAAAGAGATCAAATTTTCTTGAAACACAGGTACCAGTCTTTGCACTCGTAGCCTTCGGTGAGACGCTTATCCATCTCAGCCTTGTTCTTGGGTGACGGAACGACCACCTTGTCTCCCGGCTGCCAGTCTGCAGGTGTTGCGACATTGTACTTGTCGGTGGTCTGGAGCGCCTTGACCAGCCTGATAATCTCAGGGATGTACCGGCCATTCTGCATCGGGTAGTAGAGCATTGCGCGGAGGATACCCTTGTCATCGATGAAGAAGACCGTCCTGATGGTTGACGTCGAGCTCTGGCCGGGGTGGAGCATTCCGAACTTCGTTGCCACCTTCATATCGAGATCGGCGATGATGGGGAAGGGGATGTCGACGCCCATCTTCTCTTTGACGTTCTTGATCCATGCCAGGTGAGAGTGGACACTGTCGATGGAGAGTCCTAACAGCATCACGTTCATGTTCTTTAGCTCATCTGCAACACCGGCAAATGCCATGAACTCGGTCGTGCATACCGGCGTGAAGTCAGCTGGGTGGGAAAAGAGGATGATCCATTTCCCTTTAAGGTCTGAGAGCTTGATGATTCCACTGGTCGTGAGGGCCTCGAAGTCCGGGGCAGGCTCGCCGATGATTGGCATGGAACCATAATCACCTATACACATTTCTTCCTCACTCCCTCATCAGCTCGTCCAGCTGTGCCTTACCATAAACATAGGCTGGCATACCGGCAAGCAGGAATGCTACCCGCAGGGCTTCCTCCACTTCGGCCTTGGTGACGCCAAGCTTCTCGGCTCCTTCCAGCTGCGCGCGTGTCGCATGCTGATCCCGGAGCGATGCCGCGATTGCAACCGCGATGAGCTTCTTGGTCTGGCGGGTGAGTACCCCGTCGTCCCAGATATGCCCCTCGAGTTTCATCACCATCTCGTACATCTTCGGGTCTTTTACCGTGAGTTCTTTAAAGAACTTGGGCACCTTCCCGATCATCTGTTCAAGATCCTTCATCTCGGTTTTTGTTACCATAATAAATCACCGTTATCTCAGCTTCATCGGCTCGCCGCAACAGATAAGTTCACCGCCTCCGGCGACCTTGACCTCCACGACATTCCCGCAGATCTCACATTCATACACTTCTCCTACTTTTGATACATTTACCACACTTAACACCTCCTGTGAGAGATAATCTGGCTCCCCCTTAAAAATAACCTTGCAGGCATCCTGCATGGAAATACTGGTGGGACGGTATCAGGACAGCGGATATCCCGTTCCCGCACCCTCGCTCATAAAAATTAGAAGGATATTACAGGTTGCTCTTCCCACGCTTCGGTGGATGCATTACATCCTCAGGCGTCTTGATATCCGGGCGGATATGGGTCATGGGGAAGCACTGGTACTGTTCACACGCACACTGCGGGCACTTCCTGAGATCCTGCTCAACCGCATCAAGCACCAGTTCCTTTCCGCAGTCAAGGCAGACGTACTTCCCAGGACCTACCTTCTGGCCGGCTTTCGCTTTCTCGGGCAGTTTTATCACCGGATCCAATTATGGGTGCGGACATTATATATCACTTTTGTTTCTTTCAAAATACGGGGTAAAATCGAAAATAAAGGGTAATTCAGTCCGAATCCGACATGGGTGAAGAGCTGCAAAACTATATGCACGTCCCGGCGGAAACCATTCAGGCATGGGTGCAAAGATTATCGCCCTCCTCGGCAGCCCGCGACTGTCGGGAAATACAGCAAAGTTGCTGGAGGAGGCGATCCGGGGTGCGGTCGATGCCGGATGCGAAGTCGAAAAGATTGAGGTAACGACGCTCGAGTTCCGCGCCTGCCGGGAAATCTTCTACTGCAGGGAGCATGAAGCATGTGCCATGAAGGACGATATGACAGAAATATACGGGAAATTCCGGGATATTGACGGGGTAATCCTTGCAACACCGGTCATGACCATGGGAATACCCGGACATCTGAAGTCCTTCATGGACCGGTTCCAGGTCTACTTCATGGCAAAATATATGAGGGGAAGACCGATGGTCACCGAAGCCAAGCGAAAATCCCGTCTCGGCCTGTATCTTGGAATTGCCGGAATGAACGTACCTTACGTCTTTGACGGGGCAAAGCTTACGGTCAAAGCCTTTTTCCAGATCATCGATGTCAGCTACTGGGAAGACCTGCTCATCAGGGATATGGACACTATTCAGGACCTGTGTACCCGGCCGGAACTTCTGGAGGAAGCATATCGGAAGGGAAACGAGATGGGGCGAATTCTTCAGGCAGGCGTTACATGAGGCCCTGCTCTTTCATAGAGAGCCAGCCGGTGTCACAGATGATAAGGTGATCGAGAAGGCGGATGCCAAGCAGAGTCCCGGCCTCAGCGAGTTGACGGGTGATGGCAAGATCCTGGCTGCTCGGCTCAAGTGTCCCTGATGGGTGATTGTGGACGCAGATAATGGCTGCTGCCCGGTCGGTGATGGCATCCGCAAAGACCTCCCGCGGATGGACCAGGCTGTGGTTGAGGAGCCCGACGGTGATGGTCCGGACGGCCAGGACTTCATGTGCTCCGGAGAGCGTGATGCAGATAAAATGTTCCTGCTTCTTCCCCGACAGGAATGCAACGTGGGGAAGGATATCAACGGGAGCAGATATCTTTTTCCTGGATGACTGCTCCGGTGAGAACAACCGCCGCCCCAGTTCGAGGGCAGCGAGGATCTGGGACGCTTTAGCAGGTCCTACACCGTTGATGCGCGAGAGAGTCTGGAAACACACGGCAGTCGGACCTTCCTCGACCATACCGGCAATTTCCTTTGAAAGGCTCCTTACATCATATCCTGGTCCCCCGCTCCCGAGGATGGCAGCCACCAACTCCTGGTTGGAGAGACTGCCCGGCCCCCTCGTCCGTATCTTTTCTCTTGGCCGATCATGTGAACAAATCTCCCGCATCGGTTTCATCAACTCTCATCCCACGCCAATATCCGGAATGTCAGGTTCTTTTCCAGAAAAGAGTTGCTATTTGCTCTTGTAAAAACAGACGGCGAAGGAACGCACTATCTTTCGTGGAAGCACCCTCTATGCATGAGCACTCCCCCTCAAGAAGAAAATCGTTGAAAACCAGGCAAAAATTACCAGAACCTTATGGGGTAAAACCCGGAGAAAAAAGTTAGTACCGGGGACGCCTGTGCTTGGGCAGGCACTCCCGGCAGTACACCGGCCTTCCCTCGGTTGGTTTGAACGGTACCTCGCATTCCTTTCCACAGTCTGAACATATGACTTTTGTCATTTCCCGGGGCGGCCTGTCTCTCGGACCACCATAATTCGACTTATACATGGTTCTTTCTCGAACAGTTTGATTAGAACTGTATCATATACTGGACGATGTGAGGTTAAAAAGCTCTCCATCGCATCACACCTCATCCCGCCGAAAACCTTGTTAATCCCGTTGCGAACCGGGTGAATCGCAGGGGGCGCAAATGGGATTCCTGGGGGAGGTTTGCGTGTCCTGGACAGGATGACCCGAAGAATATATTGATATGATAATTCTTCCAGATGTTCGTTCATGGCAACAAGAGAAAATGCACTGGAGGCGTTTGCGGGGGAATCCCAGGCAAACCGGAAATATCTGGCGTTTGCAGAGAAAGCAGAATCCGACGGTTACCTGAATATCGCCAGGCTTTTTAGGGCTGCATCGGAGGCCGAGGCCATTCATGCCCGCAAACTCATGAAAGCGCTGGGAATGATTGGCTCCACGAAGGAGAACCTGGAAAAAGCCGTCGCCGATGAAACCCATGAGTATACCGAGATGTATCCTGCCTTTGTAAGAGAAGCAGAGTCAGAAAAACAGAGCGATGCACTCCTGGCATTCCGGTATGCCCTTCAGACAGAGGAAGTCCATGCCGGGCTCTACAAGGAAGCGCTTAAATCCCTGAATGCCGGGCAGGACATGTCCAACCGGACGGTCTGGCTCTGCCCGGTATGCGGAAATATCTTTCTTGGCAAGGCTCCTGATAAATGCCCGGTTTGTAACGTGTTTAAAAAAATATTCCGGGAGATCTCCTGAATTTTCAACTCTTTAGAAAATCCTAAACGACAAGGGGTGTAACGACGACCATGAGATGCAGCGTCTCCATAATTCGATGTCTCGTCAATGAAGCAGACAAATAAGAGATCAGCGAGCAACAAACACTTACAATTTTCCTCACCCATGGTTTTCTACAGAGCAGAATTGCCTCTTTTTTTTAACCATCCTTTTTGCAGGGGAGACTTTTTCCAGGGGAGATTTATCCGTCTCTCCACGGAACGGTCGGATCCTGCACAGGGCCGGAAAGGCACGCCAGTAAATTGTATACCGGGTCTCCAGCCAGTCCATCACTTTTATTACAATTTCAGTTCTAGTTCAGGGATGAATGCCGAGGGTCACCGTATATTCCACGAAGAATTGCCCCTATTGCCGGATGGTCAAGGCCTTCCTCGAACGGCAGGGAGTCGATTACACGTCTATCGACGTCGGGGCAGATAAGGAGCAGGCAAAGAAGATGGTCGAGATCTCCGGCCAGTACGGGGTTCCCGTTGTCACTGTGGATGGAGAGGTAATCGTTGGCTTTGACGCGCAGCGGTTGAACGAGCTGTTCGGCGAAGAGAAGGTCCCAGAGCTGTATGACGTGCTTATCATCGGAGCAGGACCGGCCGGTCTCACCGCAGGGGTCTACTGCGCCCGGAAGCTGCTGAAGACCCTGGTCATCAGCGAGAATATCGGGGGGCAGGCCGTTGAGTCATGGTCGATTGAAAACTACATGGGCTTTCCAAAAATCACCGGCGACGATCTGATGAGGAAATTTGAGGAGCAGGTACGTTCCCAGGACATCAGGCTCGAGATTGACAAGGCACTCATCCTTGACCGGAGCGGCAACGAATTCAAGGTCAATACCGCGACCGGCTCGTCCTACCGGGCACGGTCGGTGATACTCGCCCAGGGGAAACACCCCAAGACCCTGGGAATCGAAGGCGAGGACCGGTACTGGGGACGCGGGCTCTCGGTCTGTTCGACCTGTGACGGTCCGATCTTCAGGAACAAGGTGGTGGCCATCGTAGGAGGTGGCAATTCAGCCCTCCAGACCGCAATCGAGATGAGCGGTATCGCACGAGAAGTGCATCTCATCGTCAGAAGCAGGATCAAGGCGGATGAGGCCTACGTCAAACTCTACGCGAAGAAGAAGAACATCATTACCCATACCAATGCCATCATCTCGGCCCTCCGGGGGACCGATATGCTCTCCGCCATCATAATCCGGGACAGGGACAGCGGGAAAGAGACCGAGATCGCCGTTGACGGCATTTTCCTTGAAATCGGATGGATCCCGAATACCTCATTCGTGGAAGGGCTGGTTGCGATGAATGATCAGAAGGAGATCGAGGTCGACATCAACTGCCACACCAGTGTCCCCGGCATCTTTGCTGCCGGCGATGTGACCAATATCATGACCAAACAGATCATTACCGCGGCAGGGGAGGGGGCGAAGGCGGCCCTTTCGGCATACGAGTTCCTGATGCGGTGATTCATTCATTCCTCTTTCCTGAAGAGGACTATCCGGTTGGTGTTGGTCCCTGAGTCGTTGTTTTCGACACCCCAGATATGGGACGTTTTTGTAAACGTTTGCTGGTTTACCATGATGGCCAGGGGGCGAAACCCGGCATCATCCCCGATTGGAACGATATGCTCATCGAGCCTGATTCGTCCTTTCCGGACTTCCCCAACTTCAAAGGCAACATATCCCCCCGGGGCGGTAACGCGGTAGAGTTCCCTGAAGGTCCCTGCCATGACCCTGCACCATTCGTGAAGCGACCGTGTAACCGTCAGCTTCCGCTCGACTTCCCGTTCATCAATCCCGTTGAACCAGCACCGGAGCCAGTTGTCCTTTGCATATTGAACGGTATCGAGAAACGGGGGGGAGGTTACAGTGAGCCGGACCGCATCCCTGGGAATGGCCGGGGTATCGCGGGAATCCCCGGTGAGAAACAGGCCTTCATCACCGGCTTTTTTCAGGGCAACCCGCTCCTGCTGGGTTATCCCCTTCAACAGCGAACGGGTCTTCCGGATGATGAGCTCCCGGACGTCCCTGAACGGTGGCACCTGGTTTCGCTTGCGGTTAATCTGTTCCTGGCGGGAGGGGGTGACAGCCTGGTTGGGAGGGAGGGTGTAGACCGAGAAGAAACCGCTGGAGTGACCGGTGAGACGGTTCGTGGCCACCATCCGGATCCAGGCATCAACATGATCCTCATCACCGGCTGCTTCACGTTCCAAGAGATAGGTTCGAAGCGAAATAAGCTGGGACTCGGTATCCCTGTGATAGAACATGGAGAGATCGATCCCGGCCCTGGCCCCCTGGAGCATCGGAATGGTGAACAGACGCTCCCTGACATCGGATTCAGAGGGGAGGTAGAACCGGGGGCGGGTTAGGATGCGGCAGAGGGGGTTTGAATCGTTGGCAATCACCTGTCTTGCCAGAAGACCCGCTTCAATGACCGTGGTCCCCCGGCCTGAAAAGGGATCATAGACCACGTCGCCAATTCCTGTTGTCCCGTTTATGAAAAACCGGGGGAGTTGCGGCTTGAAGCAAGCACGGTAGGATACTTCATGAAGCGGCGAGGCGTTCCGTTGCCGGGACGTCCAGAACTCAGCGGTCAGCCGTGGGATACTGATACCCCCGGTCTCCACCCGGTCGGTGCTGCAGGCGGCAGCCGATATCTGCGAGCCCAGGGAACTGTATCCTGACGCCATGTGTTTGAATCCACCCATCATTTATTTTCCGGGAACTATTAACCGAATCGGAAGGGAGCTATATCCGGTTGCATTATGCACCCTGCCGACAAACGCACCAGGAGATGCGTGAATTCTACCGGAAAATCGTTCATATGCTCTTTGGGCTGGGCATCGCAGCCCTCATTTTCGCAGCCCCCAAAGAACTGACCCTCGCTGTCCTGATGCTCGGCACCTTTACCGGAATTCTTTTTACCGATGCAATCCTCCGGGGATACCGTGTTCCGGTAATCTCGGGACTGGTAGATTCCCTGGAGCGGCGGGGCGCATTGCCTGGAAGAGGAGCACTCACTTTTGCCGTGAGCTCCCTGTTCTGCGTCATCTTCTTTGATAAATCAGCCGTTGTTCCGGCAATCATCGCCCTGGCCGTGCTGGACGGCACAGCGACCATCATCGGCTTCTACTTCGGGCGGGCAAAGGTTGTCCATGGAAAGACCATTGAGGGCTCCCTGGCAGGTATAACCCTCTGCTTCATCGCCCTCCTTCCCTTCCTGCCAGCCATCACTGCAGCGCTGGTCTCTCTTGTCGCCGGTTTGGTGGAACTCTTTTCACCTCTCGATGACAACCTTCTCATCCCGGTCAGTGTCTGTATTCTCCTCACCGCTCTTGCAACCGTGTAAAAACGGTTACGACCAGTCTTCCCGGACTTTCCTTTTGTCTTTTTCCCGGTAGCCCTCGAGAAGGACAGTCGTGATATTCTTCACCGGCCGGTCGGTATGCTCCATTATATGGTACTCGCAGAACGGGCAGGAACTGATCACGATGTCTGCCCCCGTCTTCTCGATCTCCTTTCTCCGGTTCTCGGCCAGGGCTGCAGCCTCTTCAGGCACTCCTGACCGCACGCCGCCCCCCGAACCACAGCAGATGGATGGCATCTCAACAAGCTCAACGACCCGGCTGATCAGCTCCCTGGGCTCGGTCCGGATACCCTGCCCCCGCAAGAGATGGCATGGATCGTGGTAGGTTGCCTTCACCGGAAGCCGTGCGGGGGGCTCGATACCGAATTTCAATAGCACTTCGTTGATATCCATCACCCGGAAAGGGCATTGGTAATCATTCTTGAGCGTGGAACCGCACCCGGCGCACATGGTCATCACGACATCGATCCCCCGGCAGACGAAGGACTCGATGTTGCGGTGCTGGAGTGTTTCCAGGTACCCGATCTGACCTGTCCGTATCAGAGGAGATCCGCAGCAGATCTGTTCCTTTGGTATGATAACCCGGATTCCGTTTCGTCGGAGGACTTCCATAGCATCGAGGGCCGTTTGCGGGAGGCGCATGTTGTACATGCACCCGACGAAAAACCCGATCATGCCTTTCGCTTCCCCGTATGGTTCAAGAACCTCGGGGACCTGCTCGAGGAAGCTGATTCCAATCCTGTCCACGCTCCTTCCGGTCTCCCGAACCAGTTTTTCAACCGCCTGGTGACGGGGCAGCGTGAGCCCCTTCCTGTTGGCAAGCGCCCGCAGCTTCTCGATAGCCTTTCCTGGGATCTGGATATCTTTCGGACATACCTTCCAGCAGGCCTGGCAGGAAGTGCAGGTAAAAAGGCCTCTGGAGACCGCTTCAGTGACCCGGTCACGTGTATCGCGGGGATCGAGGGAGAGGCGCATATCCTCGCGCATGGCCGTGGGGCCGGCAAAATCGATCACCTTCAGGGCAGGACAGGCTGAGACGCAGGCCAGGCACTCGATGCAGCTCCGGAGCGGCTTGATGGCCTCGACTTCTTCCTGTGTCGGCATCCGGAACTCACTACCCGGTTCGAGCGAGGATATCGCCTCCAGGTAAGGTTCCATGTCCACCTCAAGGTCTTTCTGGATCGGGAGATCGAGCGGATCAATGGTCATACCGTCCCGTGCCTCTTCGGTGCATGCAAGCACCGGCTCGCCGTCCACCCTGACTGCACAGCTCCCGCACTGGCCGGATCCGCAGCAGTAACGGTACGAAAGCGTGGGGTCATGCTCATCATGGATAGCATGCAGGACGTGCAGCACCCGTGCCCCTTCGCGGACTTTAACCAGGTAGTGCTGGTAGTGAGGTTGTTCATCGGTTTCCGGGTCATACCGGAACACCCTGACCGAAATATCCTTCATGACTTCACCGCCGTTTCAATACCCTGCCGTGAAAGTGACTGGTAGGTATGGCCGTATGGGGAGTTTGGGCCATCCCATGCCTGGTTGATATCTGTCCGGACATGTGCCCCACGGGATTCCTTGCGGAGGAGTGCTCCGCGAACAACCAGGGTCGCACAGACGAGCATGTGCCGGGCAATGCAGCACCCTGCAAGATTCGCCGGTGTTGCCGCTTTCAGCCGGAGTGTTCCAAGGTGCCCGATAATCCCCAGTGTCTTTTCGAGATCGGCAGAATTCCTGAAGATACCGGCACCCTCCCACATCGCAGTCTGGAGTGAGCGTATCATTGTTGAGGGATACACGTCGCCGTGAAAAAAGGATTCTAGCTCTTTTCTGATCGCTTCGATCTGGACAGGGTCTGCTCTTTTCTCCCTTTTTTTCGCCTTACCCGCCGATTCGCCAGCCCGCCTCCCAAAGACCTGGGTATCGGCGAGAGCATTCCCGCCGAGCCGGTTTGCTCCGTGGACACCCCCGGTCACCTCTCCGCAGGCGTAGAGTCCCGGGACCGTGGTTTCACAACCGGCGGTGATTCGGAGGCCTCCCATGATATGGTGGGCTGTCGGCGCCACTTCCATCGGTTCTTCCCTGATGTCGACCCCGAACTGGAGGAACTGCTCGAGCATGACCGGGAGGCGGGTCTCAACCTGGCTCCGGGGAAGATGGGTAACATCGAGATACACCCCACCATTCCTTGTTCCCCGCCCCTCCATAATCTCAGTCGCGATGGCACGGGCAACGACGTCCCGTGTGGAGAGCTCCATCCGCTCAGGGTCGTACCTGCTCATGAACCGCTCACCACGAGCGTTCTTCAGGATACCGCCTTCACCGCGGACAGCTTCGGTTACCAGCCGCCCCCGTGCATCGTAGGGGAACACCGCACCGGTAGGATGGAACTGAACCTGCTCCATGTCGATCAGCTCACCCCCGGCAGCGAACCCGAGGGAGTAGCCGTCACCTGTACCGCTCGAAGAGTTGGTTGAGATATCGTAGATCTTAGTCCCCCCTCCCGTTGCAAGCACAACGCTATCGGCAAGGAAGATGGAGAGATTGCCCTTCTGGTCCAGGCCCGCAGCCCCGCTCACCCGCGCTCCGTCTTTCAGCAGCGAGATGATAGTCACCTCGTTGACCACCATTACACCGGTGTCGTGGAGGCGGTCGATGAGGGTCAGCATCATCTCGTGCCCTGTCCGGTCACCGGCATAGCAGGTCCGTGGAAAACGCTGTCCGCCAAAGGGCCGCTGGGCGACCTGGCAGCAGTCCGTGACGTCAAAGACAGCTCCCCACCTGAGGAGATCGCGGACCCGATCAGGAGCTTCCTTCACAAGAACCTGGACCAGCTCCGGGTCATTGAGCCATGCCCCTCCTTTCATGGTGTCGTCGAAATGGATTTCGCAGGAGTCCTGTTCCCGGAGGACTGCGTTGTAACCTCCCTCGGCCATGGTGGTACAGCCCCCCTTGCCGGCCAGCGTCTTCGATACCAGGAGGGTTTCCCCATATCCTGCTGCTTCAATCGCTGCACGGACGCCAGCCCCGCCACTCCCGATTACGAGGACATGTGCATCCTGGACATCATCGGAATGCATCTTATTATAACGTGGATCGTATAGGTACATAAAGATAGAGAACGCAGTTACAAAGAAAAACGTGACCCCGAATGAGATTTCTGATGAAATTTGGAGGAACTTCAGTTGCTGATGCCGATAGCCTCGGCAGAACAGTGGACATCGTCGAAGAGTATCACAGGGCCGGGCATGAGCTGGCTATCGTTGTTTCAGCCCAGCGGGGCGTCACCGACCAGCTTATCGCCATAGCACAGGAAATCGCGGACAGCCGGAGTTCTGCAACGATTGCGCCGCTCATAAGCTCGCTCCGTCTCCGCCACATGAAAGTCCTCTCGGAGGTCGCGGCCGACTGTGCAGGCGATGTCGGGAACCAGATCGAAGAACGCCTCTCTGACCTGGAAAACATCCTGAACGCCGTCCATAATCTCCGGGAGCTCACCCCCCGATCGATGGACTACATCATCACCTATGGAGAGCGCCTGAATTCCCTGGTGGTTTCTGCTGCTGTCAGGCAGAGGGGCATCCCATCCATGGTCCTGGACGGGTGCGAGGCGGGCATCCTGACCACATCGCAGCACGGGGAGGCCATGGCGCTCCCGGAGAGCGAGGGAAGGATCCGGAGCCGGGTGCAACCGTTGTTGACCGAGACGGTTCCGGTCGTGATGGGCTTCATGGGCTGCACCGAGCGAGGAATCGTCACGACACTCGGCCGGAGCGGTTCTGACTATTCTGCGGCGATTGTCGGTGCCGGGATCGATGCCGACGAGATCTGGATATGGACCGATGTTGACGGGATCATGACCTCTGATCCGCAGCTTATCCCGGACGCACGGGTGATTTCGACCATTTCATACCTCGAGGTCATGGAGCTTTCCTATTTCGGTGCGAAAGTGATGCACCCCCGTTCTATCGAACCGGCGATGAAGAAGAACATCGTGGTCCGGGTGAAAAATATCTTCAATCCGTCGCACCCGGGCACGACCATCGTTCGACATGAGAAGCGGGACAGCAGGGTGGTCAAGGCTCTCACCTATATTGACAAAGTCGCCCTGATCAACATCTGTGGTGCCCAGATGATCGGGCGGCCCGGGGTTGCAAAAGCTATCTTTTCGGCCCTCGCTGACAAGGAGGTCAACGTCATGATGATCTCTCAGGGTTCTTCAGAGGCAAACATCTCACTGATCGTGGATGAAAGCCAGGCCGGGGTTGCCATCGATTCCCTGTCGGGACTGGTCCGGCAGGGAATGATACGCGAGGCCACCGCCAACCGCGACGTCTGTGCAGTCGCTGTGGTAGGGGTTGGCATGGCCGGTGCCAAGGGGACGGGTGGACGTATCTTTACTGCGCTCGGCAATGCCGGGGTGAACGTCATGATGATCTCGCAGGGATCTTCTGAAGTGAATATATCCTTCGTTATCAGGCAGGAAGACGGTCCGAAAGCTGTACGGGTCCTCCACGACGAATTCAGGCTCTCCGAGGAGGACGATGCCTGAACCGTTCTCCTACCGGGAATCGGGTGTTGATATCTCCCGTGAGGCGGAAGGAATATCAGCCCTGGTCCGTGCGCTTACATTCCGACGGGTCGGGACGGTTACCATGATGGGGAGTGTCGGGCACTTTGCCGGCCTGATAGATTGCGGAACCCACGCCCTGGCACTTACCGTTGACGGAGTGGGGACCAAGATGCTTGTTGCAGACCGGATGCAGGAGTGGGGGACCATCGGCATCGACTGCATCGCAATGAACGTCAACGACCTCTATGTCATGAATATCGAACCGGTGGCCTTCGTCGATTATATTGCTGCCGAGGAGGTCTCGATCCCGAAGATGGAGCAGATCGGCAGAGGATTAAACGAGGGGGCCCGCCAGGCAAATATCGACATTGTCGGTGGCGAGACGGCAACCCTGAAAGGGATGGTCACCGGTCTCGACCTTGCCGGCGCCTGTCTTGGCATCCAGGAGAAGGATCGGATCATTACCGGGGAGGCTATCCGTCCCGGTGATCTCATTCTCGGGGTTCCCTCTTCAGGTATCCACAGCAACGGGCTCACGCTTGCGCGGCGTGTTGTCGATGCCATGGACGCGTGGGAGAAGCGGCTTTCCAACGGGAGGACACTCGGTCAGGAGCTGCTTGTACCGACCCGGATCTATGCGGAAGCACTCAGGGTGTGCAAGACGACCGCGGTCTCCGGTATGTGCCATGTGACCGGTGGCGGGCTGCTCAACTTTTCCCGCCTGACTAAGTATGGCTTCTCGATTGATTCTCCGTTGCCGGTCCCGGAAGTCTTCCGGTGGATCCAGGAAAACGGTGGCATTGACCGGGATGAGATGTACCGGACATTCAACATGGGAATGGGGTATGCCTTCATCGCGCCGGAAGAAAACCTCCCGGAGATCGTTGCAGAGGTTCCTGACGCAGCTGTCGTCGGGAGCATCACCCGCGATCCGGGTATCCGGCTCAATGGGATCCCCTTCTCCTGAATAACCCTCGTTCCTACTCTTCTCCCGGTTCCCCGGAAATCCTTTCAATCCGGAAGACCCGTGCATGGTCAGCAATGATCACACTGTTCCCTGAAAGATCCTCGATGACCAGGGTGACCGGGAGGCTGCCGCCCCTGACCTCGTTCAGGCGGTCTTTCATGAGGCAGGCCTGTTCCCGTTCTTCATCAGTATCGGCCCACGAGCAGAGATTGTCGAGCACAGCCTCTACCCGGTTCAGGACCCCCTCAACGTTTGAGACAAAACCTTCGCAGGCAGGACCTGGATCGATCCTGATCCCGAGCTCGGGAATGGAAATTGCGCCGGTCATGCTACGCACCACCCTGACGTTCATATCATCAGGCGATCCGAGGGGTAGTTCCCACCGGGACGGTTCTGCATTTTTTAGGAGTTGCGTGTCGATGAACCGCCATCCGCAGGTAGGGCATACCGCAGAAATAATCAGGAGCTCGGAAAAATAGGGGATGTTTTCGGTGTGATAAAGGTATTCTATCTCGGTATTGCAGAGAGGGCACGGTCCGGGAACAGTTGTCCGCACCTATTCGACCCCACCGATCTTATCCCGTGAGATCTTTACCGAGTTAGGGGTGATAATGACATAGTGCTGGTCACCGAGCCCGGCGATGTCTCCATTGACATCCCTGGCCACTTCTTTCAAGTCCTTCAGGACCCGTTCATACATGACCTTGTCCATTTTCAGACGTGAGATATCCACGATCACGATATTGGCGTTGTAGACCTCGTCCTTGATCCGCGGACTCTCTTTGATATCGCTGATTTGCGCGATCTTGACGAACATTGCCGGGGCCCCGATCTCGGCCTCCTCAAAGGCTTCAAGGTCAAGATCCATGTAGTCATCCTCAGTGGAGGGAGTCGACTTGCCCAGGAGCGAATCGAGAAATTTTACCATAGCAAAGTTGTCTATTGGTTTTTATTTAATAGTATCTCTTTTTTAAAAAATGGCCAGATTGGACAGGAAATTTTTAGGCGTACCTCCCTCCCTTCAGAACTCAAGGTTCCAGAGATCGTCGCCGATATAATGTATCGTTTTTACTACCTTTCCCGACGTTTTTGCCAGGAGTCCGGCCGAATCGAAGAGTGCAATTCCAACGGCAATTGGTTTCCCATGCCGCTCTTCAACGACCTGTACCGGCCTTTGGGCCTGGATATCGCTGGAAACAGTAACGGTCCCGGGACGCATGATATCGGCGCCGTTCACTACGAACGGAACCGCCCCGCTATCAACGACAACCCGTCGTTCGGGAAACGGGTGCTCGAGAAGCCCTTTCAGCGTGGGAAACACCCAGCCATCCCTTTCCATGAGATTGGGTTTCTTGTCGATGAGGTATAACACGGTTCCGGCGCTCGTCTCGAGCCGCTCCACCCTCTCGCTCCAAAAGAGCCCTGCTGATGCCCCGATCTCCTCTCCAAGCAATGCATAGAGGGCTGTTGCCTGCGACTTCCTGATACTGTGCCGCTTCTTCCCCGTTATTCTTGCCATGTCCTTATACCCGTTATTACCCGGTGATGAAAAAGCATTTCAGGATGTGTGGCATATCTCATGACGTGCAGACGGAAAGCCAGTGCGCCGGACGAGTTGATGCAGGGTCACTCGCCAAGGTTTAAGTATACTTCCCACGCACATTAATTACTCCAAAGTGATGGAAAACTGGGAATACGTATGACTAAGCGGCCGTTGGATATTTTGGATCAGGTGCTGAACCGGCAGCCAGTAATCGTCTCCCTCAAGGGCGGCAGGGAGCTTCGGGGCGTATTGCAGGGATATGACGTCCATATGAACCTTGTTTTGGACAGGGCTGAAGAGGTTGCCGAGGACGGTCAGGTGCGCGGTGTCGGAACGCTGATTGTCCGCGGTGACAATGTGATCTATATCTCTCCATCCGTGGAATGAGTTGTGCGAGAAGTGAATCGATATGTCAAAGGGCACTCCGTCAATGGGAAAACGGTCAGGCAAGACGCATATCGCCTGCAGGCGGTGCGGGAGTATCTCCTTCCACCTGCGGCACAGGGTATGTTCCGCCTGCGGGTTTGGTAGAAGCGCGAGGATACGGAACTATAAGTGGGTGAACAAGAGGCCAAAGATCCCCACCCACTAGTGATCGATCATGTGCGGAATCGTTGGCATCAGGGATGCTGGCGGTGTATCATTCTCACTTTATTTTGCGCTCTATGCCCTCCAGCACCGGGGGCAGGAGAGCGCCGGAATTTCAACCTTCGATGGAACCAGGCTCTATGAGCAGAAAGGCCAGGGCCTGGTCGCAGAAGTTTTCAACTCTGAGATATTGAACCGGCTGGAAGGTCCGGTCGGAATCGGGCACGTCCGGTATCCGACAACGGGTGCCAACCGGCCGGAGAATATACAGCCCTTCAATTTTGTTTACCGGAACCATTCCGTTTCCATCGCCCACAACGGCAGCCTGGTCAATAACCGCGAACTCCGCGAGGAGTACGAATGCCAGGGCCAGATCTTCTGCACGACCACTGATACAGAGCTCATCGCAAAGGTCATCACCGGAGAATTGAGCAATTCCGGTTGTGTCGAGGATGCGGTCCATCGCTGCATGCGCCTCCTGCGGGGATCGTTTTCGGTGGTCATGATTTTTGACGGTGTGCTCTACGGGTTCCGCGATCCCCTGGGACTCAAGCCGATGTGTATTGGGAAGACTTCTCAGGGTTTTATCATTGCCTCGGAGAGCGTTGCCATCGATGCCCTTGGCGGCACCATGCTCAGGGATGTGCACCCCGGCGAACTGGTATGCATTGACGAGAGCGGGATGCGTACCATGCAGATTGCCGTCGCCGAAAGGAAAGCTTACTGTATCTTTGAATATGTCTATTTCGCGCGGGCGGATGCGGTGATGGACGGTGCGCTGGTCTATGATGTCCGACGAAAGATCGGGGCGAAACTCTCCGAAGAATCTCCGGTGAAGGCCGATTCGGTATGCCCGGTACCCGATTCCGGGACGTCGTATGCGATCGGGTATTCCCAGCAGTCAAAGATCCCGTTTGTGGAGAGCCTGATGAAAAACAGGTACATGGGCCGGACATTCATCATGCCATCCCAGGAAGAACGGGAAAATGCGGTCCGGATCAAGCTGAACCCCATACGGGAGCACCTCAAGGAAAAATCGGTAGTCCTGGTGGATGACAGCATTGTCAGGGGAACCACATCCCGCCGTATCATAGGGATTATCCGGGATGCGGGGGCAAATGAGGTTCACGTGCGGATTGGATCTCCAGCCATCAAGTCTCCCTGTTATCTCGGGGTGGATATGCCGACCCGGGAAGAGCTGATCGCCAGTGAACGGGAGGAGGAAGAGGTGCGAAAACGTATCACCGCAAGCAGTCTCCACCACATATCCCTGGATGCCCTGGTCGAAGCCATCGGCATTCCCCAGAGGGACCTCTGTACAGGGTGCCTTACCGGATGCTATCCGGTCCCCATTCCCGGCGAAGAATCACACTTAGCCGGGATCGATTTCCTGAGCGGAACCTACCAGACCAAGCTTGAGCGATTTGGAGAGAAAGATAGCGTTTCGCAAGAAAAAGATAGCGAGGGATGGATTTGAACCATCGATCTACGGGTTATGAGCCCGTCGGGATATCCTGACTACCCCACCTCGCTGTTCAGGAGTATAATAATAGAATATTGCGGGAGATATAGTTTACTCTCGTTCCGGAATCAGGGCAGCCATTAAGTGACCGGAATTCATATTATAGTCCCATGGACGATGAACTCCAGCGGATCCGGGAGAAGAAGCTACGCGAGATGGAAGAGCGGCTCCACCCGCCGAAACAGGAATTCAAGGTTCATCCGGTTGATGCCACGAATTTTCAGACCATGCTGAAAACCCACCGCTTCCTGGTAGTTGATTTCTGGGCAGAATGGTGCGGGCCGTGCCGGAGAGTGGGACCGGTTATCGAGGAACTGGCCCGGGAACTCGGCGATAAGGTGACATTCGCCAAGTGCAATACTGATCGGAATCCAGGTATCGCCTCAGGTTTCGGAATTTCTGCAATTCCCACCATAATCCTGTTTTCCGCAGGCCAGGTGGCCGATATGGTGGTCGGTGCATATCCGAAAGAGACGCTGAAGGCAAGAATTTATAAGGCGTTTGGACTTCTCTGAAACGGGTGAACGATTCTTCCAGGGGGGACCGAACCATCCTTTTTATTTCAAATGGCAGGATACTACAATTGGATGGGATATCCAATGCGTCTGATTGTAGGCCTGTCCGGGGCCAGCGGCATCATCTACGGTATCAGGATGCTCGAAGTGCTCAGGGATCTTGGAATAGAGTCCGACCTGGTCATGACAGATATGGCCGGAAAGATGCTGGATCTGGAAACGTCTTTTTCAGAGGAGGAGGTCGTCGGTCTCGCCACGAGGTCTCATGACTCCTTTGATTTCACCTCACCTCTTGCCAGTGGCGGATACCGGAACTTCGGCATGGTGGTGCTCCCCTGCAGCATGAAGACCCTGGCAGGTATTGCCTGCGGGTTTGCCGACAACCTGCTGCTCCGGGCCGCTGACTGCACTCTCAAGGAGCGGCGACCGCTCGTGCTGGTCCCCCGCGAGACGCCCCTGAATGCCATCCAGATCCGGAATATGCTCACCCTCGCAGAGGCCGGGGCGACAATCCTCCCGGCAGCGCCAGGGTTCTACCACCACCCGAAAAACATCGGTGACCTGGTGGACCATATCATTGGAAAGACACTCGATGTGTTTCATATAGAACATCGTCTCTATACCCGCTGGAAGGGAGAGTGACCTTCCTGATGCACCAGGTCTTCTCTCCTGGCAGAGATACAGGGAGAATCATAATAGGATACTTTGCTGTTCACGCTATCGGTCCTGCTGAGCCTTCCCTTCCAAACCGGAGGATAAGAATGGTGATGGCAGAGACCGGCAGGGCAATGACTACCAATTTGATTGCATTCCAGGGATAACCAGGAATGCCCGCTGGGCCGGGGAGACACCTGGAGCAAAGCCGATGGGATAAGTTCCATGGGACAATCCAACCCGCTTCTTGATGAATTCGGCGCTGCCAACCATCATTGAGGGGGTGGTGGAGGACATCAATCTTATGGGTATTTCAGATTTTTTTCCACCAGGAAGGCCGAAAACCACTTGAGCACGCCCGCCAACAGAGGAATGAAGAGCATGGAGACTTTTTCCGGGCTGCATGAAGGAGTGAAAGATGTTATCTCTCATCGCCTGGGGTGGAACGAGCTTCGGCCGGTTCAGGAAGAGACCTGCCGTGCGGTTGCCGGGGGATGCGATGTGCTGGTCGTCGCCCCGACCGCAGGGGGAAAGACTGAAGCGGCGCTTATCCCGGTCATCGATGGCATCATGAAAGGAGCATTTCCAGGTGTAGCTGCCATCTACCTCGCCCCACTCAAAGCCCTCATCAATGACCAGGAGGAACGGTTCACTGCGTTCTGCCTGCCAAACGGCCTGGAACTGGCGAAGTGGCACGGGGATGTCCCGAAGGGGGACCGTGCCTGGAAGGAGGGGGAGTCCCCCCATGTCCTGATGATAACACCCGAATCCCTGGAAGTCCTCCTCATGGAACCCACGCTCTCTTCCGATCTCTGCAACCTCCGCTACCTGATCATCGATGAACTCCATGCGTTTGTCGAATCTGACCGGGGTGTTCAGATGAGGGTCCTGCTCGATCGGCTCGACCGGGTGGCCGGCCGGGCGATCCAGCGGGTAGGGCTTTCTGCTACCGTGGGCAACCCTGGAGAAATCCTCTCCTGGCTTTCCGGAGGGAGGCGGAGGGGGGCCCTGGTCCGGATACCGTCACCGGTGCAGGAGAAGCACTTCAGATTTGTGGTCGAACAGCATGAAAATCGACGAATGCAGGCACTTGCCCGCCTCATATCCGGGAAGAAAGCGCTGGTATTTGTCAACAGCAGGTCCGATGCCGAGAGCCTGACGAGTGCGCTCTCGGGGCAGATCGAGCAGTTGATGGTGCATCACTCCTCGCTCCCGCCCGCCCTCCGCAGGGAGGCAGAGATGGCTTTCTCGGGCGGGGGCAGCGCGTGTATCATCTGCACCAGCACCCTTGAGCTCGGTATCGATATCGGCGATCTCGATGTCGTGGTGCAGGTCGGCCCGCCGGGTTCGGTCTCTTCGTTTCTCCAGCGGATGGGGCGAAGCGGGAGGAGAGGAAAGCCGCCTCACGTTGCCTGCGTTCTGAGGGATGCCGGGGAGCTCCTATGCATGGTAGCAGTGATTGAGGCAGCGAGCAGGAAGGAGGTGGAACCTCTCAGGCCCCCCGAAAAACCATTCAATGTCCTTGCCCAGCAGATCCTCCTCGAGCTTCTCCGGAAACGGCGGTCCTCGCGGGCTCGTATCCAGCGGTTCCTCCGGGTTCTCAAGCCCTTCAGCTCCATCCGGGGAAGGGAGATCGATGCGGTTCTCGCACACATGGCTGAGATGGAGATGATCGAGCGCGATGGTGATATGCTCATGGCAGGAAAAGGGGCTGAACAGGTGTTCGGCAGGTCCAACTGGAAGGACCTCTTCTCGGTCATCAGTGGCGGTGGGGAATTTCGGGCAATAACACCGGATGGAGAAGTCGTGGGAAAACTCGATGCCCGGTTTGTGGCCGCCAGGGGGAAAACAAGCTTCTCCCTCGGAGGAAAGAGCTGGACGTGTATCGGGAGCGATGAGTCGCACGACCTCGTGGTGGTGGTTCCCGGCGAGGGCGAACGGAGTGAGGTCTTCTGGACCGGAGGCCAGGCAGGGTTTTCACCGGTGGTCTGCCACTCCGTTGAAGAAATCCTTTCCAGGGGAGGGTCCATCTTACCGCTCCCCGCAAAGGAACGGGATCTCCTGGCATCGATTATCAGTGAATTTCCAGCCCTCCGGGCCGGTTCATTCCATGTGCTCGAAAAGCCGGGGCCGAAAGGACCGGAAGTGCTCATCCTGACGTTTAAAGGACGTAGGTTCAACGGCACCCTGACCGCGCTGCTCCGGGCTGAAGCTGCCCGGAAGGTCACGATCCTGTATGATGATTTCAGTATAACTGTGAAAGGAGTGGCAAAAGAAGGGTCCGCGGCTGCCGTTGCAGGGATGATCGAGCAGATCAGGAAAAAAGGAATGCAACGCGCCGCAAATGTCCTGAAGATACCCGGGCAGGACGTCTGGAAGTTTGCTCCTGCACTGCCCGGAACCTCGCTTCGCGAGATGGCTATCCACGATTATTACCGGCTTCCCGGCTTCTTCCGGGATCTTGCAGCAACCGAGCTGGTTACGAACCCTCACCAGGATCCCTGAACCTGATCAGGCCACGGTTGCTTTCCTGAACCTCCAGACAGCGAAGGCAAACATCAGGAGTGCAAAGACTGCCAGGAGGAGGAATGAAAAGATGATCTCAACCGGCGTGGCGGTATAGTGGATCCCGATTGCCTGGAAGTTATCACCAATGGCAAAGTACCGGATCCCGTTTACCAGATGGGTGAGTGGGTTGATGACCGATAGTGCCTGGAGGAGAGGGGGAAATGCATCGATTGGGTAGAGGGCATTGCTTGCAAAGAAAATTGGCATGGTGAGCAGGGTGATGATCCCCTGGAGGCCTTCGGGGCTCTCGAGACTGATGGAGATTGCCGCGGACAGGAACAGAAACCCGAGAGAAAATACCCCGGTAAAGAGGAGTATCCCGGCAATCGAGATGATGGTCCGTCCGGCGCCAAACCCGGCAAAAAATGCAGCCCCGAGGATAATTCCGAACACCATGATGATGATGGCCTGGATGAATGCCTTGGTCATGCCGGAGAGAGCGATGCCGAAAATGATATGGTTTCGGGGTAGCGGACTTGCAAAGATCTCCCGCATCAGCCCCCAATTTTTATCAAACAGGAGCACAACGCCCCCGAAAAGGCTGGTGAAGAGGGTGGTCATGGCAATGACCCCGGCGGCCATAAACGTGAGATAGTCAACGCTCGGAACACCAGGGATAGGGGGAATTACGCTCGTCAGCCGATCGAAATTGGCGGACATGGCGATCCCGAAAAATGCCATCCAGAGGGCGGGCTGGACAAGTGAAGAAATGAGCAGTGTCCTGAAGCGGAAAAACCGGATCATGTCCCGCCAGTATATCGTTATGAACCCGGTATTCAACGGTTACCGCCTCCCTGCACTTGCAGCCGCGCTGGCCGGTATCCCCGCCCCCTTATCACGAAGCTCGCGCCCCGTGAAGTGGAGAAAGACATCGTCCATTGACGGTTTCTTCAGGTTGACCGCGCTGATCCGTATGCCGTTTCCTGCCAGGTTCTCGATAATCCTCGGCAGGATTTTTGTGCCGTCACCGTCAAGCGTGGCTACAATACCATGCGATTTATCCCTGATCTCCCTCACATTGTTCATGCGGGAAAGGATCGCCCGCGCGCCAGGCAGGTCCGCAGTTTCCAGGTAAACGAGGTCTTCTCCCAGGGTATTTTTCAATTCATAAGCTGTTCCGGTTGCGACAATCCGCCCATGGTCGATAATACTGATCCGGTCGCTCAGGTGATCGGCTTCATCCATGTAGTGGGTGGTCAGAAATATGGTGGTGCCCTCATCGTTCACCGCCTTGATATACTCCCACATCCGCGTACGGGTCTGGGGGTCGAGACCTATGGTCGGCTCATCGAGGAAGAGGACTCTTGGCCTGGTCATCAGCCCCCGGGCGACCTCCAGGCGCCGTTTCATCCCGCCAGAAAGGTGCTTGGTCCGGACATCCCGCTTTGCATCGAGTTGGACCAGGGAGAGGAGTTCGTCAATTCGCTTTTTCCGTTCAGCCGCAGGCATCCGGTAGAGTCTTCCATGGAACTCCAGTATCTCGCGGCATGTCATATCCCGGTCCAGCGTGACGTCCTGAAAGACGATCCCGATAGAATTTCTCACCTGCTGGGGTTTTTTCTGCACATCAAAGCCGGCAATGGTGGCCTTTCCCTGCTGGATCGCGAGCAGGGTTATGAGTACATTGATTGCGGTGCTTTTCCCTGCGCCGTTGGGACCGAGAAATGAGAAGATCTCCCCTTCCTCTACAGAGAAACTGATCCCGTCAACTGCCACGATTTCTCCGAAACGGTGATACAGTCCCTCGACAGTGATGATTGATCCGGTCATGATACCCTCCTTTCCCGGCTCCTCCTTTCAGGACAACCTGGTGATAACCCGTGCGACATTTTCGGCAAAGAGGCGAATAGTCCTGATCCCCTCCTCGTCATCCCAGACCTCGCCTGGTTCGCGACCAAACACCATGTTCCAATAAGTCGACCCGGGCACGATCATCTCGTTGATGAAGAAGAACATCAACATCTCCTGTAAAGTCGCCGTGTGCCCGCCCCTCCGGGCGACCGCAATCGGGCCACCGACTTTCCAGGAAAGGAACCTGTCAGAAGCCATGGATACCATACCGATACGCTGGAGGGCGGACATGACATCTCCCCGGGCAGTTCCGAAGTATACCGGCGATGCGACAATGAACCCGTCGGCTTTTCGGACAGAATCGATCAAGGTGTCAAGATCATCATCAAGAACGCAATTTCCCTCTTCCTTGCAGCGGTAGCAGGCCGTGCAGGACTCGATTTTCTTCCCGGCAAGCGAGTAGATCTCGGTTTCAAGCCCCTGGTCACGGATAACCTTTGCACATTCTTCGATGACCTGTGCTGTATTTCCTTTTGGCCGCGGGCTGCCGCACAGGAGTACAACTTTCTTCATGCTATTAGAATATCAATACCAAGGATCCTAGTTCTTTCGCCCGGAAAGGGTTTCCTCGCGTGGAATCTTCATTCTGCAAGTGCACTTGCTGGATGTTCGGAACCGGAGGACGCGGGTCGGGAAGTACCTCATGGCTCTGGTAAAGGCAGTGCATTGCTTGAGATTTGTGAACGTTCTGGAAGAGCCTGTAAAAACAACGGTATAATCCCGCGGGAAACGGCGAATGGCGTTTAGCCCGTCACGTGGATGATGGCAGCATGCCGGCACAGTTCTCTGCAAAGTTGCGACAGGATTTGATGGGCAGGCAGTATGGTCCGTTTCGCAGGCATTGGGAATTCATGGGGTCCCGGTGTCAAAGGGAGGCTCCCGCACTGCCCGGTTCCGATATAGACCACCTCCGGCCGGCCGGGTGTAATCAAGTTCCCCTTCCGATAGTGGTGTATGTCCACATTCCAGATTTTCGTTCACGCGAGCGCTTCTTTGAGCGCTTCCGGATCGTCCCGGCTTCCTCCAATCTCAATCAAGCAAAGTCCGGCGGCCACCATGATGCGTTCCCCGAGGAACCCTGTGCTTGTTAATAGAAGAAATGACCCCTAATCCGGGAAAACCGTGGAACGCTCTGTTCAGACCGAACTATTCTGACCGCGGTTGATCCCCATGTACTTCCACTGCTCGGCTGGTTCAGGACCGGAGACTTTTCTCAATTTTTTTCTGATAGGGATATCTTCGAAGAGCACCGAATCTGCAGGTAACAACTCGAATTCGTGCAACATTGCAGGTGCCGGGCCGTTTATCTTATCATGGCTGTCATAACCCCGGTCTCCAGTGCCTGCAGGTTTTACCGGCATGTAGAGGGCTTTTTTCCATCTTTCTCCCATCGCCGGATCTTCCGAATGCAGGGGACCGCAGGAACCATGGATATCCTTTTTCGAAGGATCCGCTGGTGGTAGAGGGGCATGGTTCCGGGCATGAGAAGGAACAGCGGGATCCTTTCTCCAGCCAGGTTGATCGTTTTCAACTGATGAACCGGTGAGACTCCCTTCCTCTTCCGCTGTGCTCGGAAGGGTGTCTCCGCTGGTTGTTTCCGCATCGATCCCTGTTTGGGATGTATCCGATGAGCCGGGATCAGGGTAAACGGGTCGCATTTCAGAATCAAAACTTGTTTCCGGATAATGATCGGGACCGGAGTCCGACCCTCCAGGTTGAATGTTGCCGGCATCCTGTATATTTGCGCCGGAGGCTATCCAGGCAGGCTCCTGATTCCCCTTGACGCACCAGGGCCTGTTGAACTCGAGGGCAAGGCGAACCTGGGCTTCATCAAGGTCAGATATGAGAACGTCGCCCTTTGTGAAGCGCTGTGTATATATCATCCACAGTGCCATGTCACCACCAAGGTTGTCGTATTCTGCAAGGATGATCCTGCCCGCATCATAAACGAGACGGATGTTTGACCCGCCAAGGTTGATCCAGCAGGTACCCCTGAACTCAGAACGGTGCAGGTTGCGGAGGAGCGATATGATACTGACATCCCGTTCGAGAGATATGAATTTCCCCCGGGGAAGTGACATGTGGGAAAGGAATCTTCGGGGGGAAAGCTCCGCACCCTCAGGCGAGGGGTTCGGGAGGGTGGAGAGGTTGGAAACCATTAGCGGTTTCAGGAAATTGGCGGAATGCTCTGGACAGGCTCCCTCTGCAGAGGGGTATGCCATTCCCCCAGACAGGTCCCTTTCCCCGGTTGCCGTACCTCCGTCTTCGGGACGGGCGACAATAACCCTATCTGGCCGTCCTTGTCCCGTTCGCGGGGATGGTACAGGAGGTACGATAAACCCGTTCCTGACCGTGACCTCCCGTTCGGGAACTTCGAGGTGATCATTTGAAGGGGGATAAATGGTGGTGATAACGTAGTGAGGCCGTGGGGAGCTGTCCGGGAGGTAATCATCGATATTGGTCTTGGACGCCTCGCCCCTCATATGGGTATAATTATCAGATTCCGACATTGTCCCCCAGAACGAAATTAATCAGTCCGATTAATATTCACCGTAAAGGCGAAGCTTAACGATATAGAATGGAACAGTGTTCTTATAAAGGTATCTGCTTCCCGGTAACTATTTGGATGTGGATGAGATCGATCTCATACAGGTATCCCTGTGGACTGCGGGACCGGTTACCAGCAAATAACGGTTTGAAGCGATCTGCTTTGGGTATGGCGGTTTTCAATGACACACGGAAAGGACGATCCGGCGTACATGGTGCGGCTTAACCATTTCATCGCGATGCTCACCGATGAGGAGCCTTCAAACAGATGGAAGGCTGTGGAGATACTTGCCCGTCTGCAGGACGAACGCTCGGTTGAGCCACTTATAAAGGCCCTCTCCGATGAGGACTGGCGGGTGCGGCAAAAAGTTGCATGGGCTTTGGGGATGATAGGTGATGCCCGTGCGCTCGTTCCCCTCCGTCATGCCCTCTTCCATGAACGTGAGGGGGTCAAAGAGATCATAGAAGAGGCCATTAGCCGAATCAAGGGGGAATGACCTCATGATCCTGGCTCCGAATCCAGCTTCCCATCTCCATGCACCTCTCTGATGAACTGAACCATTTTGCTATAAATTTTTAATACGCTTCGCGGGGAATAGTAAAAGGAACGCCAATCCCGGTTTCACCCGGCAGGCTCACCCGTGCATTCGTAAGAGTCCACGGGGAAGGAGATGAGCATGGACAGCAGAGACCCCGGCCTTGAATTCGATCACCAACGGTTAGAGAAGCTTGAAGAGCTTCGTGCGGCAGGATATCCCCTTTATCCCCCGGTTTTTGAACGTTTGAATACGATTGCCGGGATCCGTGAGCATTATTCAGGCGCTGGCCACGAGAGGAGTGAAGATCGGGTAACTACTTCAGGCAGGTTGTACACCATCCGGGACCATGGCAGGACTATCTTTGCCGACCTCGGCGACCAGGATGATAAAATCCAGATCTATATCAGGAAGAATGACCTTGGTCCGGAAAAGTTTGCGTTTTTCACCCGCTATATCGAGCGGGGAGATCTGATCGGTGTCCGTGGGCATGTGTTCCGGACCAAACTCGGGGAACTCACCATCTGGGTGGACGAGATCGTTCTCCTCGCAAAGGCGCTTCTGCCCCTCCCTGAAAAGTTCCATGGCCTGACGAACATCGAGAAAAGGTATCGCCAGCGATATGTAGACCTCATCGTGAACGATCAGAGCCGGGAAAATTTCCGGACCAGGAGCAGGGTCGTATCGTTACTGAGGTCATACCTGACCGATCGGGACTTCCTCGAGTTCGAGACCCCCATCCTCCAGCCTGTATATGGTGGAGCAAATGCCCGGCCGTTCACGACCTACCACCATTACCTTGACCAGAACCTGTTTCTGCGCATCGCACCCGAACTCTATCTCAAACGGCTGGTGGTGGGAGGATTTGAAAAGGTCTTTGAACTGGCGCGTAATTTCCGGAACGAGGATGTCGATACCAGGCACAATCCCGAGTTCTCCATGGTCGAGATCTATGAAGCATACAGGGACTACCATGACATGATGGCCCTGACCGAAGGTATCATCACACATCTCGTGCGTGCCATCCATGGTTCGTACGTCGTTACCTATGGTGATCTGGAGTTGGACTTCTCTCCTCCGTGGCGACGCCTTTCGATGGAGGAAGCGGTGCGGGAGTACACGGGTATCGATGCCAGGTCCACCGATATTGTTCAGTTGAGAAAAACTGCCCTGGACCAGGGTATCGAAGGGGTCGAAGGGGCTCTGTCCTGGCGGGAGTTTCTCTTTCTCTTCTTCGAGAATTGGGTCGAGGAAAAGCTGGTGCAGCCGACACTGGTCTATGACTTTCCGGTCGAGAACTCACCGCTTGCAAAGATGCACCGGTCAAAAGACGGCTTCACCGAGAGATTCGAACTCTTCATTTGCGGGATGGAGATTGCAAACGGGTTTTCCGAGTTGAATGATCCTCTTGATCAGTACGAGCGGTTCCGACAGCAGGACGAGCGGAGGAAGGCTGGGGATCTCGAGGCCCAGATGATCGATTACGATTTCATCACCGCGCTTGCCTACGGGATGCCACCGACCGGGGGTGTCGGGCTCGGGATCGACCGCCTGGTCATGCTTCTCACCAACCAGAGCTCGATCAAGGAGGTAATCCTGTTTCCCCAGATGAAGTCGGAGCAGGATCAGGGTTCACGAAGCGGTGAAGGCCGCTTCTGATAAGTCTTCTGGTATCCATGCGGTCTTCCAGCCAGGATTAAAAAACCACATGATCCCGTGGCCTGGAGACATGTAAACAGGATGAAACGCACATGATACTGTCGGGTTACACGCCCCCTTGATGAAAACCGTGGATGCGGTTTTAATACCAACCGCGGGTGGCTACCACGGCCGGGCAGAAAGCATGAAAATGGCAGGGGGGTCGGTATCGTACCAACCCTATGATATAAAAAACGAAAACCGTGTGGGGGCGTTCATTCAAAAAAAAAGGTTCAGATAAGGGCTGAAGTTATCCCGATGACCCCGGACTGGATGATGAGGGCGGTGGCAACAATGACGCCGGCCATCATGAGGGCGGCGGCGACATTCCCCTTTTTCAACTCTTCAAATTCATCCACACCTTTAGTCAGGTGATCGAGGACATTCAGGGCAAGGTAAATGGCGGCAATGGCCAGAACGACACCGAGGATAAGCTGGATAAATGCGGCTACGAGCGAAAGCCAGTCACCTGCAAGGGCATTGGTGATGCCGATAGAGATACCGGCGACACCGGACTGAACCACGATGGCGATGGCAAAGAAGACGGCTGCAATTATGATGCCTACCGCTGCATTACCCTTCTTGATCTCCTGTGCTTCGTCCATTCCCTTCGTAATCTTTGAAAACGTGGAATAGCCGATATAGAGGGCCACAACCGCAAGGATGATGGCAATTACGAGTTGTATCAATCCGACAAATGCATTCGCAAGTTCCATTGTACTGCACCTCTGTAAGGTTCACCAGAATTTACCCTATTATAATAGATAAAGGTATCTTCAAAAAATGAACAATTTGACTTAATAACTATTCTTTTTTTAATCTGAAAGTGATATTACGAATTAAAAATATTCTGCGCAATAATTCACGGTTGAATCAGCCGTGAAAATGCAGAAAATGTTTATATAGTCATACGATCAGGGATAATTTAAATATCTGATCGATACAGAGTCTCAGTTTCATGCCGGCAGGAGCGTGTAAACGATCGTACATCCTCCAGGGCCGTGGCTATCGACGGGGTGCGCCCCGGGACCGCCGGGGCAACGGGCCTATACGGCACCAAGCTGGGTATCTGTTTTCCATGGAGCGATGAGGTATGCAAATCAAGGTGAAACCAGTTATAACGTTGCTCATTCTGAGCATTATTCTCTTATGTGGTGCAGGAGAAGCGGCACAGGTGTTTTCCACCACCATTCCGATCTCCTTCATCCAGAATGATGGACAGACCGATGACCAGGTCCTCTATTACGCCGATGCAGCCGGCTACACGGTGTATCTGACTCCTTCCGGGGAAGTTATCAGCACTGCCGAACCGCATTCGGTTCTCACGATCTCGTATACAGGCAGCCGTGCGCCGGTAACAGTCACACCAGAGGATGAACTTGCGGGCAAGGCCAACTTCCTCATCGGGTTTGAGGATGCGTGGGTTACCGGCGTTCCTATGTATGGTTCGGTGAGGTATGATGGGCTCTACGAGGGCATCAGCCTGGTGTACCATGGCGGGCCCGGGATCCTGAAGAAGGAGTTCATCCTTGAGCCGGGCGCTGACCCGTCAGCAATCGTGATGCAGTATCTCGGGCAGGAAAGGATTGCCCTCGATGAGAACGGTGCGCTGCTCGTCTCCACCAATGCAGGAACGTTCATTGAAAGCCCACCGGTGTGCTACCAGGTTGTCAATGGTGACCGGGCGGATGTTGCCTGTGAGTATACCATCGATGAGGGAATCGTCACGTTCGCTGTCGGGCCATATGACGCAGCCCTGCCGCTCGTCATTGATCCTCAATATGATTTCTCAACGTATCTGGGAGGGACCAGGGATGACAAGGGTGCTGGGATTGGGATGGATGACTGGGGAAATGTCTACGTTGTCGGTTCGACTCAATCGACGCAATTCCCGCTCTCGAATGGTCCCATCTACCAAGAGCATCTGAACGGAAGCTGGGACATCTTCGTCACAAAATTCGGTCCTGATCAGCCGGACGGTACCGTTTATTCAACCTATATCGGTGGATATTCCGATGATCTCGCAGGGGGTATGGTGGTTTCCAATGATACGGGAATCGTGACATTCACCGGTTCAACTAAGTCCTGGAATTATCCAACTTACTCAACGGCAGGTCCCGATGTATATGGAGGCAATACCGATGCAATCGTCACCAGGTTGAATGCAGATGGTGATGCTCTTATCTGGTCGCGGATTCTTTATGGAAATAAAACTGACGTTGGAACTGCGATAGCACTTGATGATTACATATACAACGACGTCGTTGTTGTTGGATACACCTCATCGGATAATTTAACCGATTGGGGATTCACTGACGGACCAGTTGGAGGGACGGATGGTTTCGTTCTAAAAATTTGGAATGATGGTGTCACTTATGATGGCAGGTACCTCGGGGGCGACAAGAATGATTACGCCTACGGGGTGGAGGTTGAAAAAGGGTCAGGATTCCCCGATATCTGGGTTACGGGTTCGACAAAATCACTTAATTTCCCTACAAGTGGCGGAGCATTCCGTCATGCCAATTTTGGAGAAATGGATGCCTTCGTTACACGGCTTGACTGGGATCTTAATATTAAAGCCTCGACCTATCTTGGCGGTTCGGGGAACGATGTTGGAACGGCAATAGCTGTTGACCGCGACCTGTATCCCTACATCACCGGATATACCGAATCCCCGGTGTCACCCATCAGCCTTTTCCCGATACGACCATTGGACAATGCATTCCAGAAAACGTTTGGAGGAGGTCAGTGGGATGCCTTTGTCACCAAAATGGAACCGGACCTCTCACGAATAAACTACTCCACCTACCTTGGCGGACTTTACGATGAAAAGGCCTATGGAATTGCGGTCGATGCAAATGGTACGGCATTCGTGACAGGGTACACGAACTCAGAAAACTTCCCGACAAAATATCCGATTCAAGCGACAAAGGGACTTGGTTATCTCGTCCCGGATGCCTTCATCACCCAGGTAAACCAGACCGGGACGGGACTTCTCTTCTCGACCTACCTGGGAGGCACCTATTACGATGAAGGAGCGGCTATTGCTGTTACTGATGACGGGAAAACCATTGCTGTAACCGGTTACACAGAATCCGTCAATTTTCCAATCCAGAATGCTCTCCAGCCATACCTCTCCGGGTTCTCGGCAGTCCGGTTCACCGATGCATTCGTGACAAAGATCGTTAAGCTGACTCCGGTGGCTAACTTCACGGGAGACCCGGTAGTCGGATGCACACCGCTCACCGTTTACTTCACCGACACCTCCACGAACAACCCCACATCATGGTTCTGGGAGTTTGGTGACGGGTCGAATTCGACAGAACAGAACCCGAACCATACCTACGTGAATACTAACCTTAATGCGGCGAAGAATTTCACCGTCAATCTGACAGCCTGCAATATTGAAGGGTGCAATACGACTTCGAAGATCAATTTCACGAAGGTCTGTCCCCAGCCCTTTGCAGATTTCATTGCCAGTCCCACGCAAGGTTGCCTCAATTGGAGCAACACCACAATCCAGTTTAACCTGACAGCAGATAGCGGAGGAGTGAGAAAAGGACCGGCCTTGAAATGGAACTGGAGTTTCGGTGATGGTAACTACAGTCTCGTCAACTACACCAACGTGAATGTGACTCACACCTACACTACGATGAATGGAACAGACAATTTCACAGTCACGCTGACCTATGAGAATGCATGCTGTAACAATACCACCGTAAAAGAATATTACATCGACATCCGTGACAAACCCAATGCTTCATTCTATGCCATCCCGACCATCGGTCTCATCCCCCTCCACGTGAATTTCTTCGATAATTCCACCGGGAGGCCGAGCAACTGGACCTGGACGTTCGGGGCAGGGCAGGGAGGTTCAACCGATCAGAACCCAGAACATACGTACAGCACAAAAGGTGCCTATAACGTGAAGCTGACGGCCTGCAATTTCTGCGGGTGCGATAGCGAAACGCAGAACAAATACATCAAGGCCGGAGTGCCGAACCTCACTTTCGCAGCAGGGACTACCATGGTCCTTCCAAACGGGGATATTATCGTGCCCACCAATGATACGACCCCGCTCAGGCTCTACCTCGAGGAAGCGCCCAACGGTATCAGCGGCTACGATATCACGGCGCTCTGGGGTGATTCCGTCCATGGGGACATCATGTCGGTCGCATTCCCATGGTGGGCGGCAAACACGTCCGTCACCACCCTTCCGAATTACTCTGCCCGGATAAAAGCCCTGGATCTTGGTAACGGTGTAAACCCGGGAGACACGAACCAACTCCTGGCCACGTTTAACCTGAAGGGTAACATCTCGACGTTTAGCAGCACTATCGACTTCAAGGCTATCGTGAACAGGCTGGATGACGATGGGGTGTTTGGACCGGTCGATACGCACAGTGTGCCGGCCACGATCAGCGTGGTCCGTCTCCTCCCGTTCCCGGGTATATCCGGTCATCCGACCGACCCTGATGGAGACCAGAAATACTGGGATGTGAACGGCAATGGAGAAATCGACTTCAATGACGTCATAACCTATTTCCTGAACATGGACTGGATAGAGAGTGAACAATATATTCCATTCTTTGACTACAATGGAAATTCCTACATCGACTTTAACGATGTAATCCTTCTGTTCCATGAAGTGTGAGGGGAAAATAATTTATTTCATATTTACAAGGGAGAAATCAGGAGGAGCCTATGACAGCAAATCGAAAATTCGCGTTCACTCTGGCTTTAATACTGCTCTGTGCTCTCATGAGCGCGGTATCGGCAACAACACTTATTGCTGAAACCGGAACGATCCCCGCAACCGGAACAACAGGAAATTTCACTATTGTTGCCGATTCACTCCCGAACGGGATCTCGGGTTTCAAGATAACGGTATCGTTGGGCGATCCCTCAAAAGCAGAGATCGTTGCGGTGACGACCCCTCACTGGGCAGAACTCAGTGAGATTGACGGAGTTGACATCCTGGGTCCCGGGAAAGTCGTTCCGGTGATGCGGGATACCGTTGATATCACGGTCATGAAACTCGAGGTTAACCATAGCCCGCTCTCCAATCTGGAACTTGCCACCCTCACCATAAGGGGTGACAATAATGGAATAACCGGGCTGAATGTTATCCTCAAAAAGATTTCAGACCCAAATGGTACGCCGATCCAGGCAACGGTCCAGAACGGGACCATCACCATCGGCAGCACACCGCCACCGGTAACCAATGGAACGCTGCATGTCGAGACGAACCCTGCCGGTGCAGGGGTCTGGCTTGATGGGAATTATAAGGGATCCAGTCCCCTGACAATTCCCAACGTCACCGCCGGTGACCATACCCTCAAGGTCGAAAAGCCAGGATATTATCCTTCAGAAAACCTGGTTACGGTTACTGCTGGGATCACGAACCCGGTAACAATTTCCCTTACCGAGATCCCCCCCACCCCGACAACCGGGACCCTGGTGGTCCAGTCGAACCCCAGCAGTGCGGATGTCAAGGTTGATGGAGCGTATCGGGGGATGACGAACCTGACCATACCCAATGTTTCGGCGGAACTCCATACCGTTCGGGTAGAAAAAGCAGGTTATTTCCCCTGGGAAGACACAATCGGAGTGGTTGCAGGAGGGACCACCGTGGTAAATGTGGGTCTGACTGCGATCCCCCAGCCTCCGACAACAGGAACGGTGAACGTCACTTCCAGTCCATCTGGAGCCGAAGTCAAACTCGACATGGTTTCCCAAGGGACTACACCGCTGGAAATCACGGGCGTTACCCAGGGAATTCATACCATCCGGGTAGAGATTGCCGGATATCTGCCCTTCAGTTCCCCTATTGAGGTGACAGCCGGGGAGACCACCTATGTCGCCGCTCATCTTGAACCGGTCCCCCCAGTTATCGTGAATGGAACCATATACGTTGAGTCAAACCCCACGGGCGCAAATATCACGCTGGACGGAGTGTTCAAGCAGACAACGCCCCGGACAATCCACGATGTAAGCAGTGGTATCCATACCCTCCGCCTGGAAAAAACAGGATATGTGGTATGGGAAGAACCTGTCATCGTATTTGCAAACGAGACAACCACGGTCTTTGCGGAACTCGCCCTGGTTCCACCCACCACCGGCTCAATCACTGTGGAATCGGATCCACAGGGGGCCGCCGTGTACCTTGACGGTGAACCCAAAGACAGCACTCCGACGGTAATCCTTGATGTTATACCTGGTCCGCACATAGTCCGGATCGAGAAGACCGGATATCTGCCGTATGAGAAGGAGATTACGGTAACCGCTGGAGGGATTACGACGGTTATCGCTGCTCTTACTCCGGAGCCACCTCCAACAACAGGTTCGGTTGAGGTGGATTCTGTTCCCCGCGATGCAAACGTCTACCTTGACGGAAATCTTGTGGGGTTGACAAAAATCCTCATTACCGATGTTGAGCCGGGACTGAAGACGGTCCGTATCGAGAAAGAGGGGTATAAGGTATTTGAGATAGCGATTGCAGTATTGCCCAACCAGACGGTATCTGTAAACAAGACCCTCATCCCGCTTCCCACGACCGGAAACCTGGACATCGACTCATCGCCTCCGGGTGCCAGCGTTTACCTGAATGGTGTCATGCAGGTATCATCAACGCCTCTCCTCATTTATAATCTCGATCCCGGGTTGTATCTCGTGAGGATGGAAATGGATGGGTATCAGACCTGGGAGGAGCCGTTCAATGTAACTGCCGGCGAGACAACGGTGGTGGATGCAATCCTCGAACCAGCCCCGGCACGTACCCCCACCCCCACCCTCACCCCAACCCCTACTCCCATTCCAACGACAACGAAAGGCGGGACAGGGGGGTTGCTGATAACTTCCGATCCCATCGCAACGGTCTTCATTGACGGAAAAGAGAGGGGTATTTCCGGTGAAGTAATAAGCAATGTCCAGGCCGGAACACGGAATGTGACCCTGTTCAAACCCGGCTACAAGCAGGTAAGTATCCCGGTGAACATAAACGCTGCAAGGCCGACGGTCGTTGACAAAGTTACCCTTGAACCGACAGGCGTTCCCCCGGTTACCCCGACTCCCCAACCAACAGCCGCACCGACACCCCTGCCCACCCCGACCCCGCTTCCAACCACCCTTCCTCCAACAACCACCCCGGTCATCCCGCCGTATCCCGGACCAGTAACCGGGGGTCTGTTCGTATACACGACTCCCTTAGGATGTTCCGTCTCCATTGATGGTGTCCATCGGGGGACAACGCCGGGCATCTACAGCATGCTGGCTCCGGGCTCCCACGTTCTCAAGGTAAGTCGTGACAAGTACCTGGATGAAGTCCGTCCCTTCGATGTAGTTGCAGGGGAAGTCAGTACCCAGGTGATCATCATGGTTCCGGACATACGCGGTATTGTTTCCGCCTTCTTCTAATCCATTTTTTTGGAATAGGGATCCATTTCGTTTTCCAGAAGTCCTGCATAGACACACTGCCCAAAGGAGATACACCCGTCGCCGAGCGGGAGATCGGCATTGATCAGGAAGTCGAGCCCGGCAGCCCTGACCTGGCCGGCTATAGTCTCCCTGATTGCACGGTTGTAAGCAACTCCTCCTGAAAGGATCACCAGGCCAAGGTCACGGTCATGGGCAGCATGGACCGCAAGACCGGCAATACCCCGTGCGAGGTTGTACTGGAACGATGCTGCAATATCCGCGATATCACGTGACCCCTGATCCCGTAAGAGCTGGTATTCTTTCAGGGCACGCCGGCAGAGGGTTTTTGTCAGGAGGGTTTCACAGGACCCCTCCCGGGCGTAGGCAAGGTCCCATGGCCTCATTTTGCCGGGGACAGCAGCGGACTCGAGTTTCATAGCCGGCTCTCCATCGTAGGTCTTCTCCCGGCAAACCCCGAGGAGTGCGGATACTGCATCGAGGACACGTCCTGTGCTGCTGGTCTTTGCCACGTTCAGGCCCTGAGCGAGCTGGATCTTGAGGATGTCGAGCTCGACATCTGTCCAACCCCGGGAGGCAAGGATTTCCTGCACACCCCCCTCGGGGAGAATACCATAGAGCATCCGCTCCGGATAGGTTGTTGCGAAGTCTCCCCCGGGCATCGGGACTGTTTCCAGGTGTGCCACGCGTTCGAGATCAGGGACCTGTCCGGCAAATACCTCCCCGCCCCAGACATTACCATCATCACCGTATCCAACTCCATCGATGGTGATACCGATGCAGGGCCTGGTCGTGGAAGCTGCGACATGGGCCCGGTGGTGCTGGACGGGAACAAGGCTCGCACCATATGCTTCTGCAAGCTCCCTGGCATACCGGGTGGAGAGGAACTGGGGGTGCGCATCATGGGCGATGGTGTCGGATCGGGCACCCAGCAGTCGCCCCAGGTTCGCGATGGTCTCTTTGAGGTATTCGAATGTTCGCGGGTTCCTGACATTCCCGATATGGGGGGAGATGGTGCAGAACCCGTTCCTGTAGAACGTGCTGTTGGAATTCAGCTCAGGACCGACGGCGAGGATCGTTGATGGCCCGAGGTCGATTGCGATGCGTTTTGGGGCCATCCCCCGGGACAGCCTGATGATATATCCGTCCCTGACAACCGAATCGTCGCACCGGTTCACGATGCGCCGGTCATGGGTGAGAAAGAAATCGACATCCCGGTTCAGCGTTGCCATGGCCAGGTCGATGTCAGTGATCATCGGGTATCCCGGCATATTGGCGCTGGTCATGACGAGCAACGGGTGTTCCAGGTATGAGAAGAGGAGGTGATGGAGCCCTGTGTACGGGAACATGCAGCCGATGGTGTGGAGGTTGCTGATGTCCTTGTGTGCCGATGCGTCCCGTTTTTCGAGTACCACGATAGGCCGCTCCAGGCTCTCCAGTCTCAGGCGGTCTGCGGCATCGACCCTCGCGATCCGGTCGATACTGTCATGCCTGACCATGACCGCAAACGGTTGTTCTGACCGCCCGATCCTGCTCTTCAGTTCCCTGGCAGACTCTTCGATGCATGCAATGTGAAAACCGCCGATACCCCGGATGGCAACGATCGAGCCGGTATCCAGCAGCATGGCGGTCTCCCTGATGATATCGCCGCACGCCACATCATTTCCGGCCCGGTCAAAGAGACGCAGCCTGGGTCCGCAGTCGGAGCAGGCAATGGTCTGGGCATGGTGCCTCCTGCAGGATGGATCGTGATACTCCCCATCGCATGCCGGGCAGGGAGGGAACCGTTTCATGGACGTCCTCTCCCGGTCGTAAGGGAGCTCGGAGATGATACTGTAGCGGGGTCCGCAGTTGACACACGAGGTAGCCCAGTACCCTTCGTACCTGCCGCCTGGACACATGATGTCGGCAATACACTCCGCACAGGTGGCGATATCCGGGGGAATCATCCCTGAAAGGGCACCGCTGCTGCTCGGGAGGATAACGAAACCCTGGCCGGTGGGCTCATGGGAAGGGAACACTTCGATGCTGTCGATACAGGAGAGGGGCGTTCCACGGGAAACTTCATGGAGAAAGTCCTCGAAATGGTCTCCTTCAGCCAGGATCCTGACCTCGCTTCCGAGGTTCTTGACCCATCCGGAGATGCCATGTTCTCTGGCCTTCCTGTAAACAAAGGGACGAAAACCGACGCCCTGGACGATTCCACGGATGATTATCATGCCGCTGCGGCGCATCTGGTCTCTACAAAACTTTATTGGTTTATTAGGGCATATAATCATAGGGTTTTACTATTGACTGGTCATATCAGGATAGTTAATGATCCGGTGGAATTAGTCCCCCTCTTAATCACGTTCAACAACAGCTGCTACAAGCAAGTCTACGATCTCCTCAACCGTTCCTGGATGACTGAGGAAGAATTGTCTGAACAGCTGAGTGATGCCGGAGTGGGCCACTGCATAACCATCCTGAAAAAGGGTAACCTGATAGAAGAGCAGTGGCGGATGCCGGAACCAGGGGAACGGCCGGTCAGGGAATTTCGTGCAACCTATAATAAATTTCGGGCCAACTTCCAGTGCAACTTTTCAGATCTCTCCGATCTTCTTTACATTGCGAGTTCTAACGAGGAGCACCTCAGGGAGATGGTCGAAAAGATCGAAGACGAACTCTCCAACGGCAATACCTCGATCAACGATATAGCACGCAAATTTGGCGTCAGCCCGGTTTTCATCAAAGGCCTCGCAAAGCGTATCCCCCACCTGGACGTGAAAGGACAGGGGCTGGTGCTGCTTGACCGAAGCCAGTAATGATCCCCTCTACTCGATCCTCCGCAGCAAACGCGAGGTAACGCGGTTCCAGATCCTGGTGGAGATCGCCGAGCATCAGCCATCCATCCGCCAGCAGGAGATTGCCGAAAAGCTGGGAGTCACCCCCCAGGCAGTGTCAGAGTATATCCGCGAGCTGGCGGATGACAGCATGGTCACTGCCCACGGGCGCGGCAGGTACGGAGTAACCCGGAAAGGCATCGAATGGGTACTGAACCATGCTGAAGCTCTTGAAAGCTATGCCCGGCATATCAGGAAAGATATCATCCAGCAGGTCTCGACCTGGACTGCGCTCGCCGCAGAAGACCTGCATGAAGGAGATCAGGTCGGGGTGTACATGAAGGACGGGCTGCTCTTTGCGGCTCGGGAGCAACGGAGCGCGATGGGAACGGTCATCAGGGATTCCCGGAAGGGAGAGGATGTCGGTGTCGCCCGCCTGGCCGGAATTATCGATCACACTGAAGGGACGGTCCACGTATGCAAGGTTCCAAGAATCCAGCGGGGCGGATCACGAAGTGTCAGCCCCGATCTGGTGCGAGAGGTGACCTCCCGGGCCGGAATGGTCGCCGCAGTCGGGCTTGAGGCATACGTTGCCCTCCAGGAAGCTGGGCTTATACCGGACATGTTTTTTGGATCCCGGGAAGGGGTGATCGAGGCGGCCTTTCACGGAATCGAGTGTGTTATCATCATCGTTGATGAGGAATTCACCGATTTTCTCAAACGGCTTGAAGAAGCCGGGCTACCCTACCAGATCCATGATCTTTCCGGCGCATGAGAGTCATCATCCATCCCCAGAAAGGGAATTATAAGATCCTTTTTCTCGAAAACCAGCATGTCCGGGGAACAGGGTTTGCAGATTTCGCCAGAACACAAAAGGGAGTCAGGCCGGTCCAGTACCGGCTCCGGTGGGGGGGCCGGAGCCAGTTCCGGAATACCCCTACCCGTGACCTCATCGCATCACTCCGGAAATCAGACCTGTTTCTCACCGGGCACGATGACCTGGTCGAGGCATTCCTCTCTGATCTCCAGATACCGTTTGATACAGTTGACCTCTGCAGGATCTGCCTTCTTGAAGAACGAATCACTCCCCTGAACCCCGCAACCGCGGTACGGTACGGGGAATCCGAATCGATCTGTCCCGGTTGTGCGAAACGGGAACTCCGCCGTGAACTGGCCCACATGGGGCGCATCGGCCAAAGGGCGATGTCTCACATGGAAGCCCTGATCCAGAAATACCGGGACGTGGACAAGGTGCTGGCTAGTATCCAGCCTGAGAATATCCGGATGCGCCAGACCCTGTTTGACCGGCTTGAAGCACACCCGATCCAGAAGACCGCACGCCTCGAGGAGCTTCCGCTTCCCCGGAACTTTGTCGATGTGTCGGGCGTAGAGACACTCATGCCTGCCCAGCAGCTGGCGGTTGAAGCAGGTCTGCTGTTTGGAAAGGATCTCCTGGTCGTATCGGCAACCGCAAGCGGGAAGACCTTTATCGGTGAGATGGCAGGTCTCAAGAACCTCCTCGAAGGGCGGGGACAGATGATTTTCCTGGTGCCGCTGGTTGCACTAGCCGTGCAGAAATACCAGCGGTTCCTTGAGCGCTACGGGGAGATCACCGGGGTTGGAATCCTGATCGGCAGGAACAGGATCAACCTGCCCGAGAACCGCCCTGTAGGAGACCGGAACACCGGAGCGCCGGTCATCGTAGCTACTTACGAGGGAATCGATCACCTCATCCGGTCCGGGAAGAAGCTAAAGAAAGTGGGAACGGTGGTCATCGATGAAGTCCAGATGCTCGAAGACAGTGATCGCGGTCACCGCCTTGACGGGCTTATCGCCCGCCTCAAGTTCCTGGCCCCAAAAGCCCAGTTCCTGTACCTGAGTGCAACCATAGGTCTCCCGAAAATTCTTGCCAAGAAACTCGGGGCAACTTTGGTACGTTACGATGAACGGCCGGTTGCCCTTGAACGATACCTCCTCTTTCTTGAGCACAAGCAGAAGATCCCGACCATCAAGCGGCTCTGCGAGGAGGAGTTCCGAAATGTCTCCTCCAAAGGATTTCATGGGCAGACCATTGTCTTCACCCATTCACGGGCACGCTGCCACGTGATTGCCGAGGCGCTCGGTCCATCCTACGGTGTTTATCACGCAGGACTTACCTCCCAGGAACGGCGATCTGCCGAGGCACTCTTTCTTTCCGGGAAATTGAAGGCCGTGGTCACCACCGCGGCACTGGGTGCAGGCGTGGATTTTCCTGCCTCCCAGGTCATCTTCGACTCCCTGGCCATGGGGATCTCGTGGCTTTCGGTCCAGGAGTTCAGCCAGATGGCCGGACGGGCAGGGAGACCGGACTACCATGACCTCGGCAAAGTGGTAATCCTCGCCGAACCAGGGGCAAGCTATGTGCGCAATTCTCCCCATACCGAGGAGGAGGTCGCGATGCGTCTCCTGAAAGGAGAGATGGAGGAGGTGGCGCCCGAACATGATCTCGAGGCAAGCTCCGAAGAGTTCGCTGCCAACGCCGTTGTCTGCAACGGAAACGAAAGAGATCTTGACCGCATCTGCTCCAGCATGGTGGGAACACTCGAGCCTGTGCTTCCCGTCCTCATCGAACGCGGCCTGGCCGTGAGATCTGAAGGCCGGATCGAATTGTCTGACATGGCCCGGATCATGGCCGAGCATTTCATCGGGGTAGAACGACTGACGGAAATTCTGGCACTGACCCAGAAGACCGATGACCCCCTCGATATCCTTACCGAGCTCGAGTGCAGTTCCAGGGAACAAGACCGGGAAAAAAGGGTAAAAAAGAGACGCCGGTGAGGGTTAATCCACCAATCGTCTGTCGCTTACGGTCGCTCTTCCCGTCCCGGGTTTCTCATACGTTCCTTGATAGCGTTTTTCAGCGATCCTGCATCGGTAAGACCGTTGATCTTCAGTTCGGAGTTCACCATCTTCCCGCCGCAGAACTCTTCAGTCCGGACCTTAAGAAGCGAGATCCCCAGGAGACGCGACAGTGGGCCCTGGACGATCTCGATGTTGCTGATCCTGTCGTAGGGGATGGTGCCCGCATGGCGATGCCATACACCCCGTTCCAAGCTGATCCCCTCTTCGGTCAACCGGAAGATGATGGTGCGGTAGTATGCACCAGTCCACAGGACGGTAACGATCACCATGAGAAGGATGGGAATGGTAAACATGAGAACCATGACCGGAGAAAGAAATAGACTCGCCGGGATCAGCCAGGGGAAAACACCAGCCCAGACAGCGATGAGGAGATAGGTGAGGTACAGGCTTCGTAGGTTCCGGTGGGGTTTGATTTCAATCGAAGGAATAGTACTCTGTGGTGGCATACGTGGAGCTACCCGCTCTCCCCTTTGATGGTGCATACCCACCGGTCATAGATGGGATCACGGGTATTTTCAGAAATCTCAACAGTCCGGTCACACGCTTGAGCCCATGCCAAGATACGGTTTGCTTCGGCCTCCTTTCCAACCGTTATCAGGCACCGGTCGGTGAGCATCACCAGCTCACGGGTGAGTATTTCCCAGGTATCAGCGTTAAATTCATTGATCTCGCCAAACATCAAACCAAGACCGATCCCGGCCCTGCCGATATAGTGATGGGCAAGTGTTGCATCGATGTGCATGGTCTCCCGGGGAACCAGTCTCCCGGTGGAGAATCCCAGCGAGAGGAGACTGAGATCGATATCGCAGGACAAGATGCGGTAGCCCATGCCCCTGAGCACCGCTGAACCAAGGCCGGAGCCACAGCAGAAATCGAGACATGTCTGCCCATTCCCCGGGCCCAGGTTCTCCATGAGGAGTTCCTGCACCAGTGCGGTCCGTTCCGGGTTGAGATCCTCGAATGCAGGTGTCACTTCCGCCGCGATACGAAGGCTGTAATACTCCCTGACGGCTTCTTCCCAGGCCTGTCGTTCCTCCTGGTATATATCTCCCCCCATGTCCTCGAAAAATGCGATGAGTGAGGCTGTCGGCCGCCTGAGGTGGCAGCACCCGGCAATCCACCGGCCATCCATGGAATGAACAGCGACGGCGATTGGGTCGGACTCCTGGTCAATGAGCAGTCTTCCCTGGTCGCCATCACATTCCATGAGAAGTGCGGTGAACCGGTTATCGGGCAGGTCAGCAAATGAAGGCTCGATGAGATCGAGCGTACCGACCCCGAATATATCAGCAATTGAAGCGTTGTTCTCGCTCATTGGTATCATGCCCCGTATTTCTGCACCCGGTTGATCAGGTCGCAGATTACCGGCATCAGGGCCGATCCTGTGATCCGGTTGAGTCCTCCCTGCGCACACGTGATCTCATCAAAGGACCTGACAGCGTCGATCCGCACACCATCGCCCCGGATGACCAGCGGAACCGGGTCGGCACTGTGGTCACGGATGCTGCAGGGGGTGCTGTGATCAGCGCAGACCACGGTTAGGAGACCCTCGATTGAGAGGAACGGCATGATGGCAGCATCAACCCGTTCGATAAAGTCCCTTTTTACCAGCGCCTCGCCGTCATGCCCCGCCTCGTCTGCACCCTTGATGTTGAACAGGACAAAATCCTGGGTTTCAAGTTCGGACAGTACTGCTTCAACCTTACCCGGGAGATTGGTATCCACAGATCCCGTTGCTCCTTCTACGGGTACACGGCGGAGTCCCACTGCGCTCCCGATCCCGTTGATCAGGGTTGCTGCGGCGATTACGCTCCCAGACAGTCCATACCGCTCTTTGAAGGAGGGAAACGCGCCCATCTCACCGGCACCGCGAATAAGGATGGTCGTTGCCGGGGCAAGTCCCCGGCCCTTCCGGTCATGGTTGAGAGGGTGCCTTTCAAGGATTTCATCGGCCTGCCTGACAAAGGAGTTCAGCGCCTCAGCGGTCTTCAGGTCTGCAGGACTATCGCTGAGCGGTCTGAACTGAGGGGGGCTGACACCCTCGTGTTTCGGATCGTTTGAGGATACGCATGATCCAAGGTCCTGCCCCCGGAATGCGAGAGCGGCACGGTGACCTTTCCCTGACCTGAACAGGAACTCGATGCCGAATTCCGAGAGATTGACTCCGTCCGAGATTGCACGGGTCAGGTCTGCAGTATCGCTGATGCGCCCGGCCCTCCGGTCGCTGACCTTTCCGGCATCATCAAGCGTGGCATAGTTGCACCGGAAGCCGATCATACCCGGCTCCATCCGGATGCCGGTCCCCACCGCCTCGAGCGGGCCGCGACCGGTGTAGAACTCGTTTGGTGGATATCCGAGCAGGCTCAGGTGCGAGGTATCTGATCCAGGGCGGATGCCAGGACCTATGGTGTCCATGATCCCGCAGACCCCTTCAGCGGCAATCCGGTCAAGGACCGGTGTGTGTGCGGCCTGGAGTGGCGTTAGATTTCCAAGTTCCGGGCAGGGCCGGTCAGAAACACCATCAATGATCAGGAGCAGGACCCTCTCAGCCGTCATCCTGAAATGATACGGTCTGCACGATATTATGCTTCACCATTCGGCAGAAGATGGTGCCGATGATATACTTGGAAAATGCGGGTGAGGCAGGAGGCGGCATCACGCGGCCCTGACCGTCCCGACCTTTGACTTGATGATCTCAACCCGGCGGACCGGGAAGAGTGGTTTTATTGCCTTGAAGACTGCCTTGGAGATCTCACCGGTAATTATCCCGTTGAGGAGAGCGTTGAAGTCGCCTTCTTTTGCCATATCCCCCACTTTCTGGGCCATGAGACCGCGAATCGCATGGGTCTGGCTCAGGTTCGCCCGGGTAAGGGTGTAGCAGGTCACGGTCAGGTCGACCTTTTTGCCATCCTTTGTGGTAACCGGGACGTGACAATCGATGCGGGAGGTGCGCCGTTTGACGAGAGACCGCAGGTAATCCCTGGTCAGCTCGTGCCCGATAAACTCAGTATACGCGGCATCCCCCGCCACATCCGAGACCCGGAACTTCATTTTCACATTCTGACGGGCATAATCGTTGATGATCTCGCCAAGGGTGGTCTGCATGATCCGTCCGACCACGTTCTCGGGATCGTTAGCGATGGTATCACCGATATAGGTCTTACCGAGGCTGTCAGGGCCGTATACTTTGTACCAGCTCTTTGCCTTCCAGCCTTCAACTCTTCGTCCTGCCTGTTTTTTCCTTGCCATTCAATCACCTTTCAGAGGAATGTAAACAAATTTTTAGGTTCTCCAACTATTCCGGCCACTGTATCCGGCCAATTTTCACAGTCCAGGCCTTTCTGGGCCAGGAATGCCGCCGTCCACCGCTCAAGGCCGATGCCCGAGCAGCCGGACCAGCAGTCCGCCCCGCTCTGGATCTTTACGTTGAACCCTTTTGGGTACTTGTCCCCGTTGATGCTGACGTTCTGGAACTCGAGCCAGCTCTCGTTGTAGGGGAGGAACGCTTCATAGTCCGTGGTCCCGATCCGCTCGCCACAGCTGCATTCGATCTCGCGCCCGACTATCCCTTCCTGGGCCATGAACCAGGGGGTGACCCTGGCAGACCGCCATTCGAGTTCGAGGATTTCTTCGAAGACGTGCGTGTATACTTCGTGGAGCCGGTCGGCGATTTCCACGGTCTGTTCCGCGGTCCCCAACCAGAGCACCTCGATCCGGTGGAATTCGTCTACCCGTTCGATGCCGTGGATTCCACCGCTCTCATAGCGGTGTGATGTCCCGCTCCGGTCAAAGACCCTGATGGGCAGGCAGTCGTTGCCAAGCGTCTCTCCCTGCACAAAGGGCCAGAACGGAGGGCACTGCGCGTAGCACATGCCCCCGATGGGACCATCGATCCGGTTCCGGATCTCCTCAACCCAGACCTCGCCGGTCACCTTGTAGTAATCGGCGACATCCTCCCAGTAGGAGGCATCGCGGGTCTTCGGGGTGCAGATGTAGTAGATCTCCGGATACACTCCCTTGGCATGCCCGGATCGCATCCAGACTTCCCAGGGGACCATCTTGGGAAAGATCATCTCCGAGAAGCCAAGGGGGTGGATGATCTCTTCCATAACGATCTGTTCAAAGGCCCGGAAGAGCTGGACTGCCTGCGGACCGTATATCCACTGTCCCCGGGCCGGGGCATGCTTGATCCAGCCCCGGGCCACCATCCCGGCGGTCGGATCTCCAGTTGTATGCCGGGGTTTTGGCCCACTCTCAAAGACGAGCTCCCAGTGCTCGCTCTTGCCACCGTAGAGCGCCGCCTCGATCTTCTCTTCCACCAGCCGGACGAGCCGGTCGGGTATCCGCCCCTCGAGATCGGCAGCACTCATCGCAAGGCTGAGCGTCAGGGTGCCGTCAGAGAGGTTGGATTCGGTGATAAAGGGCAGTCTCGGGGCCCGGAAGTTCTCCGGGAAGTCGCCTTTCATGGTGATGGTGAAGGACCCGACCTCGATCTCCCGTAACCCGAGACGATACTTGCCAAGGGCCGGCGCGACCTGCTTCCTGAACCTGAAGAGTGCGTCATGGGCCCGGGTGTATGCCCCGCTCTCGAAAATGAGCCGGAGGACGTTTTCATGGAATTCCGGGGCCCCGGTGATCCGGCCGACTTCGGCAGGATCCGTCCCTTTCGGGACGCCCCGCATGAAGAGCACCCTGTTTGCCTCGTCGATTAATGTCCGGGCAGCCTGTTCAGATTCCGGTGTGAACGGGGCGCTGAACCGGATCCCGGCCTCTAGCCTGAAGTGTACCTGCATAGCTCCTCTGCAATTGCCAGATTCATAAGGTAATCATCCACCGATGCGATAAGGGACCGCAGTTTTGTTGCCGACACCGTGGTCCTGACCGCGGTCCCGGACGCCGTTGTCCGCATGGAGAGGAGGTTGTCGGGCCTGATGGCTCCGGCAACACAGTGCGCGTTCCTGTGGGGGGTAGTAATCTCACCTTCTATCAGTTTCATGCTGCAACGATCCTCCCGAATGCTTCCCGGAACTCGTCGAGACGGGCGCAACTGACTGTTGCCCCGGCCCTCATCGAATGCCCCCCTCCGAAACCGCCGCACTGTACCGCTGCCTGGTGGGCGGCATCACCGAGCCGGTTATCGTGAGTGCCCGGGGAGCGGATGGAGATGTGACAGAGATCACCGGCCTTTGCTGCAACCATCACCGGTGTTTCGACCAATGTGTCACGGACCAGTGCGTCGGCGAGATCGCTTGCCACAGACGTCTCTTCTACGGTGAAGAACCCATTTTGGTCCGGTTTCTCCAGGGCAAACCGGAGGGCCCGGATCACCTGCAGGCGGTGGCCGAGAGCCGTTTCCCATGCCTCGTTCAACCCTTCTGGCGAACGGAAGCAAAGCGATGCAGCAAGTCCGCCGCGTCCGCACTTCCCGCAGGCATCCACGATTGCGGTAAGGGCATGGGCCTCGGTGAGAACCTCCCGCTCCAGGGAATAGCGATCCCCGTACAAAGACTCCATGGTCGCTGCTGGAGCAAAGGGGCTGATCCGGAGCACGATGAGCGATAGCAGGTTTTCCATATCAGGGGACGTATCTCCAGCCACGCTCTCGATCAGGTCTGCCACCGCCATCTCATCTCCACTAACCTGGTGGAGGTAGGGTTTGGTTGAGCAGAGCAACCGCTCGTGAAGGTCCCTTCCAGGCAGGAGGCACCCCTTCCTTGGGGTGATGACCGATTCTGCAACCGCGCTGTTGAAGATCTCCCTGTTTTTCCCGGCAATCTGCTGATCGTCCCCGAGGATTCCGAGCATGACCAGCCCGGCAAGGTCACGGTTGTCGCCGAGCTTCTGCGCAACGAGGTAAGCTGCGCCGGCTGATGAGAGCTCGCGATCGGCATCGATACCGGCGAGGCGCGGGTTGACATGGAGGTCACCGGAAAACCGGGGCAGGTGATGGTCGACGACCATGACCTCGTTTGGCAGGTCCTCAAGACCGGATCCCATGTCGCAGAGCAGCACCGGAGTGCCGGGAGAGATCGATGCCACGCTCAACCGGTGGAGCACCCGCAGCCTGAATCGTATACCTCTCCGGAACAATGCCATGCAGAGGATGGTTCCCGCTGCAATCCCGTCTGCGTCGTGGTGCGCATACACCTCGACGTATTCCTGTCGCGAGAGGTGTTCGGCAACCCGGGATGCGGCTTCGTCAAGGGACATGTCGTTATCGGGAGAGCAGGATCTCCGCGGTCTCCGGCTTGTAGCTCCAGTCGCCCGGCAGTCGCCCGGATGAAACGTAGTACTTGACCAGCCGCCGGACCTTAGATTCAGTCAACTGCAACTGCCGCTTGTTGTGCAGGTCGTTCTTATTCTCAGCGAGATGCTTCCGCAGACCGAGCGCCTTTGCGATCAGGTTGCGGAGGTCTTCGGGTATCTCTGAGCGCAGGCCGTTCTCTTCGAGGACCTGGCCGATCCGCTTCCCCAATACCAGCTTGACGTCCGGAACGCCATAGCGGTCACGGAGCACGAGCCCGATCCGGCTGCTTGAATATCCTTCTTTCTTGAGATCGATGATGACTTTCTCGATGGCTTTCACGTCGGTATTTGACCAGGACGGCGCCTCAGTGCGGTGAGGACGGACCGAACTCGAATCTCCTCTCCGGCGTGCATGTATACGTGCCATGGTTCACCTCCAGGTGATGTAAATCCGAAAAAGAGCAGACACCGCTGACTCTTCTGTAATCCCAAGCCGTAACAAGCAAGGCCGTGCCGAACAGCACGTCGGACTTACATATGCCAGCACATTGTTGTGCTTGCCTCAAATATACGGCCCGGCCGATAATAAGCGTATCGAAGGAGAGCCGGACGCTCACCGCTCCCGGCCATACCGGTTGATGAAACGTATGAGATCTGAGAATCCTTCCAGTTCCATCAGGAGCACCCCATCCCGCGTCATGCCCATACTGGTCTCGGCATCAGCGGTCAGCGTATCGGGACCCCGGAACACCATCCGGTCGATACCGTCCCTTGAGAAGATCTGGACAGCCTCGCGGTCGTGAACGAACGCCCGTCCCGGGATAATGACCGGGTCATCGATGTCCGAAAGGTCGAGCTCCAGGAGGTCGTCGCGGGTAATCAGGCAGGCGATCTCTTTTTCTACAGGCACCACCCTGACCCCGCCCCCCCTGGCATCGAGGATAGCCTGGATTGCCGGGGCGGCAATACTTCCCGAAATCACCGTGGCCGACCTGTCAAGCAAGGGCAGTTTGCCGAGTAGGTCGGGATCGTTCCGGATGGCAAACGGCGATCCAATCGCCGGGTCCCAGAGCGGTGTCCCGCTGATCTTGAACGAGAACTGTCCTGCAAGATCGGTCACCAGGTCACGGAACTCCTCGGGACTCTGGATCCGCTGCCCCTTGATAACCGGGGCGTTACCAAGGATCAGACCCTGCCGCGTGGTATTGGCGAACCGCATGAGGATAAGGCCTTTTGCCCCGCGTTCCTCCAGCCAGCTGCAGGTTTCTTCGAGATATTTCCCGTCGTTGATGCCTGGGAGCACCACAGCGGCACCATAGACATCAATCTCCCCGCACAGCCGTTCGAGGACACGGAGGGAGACTTCGGGAGTGGGATCGTGCATGTAGCGCTTCCGTTTCCGGGGATCCACGGAAAAGACGGTGAAGGACACTTCCGAGAGGCCGTGATCGACCAGGAAGTCGGCGATTGCCACTTCGTCGAAGCCTTTCCCACTGGTATACCCGATGTGGAGCGGTACTTCCATACCGGATAGGAGCTCGATTAAGTCCGTGAACCCCGGGTAGCAGCTCGGGTCTCCTCCGCCGCTGATAGTGACCCGGTCGAGATCTGCGGTCATCATCTGGAGGTTTGCCAGCGTTTCCTCACCGATTTCCCGAAGCGTCTTCCATCCCTGGTAGTATTCCCGAACACTGCGGCTGCAATAGTCGCAGCCGACCCTGTAGGGCGGGCAGTGACTGCACCCGAACGGCCGGGTTTCTTTCACGTGTTTGAAGTAACAGTATTCGCAGAAACCGCGGCAGTTCACACCGGGGCGTCCCCCGATGTCGACCGAGAGGTGCGTCATTAACTTTATTTTTCTCCTTTTAACCGATTAATTCCTTTGGAACGAGGCATCAGGTTTCAACTACAGATGATGAGTATCGCGGGAACGTTCAGGATCCCTCCGTCCACTGGGGTTCGTAAATTCCAAAGGCAATGCCAGGCCTGCCCTGGTTAGGACACTCGCCATGTAGCCCGACCATCCGATGGCGACGACGGCGATGGAGACGGAGTACTCAAGTATCAGGTCCCAGCCGATTATCCATGCCCAGATCTCGCCGAGGGATGCGAAGCTGCAGGTGCAGGCGCTGCCTGCAACCGGGACCATCGTTGCGAACTCAGCGTAGCAGAGGGCGGCGAAGAGGCATGCAGCACCCGTACCAATAAAAGAGACCGCAATGGCTGGTCCGGCATAGATTGCAGCGGCGATCCCGGTGATGACAAAGATCCCGGTGCCAATGATGGCACCGACTCCGAAAAATACCAGCTCCAGTGGCCCAAGGACTTTCTTGAGGGTATGTTCCCCCTGGCAGCACTCCATCAGTCCAGGGATGGTCTTTGTCCGAAAGAGGGTCTTTTTATCCAGAAAATGGCTGCCCATCATTCTGGTGTTCAACTACTCAATTGATAAAATGAAGGGTGAAGGTGACAGATCAGGGATGCAGGTATCATGTTTACCGCAATTCCGGCAGGTCTTGCCCACCCGTCTCTTCACGAAGGTTTCCTTTCGGTGCCCCCCTCCCTGGACAACCAGGCGGGAGAATGATCCTGCTCTTACCTGCCGGGCAGGGTCTGCCCTGGCGAGGACGAAACCGCCCGGTCCCGACAGATCTTAATATATTGCCGGCATCCAGAAATGATTGGGACCATGCGTAAAAGCAGGGAACTGTTGTTACAATTCTACCACGACGCACGGTACCAGTTCAGTGAAGTGGTGGTGTGCTATGTCGACCGGGGAGCGACGGGCGACGAGTCATGTGTGGAGGGTGACCGGATAAAGGATCTTGGTTCGCAGTACATGGAAATCGAGTGTGCCGGCATGGTCTCCCCCATTCCCTACCACCGGATTACGCGGATAAGCTACGCGGGAATGCCGGCCTGGGAACGAGGGGACGGGAAGGAGAAACCGGGAACGGGCCGAGGATGAAGACAGAAACAGTGATGGTTAGTCTTATGACCATCCGAGCTGGTCGAGCAGTGCCCGGGTCCTGTCTTCGGGAAGAGCGCCGGGTTTTCGTGGTTTGACCGAGAGCGATATGGCATGCTTCAGCGGGACGGTCCGGTTCTCCTCCCGGCAGAGGGGGTAGTCTCCGGAAAACCGGCTGAGGGCGGAGGCAAAGGCCCTGATGATCTTCACCGTGCTCCGGAGTTCATCTTTCTTCAGGGCCATGGCATACTCGAGGATTGAGAGGTCGATGAGCGTGCTCGGGATCCAGTCTATCTCGCAGGCATACCCGAAGATCCAGGCGATGGGGTTGGTCTTAAGGGTTGAGAGCAGATCTGCCCGGTTAGACCCGATGGTGCACGATCCAAGGAGTACGCCCTCGATATTCCCGGTGCGGGCAACCTTTCTCACCCCCTGCAGCAGGGTGGTGAGCCGCATACCGCAGGTAATCGACTTCCCTGACTCTGACTCGAGTGCCCCGACCATCCGGCTACCCCCGTGGGCGGCGATGTAGAGAAAGAGCCTCTGCTCCCTGGTGTGGGTCAGGTCGTCCTCGAGTGCCTTCTGGAAGCTCTTCTTCTCGTAAAAACTCGAGTAATAGATGTTGAAATTTCCCTTGTACTTCTCGAGCCCTTCGAGGAATGGAAGCACGGAAGGGCGCTTGGGCTTATGGGCCGGCGTCCACCAGGGCCCTTCGAGAACGAGGAGTGCGGAATCGCCCATCTTTCATCAGCACTTATCCGGATCTGATATCAAGGTTTGGCTGACAGGATTGGGAAGGAGGTGTACCGGGAGTCGTTTCCATCACGGCGCCCGGACCGCATGAGAGCCCGGAGAAAACCCTGTCCGGCATACCGGTATCCAGATGGTATCGCTGGCCGGTCCATAGGTAAGTGCCAGGTCACACCAAATTGCCAGTGGTGGGGCTTCGCCATACCCGATATGAAGGTCCCTGGTGGTGTACTGGTGCGATCCCTTGGAGTGATTGGTTTTTCTCCAGTCGCCACCTTTTTCACGCTCCAACGGCAACATTATATGGCGCCCCAGTGGCTTAGCTGGCAGAGCGGCTGACTTGTAATCAGCAGGTCCCGTGTTCAAATCACGGCTGGGGCTTCAGAAGTCAACCTTCAATTTTCTTACCCAAAATTTATATACATCCTTTCAGACGCCCTTCTATGGCAGAATCTTCCACACTGATTCAACACCATGCGCAATTCTCGGGCATGAGACCTGAATTCGCAGACAAATCCATCGAGAATGGACTGAAAAAAGGCTGGATTACGCAGAACGACATTGCTCTGATCCGCGACTTTGTCACTGAAAAGAAAGTCTCGGGATGTATCGGCCTGTCCAGGGTGAACAAGATCACCTACACCCTAGTGCACTGGCGCAGGTTCCTCCCTGAGTTCAGCGGGATGACCATTTCCGATGTCTACAACGGCATCGAGGCCTTGAAGAATGGAAATACCACGAAAGGCACTCCGTTTGCTCAGAACACCAAGCACGACTTCGTCAGGATCCTGAAACAATTCCTCGTCTGGCTTGTGGAGAACGAGTACACCTCGCTTCCCGAAAAGAAGGTGATGAGGATCAAGGTCCCACCGGACAACCCGATGACAAAGACTGCGTCCCAGATGATAACTCCTGAGGAGATTCAGCGTCTCTACAAGGCATGCTACCGGAGTTACGACCGGGCCATGATCACCTTCATCTATGAGGGAGGCCTCCGCATCGGCGAGGCCGGGGCAATGAAGTGGAAGGACCTCACCTTCAACAAGAACGGGATCGTGGTGAATGTGAACTTCAAGACAAACGTCCCCAGGTACATCCCTATCATCGCAGGGATGGAGTATATCATACAATGGCGCGTGGACTATCCCGGGACTCCGGAAGGGGACGCTCCGGTCTTTATCAACTACCGGGGAACGCTCCTCAGGAACGAGGCTGCCATCGCCCAGCTCCGGGTCATCGGCAAACGTGCCGGCATCGAGAAGCGGCTGACTCCCCATCTCTTCCGGCACTCCCGGATCACCCATATGGTCCAGGAAGGCGTCTCCGAGAGTGTGATCAAGTTGATCATGTGGGGGTCGGTCCATTCCAAGATGCTCCGCACCTATGCCCACCTCACCGGGCAGGATATCGAGCGGGAGCTCCGCAGGGTCTACTGCCTTGAAGACACGGAAGGAGAGAAGAAAAAGTCTGCTCTTGAGCCCCATGTCTGCTCGCACTGCCACATGATCATGCCGCCCGCAGCGGAGTATTGTGCCGTCTGCGGGCAATCGCTGATGGGGACTGGAACAGCCAGCGAAGACGAGATCCAGGACTTCGTACTCAGGCACGGCCCGGAGTTGATGGAGTTCATCATGCAAAAGAGCGGGACGAAGCAGCACACCGAACTTAAGACAACCCCCAAAATCATACCGCCAGTAATCCGATGAAAAATATTTTCCCTCTTTTTTCCTTCGTTCTCAAAAAAGAAAATGGAATCATTTTTCCCGCAACATTAAACGTCGTAAAGTTGAAGCATCCAAGTTAGAATAATCGTAGGTTTGCTCGTCTTCACTTTTCTTTTCAAACCTGAATATGTAGAAAAACCGGTTTGTCTCATCAGTACAAAAATGAAGACGATAATCAGCAATTCGTAGTCTCCAAATTGTGAATTCCTTTATTCGTCCTGTTTCAGTAATTTCTTTCATTTTACGCGATATCGGATAAACCATGAGGACTTGTTGCATTTTTTGGAAAAATAGACGTTTTATATGCGGATTATCATAACTATCAATATCTTTTCGAACATGGGGATGCACACTTAATCTCCATTCTATTTGTTTTCGTTTCATTTCGCTGAGTAATCCCATTGCGTTTCGATGAACGAATAATGAATAAACTGATTCCTCGCTGCTGGTCGGCATTTGGTTAATAAACTGGAGTAAGGATTCTGCAAATTCGTCAATGGGGGTAGGTTCCTTCGGCCAATTCTCTCCCTTTGGCGGCGATAAGATTTTCCGAAGCATCAAGTGATGTGTTTCAAGCATCCAAGAATCAGGGAGTGCGAGCAGTTCCGGCGCGGGCATTCTGAGAAGCGAATCACAGAGCGCAGCCGCAAAGGTCTTGATCTGATCCTCACCGGGGCCAATTTTTCCCATCGCATGAAGTACTCGTACATCCTTTAGTCCTTCGATCGCAGACCAGTCAATCAGTTGTTGATATGCCCTTTGGCCCGTCATATCAACGACCAACTTAATTCCTTCTGCCCTGGCATATGCAGCGAGGAGACAGGTTAGCCTATTGTCTGTCTTCCAAATCTCTTGTATCTCTTGAAGATCTTCGAGGGGGGATTCGTACAGTTGGATCTGTTCTTCAGGAAGGAGCAGTCCATAAAGTCCTGATATTATAAGCAGATGGTGAGGAGATTTTTCCAGGCTAGTTTTAAGGTCGTAGATTTTTCCATCATTGCCTTTTCCCGAATAAAAGCGCCCAATATAGCGGTCAATTGCAGGTAAATACTTGGCGCTAGCCTTTCCATTGAAGTCTTGAGAACGATGCAATCCAAGATTTAAGGGATGCTCTGCAAGAGAACTTCCCTTATTCTCAAGACCCCCTTTGAATATGAGGTCAAAAGACAGATTTCTTGCCTGATAAAGAAGTTTAATCGCTTGAGGATCTTTAAGTCGGGCTGCAATCGATCGTTCCTTATGATATGGTTCATCGCTGGAAACGGTCGCTTTATTCAACGAACAGATTCCGAGGAATAGAACCGGACTTTTTGGATTATAGGTATTGGACGGAGCAGTATTCGAGGACATGACTGTTCAATTGAAACCTGACTTCGCCAGAAGAAGGATGAGAAGGTAGTGTTTATATAATTTCATGCAAAAAAACACAGCCTTCTCATTAGGTAATATAGCATTAATCGATAAAATTGATTCGGAGACCAACTTTTTCGCAT